>Ga0153979_1000231_pt1 | contig 10652 bp, 9 predicted proteins | sample TSGA063MetaG_FD_104690 | JGI IMG/M metagenome (GOLD analysis project Ga0153979, IMG submission 104690) | Attine ant fungus gardens microbial communities from Georgia, USA - TSGA063 MetaG | ecosystem: Host-associated > Fungi > Mycelium > Unclassified | place: USA: Georgia, Magnolia Springs State...
CCGGGCGCAGAGCAGAGCTACAAAGAGCAGTGGCAGGCGACGCAAATCAAAAGCGAGGGCGTGCTTTTCGCCATGCTGTACGAGGTGAAGGGGCGCCCAGCGTTATCGCTGAAGGCTTCTCCGGCGCTGGCGGAGTTATTACGCGAGGAACATAGCGATGTGTTTCCTAGCGAGCATTTGAACAAGTCGCACTGGAGCACGTTGTGGCTGGATGGTTCGCTGAAAGATTCGCAAATTTACTATCTGGTGGATGCGTCCTGGCAACAGGCTGACGCCACGCGCGAAGCGGGCGTCAACCATGACGAAAACTGAGGCGAATTACGCCGCAGATTCCTCACGCAGGGTGTTGATATCAATCACGAAGCGATATTTTACGTCGCTTTTCAGCATACGTTCGTAGGCTTCGTTGATTTGGTTCATCGCGATCAATTCGATATCGGAAGTGATACCGTGCTTGCCGCAGAAATCCAGCATCTCCTGGGTTTCAGCGATGCCACCAATCAGTGAGCCGGCGACGCTGCGACGTTTGAAGATCAGGTTAAATACCTGCGGTGCCGGGTGATCGTGCTCCGGCGCGCCGACCAGCGTCATGTTGCCATCACGCTTCAGCAGGGTGATGAACGGATTAAGGTCGTGCTGTGCCGCCACGGTATTCAGAATGAAGTCAAAGCTATTGGTGTGCTGTGCCATCTGATCGGCATCTTTCGAAATCACCACTTCATCAGCGCCCAGGCGCTTACCATCTTCAATTTTTGATGGTGAGGTAGTGAACAGCACCACGTGTGCGCCCATCGCGTGCGCCAGTTTCACGCCCATGTGACCAAGACCGCCCAGGCCGACGATGCCCACTTTTTTACCCGGGCCGACGTTCCAGTGACGCAGCGGCGAGTAAGTGGTGATACCAGCACACAGCAGCGGCGCAACGCCCGCCAGGTCGAGATTTTCAGGTACGCGCAGCACGAAGCTTTCATCTACCACCATGTTGGTGGAGTAACCGCCGTAGGTAATCGCACCAGTTTGGCGATCTTCACCGTTATAGGTGCCGACGAAGCCGTTTTCGCAATACTGCTCCAGCCCTTCCTGGCAGCTTGGACAGCTGCGGCAGGAATCGACCATACAGCCAACGCCGACCAAATCACCCACTTTGTAGTTGTGCGTGTGCGCACCAACGGCCGTTACGCGACCCACGATTTCATGGCCTGGCACTACCGGGAAAACGGTGTTGCGCCATTCGTTGCGGGCGGTATGTAGATCAGAGTGGCAGACGCCACAGTACAACACTTCAATCTGCACATCATGATCGCGCAGTTCGCGTGGCTTAAAGTCGAACGGAGCGAGTTTTGCTTTCGCGTCCTGTGCGGCATAGGCATGCGTAATATTCATGGTGTCTCCAGTAGGATGTGTCGTGAGATTTTTGCGGGATCCCGTTCAGTACATGGAAGGGATAAAAGGGCGTAAGGACGCCAAAAGGAACGTTGTAAGGATAGTCAGCAGGATGAAAAGCGTATATGCCTGAAGTTGTCTGATTCTTGCCTGTTCCTGCATTTCGCGGCGGAAATCGACACTAAAAATAAGGCCCGCGCTGGCGGGCCTGAGAGAAATTTACTTCTTCAACATAGGTTTAAGGAAGCGGGCGGTATGCGAGCGTTCACACTCCGCTACCGTTTCTGGCGTGCCCGCAATCAGGATTTCACCGCCGCCGCTGCCGCCTTCCGGGCCGAGATCGACAATCCAGTCCGCGGTTTTGACCACGTCGAGATTGTGTTCAATCACCACGATGGTGTTGCCCTGATCGCGCAGCTGATGCAGCACTTCCAGCAGCTGCTGGATATCGGCAAAGTGCAGACCGGTGGTTGGCTCATCAAGGATGTACAACGTCTGGCCAGTACCGCGTTTTGACAGCTCACGCGCCAGCTTAACGCGCTGGGCTTCACCGCCAGAGAGCGTGGTCGCTGACTGACCGAGACGGATATACGACAGGCCAACATCAATCAGCGTTTGCAGCTTACGCGCCAGCGCCGGCACTGCATCGAAGAACTCACGTGCTTCTTCAATGGTCATGTCCAGCACTTCGTGGATGCTCTTGCCTTTGTATTTAATCTCCAGCGTTTCGCGGTTATAGCGTTTGCCTTTGCACTGGTCGCACGGTACGTAGATATCGGGCAGGAAGTGCATTTCTACCTTGATCACGCCGTCGCCCTGGCAGGCTTCACAGCGTCCGCCGCGCACGTTGAAGCTGAAGCGGCCCGGATTATAACCGCGTGAACGCGCTTCCGGTACACCAGCGAACAGCTCGCGCACTGGCGTAAAAATGCCGGTATAGGTCGCGGGATTCGAACGCGGCGTACGGCCAATCGGGCTCTGATCGATATCGATCACTTTATCGAAATGTTCCAGACCGGCGATCTCACGATAAGGCGCCGCTTCGATGGTGGTTGCACCGTTAAGCTGGCGCTGTGCAATCGGGAACAAGGTATCGTTAATCAGCGTTGATTTGCCGGAGCCGGATACGCCAGTGATGCAGGTGAATAATCCTACCGGGATCGTCAGCGTGACATCTTTAAGGTTATTGCCGCGCGCACCGGTGAGTTTCAGCACTTTAGTGGGATCGCCTTTCACGCGCTCTTTAGGAATGGCGATTTCGCGTTTGCCGCTCAAGAACTGACCGGTAAGCGATTGTTCATTGGCCATAATCGCATGGACATCGCCTTCCGCCACCACCTGACCACCATGCACGCCTGCACCTGGTCCAATATCAATAACATGGTCAGCCGCGCGAATCGCATCTTCATCGTGCTCAACTACAATCACCGTATTGCCCAGATCGCGCAGGTGAATCAGCGTGCCGAGCAGCCGCTCGTTGTCGCGCTGATGCAAACCGATAGAGGGTTCATCAAGCACATACATCACGCCCACCAATCCCGCACCAATCTGGCTCGCCAGACGAATACGCTGCGCTTCACCGCCGGACAGCGTTTCCGCTGAGCGCGACATCGACAGGTAATTCAATCCGACGTTTACCAGGAAGCTCAGGCGATCGCCAATCTCCTTAAGGATTTTTTCCGCGATCTGCGCGCGCTGGCCGCTCAGCTTCATATTCGCGAAGAAATCCATCGCATGACCAATGCTCATCTCAGAGATGGTCGGCAGGTTGGTGTCTTCGACAAATACATGGCGCGCTTCACGACGCAGACGCGTGCCTTCACAGCTGGCACAGGCGCGGTTGCTGATAAATTTCGCCAGTTCTTCACGCACTGCATTGGATTCCGTCTCTTTATAACGGCGCTCCATATTGTGCAGCACACCTTCAAACGGATGGCGACGTACCGAGGTATCGCCCCGATCGTTAATGTATTTAAATTCGATATTTTCTTTGCCTGACCCGTAGAGGATCACCTTGCGCGCGTTGTCGCTCAGGCTGTTGAACGGGGCTTCGACATCGAACTGCAGATGCTCTGCCAGCGAGCGCAGCATCTGGAAGTAATAGAAGTTACGGCGATCCCAGCCGCGGATAGCGCCACCGGCCAACGACAGCTCCGGATTTTGCACCACGCGATCGGGATCGAAATATTGCTGTACGCCCAAACCATCACAGGTTGGACAGGCACCGGCTGGGTTGTTGAACGAGAACAGACGCGGTTCAAGCTCGCGCATGCTGTAGCCACAGATTGGGCAGGCAAAGTTAGCTGAGAACAACATCTCTTCAGCATCGGTATCGTCCATATCCGCAACGATCGCCGTACCACCGCTCAATTCCAGCGTGGTTTCAAACGATTCAGCCAGACGCGTTGCCAGATCGTCGCGCACGCGGAAGCGGTCAATCACCACTTCAATGGTGTGTTTCTTTTGCAGCTCAAGCTTGGGTGGATCGGAGAGATCGCACACTTCACCATCAATACGTGCGCGGATATAACCCTGTGCAGCAAGGTTTTCCAGCGTTTTGGTGTGCTCGCCTTTGCGATCTTTCACCACTGGCGCCAGCAGCATCAGGCGGCGGCCTTCTTCCTGCGACAACACCTGATCGACCATCTGACTGACGGTTTGTGCCGCCAGGGGAACGTCATGATCGGGGCAGCGCGGCTCACCGACACGCGCAAACAGCAGACGCAAATAGTCGTGGATTTCCGTAATCGTGCCGACGGTAGAACGCGGGTTGTGTGACGTTGATTTTTGCTCAATGGAAATGGCGGGCGAAAGACCTTCAATATGGTCAACGTCCGGTTTCTCCATTAATGAAAGAAACTGGCGCGCATAGGCCGACAGCGATTCGACATAGCGACGCTGGCCTTCGGCATACAGCGTATCAAACGCCAGCGAAGACTTACCGGAACCCGACAGACCGGTGACCACAATAAGCTTATCGCGAGGAATGATCAGGTTGATGTTCTTCAAATTATGGGTGCGAGCACCGCGGACTTCGATCTTATCCATTCACCTTTCCCGGATTGAACAACACTCGCCATGCCTTGCCAGCATGACCAGCAGAAACGCATCATTATGGCACAAAAAATAAACTGAATAAATATCCAGTGTTTTTGCTGATCTTTGGGATAGGGAAAATTTGGAATCCCGCTCTAAAGTGGGCACACAGCAATGTGACGTGATACAATTTTTCGCTTAGACTTTTAGCATCAACTCATCGGGAGACAGCAACATGGCCAGTCGTGGCGTAAACAAAGTGATTCTAGTCGGGAATCTGGGTCAGGATCCGGAAGTGCGCTACATGCCAAATGGTGGCGCGGTAGCCAACATTACGCTGGCCACGTCAGAAAGCTGGCGCGATAAGACCACCGGTGAAAACAAAGAGATCACTGAATGGCACCGCGTGGTGCTGTTTGGCAAGCTGGCGGAAGTAGCCGGAGAATACCTGCGTAAAGGTTCTCAGGTTTACATCGAAGGGCAGCTGCGTACCCGTAAATGGACTGACCAGAGCGGCCAGGAAAAATACACCACTGAAGTGGTGGTAAATGTTGGCGGCACCATGCAGATGCTGGGTGGACGTCAGCAGGGCGCGAACGCCGGTGGCGCACCCGCGGGCGGCCAGGGCGGCAATAACAACGGTTGGGGCCAGCCACAGCAGCCACAACAGCAGCCGCAAGGCGGCAACCAGTTCAGCGGCGGTGCTCAGCAGCGTCCACAGCAGCAGAGCGCACCGGCGAACAATGAACCGCCGATGGATTTTGACGACGACATTCCGTTCTAAACGCTCTGCTGAGCGTTATCGGTTTCGTTGCTTTGAAAGCCCCGCCATACGGGGCTTTTTGTTGTCTGGAGAGTCAGCTTTTGATTTACTTGATCAGTCGATGATCGAATGCAAAGGGGAGCTTTTGCACACTCGGTAGAAAGCCCTTAAATGCCGGATGCTGAGGATTCAACACCGCATTGTTTTCCATCGGAATCATGCTTGAGGGAATAATCAGCGCTGCACCTTCCCCCGATTGAAGCCAACCTGTACCTAAATCCATGGTCGAAACCGGAGCCGGATCCTGGCGCCAATCGGCAGGCAAAAAATCTTCAGTAATGTAGGAGACTTCGTCGTCAGGGATCTCAATGCTGAATAAGGTGTACTCATCCAAAATTGACGCATTCGAGACATGCACCAGCACTTCAAGCGCGGCAAGTGAAACCGAGGTCGCGACATAAATGGTTGGGTGGCCTTTATGATTCCAGCGGCCACCAAACTGTTTCGCACCATTGCCGGTCCAGGCTTCAGAAGCATATTGCGTTTTGATTAGCCGGAAGAAAATCATGAGAAGACGCCATGCTCCAGTCGTCCAATCAAATCAAGCACATCTAATGCGCCGCTTTCCGTTGCTAGCAAGGTAATCGGTGCAACGTTACCTAATCCTTTCACCGGCCGGCTTAACCATTGAGTAGCGTCTTCTTTATTGCCACCAAACAATTGAACGGCAGCATCCATGACACGGACAAAGCGGGCGATACGTTCGCTCTCATCGGGTGACAAGCTTTTACCTGCGCTTTTACGGCGGGCAATATTACGCTCATTGATGCCAGTGACCTTCATGATCTCGGCTCTGCTCATCGCCGACCAATGACGAATGTCGTCGATCACCGCGACCGGTAAGCCTGCCTCGAGCATGCGAGTTAGCTCCAGTCCCCGTGGGGGTAAGCCAGCAAAGCGCCAAAGCGCGTTGTCATGTGATTTGCCATCAGGAATGTAGGCTCGCATAGATATCTCCAAATCTGACAAATGTCATACTCTATTATTGACACTTGTCAGAAGTTTTCAATAGCAGAACCGTTAATGCGGCCGCCATTCCCGTAATAACGCTTCCGTCTCACGCACCCGCACCGGATTACCCGGCATAATCAAATCGGCCCACACTTCGTTGTGCTGATTGATCTGCTGTTGCGCGGAAACATAAGTGCGGTCGGCGGTGGTGTGCGCATCGGCGGCGACAGTGATGTGATAGCCGAGACTGGCGCCGACTTTGATGGTGGTATCGACACAGTAATCGGTCGCGCAGCCGCAAATGACGAAGCTGTTAATACCAAATTGGTCGAGCTGAGCGGCGAGGTCGGTTTGCCAAAAGCTGTCGCACGCCGTTTTGTTGACGAAGAGGGCATTAGCCGGCTGCTGCAGTTCGGGGACAATCGCCCAGCCCTCTGAATCTACCTCTAAGCCTGGGCCCACATGCTGGATGAAAATCACCCGATCGGCGGCGGCAGTTAACTGATTAATGCGTTCGCACCGTCCAGAACGATCAAAGCGCGGCATTGCCAGCACGCCATTTTGCATGTCCACGACCATAACTACTCGATTAGCCATCGTTATCTCCTTTTCAGTCCTTTGAGTGTCAGGTGAATACGTGAAGAGGTAAAGCAAATCCGTTTTGCATTTATCGGCATCCCCGCGCATGCTTATAGTCGCTTTTAATCTGGAGGTGGGTTGTGAAGGTGGTTCCTGACGTTTTTCCTTGTGAGCAAGATCGGGCGCAGTTTCAGCATTTCGCTGAGCTGCCAGGCATTGAGCTTTATCAGGCGCACATCTCCCGCTACGCTTTTGAGCCGCATACCCATGAAGCCTTTGGCATCGGCACCATAGAGTCTGGAGCCCAGCGTTTCCGCTATCGTGGTGCCAACTACACCGCGCCCCAACATTCGCTGATAATGATGAATCCCGATGAGCTGCACACCGGTGAATCAGCCTGCGATGACGGTTGGCGTTATCGTATGATCTACATCGATCCGCAGGAAATGGATCGATTAACCGGCGATCGTCACTGGTGGTTCAGCGAGGCGCTACGTACTGATGTGCGTCTGGCACAGCCGTTTTCTCAACTGCTGGCACAGATGTGGCAGGCAGAAACCGCGCTGGAGCGTGAAAGCACGCTGCTCGAACTGCTGGAACTGATGCGTCCACTGGCACGCCAGGGCGAACCGCGCCCCGCAGAAGCGACGCATCGCTTTGATGCCGTTCGCGACTATCTGCGCGAAAATCTCGCCGAGCTGGTGCGGCTTGAAGAGCTCGCAGCGCTGGCGTCACTGTCGCCGTGGCATTTTCTGCGCAGTTTCAAACAACACTTTCACGTCACCCCGCATCAAATGCTGATGGCATTTCGCTTGTTCGCGGCCAAACAGCAGCTGGCACGCGGTGAAAGTGCCGCGACGGTTGCGGCATCTGTCGGCCTAACCGATCAGGCCCATCTCACGCGTGCATTCGCCCACCGCTACGGCATCACACCTGGACGCTACCAAAAACAAGTCTTCCACTCGCGCTAACCGCAATCTGCTACAAGCCTTTAACTATCTGCTCCATCACACTGCAGCAAATTACCTGTAAAGGAAGAGATGTATGTTTGCTGGAGTACTGTTTGCGCTGGCCGCGGGGCTAATGTGGGGGCTGATCTTCGTCGGCCCGCTACTGATTCCGGATTATCCCGGCACCTTACAATCGGCCGGGCGCTATGTGGCATTTGGTTTATTGGTGTTGCCGCTGGCCTGGTTCGATCGCCGTCGCTTGCGTCAGCTAACGCGCAAAGATTGGGTTGAAGCGCTGAAGCTATCACTGATTGGTAACCTGCTGTATTACACGTTTCTTTCCAGCGCGATTCAACGAACCGGTGCACCGATCTCCACCATGATTATCGGCACGCTGCCGGTGGTGATGACCGTGACGGCCAATCTTTGCTATGGCCACGTGGAGGGACGCCTGCCGTGGCGTAAGCTGATGCCGGCTTTACTCATTATTGCTGTTGGGCTGATCTGCGTGAATATGGCTGAGATGCAGACGCAGGGGCCCGATTTTGATTGGTCGCGTTATCTGCTGGGTTTACTGTTTGCAATACTGGCTTTAGCGTGCTGGACCTGGTATCCGCTGCGCAATGGTTTATGGTTGCGTGCTCATCCGCAGCATAAAGCAGGCAGCTGGGCGACGGCACAAGGTTTAGTGACCCTGCCGCTGGCGCTGGTGTTCTTTCTCTTAGTTTGCGGACAACTTCACTGGCAGCAACCTGAGTTTGCTCTGCCGTTTGGGCCACAGCCGCAGCGCTATCTGCTGTTAATGCTGGGACTGGGACTGTTTTGCTCATGGCTGGGCACATTGTGCTGGAATGCTGCCAGCCAGCGCGTGCCAACGGTGATCATGGGGCCGCTGATTGTCTTTGAAACCTTAGCCGGTTTGCTGTGGGCATTTCTGTGGCGACAAAGCTGGCCGCCGCTATTAACCCTAATGGGTATCGGCTGTCTGCTCGTGGGTGTGATCTATGCGATGCGTATTAAACCGCAGAAGGCTTAAGGTCTCAGATAGCGCGACTGGATAAACTATTCAGGAGCGCTTTTCCCTGTGTTTTTAAGAATTTCCCCCCACGCTTTCCCCCCTTCGTATTGCCCTTTTTACCGCACGCTTTGCCCGCGATATAACAATACGGCTCATTTCATCCCCTTTAATCGCGCCTTTTTGTCTTAAAAGACGCGATCCGGATGAGCAGCAAGGGGGAATTCAATGATGTTAAGGCCACCTAAACGCGCCCTGAAGTCACATCACCGTGGCTAAAGTGCGTTCCGGCGAGGTAAAAACAGGCGCGAAGAGGCGCAAAAAGGTGCATTTTACCTGCCTTTTATTGCCCCCTGGCACTGAAGTCGGCCGTTGAAAAGCCACTTTTTGCTTAAGGGAATACGCCGTTGTTAAGAAACATTCGATTAGGCGTGAACAAAAAACCATTAAGCGCGGCGATGATTATGGTGAAAGAATTTACCTTAACCGCCACTTTTTAGCCGTTATTGTTTAGGAGCAATAACGTATCTAATCAGGATAATTCCTGGCAGCAAGTTGGCGGATTTAGACTAGTTCCGTTGAAACAGGTAATCGTAAAGTCAGGCAATAGATCCAATTGAAAACAGAGGCAATGTGTTAGCGGTTACACGGCGTTGTTCATTAACGCTTAACAGAATTGTCTGCATTCAGGGCTGATGATTAATGTTGGTAAAGTAATAGCCGAAGCGCCAATCTCACGTTAATGAGATTGGACTTCGTCTAAATGGCTTGAATAGAGAGACTTTTGCTGATGTGAATCTATTTTACCGCAAAAAAGGAAGCAATTCCGCGATGGTATTCATCAGGAAAAATTGGTTCGAATTGTTATGTTGTGAACGCCGAATTAAATGATCTTCATATCTTCTGGTAAGAACAAATCTCAGCATTAAGTCAAATAACATCGGCCTTAATAATGCTAGCGATTATCTGTTCCTGATGGATAGTGATAAACGCTACGGCTAATATCCAGCAAGCGGCAGCTACGACGTGTACCTATGTCGAACGTGGTTTGCAGGAAGTTAACGGCCTGGCGCTTTTCATTTGTGGTGAAGAAGTTTTTTAGCACGCTTTGCAGCATCTCTTTGTCCGAACTCAGTGATTGCAGCTCGCGCGTAAGGTTAAGTAGCTGATCTTCCAGCTCCTTGATTTTACGACCTTCTTCGGAGGATAATCCTGAGAATTTCTTCTTCCAGCTATAGAAAGTGGCCTCGGAAATGCCTAGCTCCTCACAAATCTCCCTGACTTTCACTCCCGTTTCAGAAGCTTTAATGGCATTTGTGATTTGCTCTTCGCTATATCGTGACTTTCTCATAAATGCTATTACCTTTCTTATCAATTAGTGGATGAGAATTACTGTATTAATATCTGGCACTGCAAAAACACTATTAATGCAGTATTAAAGTGCGCGATTTGAATTGCGAGGGTTAAATTAAGATATTTAGAAGAAATATCATCATGGGATAAATCTTATTTTATTCTGAATGGCATTGAACGCCTTCCGGGCGTTAGGTTTTTGATATAAATTCACTCCATCCCAAATGCAGAAAAAATACTACATTCATTGGAAAAACGGCATAACCCAGACGCTGAAATGCTCGGGTGTGCCAGTAAACGTTTGTGCGGAATTTAAGCTGAAATCGTTTACATCCACGGAGTTTCGCACCGGATATAATCGGAATTTTCCTGAATATAGTTCTTAATTCCTGACGCGAGTCTCATTTTTCGGACCAGTTTGGTTTGAAGTTCATTAATTAAGTCAGGCCCACTGAGCGCTTGTTAATTCATTTCAAGGATGTTGTACCGAAAGTTGTTGTAGTTCGTAATACTAAGGATCAGTCAATGAAATTGAGCGTAATGTCGAATGCCGCCTGGATGA
>Ga0153979_1000232_pt1 | contig 10628 bp, 6 predicted proteins | sample TSGA063MetaG_FD_104690 | JGI IMG/M metagenome (GOLD analysis project Ga0153979, IMG submission 104690) | Attine ant fungus gardens microbial communities from Georgia, USA - TSGA063 MetaG | ecosystem: Host-associated > Fungi > Mycelium > Unclassified | place: USA: Georgia, Magnolia Springs State...
CGGTGGGTTTGTGCGTCCAGTACGTGCAGCAGCGGGCGATCGCCATCCGTTGCCACGATATACGGCAGTACCGGCGAAGCGGCAATACCGTTGACGGAGCCGGGCATAGTGATATTTTCAATCACCTTTCCCTGTCCCTCTGCCAGCTCAACCACGGTGATGGTTCCATCCTCTTCGTTGTCGGTAAACAGCTTATGGCCGGAAGGGAGGATCGTTAAGCGATGAGCATTGTGCGACGGCACCGCGATCCTGTTGATGATGGTATCGCTCTCAGGATCGATGACCAGAATCGCGGCGCTGTTTTCACAGCACTGATAGACGTAGCCATCCTGTCCCAGGCGCGCCGTGTGCGGGGATTCCTGTGGACTGACGTCGATAAAACCCGTCAGCTCGCGTTGACGCAGATCGATAACCGCAATCTTGTGGCCCGGATGGGGATTATCGCCATGAATACCGTCACCGAAGATTGGTACATAGGCCTTATGCTGTTTCGGCAGGATTAATAGCTCGTGTGGACGGGGCGGGAAGGCGTTAAGCTCACGCTCGACGGCAAAAGTTTCAGGGTTGAGAAACAGGACATTGCTGCCCTGCTTATCAACGGCAATCAGACCATAACGGGTGTCAGACTTCACTAATGGCTCCTAAAATGTCGGTTATGCATCATCAAAAGGTAGCGCATCAGCCGGGTCTGTCGCCCTTAAACAGGTAACAAAATTTGCTCAATACCCCACAGCGCCAGGGCGTGATCCTCATGCGCGGGCAGTCCGCTGACGGTAACGGCCCCGATGACGCCGCCGCCAACCAGGAGTAAAGGCACGCTGCCGCCGTGATCGGTGTAGCGCTGCTGATCGATATACGTCATCTCATCCATCCGCTGACCAGCGGCCTCATTAAGCAGACCGGTATAGAGTGAGGCGCGGCCATTGCGCAGGGTGGTATTGCGCTTACGGGCGATCCATTCCATGTTTTCTATGCTCGACCCGGATAACGCGGCGCTGAACAGCACCTGGCCAAAGGCATACACCTCAATGGCTACCGGCATATTTTCGCTGGCTGCCCGGTTGCGGATGGCCTGTCCAAGTGTCCAGGCACTACCAAAACCAAAATGATTCAGACGTACACGTTTTTCCTGCCCCTGCAGGATCTCCAGACTGGGAACGGCAGACATAATTTCTCCAGGTATGAACAGATGATGGTCGCGATCATAATGGATATTTATTTTTCATAAAACAGTAAAACGAAACCAGCGTTTTGTTTTGCGAATACGATCGCTTTTGGTTTCTGCAAAGGCCGCCCACAGCCAGTGGGTAAAACTTCTCGCAGGGTATGTTTTACTTTAAAGCCGGTAGAGGTGGCGGTAAAGGAATGCCTCTTTCGTCCCGTTGGACTAGTGCGTTTCTCACCTCGGCAGCCTTAGCAGCCTCAGCGGCCTTTTGTTGCGATTCAATCCTGCTTTTTTCCTCTTCCTCCTCAATATTCCTGGCCACTCTTGCCTCTTCTTTAGCTTCTGCAGCTTTACGTCGATCCGCGTCACGCGCATATAACATTTTTTGTTCAGCAAGCTCTCTTTTCCATTCAGGAAGTGGCCCATCGGTTGTGGTCATCAGTAGCGGATCAGTCGTGTTTGTATCCGTAATGTTGCCCTGGTCAGCTCGCCTTAGCAGTAGTTTGTTTTTGAGTTCATCAACCAGTTGCTTCTGAAAGAAATTATCTGCTGGCCCAGTTGGGTTACTTTTACCGGGCACACGGGCAGTCTTATTAGTCACTGCGTTGATTGGAGTGGGTAATTTCTGCGGAAAATTACCCACAGGAGGTGGAGGTGGCGGAGGCAGTGGAATGCCCTTCGCGTCAAGTTTCAGGGGAACTGGTGCTCTGCTCGCCGCCGCAGCGGCAGCCTCGACTTCAGCCGCCTTTTGTTTCGCTTCAGCCTCCAGCGCAGCAGCTACTCTTGCCTCTTCTTTGTCCTCAGCGATTTTCCTTTCACTCTCTAATTGTTTATATTTCATTTTTGATTCATAAATCTCTAATTGCACTTTCGTCATTTGCCGATCATTCTGATGCTTCAACTCTGGACCGCCGTTTTTCTTCATTCTTTCCAGGGTGGAAGTAAGCTCAGCGTTTAAGGCAGCTTTAACGTCATTAGCCTGTTCTCCGGGATTCTTTGGGGTTCTTGGTGTTTTTGGTGTTTTTAACAGCTTATAAACAGTATTTTTTACCTGCGTCGGATCCAGCAATTTTTCACTGGTTTCTCTCATTGTCTTTTTCCCGGAGTTTTCCAGGCTCTTTTTTCCTATAATAGCATTTCTTCCCAGACAACCTATAATATTCATTATTACCCTCATGTAAGCATCAGATTTTTAGTGTTATATGATATATCACCCTTATTCGGATGATCGCCATAAAAATATACCTTTGATATTACCTGCTATCTTCGTGAGATTTTATTATAAAAAGACCATTTACTTCAAAATGTAGCATCCTTGCAAATTTCATATGGCCAGCCAGGGAAAAATTTCATATCTTATTTACAGCATTACCATTTCACCGTAACCATTTACAGCCTGATTTTCCAACCAGAGCCTTCTGGCCACCTTCAAATTTATATTATAAATATATTTAAATATGTGAGCCATCCATATCAAACCCATTACTTATAATATTAACTTTGTTTCACAACCCTCTGATAACCTCCCTTAAGATTACCCACGCAATATTTAATGACATCGTATCACTTCAGAAAAAACTCATCACAGGATTTCGTTTAAAAGAATTTGGCTTAGCACTTTTTATTTTCTATTTTTCATGTAAGACATTAAGGGTAAAATTGCTGTGACATTAGTAATAAATACAAACTATTATCTGTGTTTCGTGAAGGCCATATTTAGGTATAAATGCCCCTGTGTTTACCGGTAGTCACGTGAACGTAATATCAGCGGTAGGATGTAGCGTGTTTTAAACAAGGTACTCACTGTGCGATACCTACGCTAAAGCCCGGCGTGCCACTCCTGCTGTCATGCCGGAGGCTGGCTTATGACTACGCCCCTTTCAAACAACAGTTTTATTCCTGAATGACATTCTAAATTAGCGCTGTTATTGCTATTGTTCATCAGGGAAAATAATCAGTTCAACAATCGCGTTTTTTACCTGGCGGAATGCCCCTAAACAGGGGCTTCGTGACTAACCGACAATCCTGCTTTTTAACGCTGCTAAGGAGAATTTATGCCGTTACTTCAATTTGATGTGATTCAGGGTCGCTCCGAATCTGAGATGAAAACGCTGCTGGATGCGGCCCACCGCGCCGTATTGTCGGCCTTTCAGGTGCCCGAGCGCGATCGCTACCAGATTGTTCACGAAAACAAAGCTTACCAGATGGTCTTTGAGGATACGGGCCTTGGCCTGACGCGCACCGATAATCTGGTGATGGTCAGAGTCTTTACCAGCCCACGCAGCGATGAACAGAAGCAGTTTTTTATGAAGGAACTGTGCCGCGAACTGCAGGAGAGCTGCGGTATCGCCGGGAGCGACGTGATGATCAGCTTTATCACCAATGCCAAAGGGGACTGGAGCTTCGGCAACGGCAACGCGCAGTACGTCACCGGCGAACTGTGATCCTGCCAGCAGCGAGGTAGTCTGAGATTTTTTTATTGGTGAAGGCAGATATAAATGTCCCCCGGCGCCAGCCGGAGGACATGAAAAGCGCTTAGAAGTCGTAGCGCAGACGCACCAGGTTCATATCACCCAGGTTGTCGGTGCTGGAGGTGAAGACGTGTTCGTAGTCAACACGGAAGCCGTAATCCAGCTGGAAGGTGATGCCAACGCCGTTGTCGATGCGCAGATAGTCGCGATCGTTAACGTACTCCAGACGGTCGCCCATCACGTAAGGCATAAAGGTCTTCAGACCGTACTGGCCAACCGGAATGGTATAACCCGCCATGTATTCAATACCCCACGCGTCACCGGCGAAGTAGTTGTTCACATCCTTTTTATGGGTGGTCAGGAAATTCTGGTAGTAACCGCCGCCAAACGAGAAGGTCCAGCTATCCGGCTTCCAGCTGATGGAGGTGCCGTAAATATTCTGGTTGTAGGATTTTGACCCGTTGTTCGCTGGGTTACGCATTTCGGCATCGGTATAGTTCCACGCCGCGCCCCAGGTCACATCTTTCGTCAGGTGATAATCTACGCCCAGCGAGCCGCCGCCCTGACGCTTATAGCGCAGGCCATTGCCCGGCAGATACTCGTTATCGGCGAACAGATAAGAGGCATAGACGTCCGCTGCGCCATAGGTGTTTTTATATTTCAGCATCTTACGTGAGCGGTACGAACCATCGTAGTCGCCGTTAATACCGTTGCCCGGCGCCTGAGCGAGCATATCGTAATCCCAGACGTCGGTTTTAGACCCCACCACGTCGTAGTAGACGCTGTTCTGCTGTCCGAAAGTCAGTTTACCCCAGGTTTTGCTCTGGAAGCCGGTATAAAGCATACGGCGGCTGGTATCGTGTGCGCCGTCGGCATGATGGTTATCCCAGTCGAATACCGCCGGAATATTCACTCCCAGCTCGTAATAGCCTACCCAGCTGATGTCATCAAACAGGTAGTAATCGGCAAGGAAGCGAAAACGTGTACCGCCGTCAAAGCCGTTACGCTTGTACGCGTTTTTACCGTCATCGCCGGTCAGGTTGTTGAACTGCGGACGGATACTGCCGCCAACGGTGAAGTTCAGGCGGCTGAGCGGGTCACCGGCCTGCGGATCCTGCTTAATAAGGGTTATTTCTGCGTGTGCCGCAAAAGATGCACTGCCAACTGCCAGCCCCAGCGCAATGGCCCGGGTTAAAACGCGCATTTTTATTAACATTATGTAGCCCTGTGAAATATTACCAAACCAATCCGCTGAAGATAGTAGCGTGAGAAGTGTTACAGCTAATGGACTTAAACGACCTGTTGGGCGAATTCATTAACATAAAATGTTAAGCAGATATGTCTGCGGAATCATTCACACACATCTATGAACATTTCGTGTCAAAAACGCAAGGTTTTGTCATGGCGATTTCAGGCTGTGAAGTAAATCTGATTTTTGGCATCTTCTTTGCTTTTATGACCGGGAAATATTTCATGATATTTCTTTAACTTAATCAGGCTACCCTGATTTCGCTGAGGCAATAGTTTATTGATTTTAATATACTTTTATAGGTGTTCGCCTCATTTACCTGTAGGTTAATGTTAAGCCGCCCCGCCCGATAACCCCCTTAAGTTAAACGAAGACTAAACAGTAGATCATCAGCCGGGGATCCCACGCTTTTTCCCCCAAGGAGGGCGTATTGCCAGGGATATTTCGCTGCGTTAAATTACGCCAATACCTGCCACTTACCCCCTACTCTCAACAGCATCAGGCGTCGATCGCGCCAGTTAAGGATACTAATCGCCCATGGGTTCAGAAATGGTTTCACTGATACTCTTTAGTGCTTCTGTTGCGCTTTATGCGTGGAAAGGTGGCAGAAACAGAATCTGGCTGTCGGTGATCGCCTTTTTGCTGGGCATCTATATCATTCTTAATGCCTCACTGGTGGCTAGTAACTACTTTACGGGTGAAGGCATTAATGATGCGGTGATCTACACCATTACCAGCAGCCTGAGCGGGGCGGGCATCAGCAAATACGTTATGCCCGCCGTCGGGCTGATTGCGGGCCTGGTAGGCCTGTTTCTCGTTTTATGCTGGGTGCTACGCCTGCGAAAGGGGCATCGCCACAGCCTGCTGTACAGCCTGCTGGCCGTTATCCTGGCGCTGGCTTCAATTCAAACCACCCCGGCGTATCAGCAGGTTTCCAGCCTGATCAAGTCACAGGCGGGCAAAAGCAGCGCCGATTTTTACGCCTGGTACAAAGTTCCGCATACGCATATCAGCGGCAGCAAACCCAATCTGGTCTACATCTATGCCGAAAGCCTGGAGCGCACCTACTTTGATGAAAAGGCGTTTCCCGGGCTGGCCCCGGAGCTGGGGCGCATAAAAAACCGCGCCGTGGATTTCAGTAACACCGCACAGCTTCCCGGCACCGAATACACCATTGCCGGTATGGTGGCCTCGCAGTGTGGCATTCCCCTGTTCGCCCCCTTTGATGGCAACGCCTCCAGCGCGCTCTCAACCTTTTATCCGCAAAACGTCTGCCTGGGCGATATTCTTAAAGCCTCCGGCTACCAGAACTATTTCTACCAGGGTGCCAGCCTGAGCTTTGCCGGTAAGGATCTGTTCCTCTCCTCCCACGGCTTCGATCATCTTTATGGCTTTGACGAACTGAAAAGCGTGGTTAGCGATGCCAGCTACCGCAATGACTGGGGCTGGTATGACGATACGCTGATGGATATGGTGTTCGACAAGTACCTGGCGCTGGCGAAGCAGAATCAGCCCTTTTCGCTGTTTGCCCTGACGGTGGACACGCACCATCCTGACGGCTTTATTTCCCGTAGCTGCCAGCGTAAGAGCTACCCATGGGAGGGGAAAGCCAATAAGTCCTTCGCCGCCGTGGCCTGTAGTCAGGAACATATTGCCCGGTTAATCGCCCGCATCCAGGCTACCCCCTATTTCAAAAATACAATTATTGTGGTCAGCTCGGATCACCTGGCAATGAACAATACCGCCTTTAAATACCTCAACCAGCATCCCCGTAGCGATCTGTTCTTTATGCTGCGTGGCAGCGAGGCCACCAGCAAAACCATGAGCGTGAAGCGCAGCACGCTGGATAACGGCGCCACCGTGCTGGATGCGATGGGCGGTGATAACTATATAGGCCTGGGGCGCAGCAGCCTCTCCTCAACGTCCCTCTCAGCCGTTTATCTGAACGTGAAGGAGAAAATTAATCAGTGGAAACCGGACGTCATTAAGCTGTGGAATTTCCCGCGGGCTATCTCGGATTACAGAATTGATACCGATAAAAATACCTTTAGCTTCTCCGGCGTACACTTCAAGCTGCCGCTGCTGCTCTCGGTAAAAGCCGATAAAATTGAGCCAAAATTTGACGTCTACCTGGCCACGCCGCTTAAACAACAGCTTGCCGCATTCGCCCCGGATGAGAAATTTGTCTGGGTAGACCGCTGCTACAAAATGGGAGACGTCTGGGATGAAAAGCTGGCGCTGAATACCAGTCTGTGCGTGGCGGATGGCACCCTGAGTTCGCCCCCTGAGATAGTCCAAATCGCCGCCGGCTCGACATTGGGTAAAGTCGCTTTCCGCAGCGTGGGTAACAGCAGTGACGCGCGCTATCAGCAGGCGGTGACCCGCCTGCGCACTGCTGATGATGCGCTGAAATATACCTCAGACCGCATCCTGTTTGCTCTGCCGGGGCTGCCAAAGCAGGTGCTGAAGGTCACGGGGCTCTCCTATATCGAACCCTGGGGCGGACGCTGGTCCGATGCTAACCTGATGCCCGCAGTCAGCATTGAGTATCTGGCCCCTTTGCCTGCTGAATTCACGCTAACGCTGACCGCGCGGGCTTTTGGTGCCAATGCCCGCCAGCCGTTTACCCTCCGGATCGGCGGGGTGTCGCAGCAGGTGACGCTGGGCACCCGCGACACCCGCGTACAGCTGCATTTCAGTAACCCCTCCCAGGCCCGTATCATTGAAATCCTGCCTCCAGCGCCCGAAGAGACCACGGAAGGCGCGGTGGATGGCTTCGCTGCCCGCAAGCTGGGCATCGGCCTGATCAGCCTGCAGATTGAACCCGGCCCCCAGACCTGACGCCTCTCGCCCAGGCAAGATTATGGTGAAGTTTTCTGATGTTATGCCGATGTAGAAAGCCTGGGCGTGAGAAGAATGATAATCCCTGCATCGCTTGCTGATGATCGCGCCCTGCCGCACCCAACCTTTTGGTATTGATAACCTTTTAGTTTCGATAGGGAACAACGTCATGGCACTATTCAGCAATTTGAAAGTCGGAGCTCGCCTCGGCGGTGCTTTCAGCCTTATTGTGATGCTCTTAATAATTGTGAGCGTTACTGCCACGGTAAAAATTGGCAATATTAATAAAGCGATCGAAAGCATCGTCAACGATCGCTATATCAAAGTCCGACTGGCGTTTGACGTGCGCGATGGCGTCAACGAACAGATTAAATATCTGCGCGGTATAGTGATTGATACCACCCGGCCACAGTTCAACGTAAAACGCTTTACCCAGCTTGATAATGCCACCCGGAAAACCAACGAAGCAATTAACGGCCTGGTTAAGATTCAGGTCACGCCGGGTGGGAAGAAGAAAATCCAGGCGGTACAGGAAGCCGCCGCCACGTTTGAACAGTCTAAAGCCGCGCTGATTACACTGATAAAGAGTGGCAATCAGGATGCAGCGGCAGAGTATGTGCTGTTAAAAATCACCCCGGTACAGAATACCTATCTGGAGCTGGCGCAAAAATTTGCCCAGTCGCAGTCGCAGCAGCTACAGGGTGAAGGCGCCATTGCCCTCTCCGAAGGCTCAATGGCAATTACCATTACCCTGATTTTCTCCTGCATCGCGGTCATTGCGGCGATGATCCTCGGTTATTTCCTGACCCGCTCTATTGTGTTGCCGCTGCGTGATGCGGTGAAGGTGGCGGAAAATGTTGCCGCTGGCGATCTGCGTACGGTCTTCAAGGCCGCCTCACGCGATGAAACCGGTCAGCTGATGATCGCCCTGAAAAACATGAACGATAATCTGCTGCGCATCGTGACAGAAGTGCGTAACGGCACGGACCTGATTGCGACCGCCTCCAGCGAAATCTCCAACGGTAATATGGATCTCTCCTCCCGTACCGAGCAGCAGGCCAGCTCGCTGGAAGAGACGGCCTCGGCGATGGAGCAGATGACCTCGACTGTTAAACAGAACGCGGACAACGCCCGTCAGGCGAATGAGCTGGCGGCACAGGCCTCACGCGTGGCGGTACAAAGCGGAGCAGCGGTTAGCCAGGTGGTCACCACCATGGATATGATTAACGGTTCATCGCGGAAAATCGTCGATATCATCAGCGTCATTGATGGCATTGCTTTCCAGACCAATATCCTGGCGCTCAATGCAGCGGTGGAAGCGGCCCGCGCGGGCGAACAGGGTCGCGGTTTTGCCGTGGTGGCGGCAGAGGTGCGCAGCCTGGCCCAGCGGTCGGCGTCGGCGGCAAAAGAGATCGCCCAGCTGATTGAGGACTCGGTTTCAAAAGTGGATGAAGGCGGCAAGCAGGTGGCTAAAGCGGGCTCAACCATGCAGGAAGTGCTGGCCAGCGTGAAAAGCGTGACGGAAATCATGGGTGAAATCTCGATTGCCAGCAATGAGCAGAGTAGCGGCATTGATGAGATCAATATGGCCATTACCCAAATGGACCAGGTGACTCAGCAGAACGCCTCGCTGGTGCAGGAGTCAGCCTCGGCGGCCCATTCACTACAGGAACAGGCGGTACAGCTCTCACAGGCTATCAGTATTTTCAAACTGACCGATACGCATTACACCGCCAGGGCATAAGCCGCAGGTGATTCAATCGTCATAGCGGGCGGAAGCACTAGCTCTTCCCCCGCGTTTGACATCCATTAACCCTTGTACTCATTTTGCGAAAAAGAGGCTATATCCCTTTTGATGCCGAGGTAAAACAGATTAAACTGTGAGCCCTCACAGGCTGATTCTGACGGATGTACGCACGTTGAAATATCTGATTCACCGACTGCTGGCGCTTGCCGCTGCCGCACTCCCTCTTTACAGCCTGGCGGCAGGCCCCGCGCCCGATCCGCTGCTGGCCTCCCGCATTGTAGACCGCTACGCTGATAACATTTTCTATAATACCAAAGCCACCGGCATGGCAATGGTGGCGATTGATGCCAATCAGCGGGTGTTTGCCAGCAAGGGGGCCATTCGGCCCGGCAGCAGCGTTCGTCCGCAAAAAGATTCGGTTATTCGCATCGCCTCGCTGACCAAGCTGATGACCAGTGAACTGCTGGTCAAGCTTTCCGAACAGGGGGTGGTAAGGCTTGACGATCCGCTCAGTAAATACGCGCCCGCCGGCAGCCGTGTGCCCGTCGGTGCCGGGCAAACTATCCGTCTGATCAATCTTGCCACCCATACCAGCGGTCTGCCGCGCGAACAGCCCGGCGGTAAGGCCAATCGTCCGGTTTTCGTCTGGCCCACCTACAGCCAGCGCTGGCACTGGCTTAACAGCGCACAGCTAAAAGCGGCTCCCGGCACTCAGGCATCCTACTCCAACCTGGGATTTGATCTGCTGGGCGATGCCCTCTCCCGGGCTGCGGGCGTTCCCTACCCGACCCTGCTTCAGCGCGAGATCACCCGTCCGCTGGGGATGAAAGACACGACCTTTACGCCGTCCCCGGAACAGTGCCGCAGGCTGATGGTGGCAGAAAAAGGCGCCAGCCCCTGTATCAATACCCTGGCGGCCATCGGCAGCGGCGGTATTTACTCTACCCCGGACGATATGGGCCGCTGGATGCAGCAGTTCCTCTCCTCCGATCTCAGCCCGCGCACCGCGCAGGCCGATCGCATCCAGACCATGATTTATCAGCGCAGCCAGCTGACGAAAGTCGAGGGTATGGACGTACCGGGTAAAGCCACTGCCCTCGGCATGGGCTGGGTCTATATGGCTCCCGAAGACGGCAGGCCGGGCATTATCCAGAA
>Ga0153979_1000237_pt1 | contig 10480 bp, 10 predicted proteins | sample TSGA063MetaG_FD_104690 | JGI IMG/M metagenome (GOLD analysis project Ga0153979, IMG submission 104690) | Attine ant fungus gardens microbial communities from Georgia, USA - TSGA063 MetaG | ecosystem: Host-associated > Fungi > Mycelium > Unclassified | place: USA: Georgia, Magnolia Springs State...
GGATGCGCCTGGACGTCCCGGCGGCGCGCCAGGCGATTCGTCGGGTCGCGGAACCGCTGGGCCTGAGCATTGAAGATGCGGCCTGGGGCATCCACGAAGTGGCGAATAGCAAGATGTCTGAAGCGCTGCGCACCCACTCGGTTGAGAAGAATGTTAACCCCTCGCAAATGACCATGCTGGCCTTTGGTGGCGCCGGTCCCAGCCACGCCTGGTCACTGGCAAAACAGCTGGGCATAAAGCGCGTTAGTTTTCCTAATGGCGCGGGGGTCTACTCCGCATTTGGTCTACTGACCGCCCCACCGAGCGCCGATTTTGTTCGCAGCGATCGTTGCTCTCTACAGCAGGATGTAGATATCGCCCGTATCCGGGCCGTATTTGCCGAAGGGTTTGACGAAGCGTTTAGCACGCTGGCCGCAGCCAATGTTGATCCGGCCAGCGCCAGCCAGCAGCGACTGGCCGGGGTTCGCTATATAGGTCAGGGCTCGGAACTGACCGTTCCCCTCCCCGCGGGCTTTCTGGAGAACGGCGACGTTCAGGCATTGACCGAAGCCTTCGAAACCGCGCACTTTGCCCGTTTTGGCCGCACCCTGCCGGGTCAGGGAGTGGAGGTGGTGAACTGGCGTGGCCGCGTACAGATGACCCCGCCCGCGCTGAATACCTCCGATCGCCTGCATCACGCAGAACCCGGAGCGCAGGAGAAGCGGTTACAGGTTTACTCCGGTCGCGAGGAAGGGTTCACTCCCTGCCGCGTGATCCCGCGCAGCCTGCTGGTTGTGGGTGAGGCCATCTCCGGCCCGGCGCTGCTACAGGAAAAAGAGTGTGCGATTTATGTTGGTCCCGGCGCGACGGCCTGGCTGGATGAGCAAGGTAATATTTTGATGGAGCTGAACTGATGACTTCTGCAACCCCTGATAATTTACAGTTTCTCGACGATCCTGTCGGCTTACGCATCACCTGGGATCGGCTGGTAAGCATTTCTGAAGAGGCAGCGGCCACCCTGGTCAATATGGCCTTTTCCAGCATCATTCGCGAAGTGGGCGATTACTCCTGCCTGCTGATGGATGAAAGCGGCAGCTCTCTGGCTCAGCCTAAAACCAGCGTGCCGGTGTTTATTGGCACGCTGCCGGCGACCGTGCGGCATCTGCTGGCGAAATTTCCGGCCGACACCCTCAGGCCGGGGGACAGCCTGATCACCAACGATCCCTGGCTGGGCACGGGTCATCTTAATGATGTCACCGTAGTCACCCCGGTGTTTCGCGCCGGGAAGCTGGTCGCCTTTACCGGGTCGGCTGCGCATATGTCGGATATCGGCGGCTCGCTGAATATGGGCTCATCGCGGGATATGTTCGAGGAAGGCTTTCTGATCCCACCCAGCAAACTGATGCATGAGGGAGAAGTCAATCAGCAGCTGCTCGATCTCTTTCTGGCTAACGTTCGCTCCCCCGATCGGGTAGAGGGCGATCTGCATGCCATGCTGGCCGCCAACCAGGTGGGTGCCAGCGGGATACTGGGGCTGATGGACGATCTCAACATCACCTCGGTTACGCCACTGGCAGAAAAGATTCATGCGCTGACCGAACAGGCTATGCGCAGGGCGATTGAGGCCGTACCGGATGGTCGCTATGAAGCGGCTGTCGATATCGGTGATTACGAAGGAGACATTCACCTTAACGTGGCCGTTATCGTTAGTGGCAGCGAGATCGTGATTGATTATGCCGGATCCTCGGCGGAATCCCCCTTTGGCAGCAACTGCCCCATGTCATTCACCTATGCCTACAGCGTCTATCCGCTGAAGTGCCTGCTTGAGCCAAACCTGCCAAATAACGAGGGCTGCTTTAAATCTATTACCGTCACCGCGCCGGAAGGCTCTATTGCCAACGCCCGGCCACCCTGTGCCGTGGAAATGCGTAACCGCGTGGGGCATATGGCCCACGCCGCCATCTTCTCTGCCCTTGCCGATATTATGCCTGACCGCGTCATGGGCCACTCCGGCAGTGCGCCGGTCACCTGCGACGTATTTGCCGGTCAGTTTGACGACGGGCAGCGCTTCGTTGAAAGCCTGTGTGTAAACGGCGGAACCGGCGCGCGTCCGGCGGCGGATGGCATCGTAACCGGGTTCCCCGGCAATATGTCCTCCACGCCGGTGGAGCTGATCGAGTCCGCCACCCCGCTGCTGTTTCTGGAGAAGGCGATTGTGCCGGATTCCGGCGGTGCAGGTCGCTACCGGGGCGGCGTGGCGCAGCGCATGGTTATCCGTAATACCAGCCGTTTTCCCGTATCGCACAGCATGTTTTATTCGCGGCAGCGACATCCCGCGGAAGGCGTACTTGGCGCGGCCCCGGGCGCACCTAACTATGTGGCGATCGGCGGCGAGCCGCTGGAAAAACCAGTCGGCCGTCATGATATCCCCGCAGGCGGAGAAGTGACCATACAGATGCCGGGCGGCGGGGGGAAAATGCCGGTGGCCGAACGCTGCCACAGTGCCATGCTCTGGGATCTCCAGGAGGGCTACATTACCGACGAAGGTGCACGACGGGATTACGGCGTGGACAGCAACGACTTAAAAAGGGGTTAACGAGTATGCAATCACTGACGGAAAAAGTTGTGATTATCACCGGTGCCGGAAGCGGTATCGGCAAGGCAGCAGCGGCGGCCTTTGCGGCGCGCGGCGCGCGCGTGGTGCTGGTGGGGCGCCGCCAGGCCGTGCTGGATAGGGTGGTGGCCGAATTGAGCGCGAGTTTGCAGAGCGGGCAGAACGACCTAAACAGTCATAATAGTCAGAATGTTAAGAGTGATTTCAATACCAAAAATCGCCGCCCGGGCCAGCTGTGGGCCTTCGCGGCGGATATTGCCCGCAGGTCCGAGGTTAACGCGCTCATTGGCTGGGCGATCGGTGAGTTTGGCCGGGTCGATATTCTGGTTAACAACGCCGGCAGCGCCAGCAGGACGCTTAATGCCCGATGGATCGAAGAGGAGGAGTGGGATCAGGTGCAGGAGGTCAATCTGAAAGCGGTTTTTCTGCTGACCCAGGCGGTCCTTCCCGGCATGCTCAGTCAACAGAACGGCACTATTATTACCGTCTCCTCACTGGCCGCGTTAAGACCCAATCTGCTGGGCGGCGCAGCCTACGGTGCGGCCAAGGCGGGCGTGCGAAATTTTATGACCTATTTGCATAACACGTTCCGCAACGAGGGCATTCGCTCAACCTCAATTCTGCCCGGCGAGGTGAATACGCCGATTATGGATAACCGTGCCAACCCGCCCGACGTGCACATTCGCGAAAATATGGTTCAGCCGGAGGATGTCGCTGAAGCCATCCTGCTCTGCGCCAGCCTCCCGTCACGCACGGTCATTGAAGAACTGATTGTTGCACCGACCTACCAGCGGGATATTTCCGGCGATCTTGAGGTGAGTCGCTGGAAAAATGCCCCCCCTTCGTGCCAGGCCGAGCGCGAAAAGAGCCGCTGAACCCGACATTACGCAGAGGTAAAAACCATGTCTGTATCTGACTTTAAGGCCGCTGAGGCGGTACTTCGCATTGAGCGTAGCTCGCTACGCGTGCAGCAACCGGCCTCAACCGGCGATATGATCTCGCTGGCAATGGGGGAACCCGATTTTGCAACGCCGGCGCGCATCGTGCAGGCGGCGGTGGATGCCCTGAACGACGGCTATACGCACTATGCTCCCCTGCTGGGTGATAAGGCGCTCTGCCAGGCGCTGGCAGAAGAGGTCGCGGCACAGAGCGGTAATCCCGTGGCTGACGGCGAGATTCTGATTACTCACGGCGGCACTGCCGGGCTGGCTGCGGCAATACTCTCCATGGTTAATCCCGGCGACCGGGTAGTGATCCCCGATCCGACCTACTCCCTGTATGCCGATTTGGTCAATATGGCGGGCGGTATTTGCGTGCCCATGCCGTGCCAGGCCGATCTACACTGGGATCTGACGCGTCTCGGCCAGGTGCTGGAGGGGGCAAAGCTGTTTATCTTCTGTAACCCTGGCAACCCGACCGGGATTGTCCACCGTCGCGATGAAATTGAGGCGCTGGCAAAATGGGCGGCCTTGCACGATACGCGGGTGATTGCCGATGAAGCCTACAGCGATCTGGTTTTCACCGACCGCCCCTTTACCTCGGTGCTCCAGGTGCCGGAATTCAGAGGCCGGACGCTCTATTGCCAGACTTTTTCAAAAAGTTTTGCCATGACCGGCTGGCGAGTCGGCTACCTCGCGGGGCCATCCGCGATGATCAAAGCCGCCGCACGCGTGCATAATACTGTAAACGGTTCGGTAAACAGCGCCGTTCAGCGCGCCGCGCTGGTCGCTATCCGGGAGTGTAAAGATGACGTCAAACGTATGTATGATATATACCGAGAACGTCGCCAGCTGATGATGAACGGCCTGCGGAGCATCCCGGAACTGGCGCTGAACGAGCCGGAAGGCGCATTTTACTGCTTCCCCTCCTATTCGCTGCCGATACCCGCTATTGATATGGTGGCATTACTGCGTGAACAGGGCATTGCCGTCAGGCCAGGCAGTGAATTTGGCGCTGCGGGTGAGGGCTATCTGCGGCTCTCCTATGCCGCCAGCAGTGAAGCGATCAGCGAAGGTGTCCGCCGTTTGAAGCGGGGGCTGGCCGGGCTGAAGTAAGGGATGATTAACAAGGATCGACAATGACGGGAAAAATGATGCGCAGCGATACAGAACGAAATCGTAAAAACCTGATTCAGGCGGCGGCCAGGCTCTTTGAACGCTCTGAAAATCCGATAAGCATGACGGAAATTGCCGCCGAGGCGGGCGTTTCCGTCGCCACCGCCTATCGTCAGTTTACCTCTGTTGAAGAAGTGCTAAATACCTACCGTCATGATGTGGGTTTGCTGCTGCTGGAGTTCAGCCGCAGACAAACCTGTGCCGGGCTGGAGAAGCTGGAAAACGTCAGCCGCTACTGGATTAAGCTGGTACGGGAACGCGGTGCCGCAATGGTGCCGATGCGTAACCGCCGGGGTTACCTGGAGCGGCTGTGGGAAGGGGCCGAATATCTGCTGGTCCAGGCTGATGCCGTACGCCCTGCACTCAGGGAAGCGATGGGGGAAATGGACCTTCCCGATATTGGCGATAAAGCGGTTTTTCTGTGGAATATCCTCTTTGATCCGCGTGAAATTTTCGATTTGCTTGATACCGTTGGCCTGACGGAGAAGCAGGTCGGTACCCAGCTTATGTCGGTGTTGGTCGGCGGCCTGCGCGGCTTCGCCACCGCAAATGAATTCTCACTCGCCGCCTGTCGGGCTAAATAGTGCGGCTTTAAAAAAAATTTCCCTGGTGTGGCTTAAAAGTATCGTTCGTTACGATCATATGTCTTTATTTTAGTTAGGATAATTACTGGATCTGTTTTGTCATGCCTTATGAATCAGTTAAGCATCAGTCATGTTATCTGGTCAACAACAAAGTGGTCAAAAAGCATAGCAAAATGACCACGTATTAATTAATATACTGTTTTTTAAGTATTTATTTTTAATGGCAGAATGAGATACGCGTATCCCATTAAACTTTCACATGGAAAACCCTTATCGTATCCTGTACTGTCATAACAAAGCGTTTACAAAAAGCACGTTTGACATTGATGAAAATATCAGCACTAAAAAGAAAATCTAATATTATCAGTAATATTGAGTATATGATGAGGAAGCGTGGGGAGAATAAATCCTCGCTGGCGTTACGCGCAGGCGTCACGCGCAACACGCTTTATCGAATTCTCGACGGCAAAATCAATCGGGTCCAGCCCTCGACGGTGACCCGTATTGCAGATTTTTTTGGCGTCGCCTGCGATGTTATCGAGCACTGCTCCATAGAGGAGCTGGACAGAATTGATAATCTGCTGTCCGTTGACGGTAATAAGAACCACGCCGCTATTCCCCTTATTCCGCAGTCACACCTGCTAGCATGCATGGAGACCCGGGTGGGCCAGCTAATCATGCGCTATCCCGTCACCTGGGCTTTTGCTGAGGGCCCCAATCTGATTGGCATAAAAGTGGAGACGTCGATAGGTAACACCTTCTTTCCCGGTGACACGCTAATCATCAAACGGTATTCCCTGCCGGATAATCATCAACCTTCCCTGCTCTATTCTGCCGGAAAGGGCTTTTACCTCAGGGAAGTACCGGGCTCCGTAAGCGTTATTCCCCGTGAAGAGAGTAGATTAATAGGCACCGTGGTCGAAGAACGCATCGCGTAAAAAGGAAGCTATTTTGTCAGATAACCAAATATATAAACTGCTGGGATTTAGCCGCTCTTTTGATGCGGTGCGGGCGAATGTGATGATACTGTCCACCGGTAAGAGAGTAAGCATTCCGTTAAGCGAACTGGAAACCAGTGAGATTTCAGAGGATCTCAACCGCAATGAACTCCGGGAAGTTTACCGACGAATGTATGCCGGAGAAAACACCGTCACCGCCTACGATATGAAGGACCGGCGCGATCGTTCATGGTTTGCGTATATGATTATCGCGCTCTCGCTTAGCGTGATTTATATATTCTGTACGGTTACCGGCGTAAAGCCCGTTAATATTCCCTGGCTGCATATGATAGTTCCACCAGCCGTTTTCCTTTACCCGCTCACTTTTATTCTGGTAGATATCCTCAATGAATTTTACGGGCTACGGCTGGCGCGCAGAGCGATTATATTCTCCTTTATCGCCAATATATTATTTGTGTTGGGTTTGATGGTCACCGCCGCGCTGCCTGGCCTGCAGGAGTGGCGACTGGGCGCGGCCTGGAGTGAAATCGTCGACAGTATCGCCGCCGTGCTGATTGCCTCTTCCATGGCCTACATCGTCTCTGAAAACGTCAACTCCTGGCTGTTATGCAAAATTAAAGCCCTGATGCAATCGCGCTATCTGTTCGTTCGCGTTATCGCCAGCTCAACGGTTGCCGCTGCGCTTGATAGCATTATATTTTGCACGCTGGCGTTTTATAACACCCTGAGCGCCGACGTCATTAAGTCGATTATCATCTCGCAGTTCCTGATTAAAATGGTCTATGCCATCGCAGGAACCGGCCCTATTTATGGCACACGCGCCCTGTTCAGGAAATATATTTCTGTCTGATGAAAGGAGAGAAAAATAAATATGAAAAGCTCGCTGACCCTGCCCGGCACTAAAACGGACTATATCCAGCGCTATTCCCCGCAGCTACTGGAAACCCTGCCGCGCGCATTAAACCGCAACAACATTGACACGGTGCTGCCCGCAGGACGGCTTATTCGCCAGTAGCGTCTGCCGAATGATTTTGTTGCCGCCCGCCGGACGCTGCGGCAACGATGTTCACTTCATTCAGCAGGGTAAAGCCATCCTGAGCAAGCAGACTGTCAGCATGGCGGTTCGCCCAGTTGCCATGACGCACCGTCGTACGTATAACCCGTTGGTACCCGCCCTTTACCGTTATAGCTCTGGATCCATCCCGGGTAGCTGACTGGGGGTCTGCTGGCCTCATCCAGCAAGGCCAGATCGTCATCGCTTAGCGTTACATCAAGGGCACCGAGGTTATCGGCGAGCTGATCCGGACGTTTGACGCCGGTTATCACGCTGGTCACGGCAGGCTGAGCCAGTACCCATGCCAGCGCAATCTGCGCAACGCTGACCTGATGCCGTTCAGCGATAATTTTCAGCTGGTCGATAATGACCAGTGCCTTGTCTTCATCCACCGGTGGAAACTGGATCTGCGCACGTCTTGCACCCGGATCCGACGTACCGCTGCGGTCGAATTTCCCGGAAAGCAGGCCACCCGCCAGCGGACTCCAGCACAGCAAACCTACGTTTGAATCGGCCACGGCAGGGATCAGCTCACGCTCAATATCACGACCCGCCAGCGAGTACCATGACTGGACAGAGGCAAAATGTGTATAGCCCCTAAGCTCCGCGATCCCCGCGGCTTTCATCAATTGCCAGCCAGCAAAATTAGAGCAGCCAATGTAGCGCACCTTGCCCTGACTGACGGCATCGTCCAGGGTGCGGAGCACCTCTTCCAGCGGCGTATAAGGGTCGAAATTATGCAGCTGATAGAGATCAATATGATCGGTTTTAAGTCGTCGAAGGCTGTTTTCCAGCGCATTCATCAGGTGGATACGCGACTGCCCGACCTGGTTTGGACCCGGTCCAACGCGGGCATGCATTTTGGTAGCCAGCACCACTTCGTGGCGGCGAAGCTTCAGCGCCTGTCCCAGCTGCTCCTCTGACGCCCCTCCCCCGTATACATCGGCGGTATCAATAAAGTTTATGCCCGCATCAAGAGCGCTGCCAACAATGACCTCCGTCTCCTTTTGCGTAAGACGACCCATTGCGGTAGTTACGGCATTTTCGGCACCGCCAAACGTCATGGTACCCAGACAAAGGCGTGAAACAAAAACGCCCGTGGTTCCCAACTGTGCATATTTCATCGTATCAGCCTTTTCCGTCAGAGAAAAAACCAGAGTGACACGCCTGCACTTAACAAACTATAATCAATTCACCGCTTTTCTTATGGCATCGTTCAGGTCTGACTATGGATCCGCTATCCGACGTTCTTGCGCTGCTTAAAGTGAAAAGCGCACTTTCAGCCCGTTTCGAGGGCTGCGGCAGGTGGGCAATGTCCTTCCCCTCCCGACAGCAGATGAAGTTTGGCTGCGCGCTGGAAGGCGGTTTCTGGCTCTGGATCGACGGGCTGAAATCGCCGGTGAAGATTGCAACCGGTGACTTCTACCTGTTAACCGGCGAGATGACCTACTATACCGCGACCGATCCCCACTGTATCCCGCTTGATGGGCGCCGCATTTTTGCATCCTGCCGTGAAGCAGATGGCGTGGTGCGCTATGGCAATGGCGATAATCGGGTGGTGGTGACCGGGGGAAAATTCACCTTTGACGATCGCACCAGTGATATTCTGCTTAAGCAGCTGCCTCCGCTGATTCATCTCCCGGCAAACCGCCTGCGCACTGGCCCGCTCACCGCCGTTATGAGCCTGCTCGCCAGCGAAACGCAGTCAGCTCAGCCGGGCGCGGCTATCTCTGCGTCGAGTATTGCAACCCTCGTACTGGTCCAGCTTCTGCGTGCTTATCTGGCCTCCTCTGACGACGCAGCGGGCTGGCTTAGCGCCATTCGCGACCGCCGTATCGCTGCCGCTCTATCGCAGATGCACGCAGATTTAGCCAAAAGCTGGAAAGTGGAAGAGCTGGCCCAGCATGTCGGCATGTCGCGCACCGCTTTCAGTCAGCGTTTTAAAACGCTGGTCGGGCTGCCGCCGCTGGACTATCTGACCCGCTGGCGCATGGCCGTTGCAAGCCATGAACTGGTCCATAGCGAGCAGGCTCTCTTAACTATTGCCGAAAAGGTGGGCTATGGCTCAGACACAGCGTTCAGCTCGGCGTTCAGACGCATCACCGGGCAAAGTCCCGGACGCTACCGCACAATAAACCGCCAGGGTCGCTGAATGCCGATGGCGCAGCGGCGTGATTATCACTGGCTGCCCCCGTCATGAAGCGCTAAGCTTTACCGCTTCATTTCCCAGGACCACCGCTATGATCAACACCCGTACCCTCAGCACCCTTATTCTGGTGATTGCCGTCGCCGTCGCGCTTTACGTTAATTTCAGACCCCATAAGCCGGACCCGCACTACTACGCCGCCGCCTGCGTGGTGATCAATGATATTGGCGTGCCGCCAGGGCCTGATGCGTTCAGAGAGAAGCTCAATGAGGTGATTGCGAATGAAAATTCCTCTTACGCGGTGAATAAGGTGGAGTTTGACGTGGCCTCCGCCAATGACGCCATTGCCCACTATCAAAAAATGCGTGCCGCTCAGAAGCGTGAAATGCAGCAGGGCGTCGATCGCTGCCTGAACGTTTTTATTCCCGACGGCGCTAAAAAGTAACGTGGTATTCCTCTGCGCCCTGGCTGCGCCAGGCGCGCATAAAATTCCGTTCTGAGCCGGAAAACGGCTGAATTTTCTACTTTTCGCGACAATCCTATCGATACCCACCGCGCAATTTCTGCATAATAATAATCCGTACTCAGGTTGAACCCTTTTCATCACGGAGCCCGCTATGACCGCTGCCACATACAGAATTGCCGTTATTCCCGGAGACGGTATTGGTAAAGAAGTGATGCCGGAGGGCGTCAGGGTGATGGACGCCGCTGCGGCGCAGTTTGGCATCACCTTGGAATGGACGTGGTTTGACTTCGCCAGCGCAGACTATTACCAGCAGCATGGCAAAATGCTGCCCGATGACTGGTTTACCACCTTAAAATCCTTTGATGCTATCTACTTTGGCGCGGTTGGCTGGCCGGCGATCGTACCGGATCACGTCTCCCTGTGGGGATCGCTGCTACAGTTTCGCCGTCAGTTCGATCAGTACGTCAACCTGCGCCCGGTCCGCCTGCTGGACGGGGTAAAAGCGCCGCTGGCGAACCGTGCGCCAGGTGAAATAGATTTCTACGTGGTGCGCGAAAATACCGA
>Ga0153979_1000238_pt1 | contig 10474 bp, 9 predicted proteins | sample TSGA063MetaG_FD_104690 | JGI IMG/M metagenome (GOLD analysis project Ga0153979, IMG submission 104690) | Attine ant fungus gardens microbial communities from Georgia, USA - TSGA063 MetaG | ecosystem: Host-associated > Fungi > Mycelium > Unclassified | place: USA: Georgia, Magnolia Springs State...
TTGTGATTGATGGTTTGGATATTTGAAAAGCTCAAAAAAGCAAAGTTAGACAAGCAGCAAATGATGTTGTTAAGTCTGAGGTCTAATCCTCAGACAGGGAGTCCTTATATACAGAAAAGTGATAGTCTGTGCACTAGGACAGATCATCACATGCTACTACCTATTGTTCTACATATAGTAGTGCCTTTGTGCTAGAAATAATGATGACCTAACCATATGGAGGCTGTCCTTTGTTCTAAGAAAAGGACAGATGACTATCTATAGGTAATTAATGAAGTCCATGTGCAAACATTGAGGTCTTCATATCTTTACTAATATTAATCGCCTTGAGGTCGTTCTAGGCTTATTCTGAGCGGTATGAAGAGGGCTTCTGCTGAGCCCAGAACCGAAGCTTAGATCCTGGCAGTTTCCAAGATATTGGTGATTTAATAAATAGTACCATGGTGGTTACCAGTTGATTTGCCTAATATCTTGGCCATTATTGATCGCTTTGAGACGTGACTGGTATCAATTGAAAGGTCTTCTTAAGGGCTTTGAGCTGGCTCTAAAACCGTGTGAATCTTCAAAGAATTGGTGGAGATATGACTGAATGAAGTTTGTGACAGGCTGGCAGCGCTAGTTATAAAAGAGTTACAATCAGATCTGGGCCATCATCATTGATGGCTAATTATATCAAGATCAAGAGAGTCACATTGACACAGAGTTGCATCACAATGGCAGTGGAAGGAACTATCACCTGGAGGAATAAGAGGACATAGAGGAGATGGGAAGAGAGATAGAGAAGGCAAGGAGAGATATAAAAGAAAGGTTAGATGAAGGTAACATGCTCGAGAGCAAAGCTGTTTTTGAGTTGTGTATATTCCATATAAGTGGTATATTTCATCTCGTTTTACTACTTGAGATTGCCACCTCCTCCTACAGCCCAACAAGAGGCTTGAGGCCTGTCTATTGTGCAAGGGAAGGTTCCAGGAGTAGAACTAGAAGAGTTGGGAGTGATTGCTGAGTGTTTGGGAAGTGAGCTGTCGTATCATTTTGGACTTTCTATGTTTGGGAATTTAGAGGTTTTCTTTGTCTCACTTTCTTTGTTGTCTCATTGCTTTGTAATCCTAATAAAATACTCTAGGGCACAGAAGGGAACTCATACCCCCATCATCATCCCTTTTTGTTGCTCTAGAGCTTAATGGCTATTTTGAGTAACTGAGTCTCTATCTTTCTGAGTGTGCTCTTTTAATTTCTAAAACTCACAAAACCTCTCCCTCAACGGGAATTCAAGCCCCAACAGACTTGGGCATTCACTTATGCTAGGAGTTAATAGCTTGCTACATGTTATTGGGGTCGGCTTCCAGTTGTATGGTCAGCTGAAGAAGAGCCCACATGATGGCACAGGAGTTCTAGGTAGTTCTGCTGTATTGACAGCAAGCCAGACTACTAGACTAGGTAAGGGCAGTAGTGTCATGACGCAAGATGAATGTACATCTTAGAGAGCCTATTTTGGTGAGATCTACCTCGAGTAGATTCATAAAACATTTTGTTATCATTTCTTTTGGTCCTTTGAGTTTTACCCATCCATTCTCCCAGTTCCTAAGCTCTCTTTTTATTTGATCATCTCTCCAGTGCCTACTTGTTTAGTGCACAATTGTGAGACATCTTGGAGATCCTCTGTATTTTTCATTTGTTATCACTCTTGTTCTGTGATCAATTCCCTTTGATCCCCATCACCACACTCTCACACCAAACCTTATGGCTGTGATACAATCTGAGTTGATGATTAGCCAGGCTTTTCAGGCCTGCTACTCCATCAAAGGTTGTTCAAGTAACTGTTGCATCTCGTCTCTTAAAAGAATGGGGTATATGGTATGAAACAGTCACCAACTCAACCTCTCACCAAGATCACCCCTCACATACTCAAGAGAATTGCATTTACAACTGCAAGAGCTTCTGAGATGAAGGCAAGGGCCAAGGAGGCTCTCTCTCAATCTCCACTCTAAGAAATATATTAAAATCTTACAAATGTTGGGGACTCAATTAGAAAGAAATAGAAAAGGAAATCCTTCATTTGACCACTCTCCCTTTTGTCTCTCCTCTATGATACCACCATGCAGCCATAACAGCCATCACCTTCCTATCCTCCATACTTCACTCCTGCCCATCATTTCCCAAACTCCAAACTGGCTTTCTTCTACTCCAAATACAGTCTAGAAACACATAACAGTGTGTGCAAGCATCAGCAATACAATTGTTGTCTGGTAGCACATCCATTTTTTGACTGAGTCTAGCAGTGATGGGATCACTAGTCACTGATGGACTTTTGATCTTTTGTCTTGGTGTCATATTAGTCTAAGTCTGCTCTAGATTGAAATTATCTTGCATTCCAAAGATATCTCTGAGCCTCTGATTTCTAGAGCTTCAACAACCTGATGCTAGCTTATCAGTCTTGCCTCCCAAGGTATATGGTATTCTAGCATGTGGCAGCTTGGCAACTACCTAATAGAAGTACCCAATCTTGGGTCTAGATTATGTCTGGGGCTTGTAGGAGGTCTTTAGAGTGGGTTCCAATAGTGAAATCCAGGGGTATAACATGTATCCTATGCTACATTTCTGCAGAAAATTCTCTAGTGGTATAACATTGTCATTCCAAAGAACATAACCACTGGCTCAAACAACCCCACATGTGCGGTGAAGGCTGCTTTCTACTCATCTCCTTCCTTTACATGGACATTATTGTATTCCTATTGTAAATCCATTTTAGTAAAAACTTTCTTTCCTCCTATGTTGTCACTCAGCTCAGATATCAATAGTAAAGAATAGTTGTTTTTCACTGTCTGTTTATTCAATCTACAATAGTCCATAACTATATATTTTCCCCTATCTTTCTTTTCTACAAAGAACACAAGTGACATTTGTAGTGATTTAGAGGGTCTAATATACCTCTTTCTCAAGTGTTCCTCCACAAATTTCTGGACTTTGTTCCTTTTATTCCTAGATAAGGGGTAGACCTTTGCTTTACTGGCCTTGAAATCCTCTTTGAGATCTATAGCATGATCCCAAATTTTCCATATAGGCATTCTTTCAGATTCTACTTTTCTGAACACCTTAAGCCACTTGTGAAATTTTGTTGGCACCATCTCTTGAATATTCCTGTGGTCCATCTCTATCTCTTCCCCAGGCTTCCTTTTTTTCAGCTGCCCAATTTATTGCTTTCTCTTCTTGTAAATTACTGTGTTCACATCTCTTTACTGCTTGTTTTCCATCCTTCTTTCTTTTAGCCTCCAAATTTCTTCCATATATGGGTGGGCATCTTGTCATCTTGACTTCTCCCATTTCTCAGTTGATCTCTGGATTGTGTACTGCTAACCACGGTATCCCCAGTATTATATCTGTCTTTTCTAAGTTGCACACATCCATTCTCATTCTCTCTACATGATTTCCATAGAAAACATTTGCTTCAACTTGGTGGGTTATTGCACCACCAATGTTTGCTGTTCCATTCACATTTTTAACCATCATTGGTCTTTCCAGTTTCTGAATTTTGAACCCATGTTTCTACACAAACTGCATATCCATAAACATTCCAGCTGTGCCACTATCTAGCAAAGCTTTAACCAACATCCCTTCATGGGTATCTACTTTCTCTATTCCCATCTTCAGCCAAACTTCTTGCAATTGCTTTCCTATTCTCCTTATATCCCTTTCTTGCTGTGCCTTTCCCTGTATGGGATGTGCTGTCTTTTCTTCTACTTTTGCAGCTAATGTGCTTTTCCTCTATTTTCTTCCCAATGCAGACCCTTCTGGTTGCACTCTGCACAGTCCATGTATGTTGCCACATCATCTTCTGTTATCCATCCCCTCTCCAACAAAATTGCCTTATACAGGTGCACACCTTCCTCCCCACTATACTCCTGTGCCTTTGCTCTTGTGAGCTACACCAGCATCCTCTCTTGCTATGCCTCTTGTGGTCTAGCCATGCACACCACTTTTTTCTCCACTGATGCAGCTAATGCACATTTCCTCATGTGAGGCACACTACTGTCTTTCTTTCCCTTCCTCCTCTCCATTCTATGTTCTGGACACTTCCAACTGAAGTGCTCTATTCCTCCACACTTAAAACATCCCACACTACTCCCTACTTCTTGTCATCTCATATCTCCTTCTTCTCCACTCTGTATCACCCTACTTGGTAGCACCTTATATTTATTTTGGGGTTTCTCCCTTTTCTCTTTTATCTTCTCATTTCTACAATTACAGGTAAGATGCCCAAATCTTCCACACTTAAAACACTCCCTTCCTGTCTTTCCTTCCAACTTTGCTCTTAGGATAGTGAGAGCATGCTTTTGGTTGAACATAGTATTCAACAGAGATTGGTATTAATTTTGAGACATGGTGTTATGCCTCAGGTTATGATAAAAGGGTTTTCTAAGCTACTGTTTACACTTGCTGGGGCACTTAGATCTTCACACAGCCAAGTATCCTACTGCCATACTGACTACCTCCCTATAATACTGTGGCTATCACCCGCCAGAGGAGATCCCTATACTAAGCAACCTTATAAGGAAGAGCTGCTATTCTTCTGTATGTATAGACCACAATGGGTCTCCAGCACAAAGTTAATACTGAGAATAAAATACAAGTACACTAAAGAGTACCACTTGATAAGCAGGTCAGGTCTCAGAGCAAGGACCTGAGTATGGTCCAAGTTGTCTACCTCTAGTCCCTAACTGACTAGAAAGTCCCCTTACACCTAGGGCCTAGTGGATCTTTGTGACTAGTAGTTGTGACAACTACCAGTTGAGAGCAAATAGAGAATAAGTAAGTGAGAGCTTGAGATGAGCAGTCACTGGAGTATGAAAACAAGTTCTAATGTAGTAGATGTTACTTGTGTTGAGCTCAGCACACACTCTAAGTCAGAGTTGACAAAGAGAACTTGTTGGAGTTCTTGATTTATTGTACACTACTTATACAAGTACTATATGATCTGTGCACTACTTTCCCATGCCTATCATGTGACCTTCTTTCCTGTGCTTCATCCTTGTGTAGTTTGTCCAAATAAGAAAAGAAAAATAAATAGAAAAGAATAATAACTTAGCTATATGGCCAAATCATAACACCACCCCCCTCTCAAGGGTCCTTGTCCCAAGGACTTCTCCAAAGTTTATCATATGGGTCTCTTAAGTTGCCCATCTCATCTTTCTCATTCTATTCTTCTATTCTTGCTCCCTCAGTTTTGTCAATTTCTTCTTCCTCCTTTTCTTCCTCCCTAATCATTGCTAATGTTTTTCTGTCTCTTCTTTTTCCTCTCTTCCATCTTCTCCAGTTTTGCTCCAGTCAAGCTCAATACTCATTATCATACCTCCTATCTGACTGTCAGGAATATACAGAGCAAGAATAGAGTAACCCAGAGTAGAGCAGAGTTACTCCAGAGTAGAAGGGAGTTGACAACAAAAGTGGAGAACAACCTTGGCCTTAGCTCATGCACTATGCCTCAATCTGTTGCTGCATGTGTAGTTGTGTATTTCAGGAGGACAGAATTGTTGCCAGGAGTTCAGGAGAGGAGTGGTATATAGATTGATAGAAGTGAGGATAGAACATGTAAAAGACATTAATCTACGAACTAAGGAACTAGGATATAACTAATGGAGTACTTGTTAGGGGCTGAAGGCACTCAGAGGCATCTTAACCCTAAGCTAAGGTAAATGTCCCGGAAACTAAGGTGATATTCGAGTGAAGCTAGATCTAACTACACAAGCAGTCTTATATACTAAAACTGATGGTCTGTGCGCACTAGTCACATGAACACTAACTATTAATACCACTGTCCTATTTATAGATCAACAGGCACATCAAGGCAGACATAGAAGAGAAGGGAAGGAAAGTGTGGGAGAGCATCTCACGAATACTTAAATAGCTCTTTAGATGGGAGCTGTACTCACAATCTAGGCTATTCTCTAGGGTGTCCCCTTACAGTACTTATACTTAGTCTGGAATAGGAGGAGTACAAGTAACTAGTCTACATCATAATCCTATAGGAGTAGACAACAGGAGTTCAGTAATAACATAAAATATCAAAGAAATTATATTATTAAATCATTACTTTCCATCATATGACATTGACCACCCATACAATTTCTTTGCCATAAACCTCCCTGGGAATTCTCCTCTCTCAAAAATTTCTCTATTTTCTTTGCTTTTCTGTCTCCTTATATTCTCTCTATCTTGCTGATACTCTTTCTCAAATTCTTCTACTGCTTCCTTTGCATTCTCCAAATTCTCAATTCCTTTCCAAGTATCTGATTCTGCCATAAATCCTTGTCACCTCACTAAGTACTTGTCTTTTTCTCTTTCTCATCTTGTTATGATTTGGCCACATGGCTAAGTCATTATTATTTTATCTTTTCACTTTCATTTCATTTATTTTAGTTTAACAGATGCACAAGAGGAAATGACTCAAAGCAGATGTATAGGATATCCAAATATATACAAATAATCAAACATATATAAGTAGTGTAGCTCAATAAGCAAGAACTCTAACAAGTTCTCTTTGTCTACTCTGACATTGAGTGTGTCTTAAACTCATCTCAAGTAAGAGGCACTACATACCTCTTGTTTAATATTTTCTCTTGTTTAATATTTTCTTGACTTCCCACTCTTCTTCCTCTTCTATTATTACTGGAGCTGGTTGCTCTGCCTTCTGCTCTTCCACTTTCTCTACATACTTTTGTATTCTACTTACATTGACTACTGGATATATTCGAATACTTGTGGGTAATCTAACTCTACTGCATTTGTTGAGATAATTCTTTTTACCCTATATGGTATCATGAGCCACACAGCCATGATATATAAGATGCCCCAAGTGAAAGTTGAACCAGTGAAATGTGACTCATAGTACAAGAATGGTTGTGTGGGAATATAATAACATGTACAAATAATCAGACTTGTATTTATATCATAGCACAATCTAACAGGAACTCTATCAAGTTCTCTTCTAACCCTAAAGAGATACTTTAGTTTAATCCTAAGCTAAGGTTCTGTGTCAGTCACTGACATATGGCCCCACATATCTCTCAGTCAATTTCTCTGTTCACCTCCCCACCATCTGTCACTTCAAATCATTTGTACTTAACATCACTAAATCCCCTACTCAATATTCAATTGCTTCCCCCTGATTTCTATCTGCATACTTCTTTATGCCCTCTTGTGCTTTTGTCACTGCCACCTTTGCCTCACTTTATACTTCTTTTGTTATGATTTGGCCACATGGCTAAGTCATTATTTCATTTCTATTTCATTTTATTTTTTTTTCATATTTAAAACATACTACACAAAGGGAGTGAGAAAGAAGATCACATGACAGGATCACAAGTCACAAGTCACAAGACAGGATATCACAGGATGACATCACATGATGAAGTCACATAATTAGTGTGGGAGAGTAGTGCACAGACCATGTAGTAGTTGTATAAGGAGTGTATGATAAATCAGGAACTCCAATGAGTTCTCTTTGTCAACTCTGACCAAGAATGTGCTCCTGAGCTTTTCTCAAGTGAGGGATTGTGTAACAATCCCTCTACTACACAATCCCTCTACTAATTCTGAGTAGTTAGTATATGTTGAAATCAGTCTGCTATGCTCCCTTCTTCAACTTTCTGTGCACTCTGACTTTACTCACTTATTTTGTTATCTCTCAAATGTAGTCCCTGGTAGAGCTCAGATCTAAGAGTATGTTGATGTGATCTAGCCTAGTTGAGTTTCCTCTGTTCACAGTTTGCCCATGCATTAATAAAAAATTGCTGGAACAACTTTACATATATGATGATGATGATGATGATGATGATGATGATGATAACAACATGTTCTTCCAAGAACTCCTCTTTAAGCAAGGGCTATATTTATAAAAAAGTTTTTCTTATTTTCATAATGAATATTTACAAAATCTGTTCCAGAGATATTTCATATTTCTATGCTCAAGCTTTCCTTGAAGGCTTGTTCATTGTAGTATAATAACAGATATCATTAAAACAATTCTTAAACTAATGTTCAAAAATTGATTTTAATTAGTAATCCCTCCTACAAAATAAGGATTGGTTTTTGGGGCTTTTCTAATGTAGTTCCCTCCTTATATATAGCTTGATGAGATGGAGCAGAAGTCACGGAACAGCAGCCAAACAGACTTGTGCTTGTCAAAGTCATTTCCAGAATTGGAATAATATATTGATAACATCTCACATATGATGGCTGAGACAAAAGATTCATGCCTTTCACAAACAGAAAAAAGTACAAGATCTTAAGAAATACAGATCTAGACAGTTCCTCAACCATTCAATTTTAATTGACCATGGATGTTGTAAATGGAGTAGTTGCAAATCCAACAGAACCATCGGCAGAGTTGAAGACTGAGTAGAAACGCTCGAGGAACGTTACGCCGTTTATAAAATCGAGACCTTCACCGCTCGTGGAATTCATATCAGCTACAATGAGATAGATACCCTCCGCGGATCCTCCCATATCAGCGTTGAGGGCTCGAGGCCAGATTTGAGCATTAGGTGTCAATTCGTAAGCGACCTGGCATTCGTTAAGTGAGCTAAAATCAAGTATGATTTCCAGAGAGAGGGATTACACCGTTGATGGTAAAGAACAAACTCTGCAGGTTTCCGAATTGTGCCGAAGTAAGGCTAAGGAGACCTGTGGTGTTATCTATGACGGCACCTGTGGCTTGTTGATAGAGGGTGAAAGCATCTGAAGCAAGAAAAAGGAGGGTAGTTCCTGGGAATTTCCACGTAGAACTTGGTTAGAGAGCACAAAACTTGAGGGAAACCTTTTTACCAGTGTCAACGATACCAGCGGCATTTGCCAAGATGGTGGTAGAGGAACCGTAGCGAATGGACTGATCAATACCCCAAAAGACACTGGCCGGCGAAGTAGAGGTGCGAGGACTGATATCTGATGTCAATGCTGAATCACTGTGTAGAATAGATGGAATCATACACGAAGTTGATGGTCCCAGTGAACTTGCTGGGATCAGTTCCGCCTGAAATCAAAACAATGAGCATGGGTATCTGTTCTATTCGGGGAAAGAAAACTGACCCCATGTAAGTTCACCGTTCAAGGATTCACCGGTATTGGTCGGCTCAAAGGAGATCCCGACCTCATGATTGGTGATATCGCCATTGGCGAACAAGTTGTCAGTCACGGTAGGTATGAGGGAATTGGTAGCTGGAAACAGCGATCCTGAAATAGCTGCATGAGAAACAAGTGAAAGTTGAAATATAATAACAGCACCTAGCGTGAGATTGACGGGGCCGAGGCTATAACCAACAGGATTTAGTCAATGCTCCGACGACGAGATTGTATTGAGGAAGACCACCCTAAGATACCGTCTTGACCGAGAAAGCCACTCGACTGGTTATTATAATAAAAATGAGTACATTGTTCGTCATGATTAAATTCACCTCTATTGCAACGCCGATAGATTGTCCAGGAATAGCCAGCGTGCCGAGGGTAACAGTGTCCATGAACTCGATGCCTAAGATATAAATTGACTAGTCTTTCGAACTGCGCCGACAAACTGACATACCTACGAAAAATCCCTCACCATAACCAACTGCCTTTGAAAAAATGATGAGTTTGGTGAGTTTTTTTGCAAGAATCGACTGTGCATACGACGATGTTGTCAGTCTGCACACTGGTTGATGTTTCAACGTATGGACGCCCAGCTCCGACCCAAGTATTGGAACTGGAATGACCCATTGATGTAAATCATTTCATGCTAACGAAGGATCCATACCTCCCAGTGTCAATGATGAGTTCGTCTGTGATAGAAGAATGATCAGTAGCCTCATCGTCACTATCTTAACCAGAACGTGCAGGTTGTGGGAGGAGAACCAACACCGACAGATGCGATGTAGCCTGCTACTACGTTGTCGACAGGTTGATTGACAATTTCCTCCTCCTCAATAGTGAGCTTGCCCCCATGGATTGCTTTCGCACGGGCTTTCAATGCTTTCGCACGGTTAAGGTCATGTTGAAGGAGGTTGCGTGCGCTGGTTGTGTTGACACGTCGAGAGAGAGGAAGTGTTATTGTGCTTGCTGCCACAGAGGTAGCCAACAAAAGTGCAGTTAGAGTCACAGTTGTGAACATCTCGTCTTCAAGCTGCTTCGTCAATGCAATATTTAAGAGCTTTTTATACCTGAGTGGGTATTAGTGACCACACGGACTCTCTAGCCATCTTGCTGAGTCTGGGAATATGCCTTTTTTCCAGAAAGAACCCTCCCGCGCAAATGATCATGGCACCATCTGAAACCTCAAGACATCAGCGACCACTTAAGTCCAAGAAGCATCCAAAAAAAAACTGCCCCAAGTTCTTATCAGTTCAAAGATTATCAAGTTGGAGAGTCATGACACATTTTGTAATAGACAACAGCGATAGCATGATGAGGTTTATGATATATGGGAGAACAATATGGAAGTAGGCAAAAA
>Ga0153979_1000239_pt1 | contig 10434 bp, 11 predicted proteins | sample TSGA063MetaG_FD_104690 | JGI IMG/M metagenome (GOLD analysis project Ga0153979, IMG submission 104690) | Attine ant fungus gardens microbial communities from Georgia, USA - TSGA063 MetaG | ecosystem: Host-associated > Fungi > Mycelium > Unclassified | place: USA: Georgia, Magnolia Springs State...
GTAGGTGATTTCTGGATAGTTGGAGATAGTGAAAAGCTCGGGCTAGCTTGAAACATCCCTTGAGGTGTGATAGAGTTTAGGAGATGATAAACATAAGGATAAGGATATGTCAGTGCATGGATCCAGCATTTTTATTACATAACAAGAAAACAGTAAGATGCAGAGGGCTTCAAAAAATCTAAATGGTATCTCTCTGAGAGGCATATGGAGGAGTGAGATGTAGGCAATGTTTGATGGGATAGTATGAAGTGGGGTTATAATTACATGTCAGTTTAATGGGTTGGAGCTATTGTTTTCGTTTTGAATGCTGCCCAAGTAGTGCTGCACATGAAATGGATGTAGTAGCTCCCATATTCCTTTTCACAATGGAATTCTGCTTTTCTCCTACAAGACAATCAAATGGGCATAGATACTAGGCACTTGATACTTACCACTTGAAACCCCTATCCTGTGCATTGCAGTAGCTGTTGCTTGTAAGTACATGAGACTGATGTACAGAAATAAATGGTCTACACTCAGATTCTGCTCCTTGTCCCAATTGCCCATCCATTTGAGGTCTCTACCTTGCTGAATCCTGACTGTTGCCTGGTATTTTTCTAAATGAAAACATATGATGTGAGTATAAGGGACTTACTTTGTATAGGATTCTGCTCAATGTCATGAACACTCTGCCACTGCATGGAGTAGATTGGATTCAGATTTAAGTGGATTCCACTAGATTTGATCATATTTTATTGGGATTTCATTTCATTTCCTTTGGATTGATTTTTGGATTTTTTTTACAGGATTCAAAGAGATTAGGTTAGGTTAGGTTAGGTAAAAGGTTGTAGATTAGGATTAGGCATACTGCTCACTGCTCATATTTCTTTCCTGGAAAGAAATATGAGCAGTATGTACACTCACAGAATTTCTTTCTGGGAAGGAACTGTGAGCAGTGTCTGCACTCACAGAATTTCTTTCTGGGAAGGAACTGTGAGCAGTATCTGCACTCACAGAATTTCTTTCTGGGAAGGAACTGTGAGCAGTGTCTGCACTCACAGAATTTCTTTCTGGGAAGGAACTGTGAGCAGTGTCTGCACTCACAGAATTTCTTTCTGGGAAGGAACTGTGAGCAGTGTGTGCATGCACAGAATTTCTTTCCATGCACACTGCTCACATTTTCTTCCAGGAAAGAAATTGTGTGAGTGCAGACACTGCTCACAGTTCCTTCCCAGAAAGAAATTCTCTGAGTGCACACATTGCTCACAGTTCCTTCCTGCCAAGAATTTTTCTCAGTGTGTGCTTACACAGTACACTGCTCACCCTCTCAACCATGGTCCTCTCCTATCTCATTCCTAGCCACATCTCTGCCTCATTCCTAGCCAGGTCTCCTATTCCCTCTGTTGTTGTCATTCCCTGGTCCAGTCCCTACCCATCTCATGACCTTGAAAAACCTGCTCACAACCTACCAAGTCTCCAATAACCCCTCATTTCAAGTTCATGCCACTCACCCTCGAGTGTTATAAGCCTATAGGAGACTGATCATAGGAATCAAATTGTGTGCAGCTGTACATACCCTTTGGGCAGTTCAGCAGCTGGTACCTCTTGCGTGAAATAAGGCACTTTTATGACCTGAAGAGCACTTAGGCATCGAGCTGGGTTATAGGGATCTTCTGGTCTTCTCGCTCAACACAGGGACGAGAGGTGCTTGTTTGTCTTGTTGAGGTGCTATGCCGCCTTCATCCCTTGTAGTGAATATACCAAGGGACGAGCTTGGTGTTGTTTGAGGGTGTACAGTGGGTTTGGAGCTTGCAGATTGCGCACGACTCAATTTCAATGGTATGTTGACGTGAATATAAAGCTTTTCAGGTACAGATACATCAGAAGGAGAAACAAAATGAGGGATAGGAATGATAGACGGAGGGGGCATAGTCTCCTTATATTACACCTCAGTTTTCCTCGTTGAACTATTTGGTGACCAGTCCATCTGAATCAAATGCCAAGTCAGGCTTCGTTCAGGAAGAATCAAGATGAGACATACATCGATAGCTTTGTCAATTCTATACTGATGTTTTCCGTTTGAACGTGATAATCGATGGGGGTGAGCGTGCTGAGAGTTTCGAGATGGAATAACCTAACCCATTGGGGCCACAGAATCTGAAATGGGTAAGCGATGAAGGCGGCAATGTCCTGGAAGTTGGGAAGGTGCAATCAGATGCTACAAAGTTGAAGGGTGCAATGGCTTGGAGCCGGTTCGGGATTTCTTCAATAGCTGGCACCATTGCTGGATGGTACTGGAAGTTGGGAAGGGTATGATCAGATGCTGCAAAATTGAAGGGTGCAACGGGTGCAACTTGGAGCCGGTTTGGGATTTCTTCAATAGCCGGTACCATTGCATTCTATATCACGAAAATTTCCTATTAGTAAATGCATAAATTTTTGTAGCCATATAAAAGTACACTCACTGTTTTGCAAAGTTCAACCTACTTCGTTCAGTTGCCTAGGTATTGTTGATGTTTGACTGCACACATTTATCATTGCCCTGATTACTCTAATCCCGCCCTCTTTCAATCAGTTTATCAAATATGTACGAGGTACAACCCATCGAAATCGGTGAAACTATGATTCTAGAGCTGGATGATGATGGACTATATGAAGGTCGCATCCAGATGAAAAAGATAAGTAAATATCATAGAAAAAAAAACAATTGACTCACATACTTCATGCTATAGAATGGAGACAAATATCGGTCTCCATTCCAGTTTGTGTACAGGGAGGATTTGGTATCAGATGCTGGACTGCAGGAGTTCTTGCTCCACCATCAAACTAGGGTCAATATGCTATGCTGCGCTCAATGTCGTGTCCTTCTGATGGCTCAAACTGGCCTTATCCATGTTTGTTCTGCTGCCTATACAGTCCCTTATGCAAGACTGTCAGAAGATAAGTATCATAATGTTTGCAATGAGCTAGGAATCAGAACAGATTACCCTACCTCCCAAGAGCTTGATGGCATCGAAGCGCTTAGTGGACTCGACATCTATACTATGGCATTGATTTGTGGGGTAGACGGATGTTCGATGATCTTTGCAAGTAGGAGTGCAATGCGAAAGCACTATGACATGATGCACAAGGGTGTGCCTATCCCAACCATTTGGCATATTGTGTCAGCACAACGTCTGGACAATAGGAGTCACAAGACTTACTTCCGAGTTACTGAACCTCCTTACATGTTCAGGCCTATTCTGAATAAAGACTGGATCCACATCCTTGATACACAAATTGACAATGCAATGAAGATCGTCCCACTTTTTAACTCCGACCCTCGTTATTTGAATGCATTACTTATGAAAACAAAATGGGCCGACCATGTCAAAGGACTTGATCTGGATGAACTGCGTTCGTTGGTGAGATTACCTGGAGCAGACAAGTTTCCTCTCCTCAAAGAGACCATTGAGTGGATATTTGAGGTTGCAATGATATGTATTGATGGGACACCTGCAATAATATTGTAGCAGCTTAATACTAAAGAACTAGCACCGTGAGTATATTGTCATGCCCTTATGCGTCACTTACCAGTACTGCAGCGGTATATCCCATGAGCCATTTCACCGCCTCCAAACCTTGGCTGCACAAAAGAACTATGGCCAAGTATTAATATGCTTTGTCGCTTTCTTGCTTCGAGAGAAAGGAAACTACGGATTCACATTACCCCCAGACATTACCAACTTGATCACCGAGTTCAAGGAAATCCCACCACCTTCTCAGCTTTCTCCTCTGGCCATGACACAAAGATGGGATGCATATTCCCTGAAACTCATCGAAATATTGATATCGGTCTGGACAAGAACCTGGGATCCCTGCTATGGTGATAGCACCAATATATGGGATCCAACAATGTGCTTCATCACCCTTGTCTCTATCAAGGCAGACCACAGTTGGGCCCAAGCGATAGAAGTTACTCCAATTATTGCCAAAATGACTTACTGTATGTGGACTATATTTCTTGTGAGTTTGCATATAGGCAATGTGGGAACTGCAATTGTCTGTGAAAGACATCATGACTTGGAGAAATGGCACTATGAGGGGAACGACTCTACCTTCCACAGTCTGTGTTCACTGCAACACTTAGCATCCAACATCGCTTTATCTACCCCTTCCTTTCCAGCCTTCATATGGTATGATGATGAGAATATGGAGTTTATATGGCATGGCTCTTTTATCATGGTGCACATGTTCCGCAGCTTGGTTCAGGAATTGATGCATTCAGTATACGAACAGTTCGAAAAAATAACCTTTGGTGAATGGAGACAAATTCGTGGCTATGTTGCTGATGATTTAACAAACACAACACCTGGATATGGCTTTGTCAGCGACTTTAGGAATGACAGGCATTACAACCGTCGCTATTTAATGGACCTCATAATGGACAAGCCACACTTGAGGAATGAATTCGTCACTGCCTTGGCGCCTGATGGAGTGCCATTGTTCAATCTTGGTCGAATGCGGTCTTGGTTGGTTGAATATACCGACTTCCTACTCAAATTCATGGCAGCTTTTACAGTTGGAGCAGGCTCATCTAGTCGAGGCACTGAGGTAACATGTATGTAGATAAGGAACACGTCAAGTCGGACTCGAGGACTATACATGATAGGATGACGTATGGCCATTGTGGCCCAGTATTCAAAGACGTCGGCTATCAAGGGTCATGATATCTTGATCCCTCACATACTCGACGCATTTTGTCAGGAAATAGCAAAAGTCATTGTATTCTAGACTCATCCATTTGCAGAGCAAATTGTTTCTATCCTGTTTCCTGGACGACATGACTTGTTGACACTGTGGAGAACAAATCTCTTCATCAAATTCGACCGCTTGTTTACAACAGAAGACCTATCAGGTGTGTTAAGGGTTTCTTCACTCAAGACAATGGACATACACATTAGTGTTCGGGATTATCGCCAGCTATCGGTTTGTTTAAGGCATGCCCATTGCCCAAAGCTGGACGAACTCACTGTGTCGCTTGATGATGAGGATCCAGCCAGCCTGCAGGCTGGCTATACTCGTGCTACTGAAGAACGCCTGTATGGTGTGTCAACCGGTTACCTGGGTAAATTACCTGAAAATATGGTGGAGCCCTTTTCCAGGGCCAGTGGAAAATGGCAGCATTTCATCAGTATACCAGAAGGGGGCACTGAAATCAAACTAAGGGAATTCACAGTCAAAGAAGTATGGAAACGTTACCTGGCACCCGTCAAAACTCAGACTTGCTGTCATTGTACCTGTCATCAAGATGTAGCAACCAGTGACAGCAAAATACCCTGTAGTCGCATCATGCAAAACCCACAAGAACCCTTGGTTAAATCATCTGAGCCTCGTCAATCTGAAGAAGAACATGACGTACCTAGTACAGCTATTGTGTCTTCCCTCCCTCTTGCAACTGAATCTGTCTTTGATACAGTGGACCTTATCACTGAGGTGATGTCGTACCTTTTGTATGGCTTCGATTACTGACAAAATTAAATGTTAGCCTACCTCATCTGCCCTATCACCTTCACTGGAATATGTGGACCGTCCATTGACACCAACTCGGGAGGACACTACAGTTTTGCATACGACTGTGGATGCCGTTGAGGTAAGCACTCATTGTGTATATGGAATGAAACTTACGTTGTCCCTAGAATTCGCTCCCTCACATGTCATATACTGAACGTGCTAAAACACCAGAAGCATCTTCTGATGCTGACCTGTGGTGTCAACTAAGTGCCAAGCTGAACACGAAAGAATTTGAAGAAGTTATGAGGCGCATTTCCCAGGCTGGAACTACTGTCAGATCTCAAATGGAAATAAAGGTATGTTATTACTAACCCTAACCAATTCATAGATATTTGATGTTTTTTAGACCCCTGCTGACAGCGAGACGACTGCACTAGCAGCACTAAGGAAGCTTCTTCGTTCATCTGGATGCAACTGGACGTCAAGTGAGTAATATGAAGCCGTCAAATGTGCAATCGAAGGAAACTCAGACTTACTTGTTGCACTACCAACTGGTAGTGGAAAATCCCTAATCCCTATGGTGGCTGCTACAGTGACAAAGAAGACGTTCATTGTTGTCATTTCTTTGATTTCACTATTAGAGGATTGGGAACGTTGACTAAGAAAGGCAGGGATGCGATACACAGTTTTCAAGGCGACCAGTCCCCCTTTTTATGATTGCCCTATCGTGTTGACCACAACAGATACAGCTATTGGGGAAGAATTTAGTAATGCTGTTAGACGTTGTTATGCTGACAGAAGCTTGGGTGCACTGGTTTTGGACGAAGTTCATGAGATATTGGCATCGAAAACCTTCAGGCCCTGTATGCAAAAAATGTGGGGAGTTTGGAAGCTGATCTATCCAATCATAGGGATGTCAGGCACCATACCTGTTAATATGGAACAACGTCTCCTTTCCGAACTAGGTCTCAAACCTAACACTCCCGTTGTTCACCAATCGTCAAATAGGCCAGAGTTGACATATATAATCGAATCACCTTTAACAAAGCTGGATGACTTGACAATGCACATTCGGAACATTGCACAAGACCACATAATAGAGCCATTAGATAGGGCCTTGGTCTTTGTCACGACGATCATGAATGGAGAGTTGATAGCTGGGAGTCTGGGATGCGAGTTCTATTGTGCAGATACATCAGTATATGTGTCAAAAGGCAATAGGAGGTTGATGGATGAGAGTACTCGTCATAGAATGGCAGCTGAACGACAAAAGGGAATAATTGACAACTGGCAAACTGGTCGATATTGAATCATGGTGGCAACAATGGCATTTGGTGCTGGAAACGACTATTCAGGAGTCTGGGTGGTAATCCTTGCAAATACACCTTTCAATATGGCGTCCATCGTCCAACAATTCGGTAGAGCTGGGAGGGATGGAAACCAAGCTTGGTGTTATATCATTCCTTCAAAATGCTTACTTTATCGACCTGGCGAACAATCCGTTGATTTCTGTGGACATAGTGCTGCAACCGAGATGATTTGGGATTCTATGAAATGTATTCGGTTTCTGCTAACCAAATATGTTGATGGGAGGGAGGCAATATGCTGTCTCGAAGATACAAAAAACATGATCTGTAGCTGATGTCAGTCAAGAGTTTATGGTGAGATGAAAACCCTAGCTCCAGCACACAGAAAACCATCTGGGACAATTCTTGTGCCACCATCCTCGTCAATAGTTGACGTGGTATCATTGGTAAGTTTATAATGTGAACCTATACATGATATTAACTTTAGACAGCCAACAGAACGGTATGGTAAACGGACATTACCTTTTGAAGAAGAGGTGTTACTTGTCAAGAAAAAGAAAGTTGCTGTTGAGTTGGATTCTGAAGATTACATCGCAAGACTATGAAAGGCATTAGATGGTATGGATGGCAAGTGCACTGTCTGCATAGTGCAAATGCCAGCAGACACCAATGAGCACACTCACCTTGCAAATCGTTGTCCAGGTGTTAACTTCAACCAATATGTGATGTGGAAGAAGAATATACGCTACAAAAGTGATGTCCATGGTCCTGTGTGCTCCTGCTGTCATGTGCCCCAGATCGATGACAATTTACACAAGTGGATCAGTCCCAGCAAGCCTGCCATAACTGAGTGTCCGTACCCTGACCGTACTCTTTTCCTTGCATATGCTGTGTATCATCACACCCCCGCACGTCAGGCTGCAGAAGCCAAATTCAAGTCTATATGGCCATCAGATGTTGAATATGCGAAGTGGCTTTGTGACGTACGTGTCGAGAAAAGCAAAACAAATACTATGCGCCTTGTTTTGTGGTTCATGGAGGAATATTTGCCTCGTAGTTGGTAGTTTAAAACAAGAATGTCGTATTTGATAATACAAAATCAACATGTCAAATAATCACTACCTAATATAGGTAGATTCATGATTTTATCCTGTCGCATTACATCGCGGCGCAAAACATGCACACGATGTGTTGATGTCCCATCCAAAGGGTCCTAGATTAACCCAGACTCCTAGGGGAAGTAATCTGTCTGATATCTACATAAAGACTCAGACGTACACTGAGGATCAGACCTAAAAATTTACAATGCTCAGGCGTCACTTCTGCTATTGATGACTGAGGTTGAGACTCCCTAGCTACAACAGGAACAGCGAGTTCAAATTCAAATACTCATACGAGCATGAACAAAAGCACTTTCAACCTATATATTACAAACCATTTGTCAGGATAACCTGTGACATTAGGATGGAAACGTATTCTACAAGAGAGAACTGATATGTAATACACCTATGCAGTCTACCGAGGAATGTCAGCATGTCGCTCCATACACCTAGAGTAACACTCGCCGTCTCATTAGACAAGTCCCCCCATTCTGATTTATTTGAGTCGGGATCAATCAGCAGTTTTAATCAAAACACAGAATACACGTACTTAAACTCCTGAGCATGTTTTCCCCATAATGCCTCCAACCGATTGACTGGCGCAATCAGAATAAGCACTGTCTGTCCCTTGTGTGCTCTGCATAGCACAAGTAATTCCGTTATGTTCAATCTCCACAATACAATTATGAAAATCGATACTCACAATATCTCATCACAGACTCTCCCTTTCTTATTCAACCCCCGACATTCCAAGTGAAAATCATCTTTTACAGCTAACCTCGTTGCACTGAATGTATAGGCAATGTCTCCCGCAGCTGAGTCAAGATACAACAGGGAATCGAGCTCATCCGTGATTGGATTATCTGATTGAATAGTGAAAAGTTTGTCACGCAGCTTCGTTTGGACATAGGAATGGATTGAGAGAGGAGATAGTGCCCACGTTATTGCATAGCTATCATGGCATCCGAAATCCATGGAATTATGCCTGGGAGAGGATGGATTATACTTGGTGGTTTCGTAGTCAGCAACGAGGGCTAGGATGATCTCTGGATTAGGTTCAGTTCCTGCCATTGTGTACAAAATACTTTAGGTTGAATGACTGCGAGTTGTTGACGCGAAAAGAATTCTTCCTGGTTGCTTGAACAGCGACTCGCCTGTGGTAGAAACTATTTTCTTGGATATGTCAGATATGGAGGCCTCCTTGAGGAAGATCTCAGAGGCAAGGGAAAGACAAGCAGGAGTGTTGAGCAAGACTCGATGATGTGAGGAAAGGGAGGGAGGGCGATCAACCCAATTTGTGGTTGCAATGCTGCCAACGAGAACGTCGGTTATCCAGGGGATGCGAGCATTGGCTATGTCTTCGAGTATGGTTGCAATGGTGATGTAGCGGGTGAGGATGGAGGGTGAGGAGACAGAGGAGACAAACCTGGTTCATGCTGCGTGTTGAAATATTTGTGATGCGAACCGGGAAGGAGGCAGTGTTGTGAAGAGGGCGACATCGACGAAATTAATGATGGTTAGGTAATTGACATATAATTTATTTGTCAGGTTTTATTTGCTACGACTCCATTTCTTGTGTACATCAATCAGCTCCCAATAAAGGCACCAGCAAATCGACATCTGACAATGCACAAGTGACTAATCCAATCAACACTGCTTGTTTCAGCCAGCACATTATCAAAAGCCCCAAACCTGCCAACGGTATGCAACGGTATGCACCTGTTTCTCGAGCGAGGTGTATCTATGCTAGGACAGTTGACGTGGCTTGTTTTTCTGACCTAGAAGCTTGCTGTTCCTCATGGTAATCATTCTGTCTAGGCAAATCTGAAATAGGCAGACAAAGTGCTGGAAGTCGGCCCCAGTACTGGAAACCTCACCGTGAAGATTCTCGAACAGGCGAAACACGTTACAGCGATTGAGATGGATCCGCGTATGGCTGCAGAAATAATGAAACGGGTACAAGGAGCGTATGTACCTCATATTAAACTTTCTTACTTTCATCTTCTACTCCGTCCTGCCTCAGTATTTCTGGCATCTGATCTTTTTTTTTTCCAATGCAGACCAGCTCATCGAAAACTCCACATCGTAATTGGAGATTTTGTCAAAGTCAAACCTCGAAGTCTGCATATCAAACACACTATATCAAATTTCCAGTCCTCTCATCTTCAAACTTCTCTCGCATCGACCTCTGTTCAGTGATTCCATTGTTGCTAGGCCAGGTAGTAATTTATGGTCTCAGCTATCAGCCAATGTCCAGGTAAGCACCTCAGCTATCTAATCAAAGAAACTTATCATCTTTGAATATAAGCTCTACGCAAAAGTGGGCAATGCCATCAACGTCTCTCAGAACCCCTTCCATCCCCCACCTCAAGTTGAATCATCCGTCATCTGCCTCGTACCTCTCAACCCGCCTCCGGTCAAGTTTGAAGGAATGAACCAAGTCATTTTTCTTGCCCTAATAAAACGGTTCGAGGCAATATCCAGGCTAAAGGAGTAATGAAGATGCTAGAACAAAATAGGAGGACAGGATGAGTGCTGAGGAAATGGTGCGTGTA
>Ga0153979_1000240_pt1 | contig 10419 bp, 10 predicted proteins | sample TSGA063MetaG_FD_104690 | JGI IMG/M metagenome (GOLD analysis project Ga0153979, IMG submission 104690) | Attine ant fungus gardens microbial communities from Georgia, USA - TSGA063 MetaG | ecosystem: Host-associated > Fungi > Mycelium > Unclassified | place: USA: Georgia, Magnolia Springs State...
CCGGCGTGATTCCGGTAATGTTATAGCGCCGATATTCAGAACGTAATGGGCCGTTGGCATCGAACACCACGCAAGAAGCCACGGTCTGCTCGCCCATAGTATGGCTGATATCGAAGCATTCCATACGGTTAATTTCCGACAGATGCAGCGTTTTAGCCAATTCAGCCATGCGCTGATGGATGGTCGACTGTTGCGCCAACTTGGTGGTGAGCGCGGTCGAGGCGTTGGTCCGCGCCAGCTTCAGATAGCGCGCGCGATCTCCGCGCGGTTTGCTCTGAATTTGCACCTTGCGGCCCGCGAGTTCGCTGAGCGACTCGGCCAATAAATCTTTTTCCGGCAGATTGAAGTCGAGCAGGATCTCGCCCGGCAGAGTGCGCGACTGGCTGCCTTGGAGGTAGAACTGGCCGACGAAGGTCTGCACCACTTCGGCTAAATCGGTGCCGCCCGGCACTTTCGGGTAGTAGCTGCGGCTGCCCAGCACTTTGCCTTGGCGAATAAACAGCACGTGCAGGCAGGCCATGCCGGACTCGAAGGAGACGCCGATGACATCCAAATCTTCGCTATTACCGGAGACGAACTGCCGTTCGGTGACGCGGCGCACGGCTTGAATCTGATCGCGAATACGCCCCGCTTCTTCAAAGTGTAGCGCCTTGCTGGCCTCTTCCATCCGGCCAATCAGCTGGGTTAACACTTGCTGATCTTTGCCCGCCAAGAACAGACGCACATATTCGACCTGCGCTTTGTACTCCTCCTCGCTAACCAAGCCTTTGACACAAGGGCCAAGGCAGCGGCCAATTTGATATTGCAAACAGGGGCGCGAACGGTTGCGATAAACACTGTTTTCACATTGGCGGATCGGGAAAAGTTTTTGCAGCAAAGCCAAAGACTCACGCACGGCGTAAGAGTTAGGGAAAGGGCCGAAATACTCACCTTTAGCGTGCTTGGCTCCGCGATGAATGGAGATGCGCGGGTGATTATCCGCACTTAAGAAAATCAGCGGATAAGATTTATCATCACGCAGCAGCACGTTGTAGCGAGGCTGATAGAGCTTGATGTAGTTATGCTCGAGCAGCAGCGCTTCGGTTTCGGTGTGGGTAACGGTGACATCGATTTGAGCGATGTTTTTGACCAGAGTTTCGGTCTTACGACTGGAAACTTGGACGCGGAAGTAGCTGGAAAGACGTTTTTTCAGGTCTTTTGCTTTGCCGACATAAATAACGGTACCGCTGGCGTCGTACATCCTGTAGACGCCCGGTTGGCTGGTGACCGTTTTTAGAAAGGCTTTTGGGTCGAATCGCTCATCACTCACTGCCAGACAAAGTCTCCGCGTTAAACAAACCGTGCCGGATAGCAAGGTGGGTCAATTCAACATCACCACTGATATTCAATTTACTAAACATCCGATAACGATAACTGTTAACGGTCTTCGGACTCAAGCTAAGTTGTTCCGAAATCTCATTCACCTTCTGGCCCTTGGTGATCATTAGCATAATCTGTAACTCACGCTCGGAAAGGCTATCGAACGGCGTTTCTGACTGAGGTTCAATTTGGCTAAGGGCCATCTGCTGGGCGATATCAGAGGCGATGTAACGCTGGCCTGAATCGACTAAGCGAATCGCATTCACCACTTCCTGTGGCGCAGCACCTTTACTCAGATAACCAGAAGCCCCCGCCTGCATAACTTTGGCTGGCAGTGGATTCTCAGTATAGATAGTCAACATGATTATCTTGATATCTGGGGAAAAGCGGACGATTTTTTTGGTCGCTTCCAACCCGCCGATCCCCGGCATATTCATATCCATCAAAACAATATCAACATCATTGCTGCGACACCATTTCACGGCGTCCTCGCCACACTGGGCTTCACCCACAACTTTGATGCCTTTGATGTCTTCCAGAATGCGTCGGATCCCTGCGCGCACCAATTCGTGGTCATCAACAAGAAGAACGCTAATCAAAGAGAATTCTCCAAAAATAAAGGCGACACACAGTCATGTTTCATGGCTTGTCGGCAGGCGATATTACGTTATGCACGTGAATAAAGAACTTTGGACAGCTTGTAAACCAAGAGAGTGCAGCATTAACAGGTCTAATATGGAGCTGCTGACCTGGCTGTCAGACATTGACAGCGGATATAAATAAAACCTCAGATATGTATGCTAATTTAATTAACAGCGACATTTTACTCCATAGACCTGCACTTGACCACGGAATGTCTGTAAAAAAATGCGAGATAGCATGTAAAAACAAGATGCCATCAACGCCAGCAACATTTCCACAAAAAATGCATAATAATCAACAACAAAAAATTTATCATCAGCATTTAAACATTAAGCTGTAAAACATAAACCAGCCATGAACAGCTTATCTAAGCCTGCGAAAAATTAATGCTCAATTAACCAACGCCGCTTACAGCTTCTATATCTATCATATGAAGATTTATTATTTTATTCCTTAGTAAATTCTTATGAATACGCAATGAATAAAAATCCGCTTTGCCTTGAAAAATACTCAATCTCAATATCATGTTTAGTCTGTTTAGCTCTCTCATCCACGCTTGCCCGCCCGTTTAGGCTTTTCATCCTTAAAACACGCCCGTAACCAGCCAAGAATGAATGTGGTAGAATGCCTGCACTTTCTTTCAGGCTGCTGAAAACTGTCTGAAATGTCTTTATCTGATTGAGCTGGAAAACAGCTTTGGAGCCCAAATGAGTCAATGTGATTTTACCACTGAAGCCAACGTCGAAACTCTGGCCACGGAAGTTGCCTGTTTAAAAGCCACTTTAACGTTGATCCTTAAAGCGATTGGTCAGGCTGACGCGGGCAAAGTGATGCTGAACATGGAAAGATTCGCCGCTCAAATGGAAGATGAAAAGCAGGCTGAGATCTTCAGAAATTCCCTGCAACAGATTAAGTTCGCTTACCGTCAGTAAGCCGTAACTTTCAGGCCCGCAGCCCTGCGGGCCTTAGCCTTCGCGGCGCGCACTCCACTTCCCTCCCGCCCTTCCCCCCGCTTTCTGCTAAAATCTAACTTCCACTTTCTCTACCAGACCGTTTCTCCCGAGAGATGTCTTACTAATAGGATAAAAACGATGAGCGAGAATCAGAGCGAAAAAAAAACCAAGGCTGATGAAGTTCATATCAGCGACGGATTGGCGAAATTGCACGAAGTTGCCGAGCAAATGACCGAAGAAGAGCTGCAGCAAAAAGCCGAAGAGGCAAAACAAGCTGTTGAAGACGCCAAGAAAAACCGCCATAAATAAGCCATTCAGTCACAGATAAAGCGCGACGTCCGCGGTTCGCTGCCAGCCAGGTTCTCGCCGTCACGCTTTATTGTTTATTTACCCCGGAAACCGACCCATGCAGCACACCTCCCCTCTTTCGCCTTTTCAATCTCTGGCGTCACGCGCGGTAGAATATCAACACGGCGAGTGTGAAGCGCCCCACAGCCACAGCTGCTCACAGCTGATTCACACTCTGAGTGGCGTGGTGGAAGTCAGTACCGAAATGGGAATTTGGATGGTGCCGCCGGGGCGCGGAGTGTGGCTTCCGGCCCGCGTGCGCCACGGGCTGCGCTTTATTGGGGGAGTCAAAGCCCGAACGGTGTATGTCGACTCACTCGCCCGCGCCGACCTTCCCTCTCAGTGTCAGGTGGTGCAAATATCGCCTTTGCTGCGCGAGCTGATCTCCTCCTCGTTGGCAATTCCGGCGGATTATCTGGTTGGCGGCCGCGAAGAGCGTGTGATGGAGCTGTTGCTCGACGAGCTGCGCCTGCTGCCGGTGCTGCCTTTGCACTTGCCGGAGCCGAGAGATCCGTCGCTATTGGCGGTCTGTCGTGAAATCCAGCTGGCGCTCTCTTCCCCTTGGGAATTAGAAGAGGTGGCGGCACAGCTGCAAATCAGCGGACGCACCCTGTCGCGGCGTTTTCAGCGTGAAACCGGCCTGCGATTTAGTGATTGGGTAAGGCGAGCAAGGCTGCTGGCGGGAATTAACGCGCTGGCGGCGGGAACTTCAGTTTTAGACGTGGCGCTAGAACTGGGCTATGACAGCCCTAGCGCCTTTAGTGCGATGTTTAAACGTGCGCTGGGCGTATCGCCCAGCGACTATTTCTCTCTCGACTTCCCCTTGCCCGCCGCTTAATTCAAAAACTGGGCGACGGCGTTAAACAGAGCCTGTAACGAGGCGCTCGACACATCGCTATCAATGCCCACGCCGTAGAAGGTTTCCCCCTGCTTGCGTTGACAACTGACATAAGCCACGGCGCGGCTGTGGCTCTGATGCCCCAGCGTGTGCTCGTGGTAGTCGCCGATGTCCAACTGCAAGTCAAAGTGACCACTCAGGGCATCTACCGCGCCGGACAACAGGCCGTTGCCGCTGCCGGATAAAGTCAGATCCTGCCCCTGATATTTCACTCGGGCGCTAAAGTGGTACTGATTTCGCTCATCGCTGCGGATGTCATAACCCAGCAGTTGCAGCACTGGCTGGTCCACCAAGCCATAGCGCTGGCGGAACAGACGCCAAATATCGCTGGTGCTCATCTCTTTACCCGTGGTGTCGGTTTCACGCTGCACGGCTTTGCTGAAGGCTATTTGCAGGCCGCGTGGCAATTTCAGGCCGTGGTTCTGCTCCAGCAGCCATGCCGCGCCGCTTTTCCCAGACTGGCTGTTCACGCGGATAACCGCTTCGTAGCTGCAACCCACGTCGGCGGGGTCCAACGGCAAGTAAGGCACCTGCCAGTAGGTATCGCCACGGCTGGCTTGGGCGGCAAAACCTTTTTTGATGGCATCCTGATGCGAACCCGAGAAGGCGGTAAATACCAACTCACCGGCATAAGGGTGGCGCGGGTGTACCGGCAGCTGGTTACACTGCTCGACAATCTCTACCAGACTCTGCAAGTTGCTGAAATCTAAGCCTGGTGAAATGCCTTGCGTGTAGAAATTCAATGCCAAGGTGACCAAATCCACATTGCCGGTACGCTCGCCGTTGCCAAACAAGCAGCCTTCGACCCGGTCTGCCCCTGCCAGCATCGCCAGTTCGGCGCTTGCTACGCCGGTGCCTCGGTCATTGTGCGGATGCACACTGATCGACACCTGATTGCGGCGGCTAAAGTGACGGCAGAACCACTCTATCTGATCGGCATAGATATTCGGCGTGCTGACCTCAACGGTCGCCGGCAGGTTGATGATCATCGGGCGCTGGGCACTCGGCTGCCACACTTCGGCCACGGCTTCGCAAATCTCTAAAGAGAATTCCAACTCGGTGAAACAGAAGGTTTCAGGCGAATATTCGAAGGTCCACTGGGTTTGCGGATACTGCTCGCATAGTTGGCGGATCTGCTTGGCACCGCGCACCGCCAGTTCGCGCGTTGCCGCTTTATCTTGATTAAAGACCACATCGCGGAAAATCGGCGCGGTAGCGTTGTATAAGTGGACGATGGCGCGCGGCACGTCTTTTAAAGCTTCAAAAGTGCGCTCAATCAAGTCCGGGCGTGATGGCGTAAGCACCTGAATATAGACATCATCCGGGATCGCCTGGTCTTCAATCAGCCCGCGCACAAAGTCAAAGTCGGTCTGCGAAGCCGAAGGGAAAGCCACTTCAATCTGCTTAAAGCCGCAGCGCACCAACACATCAAAGAACTGGCGTTTGCGGTCGTTATCCATCGGCTCGGCAAGGGACTGGTTGCCATCGCGTAGATCGCTTGAACACCATTGCGGCACCTTATTCAGCACTTTTCCCGGCCATTGACGATCGGCCAGATTGACTGGCGGAAAGGAACGATATTTCTGAGAAGGGTCGACTAACATGGTAATTCTCCATTCAATACTGCTGACCTCATGCCGCAGCCTGAAAAGAGTATGACGCAAGCTGCCAAACGGCGCGCCTCGCTAACTGACAGTGACCCGTGAGAAACGGACAACAGGATGGAGCATTACATGAGAAGGGGTTAGCAATAGAACGGGCTACGTGGAGTGCGTAGCCCGGAGGGAGGATTACTCTTCTGCGTTTTCAGCCACAAAGCGTGTGACTTTTAATAAGCGATCAAAGTGAGAAAGGATGAGTTCCACGTCTGATTGCAGGATCTCATCCGACGATTTAGCCGCCGCTAAAACCGCATTGTGGATATTGGTTGATATGTCGTCCTGAGATTCTTTCCCCACCGAAAGAACCAGCGCAGCAATAAGCAAGGATTGCGCTTCAACCTGAGCCACCAGCTCTTTAGCCTCTACTTCGACTTTGGACAGTTTGATCAGCACATCAATCATCAAGTTTTTCATTTTCGTACCCTTGGTTAACTCCGCACAATGGAAAGTAGCACTGAATGTTGTGCAGCGGAAGTTAGGACTATCACACCCTGACGATATAACCTCTTCCCGCCCTATTTCTACTGGATCACGCCTAAATACACCGCATCCTCCCCGCTGACCCAAAGCTATGCTAAGTTGAAATTAGGTTGGCATTAAACTGCGCGGTAGTGCCACGGGAGGCGTGATGATTTTCCAGAAAGGCAGCATCGTTAAGCATCAGTCCGGCGAGATTAAGGGGGTGGTTACCAACATCTTCGAACCGCTATCGGGGGATGTTTGTTACTACATTGCGTGGGGCGATGGCACCATCAGCCTGCACCGCGAAAATGAATTACGCTGGGCCAGCGTGGATACGCCAAAGACCTTCAGAAATTTCTACGAGAAATAAGAGCCAATATTAAGTAATATTGTCTTCCTTTTATAAGCAACCAAGATAAACCATTCATGATAATCAAACCTAAAATTCGCGGCTTTATCTGTACGACCACTCATCCGGTAGGCTGTGAAGCCAACGTGCGTGAGCAAATTGCCTACGTGAAAGCGCAAGGCAAACTGAAAGACGGACCAAAACGCGTCCTGGTCATCGGTGCCTCTACGGGTTATGGGCTTGCCTCAAGAATTAATGCTGCTTTCGGTTCAGACGCAGCAACCATCGGCGTATTTTTCGAAAAACCGGGTAGCGAAGCGAAAACCGGTTCTGCTGGCTGGTACAACGCGGCGGCATTCGATAAAGCAGCCAAAGAAGAAGGTCTGTACTCTAAAAGCGTCAACGGCGATGCATTCTCCAATGAATGCCGCGACACCGTGATCAAGCTGATTAAAGAAGATCTCGGCCAAATCGATCTGGTGGTTTACTCACTGGCTTCTCCAGTGCGCAAAATGCCAGAAAGCGGCGAGCTGGTGCGTTCAGCCCTGAAACCTATCGGCGAACCGTACCAATCTACCGCGCTGGACACCAACAAAGACAAGCTGGTTTCTGCCGTGGTTGAGCCTGCAAACGAGCAAGAAATCGCTGATACCATTAAAGTGATGGGCGGCCAAGACTGGGAGCTGTGGATCAACGCTCTGGCAGACGCTGGCGTGTTGGCGGATAACGCCAAATCCGTGGCTTACTCTTATATCGGTACTGAACTGACTTGGCCAATCTACTGGCACGGTACGCTGGGCAAAGCCAAAGAAGACTTGGATCGCGCAGCCCACGCTATCGATACCAAACTGAAAGCCAAAGGCGGCTCGGCTAACGTTGCGGTACTGAAATCTGTTGTGACTCAGGCCTCTGCAGCGATTCCGGTTATGCCTCTGTACATCTCAATCGTGTTCAAAATCATGAAAGAGCAAGGTATCCACGAAGGCTGTATCGAGCAGATCCAACGCCTGTTCGCGACCAAAATGTACAACGACCAGACTCCATCCACCGACGACAAAAACCGTCTGCGTCTGGATGACTGGGAACTGCGTGACGAAGTGCAGAAAACCTGTGGCGAAATCTGGAAGCAACTGAATGATGACAACATCTATCAGTTGACTGATTACCAGAGCTATAAAGAAGAGTTCCTGCGCCTGTTCGGCTTCGGCCTGAAAGGCGTTGATTACGACGCCGACGTCAGCGGCGAAGTAAACTTCGACGTCATCGAATTAGTTTAAACCTTAATCGTTTAAACATTGAAAATGAATAAGCCTGCTTAATTGCAGGCTTTTTTTTGGTCGTTAGTCAGTAAACAATATTTACGCCATGAATTAATCAGAGATGAATATATTATTTTCATAACTGAGAATGGGATCGCAATTATTTAATTGGCACCGCTATTTTCAGTCTACTTTTTATTTTTGAGAGTGACATCTGAAAAGCCGGGCCAATATTGCAGAGAGAAATGGAAGAAAAAAAATCTAACCCATTGAATTTGCTGGTGGGTCGTGCAGGGCTCGAACCTGCGCCCCATTGATTAAGAGTCAACTGCTCTACCCACTGAGCTAACGACCCAACGTGGTGAATTATTCGCCTACCTCGTAGGTTTGTCAAACTTCCCGCTCATCCCTTGCAGTCATTCTCATAAACATTTGTGATTACCATCACGAGCAAAACGCGTATTATTCGCGTCTGTCTGATTTAGGATTGTTTAATTAACAGACATTCATCATTCATGTAAAAAATACTATACGTTTATTTCATCCTTATTTTTCATGTTGGTTATAATAAGCTACGTTTTAACATTAGTATTACAGCACTTCTCAGCATTGATGACTGGGGAGTACAGAAAAGAGCCATTCAGAGCTCATAAATGAGAATAAGCGCGATATGGCGCGACGTTCAGCGCTATTTGGGCGAAAAACAGGAATCAATACAACATGCAAGACGAGTCTAAAATCCTCAGCAAGCCGGAAGAGGAAGGCGCAGAGAACCTGCGGCGCAACCTCAGCAACCGGCATATCCAGCTTATTGCTATCGGTGGCGCTATTGGTACTGGCCTGTTTATGGGGTCGGGGAAAACCATCAGCCTAGCGGGTCCATCCATTATCTTCGTTTATATGATCATCGGCTTTATGCTGTTTTTCGTGATGCGAGCGATGGGTGAACTGCTGCTTTCCAACCTTGAATATAAATCCTTCAGCGACTTCGCCGCCGACCTGCTGGGTCCGTGGGCGGGTTACTTCACTGGCTGGACCTACTGGTTCTGCTGGGTAGTCACCGGCATCGCCGACGTGGTCGCTATCACCGCCTATGCCCAATTCTGGTTCCCCGGATTGTCGCAGTGGATAGCTTCGTTACTTTGCGTGCTCGTCTTGCTGAGCCTGAACCTCGCCACCGTTAAGATGTTTGGTGAGATGGAGTTCTGGTTCGCAATGATTAAAATCGTCGCCATCGTCGGCTTGATCATCACCGGTTTGGTCATGGTGCTGACTCACTTTGAGACGCCAACTGGCTCGGTCGCCTCCTTCAGCAACTTGTGGAGTGACGGCGGCTTCTTCCCGCATGGCATCAGCGGCTTCTTTGCTGGCTTCCAAATAGCGATTTTCGCCTTCGTTGGTATTGAGTTAGTCGGCACAACCGCCGCTGAAACCAAAGATCCCGAGAAGTCTTTGCCACGCGCCATCAATGCCATCCCGCTGCGCATCATCATGTTCTACGTTTTCTCGCTGATCATGATTATGTCAGTCACCCCGTGGAGCTCCGTGGTACCTGATAAGAGCCCATTCGTCGAGCTGTTCGTGATTGCCGGTCTGCCAGCCGCCGCCAGCATTATCAACTTCGTGGTGCTGACCTCTGCGGCCTCTTCCGCCAACAGCGGCGTGTTCTCCACCAGCCGCATGCTGTTCGGTTTGGCGCAGGAAGGCAATGCGCCGAAGGCCTTCGGGAAATTGTCCTCCCGCGCGGTGCCGTCAAACGGCCTGACCTTCTCCTGTATCTGCCTACTGGGCGGCGTGGTGCTGATTTACCTGATCCCAGACGTGGTGACGGTATTCACGCTGGTAACCACCGTTTCCGCCATTTTGTTTATGTTCGTTTGGACCATCATCCTCTGCTCGTATCTGGTATATCGCCGCCAGCGCCCGCAGTTGCATGAGAAATCCATCTACAAAATGCCATTGGGCAAGTTGATGTGCTGGGTATGTATGGCGTTCTTCGCCTGCGTGCTGGTGCTGCTGACCTTGCAGGATGACACCCGTCAGGCGCTGATGGTCACGCCACTGTGGTTTGTGGTGCTGGCGGTGGGATATTGGATCAGGACGAGAAATCGGAAGGTCTGATTTTTTAATTCAAAACCGTGTCTTTTAGATGATGTGGTTTTGATTTTGCTCCTTCCCCTTTCAGGAGGGGAAGGCTGGGATGGGGTGTGGGGTTAGTGGCATTAAGCGTTGAGTCAAACCACTCCTCATCCCTGCCTTCTCCTCTGAGAGGAGAAGGAGTAAACCCAGCCCTAGCCCACTCTAAGCCACTGAGTTTGCTGCAATACCCCATCCCAACCTCCCCCTTTTCAGGGGAGGAGCAAAGTAAAATCCACAAAACTGAAACGGCACGGTTGAGAAGCCAGTAGGCCGCATTCAGAAGTGACGCCGAGCAAGAGGTGGAAAACCGCGTGTCTTTTTACGCGGGTTGGAATCCCGCCGCGAGGGA
>Ga0153979_1000244_pt1 | contig 10370 bp, 13 predicted proteins | sample TSGA063MetaG_FD_104690 | JGI IMG/M metagenome (GOLD analysis project Ga0153979, IMG submission 104690) | Attine ant fungus gardens microbial communities from Georgia, USA - TSGA063 MetaG | ecosystem: Host-associated > Fungi > Mycelium > Unclassified | place: USA: Georgia, Magnolia Springs State...
CCGGGTCACCAAAAACAGCCTGCAACGGTCTGAGTAAATGCTGATCCCAGTTGATACCCATTATCAGCCTTCTTCGCTCTGAGATTTGACGACGGAGGGAGCATCCGAAGTGATAGTGGACTGCCCATCGTCTTTTGTGATGCTGACTTCTTGACTGGAAGCCTCTTCCATTTCCTGCTTAACCGCATCCAGCGTTTTGACAAAGCCGGAAGCAATAAGCCGGGTGGCGTCACTCAGGGGGAGTTCAACGCGTGTGTTTTGCGTGTAACTCTGTCCGTCATGTCGAACGCTTTTACCTTTGAGCACCACCACGGTGATCAGGTCTGCGGCCTCAGAGGCCGCGTCAGTTGTTTTATCTTTTGCCATGATCACACCACCTTCGCACAAAGGGCTGCGTTAACCCGGCTTGGGATAACGATCGGAGAAGACTGCATCAGCAGAAAGCGCTGCGCCGGGTCATGCTGCAGCCAGCTTTTTGGCGCATACGCCATCGGTCCGTAGTTGAAGGCGGGATCAATGATGGCACCAAACGCGCGGGTGCCCATCAAATCCGGCCCCGACATAACTACAGAACCATCAGCAATCATCGGATTTTGGATACCGGTATCCGGGTCAATAAACCAGTCGTTGTAAAGCCAGAGCGTGTACTGCCCCCAGTAACCCTTACAAACCGCCCCCTTCACAATCTGTGCACCTGGGTTAATGATGTTGCCGGATGGGTTCTGCGCCGGCAGGATAATTGCGCCTTTCAGCGACGTATCCAGCTTGAACGCACGCCATGAGGCGTTAGTGAAGATAATGTCCGTCGCCTGCGCGCCAGATTTTTGCAAAATTAACGCCTGCCATTCTTCAATATCGTCCGTTGGCTGGGTGTTGGTTGCGCCAGCGGCTACGCTGGTAGGCCATTTGTCTGATCCGCTAAGCGCAATGGTTAAGGACGGATCGCGACCAAAATCAACGACGGTAGTCGGGAATCCATCGCCTTTGATGGTCACGGTGCCAGTGGCAATCGCGCTGCAGCCCATCCACTCAAGGCGACGATTTAAAATATCAATCTGGTCGCTCATCTCGAACTGGATGTTCAGCATTTCACGCTCTGCGGCGGTGTATTCCCCCCCAATGCGCTCACCAATCTGACGGCGAATAGGTTTACGCAGGTCAGGCGCGCGCTTGTCTTTGATGTAGGCTGGCTTGAACTTGTCGGTCTGGTAGCGACGACTTTCCACCAGTTTTCCTTCAACCAGCGGTGAGCAGAACGGCGCCATACGACGAAGACCGATGTCTACGTCAATCGCCACATACTCATCGTCGCTTGTGACGATGTTGGGGAAAAAACGGTCGAGGATAAAATTTTGCGACGTCATCAGGTTGGGCACTAACCCGACTAGCGACGTTGTATCGTAAATGGTTTGAGACATAGCTTATTCTCTCTGTGTCCCGATCAGGTGGCCGGGATAAATAAAAGGCGCACAACGCCCTGCCCCATGAGGGCATGCGAAGAAGGCGATGGAATCACAACGGTTGTTTAGCTGGCAGGTACCTGAACGCTGTCGCGGAGGAAGATGCCAAACGGACGAAGCGCGGGTTTGAGCGTGGCAAGCGTCCAGCTCGAATCGAAAGTAATGCGGTTCTGGTTGATTTCAGCCATCAGATAAACGCCGGCTAACGCGTCCGCCGCGGTGGCATTCACATCATCGGCCAGAATAGCTTGTGGTACCTGGCTACCGTCGGTCGCTGTCTCCACGCTCAGGGTATATTTTCCGGATGCGGTGACCACACCCAGCACGGTGCCGCGCTTATAGGTTGCCGCCGCGCCGGTCAGTATGGTCACCGTATCGGATACCACCTGCAAAGGGCCAGACAGCAACTGATCCGGGACGAAGGTGTCATGCTGCACGCCGGGCACCCATGCATTTTGTCCTACCTGATTTACAGTCATTATTTTTTACCTTTTACCTGGTTATAGAGAGCGGTCGCGCGTGACACTACGGAGTTCGCTGCTGGGCCTCCAGCATCCGCGTTACCCAACTGGTGGTTTTCAACTTTCGCCATGCGTTCGTCCAGCGACATACGGCGAGGCTGTGATGCTACCGGCGCAAGGCCAGAACTGGCCATCACACGGATTGCAGCCGCTGAGCTCATGCCCGTGGTAATGGCAAGTGAAACGGCCAAAGGGCCCTTACCTGTGGCATATTTGCTGCCGAGAATACGGGAGATACGGTTGCGCTCAGCGCGGCGGCCTTTTTTGACGTCACGATCGTCTTCATCATCGTCACCGTCGTCTTCGTCGCCCTCATCCTCATCGGCGTCAGCATCGTCCTCATCATCATCCGCGCGGCGGCCTTTAGCCTTCTTCGATTTTTCCTTGTCCTTATCATCCTCGTCGTCAGAATCATCACTATCATCTTCTGCACGCTTGGATTTTTTGGATTTGCCTTTATCGTCGTGGTTGTCGTTGTCGTCCTCTTCAGCACGACGACCTTTGGCCTTTTTGGACTTCTCTTTTTCGTCTTCATCTTCTTCGGATGCGTTAGCGCCACGGCCGAAAAGGTGCCCAAAACCTTTGATTTTCATTGACATCATTATTCTCCAACTAATTGTAATAAATCGCGGAATGCCGCATCGGGTGAGGCTACTTGATCTGCCAGCCCCAGTTGCACACCGTCGGCGCCAAGGAAGCAGGCGGCTTCGGTATCCCGGACAGTTTTCTCTGCTATCCCGCGATTGCGGGAGACGGTACTCACAAAAAGACGCCCCATTTCGTCAATATCTGACTGAATGGCTTTGCGCGCCGTTTCGCTTAAGGGTTCATACGGATTAGACTCCGCCTTGCGGTCGCCGTAGGTAATAATGGTGACCTGCAGGCCGTCGTCTTTGATTTTCTGTGACCAGTCAACGTGCATTACGATGACGCCGACAGAGCCGACGCCACCGGTACGCGGAACAATGATTCTGTCCGCGGCACTTGCCAGTGCGTAAGCAGCGGAATAGGCGCTTTCAGATAAAATAGCCCAGACAGGCTTGCTGCCGCGGGCGGCGAAGATCTCGTCCACAAGGTCAAAACACCCTGCGACTTCGCCGCCTGGCGAATCAATGTCAAGACAGATGGCTTTCACTTCGCTGTCATACAGCGCGCGCAGGAAACAGGCGCGAATGCCATCGTATCCCGTCATTCCACTGTAGGGCCGCAGAGTGCCAAGCTTCTGCACCAGCGTGCCCTGAATCGGAATAATGGCAATGCCCTCAACCACGTCATAGCCCGTATCACGGGCCTGTCGCGAGAATGACTCATCTTCATCAGCCCAGTCAGACATAGACTGGATCCGCGTCAGGCCAAAGCGGTCAGTCAGCGCGGCCATCACCACTTCGGCCTTGCGGGGATGCAACGCCAGCGGGGTGTTAAACATGCGCTGTGCCAAGTGCGGTAAATTCACTGTGCCTCCGGGTTTTGAATAGTTTGTGGTGCAAAGACATCAGCCTGCCCCCATGAAGGAACAGGCAAGCCCCGCTCTTTAAACGCCTCGACTTCTCTAGCGCGCTGATCGAGCAGCTCTTCCCAGTCTTCGCCGACGTTCTCCGACACTTCCATTTCCAACGTAGACATGCCGGAATCCATCCCGAGGATCGCGCCTTTCTTCTCGGCAACGGGGTCAACCCAGCCGCGACCGGGCCCCATCCACTGGGCACGACAATACGCCGCCTTGGCATCCAGAAAATCTGGAGCACCATCAGGAAGAGGAACCTCTCCGAGGTCATGGAGTTCTTCGATAAAGCTGCTGAAAATTGGCTGGGCAAAACCACTGGCAAAATCATCACGGCGGCGGGTCAGCGTTTTCCAAGCCTCCAACATGGCTGAACGGGCCGAACTGTAATTTACGTCTGACCAGTCCTGCGTTAACTGCTGCGTTGAGATCCCCAGCGCGGCGGCCACGTTACGCAATGCTGCACTTTCAAAGGCTGCAAAGTTGCTTGTTGGCCTTGCTGCATTCACCGTGCTGATACTTTCACCCGGCGCAAGGATGGGGATCCGCGCACCGCTTTGAAGAGAAATACGTTTTTCATCGTGAAAACTTGTACGCATGTCCTGATAATCCAGAACATCATCCGTTTGAAGTGAGTCAGCGAATAAGCTGGGATCGTAAGGTGAGGTAATGTAAGCACCAAATACGGCGTTGAGGATGGAGGATTCAAGCTCTACCTCATCGTATTTGATCAGCATTTTTAAGCGCTGAACAATCGGAGTGAAAATACTGGTGCCCCGATGCTGCGCCGCGCGGTCGCCGTCAAAGTCATGGACCACGATTGGTCGCCCCCACGCAGTTTCACGCGGCACGCGTTCCCACGTCATGGTTTTCTCAGCGCTCCACCAGTCCCCCATATGGGCTTTGCGAATGTGATAGGCCAAGGGCACTCCGTCATCATCAATTTCGACACCGCCACGAATATTCAACATGTCAAAAACCTGCTGGGGATTGCTCAGGCGATCCGGATCAACAATTTGAACCGTTGTGGCATATCGCGCACGGCCATGGCCTAATCGGTCAGTGCGGTACTGGAGAACTGCCAGCGCGTCACCGTCGACCAGCTTGTGGCGGAACGCGAGGCGTAGCATTTGGGATACTGTTTTTTTACGCTCAACGTCGCAGTATCGATTCGGGTCGTTAGCCCAGTTACGCCAAGCCGCCTCAACCGCTCGCCCATATTCGTCAGCCCATTTAGCATCAAAGGCTTTAAGACCGGTTTGCAGCGCGAGTGACCGGTAGTCCACCTTGGCAATCGGCCGAAAGCTGGCGCCGACCGCATTATCCAAGATGCGGGTGACGCTACCGGATGCCCACCCATCATTACGAGCCATATCACGAACGCGGGAAACAATGCGGTCGCGATAAATATTGACTTCATTATCGGGTGACCAGAGCGCTGGCTGCCAGTTTGCCATGGCATCACTGAAAGAGTCCGCAGCGTCATAGGGCACCCGGCCTGATCCGTTCAGCATCGATGCCTTTCTGTTTGACGGCATGAGTGGGCGGCCATTTGGCCCAAGAATTCTGACCTCTCCGCTTTTCATCAATACCGAAACCTTAACGTCACTCTCGGACGTTTAACGATGCCTAATTGAGCCTGAAGAAGCTGGATCAACGCGGTGAGCTGACCAATATCTGTCTGCTGATAAGAAACCGAGCGCGTGCCATCGCCCTGCGTGTAGGAAAAAGACACGCCTTTTGCACCCGTTGATAATTCAATGTATGCCTGCTGGGCGCTGGCCAGCGCGGCCTGCAATTGGTCACGCGTCATCGCACCAGCCAATAGACTGGAGTTGGGATTAAACATAGAGGTCCTTAAGCGAGGCGCTTATGCAAAGGTTTACGCTGAGGTTTCTCAGGTTCGGAAATAATGACGCCAGGCAGGCGCAGGTTTTGTTTCTCTTCGGGATCGACCGGCGCAGGCAACAGCTTCCCAGCATCAGCAGTGATACTGTCAGCCAAACCGTTAAGTTTCAGCCCCATATACATCAGCCCACACAGCGCGCCATAGGAATAAACTCGGCAGTCCAACGCCTCGTTGGCCCTGCCCGGCAATTGTTCCCAAACACGGTACCGCTGCCCGCCGGCCGTTTTCGTCACCGAGCGCTCAGCCAGTAACTGGCCGAAATAGTTAAGGTCACGATCTACAGGAAAATGCATAAAGCCTGCAGAGGCGTTACCGGCTTCTGGTGGCTCAATATGCAATCTGGCTCGAACAGAGTCTTTAGCTGCATTGACGCCTAAAATGATTGGCCTGAATTGTGCCTTGCTGCGCGACGTGGGCTTTTTTGTCGGCCATACGGGGGAGCGCTTGCCCCCGCGGGCCGACTCACCTTTGATGGCCCATATCCGACGCCCAAGTCGCTCTTTGGCAAACTCATACACCTTTTGAGTATGGTGTCCGCCGGAGTCCATACAGGCCGCCATCAAAGTAAATCCGCGACCGTCGGCGCGCCGCCAAACTTGCTTGAGATAAGCATCAAGCCTTTTCCACGGCTCATCGGTTTCCAGATCCCCTTCGATAACGTCATAGGCTATGGACCAGCTTTCTTCGTTACGGCCCCAGCCAACCACTTCAATCTCGAAGCGTCCGTCCTGCGTATCGATGCCGGCGGTGATCGCCGCCACGCCGTCTGGCACTTCTGCCGCGTAAACCTCACACCGCTCGACCAGCTTTCTTTCACTCAGGGCTTTTTCACCGCGGTCTTCGTAGACTTCACCTAAGACCAGGTTTATGAATGTTTGGCGCATCAGCGCATCGTCTTTTACCCTCAGCCATTCGGCCACCAGATGTTTCCATGCGGCATTAGGGAAAAGGCTGTAACCCGCCCAAATATGAAATCCCGCGTGCCCCTTGAAAGGCCTTGTGGCGCGCCACTCTCCCTGCTTTACCATCATTGACAGGTCGTTATGATGGATCACGCACCCGGAGTGTCGGCAGACGTAATAGGCCGTTTCCGGCAGACCATTACCCTCGTCATCCTTATCCCATTTAATGCCATAAGGCGTGTCGGGACCGCCCCATTCTAAAACCTGAAATTCGCCGCAGTGCGGGCAAGGCACGTTGAATTTGCGCTGATCGCTTTCTCCATAGGCTTTTTCAATACGAGATATGCCCTTCACCGTCGGTGTCGAGCCCAGCACTATCTTGCGATTCCAGAAGGTTTCGGAACGTTTGATACCCAACGCAATCTGATCCCCCTCAGTGCCGGCACCGCCAGAAGGATATCCATCGACTTCATCGAACAAAATGACGCGGCAGGTGATACGGCGAAAACCGCCCGGGCTGTTTGCCCCCACCAGCGTCAGGTTAGAACCGTTGAGAAACTGTTTTTTAAGAATGGTTTGGTTACTGTCTTTCGCCTTGCTGTTTCCGGCAATTGCGGCAAGCACTGGCGTATCACGCAGCATGGGCGCGATTTCTGTTTTACTGTAGTCCTCGGCATCCTCTACGCGGGGTTGAACAACCAGAATTGGCGAGGGGTCATGCTGAAGGTAATAACCGACGACATGGTCAAGGATCTTGGTATACCCAACGCGAGCCGATTTCATTACTGAAACCTGCGTCACCAACGGATCGGTAATGGCATCCATCATGCCATCTTGATAGCCAAAGGAGCGGAAACGCCCGGTCTGAGCACTGGTTTCTTTTGACAGTACAGCGTAAGTGTTAGCCCACTGGCTTAGTGAGAGGGGTTCAGGTGGTGCAACGTCGGCCCGGCGTTGCCTCAATTCACTGACAAAATTACTCCACGCCCCTGAATTAGTCGCCACCTCGTTTGTTATCTGCATCAAGGCTCAACTCCTCCATTGCCTCGTGAACCACCTCCTGCAGCGCCGACACGAACTCTGCATCATTGGTGGTTGAGGCAAGCACCCGCAAACGGGGGCCGTGTTCGGGAGCAATGGCTATAAGGCGGGTACGCATACGTGAATACTCCTGCCCAACTTCAGCGATCATGTCTTTATAAGGTAAAACCTGACCGGACTTGATTTCGTACTCAAGCTGCATCAGCAACGCGAGAAAGTTTTCTTTAAGGGTTCGGGCCTCATCGAGGGTCATTTTTGCGCCACTCGACGCAATCATTCTCTCAACGATTTTTGTCGGAGACTCACCCTGTTCGGCGGCGGATTTGTTACCCGAGTTGTTACCCGAGTTGTTACCTTTCGACTTGTTACCTTGTTTGTTACCTGCTGCTTTTTTTTCGGTTCGGGTAACAGTTTTTCGGTAGCGCTCAATATTAGAATTTGATGCCTCAACGTCGATGTCTTCCCCGTCAAGAACCAGCCAACCACGGGCCTTCCACGTGGTTACGGTCTTGCGACTGACCTCGTGAAGTTTGGCAAAATCTGACTGGTTCATGTGTTACCTCAAGTGTTACCTGTTACCCAAATTTCAAAAGTTCATAGCTAGACGCAGAACGCGGCGCGCAATGCCCGTGAGTTAAAAAAGCCCGGGGAAGGACCCATTTTTTTCTAAAGCGTTGCCCCACTGCACCGTTGGATTTCAGGCATTAAAAAAGCCGCTTCTGCGGCTTGATGCTGGGATGTGTGGTGGCCGGTGCTGATCTCCGGCTTCATCTCGTTAAGCGTATACCAGACAGGATGCAGTAGGCTCTTAATTTCCCGCGCATCAGTCTGCGCATTCACCACAAACTGATTGTATTACTTTGCTGTCTTCAGTGCTTCATCGATCGCCTTGCTCAACGCGCCAGGCATCAGCCCCGCAGCCATCTTCTCAGCCCTGTCCATGTACCCTAAAGTGGGTTTAACTGGGAGCGCATCACCGAAGCGAATAAGTAATTTGGGTGTTGGATTCTTGGCGCGTGGTCGTCTTGTGCCATTCGCTGAGCGCTTCAGTCGCTTCTTACCCTTTCGCCCCTTCTTTGCTTTGACTCGCTGCCATACACCGTTGACGCCATCAACATCACCGATGAACACGTTCGGGTTGGCTTTGAGCTGCGAGAGTTTCTTGCGCGGTAAGTTGCCGTACTTGTTGAGCTTTATGTCTTTAGGGTTAAGCAGCGCCTGACCATTCAGTTTGTGCGCACCGCCGAACTCAAAGGGCACGAGATAACCAGCAGCAATATCTCGCACATAAACCTTCGCACTCAGAGCATCTCGCCGCGCTCCAGCAGAACCGACTGAATTAACTGTAAATGGTGTGGGATTATCCAACTTACGCACGAGAGCTGCCTTTTCTGCCGCAGCTATCTGCCGGGCGACGCTGGTCAACGCCTGTGCTGTTGCAAAAGGGATTTGCTTTTTCAGCGATTGGAGTTTGGCAGAAAGATCCTTGATATCAGCCATATTTACTCCAATGAAAACCGCCCGTGGGCGGCTTATGTAATTTATTTACCAAGAAAATTGTTCAGACAAGAATCCTCTATATCTTTAATGTTATTACCAGGAATTCGGCGGTAAGTGTTAAGAGTTCTATGCCAAACGTATATGGTATGGACGTTAAAGCCCGGAGCGACCACGCTGGCAATATGAAAAATTTCTGCATGATATTCAGACAAGGCTGGGTCGAAATAGATATCGTATTTAGCCTCCTGCCCCTGAGAGTTTACAAACTTGACTGTACTGACCAGATTATAAGCGTTCATATATTCTCCTTTTCAAATTGAATTGGAAGTATCGGCTTTGTGAAGCTTTTCTTTAGTGTTCATCATCATGCGCACCCATAAATGCACCTTGTGATGCTCACAGAGAGCCGTTGAGAAAATGGCTCTCGGCTTCAGTAAATCTTTCCCTTCCATAGAAGTGCGTTGCGGGCACATTTATTGCTGGCATAAAAAAGGCCACCGATTAGCGACTTCTTGATATTTGGTTAAGTGTTACAGATATTTCTTAGCTAGCGCCTTCAACTCATCTTTTGCAGCTTTACCCAACTGAGCAACACCGCTTTCGATAAACGCCAGCGCAGCGTCGAGATCAGCCACACCCGACTTAACTTCAACTACTGGTGACTGGCCAGCCCCTGCTGCATGAACTGCGTTAGCAATAACTGTATCCGACGATGCGCTACCCACTGCTGTGTCTACTATTGGTTCTGACATTAATTGTACCTCTGATGTGTTGTTGTCGGCCACTACCGGTTTGAAATAGATGCTTTTAAGCCATGCGAGAAAGCGGTTAATCATTTCTGTCTGGCCTCCTCAATTTGACGAATCCCAGCGAGTTGGCTGTTCGCCTGGTCAATCACGGTAAGCAGCGGGTCAATCCACAAAACCGCCTGACAGTATGTTATCCGGCGGGAGGTAGTGGCACTAACAGCGGCTGCAATAGGCCGGCCGGTATCGGGGTGCATTGCGCTGGCACGTAAACGGTCCGCGTAGTCGTACAGGCTGTTAGCAATGCCAGCAGGGATAGGCAGAGCACAAGTCGGCTCGCTCTTGAGAATCGTTCGATATTCAATTTCACGCTCCTGACTTTTTCCCTTTATCTGCACGGCATATTGCTGCGCGGTGCTGGCTATCTGATTTGATCGCTGGAAGTTAAACGCCTGCGTGGCTACCGTCTGCGCCTGCAAGGCGTTATCGCTTTGCAGTTGGCTAACCTTGCCTTTCGCCTCTACAGAAACGCCATAAAAATGAAATGCCAGCGCCAGCAGCAGGCCAATCAGTAAAAAGATAATCAACGTGGCTACCACTGCCGCTTTGTTAACCATCAAGCCCCCAGCATGTCAGCTCACTCTCTTGGTCGCGGCGCTCGATCTGGCCGAAACAGTTATTCGCGCGGATGTTGCAGTTTTTGCCACCGTCTCGCACCCAGCGCTTTATCTCGGCGCATGCCCCACGACGGTCGCCAGCATTAAGCTTGCGGTAGAAGGTGGACGGGAAG
>Ga0153979_1000245_pt1 | contig 10356 bp, 8 predicted proteins | sample TSGA063MetaG_FD_104690 | JGI IMG/M metagenome (GOLD analysis project Ga0153979, IMG submission 104690) | Attine ant fungus gardens microbial communities from Georgia, USA - TSGA063 MetaG | ecosystem: Host-associated > Fungi > Mycelium > Unclassified | place: USA: Georgia, Magnolia Springs State...
CAACGCCAGCGAATGATCGTCGTAGGGCGTAGTGGCAGCGATAAAGGTGATGCGGTTATTGGAATTCCAGTTGAGATGCCCCTGTCGGGTGGCGGAAAATAACTGGCTCTGTTTCGCCGCCATGGACCAGCTATTGCTACTGGCGCTGGCTGCGGCACCCTGCTCGCCGATGTCAATGTTAAGCGTGCCGTTGCCAACTGACGCCACGCGCGCGTCGATATACTGCGCATCATTTACGTCCACAAAGTCTTGCACGGACGTATTAAGACCGACAGGCGTCAAATCCCTGATGCCGTCACTGTCATAAACTGACACGGACGTCCATTCGGCATCTGGATTATCGCGATCGGGAACGCCAACACTGTAATTTTTTTCTCCCACGTCGAGGCGTTCTCTGCCAATTAAATTATCACTTTGAATGCGACCGGTGCGTTGTAATTCATCCAGCGTGACGCTGACTTCGCCGCTGACCCCGGACGTAAAGCGGGGCAAACCGCTTAGCGTTTGCGTGCTGCCGTCGCAGAGACAGTAAGCGCCAACCTTATTGTCATTAAATTCAGGCGTGAAAGGTTTAAGTTCCACCGCGGAGGCATTTGATAAAGGGAATAACATACCTTGCGCAGCGATAAGGCTCAGAAGTACAGGATTTAATTTAAACAAAATGTTTTCCTCCAGAGAGAAAAGACAAAGCCCACATGACGTTAACCGACATGTTTAAGGCGTTTTTTGTGGTAATAACTATTTTCGGACGCGCAAAATTGCTTTTTGCTGGATGAAATAACATCATTTAGCCGCTGGAATGTCTATCGGCAGTTAATGCTCGCTATCGATAAAAATACTATTTAGGAATAGCCTTATGAAAAGAAAACAGAGACTGTAATATTTTTAAATAACTTTAAATATAATTTTCAGTAATTTGGGTGGCTCAGGTTGCAAGAGGGTTTTACATTAATTTCTCTATTAAGGGTAACGGCGCTATAAGGTGATTATGGGGAGGGGGGTAAAATGAATCGGCACTATTAATTACAAGGTTTATCTTTAAAGTTAACAGGTTGTGATGAGGAAAACGATAAGCTTAGTGCCGGTATATTATAACCGAAACGGTAGAGATGAGTAGATGAGTAAAAGCGAGTTTATTGCTAAAAATAGCGAACCACAAATATGGGATAATCCCCCGGGGGGACTCCCCTCATACCTGCCCGTTATCACCTGCAATAAAACCAGTTATCCCGTTATTCCCTGAGGGGCATCCTTGTCAGAATCGGTAGCCAATTCCGATGTTTACACCATTAACTGAACGTTTTTGCACTTCAACACGGGAGCGTGAACCTTCATACCCTGCATTAAAAGTAACATGCTCCGTTACGTTAAAAATAACGCCGGCACCGTAGGCGAAGGCATTAGACCCGTCGGAAAAGTTAATGCGTTCCGGATTGCCATGATAGTCATAATCACGGGCGTTGCGCTCCATCGTACTGTGCGACATACCGGCCAGTGCATACAGGCTGATATAATCATTAAGACGCCAGGCCGGGCCGACCATCAAAGAATAATATTCCGCTTTAACATGATCGTGGGTTTTGATACCCATCAAGTTGCCTGATTCATCCTCGTCATTTTGCAATGCGGTAAACGATGTGAGTAAACTCACCGGCGAGTCCCACTCATAGCGGTATTGTAGGTTAACGCCGGGCATATTCTTGAAATTCTGCACTTTACTCTGAGCGTAACCGATCGAAATGCTGTGGCTATCCGCCAGAGCCGTTGCACTCATAATTAGCCCGGCAATAAGGACGGTCAGACCTGTCTTTTTTTTCATGCTTACCACCATAATTTATAAATAGAGGGGCATTAATCATGGCTACGTATCTTACCATCCGCAGTTAAACGACATATATATCACCGGCGTAAACACCATGTTAAATTATGATATTATCACCGGATTGATTATTTAATAATGTGGGTAATTTTACCCTGACCGTCGGCGCAATTCATCAGCCGTTAAATGTCTGATGCAAAAACCGGGATGGCTATCCGCGTGGCGCTCAATGCTTATGAGCGCTGATACTGGCGGAAACGCTGCTGGAGCATTCGCAGCTGATCGATACGCGCGTCATAGCGCGCCTGTTTAAGACTCCCCAGGGGGACGGCGGCGCTGGCGCTGCTGAGGCTGCGAATAGCCTGGTCCAGCTGGCCGTTCAGCGCCATGCTTTCAGCGCGGGCGGCCTGCTCCTCATCCGTTAGCCCCTGGTCGGCACAGGCCTGGGCCAGCAGATCCCAGCCGTTCGGATCGTCCTTATGCGCCCAGGTATAGCGATAAAGGATCCTGCTGGCTGCGGCGGGCTGTTTTGCTTCCACATAGGCGTTGGCGAGGTTGAGCTGAACCACCGGGTTGCTGCTGGCTGCATGCGCCGCCTGGAGCATCGCGATGGCCCGCTGGGGCTGCTTCAGGCCGATATCAATGTCGGTCATAATATCCAGATACCAGACATTATCCGGCTGTTTTGCCAGCAGCGGGGCAATGATTTTCTGTGCGTTATCAAAGCTTTTTGCCTGTAAAAATTGCACCGCCTTGCCATAGCGTGCCGCCGTCTGCTCCCGGCTGTTGCCCCTGTTCAGCGTATCCAGCAGGTCGTCGCTGAGCTGATTATCGCCCCGTGAGTACATGCCCAGCGTTCGTACTTTAGCCATGTAAAAATCCTGAGAAGACTGTACCACTACCGGTTTCATCTGATCCGCCCGGTTGCGCGTATCGGTAAGCCGACTGTCGGGTAGCGGGTGGGTCAGCAGGATTTCCGGGGGTTTGGACGAAAAACGTGAGCGATCGGCCAGCTTTTGTAAAAAGTCCGGCATCGCTTCTGGATCGAATCCTGCGCGCTGCAGCACCTGGATGCCGATCCGATCGGCCTCCTGCTCATTCTGCTGGGTGAAGCTGATCATGCCCTGCTGCGATCCCGCCAGCGTGCCGCTGAGCGCCGCCATGCCTGCCTGCGGGCTGGCCATCGCCAGCAGGATAGAACCCAATGCGCCCACCCAGGTCAGGGGCGCGTCACGCCGCTGCTGCTCCATTGCCCGCGCCAGATGGCGCTGGGTAACGTGAGAAATTTCATGCGCCATCACCGAGGCCAGCTGGCTCTCGTTGTCGGTGTAGCGAAAGAGGGCAGAGTGCAGCACCACGTTGCCGCCAAAAAAGGCGAAGGCGTTTATTTCATCGTTATCGACCAGAAAGAAGTGAAACGGTGTTTTCACCGACCAGGCGTGGGCAACCAGCCGCTGTCCCAGCTGATTAATGTAGTCATTCAGCAGCGGGTCATTAATCAGTGGCGTACTGCCGCGAAGCTGGCGAACGTAGAAATCGCCCATTGCCAGCTCCTGATTAATCGACAGCGTGCCGCCCGCCGTGGTCCCGATTTCCGGCAGGTTATCGCTGATGTCGGCTGACACAGGAACAGCGGTGGCCGAGAGTGATAACAGTAACGACGCAATCGCGCATTGTTTAAAACGGTTTAGCATCCTGAATCTCATCGCAATGAAGATCGGTGTGGTCGGAAACGGATAGCACGCTTTGCGGCAACCCTCCGGCTATCGTGACATCAATCTATAGTAAATGAAGGTGAAACGTGAAGGAAACGGCCAGTGGGAACAATTCAGTAAGCAAAATGTTCAGAAAGGCCTTTTTTGTATGGAAAATTTGAACAGGTAGCGGTGGGCAGATGTCAGGGGTCGCCTGTGCCACTGACCCAGGCTTCTCACCCTCGCTGGGGAGGGGGTATCATAATCCCGGCAGCGTGGTTTACGGGGTGAAATGGGGGGATAAATAGCGGAGTTCGAGTGGGTCAAAATTAAAGTTAGGTAAATTTATTCAATTAATTTGATGATGGCATGAAAATTGACTAGGTATAGTCTGAAAAACTTTCACCCGTCAGATTGTTGCCTTAATGAAAATAATAAGAAAATCTATTGATTATTTTGCTGAGTCTTAAATTTACCGATCCAGTGATTTGTCAGAAAAAAAGGAAACAGGTCCAGTTATTTCCGTTTTACCCTTCTTTATCCGCTGATATCCGCGAAGCCATTAGTAGAGTCCAATATTAATGCTCCTTTTACGGGTGGAGCGGCAATTTTTAATGTGTCAGCTGAAACTATTCATTTTATACGTGATAAGGGTACAGCAGGTGTTTCATCCTGTAACCAGCCGCAAATTCGCAGAATAAACCACTGCAAACATTCCGTTATTGCTGTGGTATATCTCTTTTACGGCAGAGGTTTTGCGAATTCCTGCTTATTTTATTTATCAGCCGTTTGGCTCCTTGTCCTGAGTGGAGAGCATTTCATGCGTCCAGTAGTATCCTATGTTTTAATCGCCGTCGTTGCGGGTTTTGTTGGTGCCAGTTTTTCTCAGGCACCTGAAATAGCAACAAAAATTAGCGAGCGCTTTAGCAGTGAGCCAGCCGATCCCGCCGGATTCTGGACCACGCCGACGGTCGATGGGTATGGGAAAATTCATTACGAATCTGACGCGGCGTATAAACCAGCGGTGGGTGACAGTAATAAGGTCGTTTTTCAAATTACTAAAGCTGAGAATGGCCCTAACGATCCTAATCTGGGGCTGCAACGCGTTGCGCGCGTGGTCAATCTTTACGTCGCTTCCGGCGTGCCGGCGGACAAGCTGAAGTTTGTGGTCTCGGTCACCGGGGACGGCACCCCCGCGATGCTGAATAATGCCCACTACAAGAAAATGTTCGGTATTGATAATCCAAATCTCAAGTTGATTAGCGAGCTGCGGGCCAGCGGCGTTGATGTTTCGGTATGCGACCAGTCCGTCGCGTTCCACCACTTCCAGCGCGACTGGATTGATAAATCTGTGACCCATGCCCTCTCCAGCCCGACAACTGTTTCCACGCTGGAAAACCAGGGTTACGCTTTCCTCGCTATGTAATCTCGCGGTTTCACTCTCTCCGGCGGGTCACCGACCCGCCTCGTTCCCTCTGGCACACTTACCGGAATCTAAACGAACCTGCAAAGCGGGGGAGTTTATTGCGTGGTAAAGCGTTCAAATATTCCCAAAAAGCATGAAAGGTGTACAATCAGCGCCGTGCTTTACCAGGGCATAACACAAATTCCAGACAAACGCGCACAGATAAGAATAAGGCGCACTACATGAAACGTCTCGCTGAGGTGGGTCTATGTTGAGGCTGAGTCGGCCTAAAACGGACCTGCGCACGCTTATTACCTTGTTAGCCATCACCAGCATTGTCATTACGCTGGCTAATTCGCTGTATGCCACCTGGCGCGTACAGCGTGAAGTGCTGATCAATAATACGCTGGAGTCTAACCGCGTCTACGCCACCAAGCTGGCATCCACGACCGAAATGTTTTTTCAACTGGCCCAGTCGCAGCTTGCTTATAGTGCGAAAATACTGGGATCCGAGCAGGATAGCGACAGGGCGCTTCAGCGCGAAGTTGAGCGCCTCAGGCAGCAGACTAACAGCTTTAACTCCGTCGCCATTGTCGATGCCAGCGGCTGGGTCAGGGCCATCTCACCAGAGTCGCTGATGTTGAAAGGTATGCACCTGAAAACGGCGGCTACTGCGCAGGCGCTTTCAGAGCGTAAGCCATTGATATCACGCCCGAGCATTTCGGCGGCTAATAATCTGATGGTCTTCGTCTCCTGGCCTGTCCGGGCGAAAAATGGACGCTACCTCGGCTTTGTCGGCGGCACGATCTACCTGAAGAAAAAGAGCATTCTCAATGCGCTACTGGGTGAACAATTTTATCGTGACGGATCGTCACTGTATGTGGTCGATGATGATAACCGCGTGCTTTATCACCAAAACGGCAGGCTAATCGGGCAGAAAATTCCGCCCCTAATCAGGCAGCCGCAAGCGAACGGCAACGGTTCCGAACAGCTCGTTCCGGCAGGCAGTCAGCCAATGCTGGCGGGTTATGCGACCGTGCCGACAGCAGGATGGACCATCGTTGCGATGAAGCCGACGCAGGCCACGCTCGCGCCACTCAGCAGCCTGCTGCTGAAGGTGTTGCAGCATTCGGTGCCGTTTGCCTTACTGACGCTGGTGTGTGCCTGGATTCTGGCGCGGCTGATCGCCCTGCCTTTATGGCAGCTTGCCCGCAAAGCCAGCCAGATGGACGTACAGGGCGTATCCGGCGAGATCAAAGACATTCGATCCTGGTACTATGAAGCCTCGCAGATTAAGCGTGCCTTACTTGCCGGTATCGGCATGCTGCAGGAAAAAATAGGCCGCCTGAAATTTGAGGTGCAGACCGATCCGCTGACGTCACTGCTTAATCGCCGCGGACTGAATGCGGTGCTGGAGTACTTTCTTGCTACGCGCCAGCCTTTTGCGGTACTGGCGTTAGATATTGATAATTTCAAGCGGGTGAATGATACCTGGGGCCACGACGTGGGTGATGAGGTGATAAGAACAGTGGCCCGGCAGCTGGTTAGCAGCTCAAGGCAGACCGATGTCGTTTGTCGCAGCGGCGGCGAGGAGTTCCTGATGATCCTGCCCGGGACCGATCGCGAAATGGCGGCGGCCATTGCTGAACGGGTGCGGCAGAAAAATGAGCAGCAGAAGCTGGACATCGTTGGCAGCATCTCCATTTCGATTGGGGTGGCGCTATGGTCTGCGGATGACATGCCGATGGAACGGACGTTTAAGCAGGCGGACGATGCGCTCTATCAGGCGAAAAATGCCGGACGTAACTGTGTGAAAATGAGTCAATCCTGCTGGATGACTGCGCCCTAAGCGCCGGTCTTCTGCCACGCGACAGCGGCAGCCCGTTTCAGGTACACTCCCGCCACTTTTAGTACGCAAGGATTTACGCCATGCTCGACCTGTTAATACAGTGGTATCGCCGCCGTTTCAGCGATCCCCAGGCTATCGCGCTACTGGCGATTTTGATTGCCGCCTTCTGCATCCTGTTTTTCTTTAATGGCCTGCTGGCACCGCTGCTGGTGGCGCTGGTGGTGGCCTATCTGCTTGAGTGGCCGACCGTGCGTCTGGAACGTATGGGCTGTTCGCGTACCTGGGCGGCCAGCATCGTTCTGGTGATATTTGCCTCGATCCTGCTGGTGCTGGTACTGATCGTAGCCCCGGTCGCCTGGCAGCAGGGTATCAACCTTGCCCATGAGCTGCCAACGATGCTGACCGGGTTGTACCATTTTGCCACCCGCCTGCCGGAACGTTTCCCCACGCTGATGGACGTCGGCCTTATTGATATCGTGGTGGAGAACCTGCGCAGTCGGCTTAGCGGTATGGGCGATCAGCTGGTGAAATATTCACTCGCCTCGCTGGTCGGGTTGATGACCCTGGCCATCTATCTGGTGCTGGTGCCGCTGATGGTTTTCTTTCTGCTAAAGGATAAAGAGCAGATGCTGGCCGCCATTGGTCGTGTTCTGCCGCGCAATCGTGGGCTGGCGGGGCAGGTATGGGTAGAGATGAATCAGCAGGTTTCAAACTATATTCGTGGCAAAGTCCTGGAGATGGTCGTCGTCGGGATCGCTACCTGGATTGGTTTCCTGGCTATTGGCATGAACTATGCCCTGCTGTTGGCGGTGCTGGTGGGGCTCTCCGTATTAATCCCCTATGTGGGAGCGCTTGCGGTCACTCTTCCGGTGATTGGCGTGGGCCTGGCGCAGTGGGGGCTGAGCGGAGATTTCTGGACGATGATCATCGTCTACCTGATCATTCAGGCGCTGGACGGCAATATTCTGGTCCCCGTGCTGTTTTCGGAAGCGGTCAACCTTCACCCGCTGGTGATTATCCTCTCCGTGGTGATTTTTGGCGGGCTGTGGGGATTCTGGGGCGTCTTCTTCGCCATCCCGCTGGCTACGCTGGTTAAGGCGGTCGTTCACGCCTGGCCTGAAGAGCATCCACATGAGAGGCGGCGGTTGCCGTAGCGGTGATGGATCGTGACAGAAGGGCGAAGCGTTTCGCCCTTCTGTTTTACTTCCCACACCCGGCGATGGGTTCATCCTTCACCCGGTCAGAGGGCTTTCAGGTAGTCCATTACGATATCGTGATGATTAGCGGTCTTAAAATCATCAAACACTTTCTCAACCCTGCCGTCGGTACCGATCAGAAAGCTGATGCGGTGGATCCCGTCGTAGGTTTTCCCCATAAAGGTTTTTTCGCCCCAGATGCCAAACTGCTCGCAAACCTCATGATGCTCATCGGAAAGCAGGGTGAAATTCAACAGCTCTTTTTCAACAAAACGCGACAGCTTTTCAGGTTTATCGGTACTGATCCCTAACACGTCGACGCCCGCTTTTTTCAGCTCGTCCATACTGTCACGCAGGCCACACGCCTGGACGGTACAGCCCGGCGTCATCGCTTTGGGATAGAAGTAGACCAAAACGCGCTGCCCCTGGAAGTCGGTCAAATTTACCTGTTCGCCATCCTGATCGGGCAAGCTAAATTTCGGCGCAAGGTCACCGGCTTTCAGTGGATTCATCGTTATTCTCCATTTTCTCTTCGTGCTGTGGATATTTGACCAGGTTAATAGTGCCCTGCGCATTCAGTTCTGTACATAGCTTGTTGAAAGCCTGCTCAATGAATGTGGCATCCTGATGAGCCGGACTCTGTGCCGTCAGCTGAATGTAGAGCAGGGGAGGTTGATTCTCCGCCGCTGGCTGCGTACGCGAGACCAGCTCAGCAATGTTCATCTGATGGGAATAGAACAGGTCGGTGAAGCGTTCGATAATGTGGGCGGAATCAATAACCTCAACCTGCACCCAAACCGTGATAGGCATCGGTGGTCGTGCGCGAAACGTCGTGCGCTTCATCACGATCAGCAGCTCGAGCTCAGCCCCTTTCAGCGGCAGCGTTGACTCTATCAGCGTGATCGCGTTCCAGCTGCCGGAGAGCAGCATAATAAAGGTAAACTCCTCACCCAGCATAGCCAGCCGGCTATCTTCGATATTGCAGCCGCAGCTGCTAACATGGCGGGTAATAGTGTTTACTATTCCCGGTCGGTCAACGCCAACGGCGGTAATAGCCAGATGATGAAGCTGAGACTGCGGCAAAATGATGCTTCCTGTCCGTGTTGATAATTAGCAATTGTGATAACAGTAAGGTAAACATAAAAAATACCCTCTGCCAAGGGGCCTGGCGGCTTGTCTGCTTGCTTTTCAATAGCGGTCAAACGTACCATGAAGCACTTGTTTATGGAGGGGATGGCTAATGTTTACGGGAAGTATTGTTGCACTCGTTACGCCGATGGATGATAAAGGGCATGTCTGCCGCGCGAGTCTGAAAAAACTGATTGATTATCACGTCGCCAGCGGAACCTCGGCAATTGTTTCGGTAGGTACCACCGGTGAATCCGCCACGCTCAGCCATGATGAACATGGCGATGTGGTGATGATGACCCTGGAACTGGCCGATGGCCGCATTCCGGTGATCGCCGGAACCGGTGCTAATGCCACAGCAGAAGGCATATCACTGACGAAACGATTCGAGAACAGCGGCGTGGTTGGCTGTCTGACCGTTACCCCCTACTATAATCGTCCCACTCAGGAAGGGCTTTATCAGCATTTCAAAGCCATTGCTGAAAGCACCGATCTGCCGCAGATGCTCTATAACGTTCCTTCCCGTACCGGCTGTGACATGCTGCCCGAAACCGTGGGCCGACTGGCGAAAATCAAAAATATTATCGGAATCAAGGAAGCCACCGGGAACTTATCGCGGGTTAGTCAGATCCAAGAGCGGGTTGAAGATGATTTCGTGCTTGTCAGCGGCGATGATGTTACCGCCCTCGATTTCATGCAGTTAGGCGGGCAGGGCGTTATTTCCGTTACGGCAAATATCGCCGCACGTGAAATGGCTGCACTGTGCGAACTCGCAAAAGCGGGTAACTTTAAAGAAGCGCGACGCCTTAATCAGCGGCTGATGCATCTGCATCAGAAGCTATTTATTGAGCCTAATCCTGTCCCGGTAAAATGGGCGGCTAAAAAATTAGGATTAATTGCAACCGATACGCTGCGTCTACCGATGACGCCGATGACTGATGCCGGTCGTCCGGTTGTTGAGCAGGCACTGAAAGACGCAGGCCTGCTGTAAATTTAGGGAGAAGTAATGGCTTACACAGTACAAAAGTCGGCAATCGCGAAAGTGGTTGGCCTGTCGCTGGTGATGTTGCTGGCGGCATGTTCAAGCGACCAGCGCTACAAGCGCCAGGTCAGCGGTGACGAATCTTACCTTCAGGCTGCGGACGTTAACGAACTGCACGCGCCTGCCGGTATGATCCTGCCGCTGCAAAACGGTGATTTCGACATTCCTTCCGCCAGCAGCAAAGGCGCCATCGGCAAGCAGCTGGACATTCGTCCACCGGCGC
>Ga0153979_1000251_pt1 | contig 10296 bp, 8 predicted proteins | sample TSGA063MetaG_FD_104690 | JGI IMG/M metagenome (GOLD analysis project Ga0153979, IMG submission 104690) | Attine ant fungus gardens microbial communities from Georgia, USA - TSGA063 MetaG | ecosystem: Host-associated > Fungi > Mycelium > Unclassified | place: USA: Georgia, Magnolia Springs State...
ACATGCAGCAACAGGACACTCTCCATTCTATGTGAACTATGGAAGACACCCCTGGAAAGGAAATCTAACAGTGGAAATGGAAATACCAAGTTTGGAAGACCTATTAAAGAAGATGGAAACAATGAGGGAAGAAGCAAAGACAGCAATAGAAAGGACAAAAAAAACAATGAAAAGGCAATATAACAAGAAAACATGCTGATCACAAGGTCTCAAAACAGGAGAACAAGTATGGCTAGAGGCAAGAAACATTCAAACAAACCAACCCTCAAAGAAGCTAGACCAAAAAAGATATGGACCCTTTACAATCAAAGAGGAAATCAGACAGGGAGCATACAGACTAGAGCTTCCAGAAGGATGGGCTATATACAATGTTTTCAATGAAGACCTATTAACATGTTGCAAAAAGGTGGAGTTTGCAAGCCAACACAAGGATCCAGCACCACCACCTGACATCTTCAACAAAGAAGAAGAATATGAAGTAGAAGAAATCAGAGGACATCGCAAAAAAGGAAAAGGAACCCAATTCCTCATTCACTGGAAAGGATATGAAAATGAACATGACCAATGGATGGCAGAAGCAAATTTACCACATGCAAAAGAGGCAATTCAAGATTATTAGACATAGCTTTCAAGACAAAACCTATAAAAGAGAGGGCTAAAAGTCACTTTCAACATCTCAAATGCATACCAGCACTCAAGAAACACTTTTAAACATGTCTTCTTTCACCAATGCTGCTACCAATGCCTCTACCACTGCTGCCTCCCTTACCTGGAACCAGGAAACCTACAACAAGATTATATATTGTAACAATAGAAGCAAAGATTGGGCAAGCAAAATGGATCACATTATCCAAGCCATTGAAGCTATGGCAGGACTCAAAGAAAAAGCAGAAGAACTAGTCAGGATGGCTAACATTATCAACAACACTATAGCAGATGCAGAGACAGGTACACTACTCACTGGAGAAGGATATCATATGGATATCGCTACATAATTCTATGAAGTAGCTGTTAGACTAGCTAACTCCAAAGCCAGAATTAAGCCAACTGCTCCTTTATCAGCATTTGACAAGAAGAACTCAATAGAGTTCCCATTAGATTTGGTACCCTATATATACATGCAGAGTAACCCTAACCTTGTCCTTTTATCCCACGCTTCCCTATGAGTCAACTTGCTCTCACGCATCCATCGATATTACAAATTAAAAGAAAAGAAAAAGAAAAAGAAAAACAATATTCAAAATAAAAGAAAAGAAAAAGAAAAAGAAAAGAAATAATGACTTAGCTGATTTGCCAAGTCATGACAGTAGCAGAAACGCTTAGGCTCATTCTACATGATGTCTTACCTCAACAATTCCATAGTATCTAATGCAACCTAGTCAACAAACTTACAACATGCCAAGGTCAAGGACAATCAGCAATCGACAATCATATTTGAGGATTACAAGAATTATTTGCTTATACTAATCAATTTCCATCCATTCCAAAAGTCATACCAAGGATCCCCCCAAAAGAAAATAAAACAGAAGAAGAAGAAGTTATTTTAATATGCCCCTCTCCACCACTACCTGACAACAAATTCACAACTGTATCATCAAATGATGAATCTATGATATCAGCAACAGAAAACCCTAACAATCAATTAATTGAAGAAATTGATAATCTCATCACATTCCTAAAATGATTCAAAGCACCAAACAATGTTGTTCATTTTCTACCACCTGCTGGATATCGTACTATCAGCAGAAATGGAGAGAACAGCTCAAGATATTGGAATTGGATTATCAAAGGATTAATTGAATCTAAACAAAATTCAGAAACAGTATGAAGGGGATTCAAGATACTATTATATGCTAGAGGACCACTACATGAACTATGGTTCATTGCAGAAGCACCAGATGAAGGTTATATTGTTGGACCACAAAAGAAGTCGGTGGCTATTTATACCATGGGAGAAGAAAGATTGTAGAATATTCATGAGGACATGAACCCTAAGACAGAGGTATTGTAATGATTGACCTTATTGTCTCCAGGTGTTCTACACATGGACTGCTTCTGTGTTTCATATTACTTCATATATCTAATGGCTCAGTCAGTGCCTCACTAGTGGAGCATGTTCTTTACTCAGCAAACCTCATGTCTGCCATATGTTCTCCTCATTACTACCTTATGGTACATAGGTATATATACAGTAGATACTCTTCTGTATTCCTTACACTTTACTAATTGTATCATTCCCTTCCTTCCTCTATTCTTAATTCATCCTTGAGTCTTTACTTGAGTGTTGCAACCTGAGTTACTTCTTAAAGTCATAACACTTTCCATCAACTGAGGCAGCTTGAGAGTGCCAAAGGAGATCAGGGAAAACTGGGGCCCATAACCTGTTAGAAGAATGGAGAGCAGTAATTACAGTGGGGACAAATGATGGCCCACTCACTGGGTTGTCCAACAGATATTGATAGACAGCCTGATAGGGAAGATGTAAGGGGATATCTCTAGAGGTATGCTTAGTGACATGGGTAGGTTCCCACCTAAGAGCCGTCATCTCACCAATCGCATTCTCACTCTCTCCTGTCTTCCCTTCTGTGACATACTGTGTGATTCCTTTAAATCTATTATAGGACAATGTGTGAATATCTGTCAGGTACCATGAGAACAGTACCTTGATGATCTAGTAGTATAAGTACTAGTCTTCTGTGGTAGATATACTTCAGTTGAATATCACCCTAGCTTCAGGATCTATCTACTAGCTTCTTAGTGCCTTCGCCTTGTGTGTGAAGTGTATCCTAACAGAAGAGAAATCTTGGGAAAAGCAGAGCAGTTCACAATGTGGCAGTTGAGATAAAGAAGCAAGCCCTGCTTATGTAAGCATGGCTTGTATATTAGACTACAGTAATACATAGTACAATAATGATTTAATTTAACACAGGGTTTGTGGGCTCAGGCATTCATGTAAAGGTGAGTATATACTCTTTTTAGTTAATGTGTCACAAACTTCATTTGGCCATATCTCCATCAATTCTTCAATGATTCTCACAGTCTTAATAGCTACAGAAAGCTCTTAAGGAGACATTTTGATGAATATTAGTCACACCTTAAGGCAATCAATAATGGCCAAGATATCAGGCAGATCAACTAGTAACTACTATGGTACCATTTATTAAATTGCCAATATCTCGGAAACTGCCATAATCGATGCTTTGGTTCTAGGCTCATCAGAAGCCCTCTTTATACCACTTAGAATGAGCTTAGAACAATCTCAAGGTGATTAATATCAGTGGAGATATGAAGGCCTTAATGTTTGTATATAGACTTTATTAATTACCTATAGATAGTCATCTGTCCTTTTCTTAGAACAAAGGACAGCCTCCATAAGGTTAAGTTATCAATATTTACAGCACAAAGGCACTACCATATGTAGAACAATAGGTAGTAGCATGTGATAATCTGTCCTAGTGCACAGACCATCACAATTCTGTATATAAGGACTTATAGTCTGAGGATTAGACCTCAGACTTAACAACATCTCTTGTCACTGTCTAACTTCACATTTTTGAACTCTTTAAAGTATCAAAGCACCCATCACAAATAGTAAGTGACCATTTGTAATATGATGTTTGGGTTGTGGTCACTTAACCAATTATGTCCCAATACTACTTGGCTAAACCCATCCAGTCATGTCAAATAAAACTTAGGCGTGCAGGAGTAGCCACAAATCAATTGAATTGGTAATGTTACAACTTGGGTTACACTTTGATTAATAGTACTATCTATTAGGGTCAAGGGGAGGGGGTCAATTTCTTGCAACAGCAGTTTGTGATTAGCAGCAAAATTTGAGTCTATAAAATAATCAGATAAACCAGAATCTATTAATGCTCTAAAACTTTTCAGAATGAGGATCGAGTACAGTGGGACAAAAAGGAAATTCAGGGCTAGGAGAGCAGCAGCTCCCAGCTTCAGAAGGTTCTTCCCAACAGGAATCAGGTGGTTGACTCATTGGGAGGTAAGAGAACCACCATCCCATTTTTTGACAGTTCAGATAAGTTGGGCAAGAAACCTAATTGCACAGCACGTATTTCTAGGCTGCTTGGGGTTCTTGTGGATTGTTTTGGGCAGGTCCTAACCAAATGTCCAGATTGTCCACAGTGCAAGCACAGTCCCAGGTTTATGCATCACTGCCACTCAACTGGTTTGAGTCTGCCATCTGCTCCTAATATGTTACTGATAGGATTACTGGGGGTAGTAGCCTAGATGAGGTTCCCAGTGATACTAGAAACTTTGGTGATCTTTCAGTCATGGTTGTTTTCTCTTCAGACCAGGGGTTTCTGGTGGGTTCTTGCCTTAGAGGTTTTGGTAGGTTGTATTGGGGAGAGTGGCTGGTACATGACTTATTCTTGTCATCTTGGACCTTTTTCCAGTAATTATTATTGATGCATAGGACTGCTCTCTTGAACCCTTCAAATGAAGATACATTCTCCACACTATAACATAACTTGTCCCTAATGCAGTTGGGGATAGCATCCTTAACTACCTTGCAGAGTGCCCTCTTATCCCAATGAATACATATCATGATCAATCTCATTTCATACAGGTGTTCACCATGATGCAATCACATGGACTACTTCTTCATTTTATAATGCTTCATATATCTAATAGCTTAGTCAGTGCCTTACTGGTAGGGCATATTCTTTACTCAGCAGACCTTATGTCTGCCATATATATTCCTCATTACTATCTCATGGTACATAGGTATATTGTCAAGAACAGAATGGTGGAGGACAGAGGAGCAGAGTAATAGATAGGAGTATACTCCGGAACAGAGTAATGTACTATGTTGGAGAATAAATATTACTTAGTGATGGTGTAAAATCCAAAAGAAGACTCCAGCAGAAAGTGAAAAATATCAGAGTAGAGTATGACTTGATGAATGACCTTGGCTTCAACTTATGTGTTGTGCCCTGGTCTCTGGTTATAATGTTGGTTGCATATTTTGGAGTGGAGAAAGGTCATCAGAGAAGAGGTCCTATATAGGAATCTGGAGTAGACAGAGAAGTAACTAGGACCAGATAACGTTAATTTACAGACTGAGGAAATATACTCAGTACTTATAGGAAGTACGGAATAGGAGGAGAGTAGTCTACTATACTATCCTACTATTATTAATTTTAGGAGAATTATTAGGAGAAATAAATTACATAATTGTTAAATTTCCAGAATATGACAGTACCCCCCCTTTAAGGCTGAGCCCTTGAAGCTTCTATACATAAGCAATTCAAATATCACCTGATTCTAGACTTAAAAACCTTTTTTTTGCCAATTTTCAATCTGAACCTTTACCACCATGTCTTTTGTTCCCACTTCTACTACTAACTTCTCCAATTCCAACAATGAGTAATATGAGGCCAAGTTGGCCTGAAGATGTGCCAAGATGGAGACTCTGCTTTGAGAGTAGGAAGAAAAAGAATGCCTCGAGTGCCAAGCCCAAAGAGAAGCAAAATTAGTAGAGTGGAGAAGATTGGAAGAAGAAACACACAGGAAAGCAGAGGAGAAAGAGTTATAGAAGAAAGCAGAAGAGGAAAAGGCATGGAGAAGAGAGGAGAAATACCAGAGAGATCTGGCTCATTGTCTAGAGGTAGACCACATCGCCACTGTTGAACAACAACATCAGAGAAACTGGTCCAAGACTTTTTTATCCTACTCAAATCCTCCTTCTGACAAGGAAATGAACCTAATTGACCTCTTGCCTCTGACCAAGAGGCAATGTGTCCGCTATGTGCCTCAAAAAACCCTAGAGGCTCGCCAATGCTATGAGGAATTGGCCAAAGAAATATGGATGGTAGCTATTAGTGGAGGAAGTCCCTGCAAGAGGTGTGCAGACTTCAGGATTTTATGTATCTCACAAAATTTGCCATGAGTTTTTTGTTAAATTTCTTTATTACTTTGTTAACTCCTATAGTCATGCAATGTCATGCACTCCCTGCACCAAGGCCAAGGCTGCTTGTAAGCCTTTTGACACAGATAAGACGCACACAAAGACAAGGGTGGAAGCGGTCTGGAGGTCAAAAGCAAGGAAGACCAAACAACAAATGGACATGGAGTGGAAGGTAGAAGTCTCAAGAAAATTAGAGGACTTGAGTAAGTTGTGGGGGTTGAGAAAGGATATTTGGAGGATTGCAGTGGCTGTAAAGGAACACTCTAGAGTAGCTTAGGTAACCTGGTATGGGTAAGTATTATCTAGCTTGCCCTCAGATCCTTGGAGTCCACTATTCATAGTTTCCTTCCCTCTTGTTCTTATTGCCATGGTTTGTACTATGTAGCCTTATTAGGTATGGTAGTTATTAGTGTCTTGATCTGGGTTCATGTAGTGACCAGCACACAGACCAAGCTAGTCTAGTATATATAGCTAGTGATGTATGGTAGGATACCTTACCTCAACATTGATTAGAGCTTCTGGGCTATTTACTGCTCTTGCTTAAGTCCATCTTCATCACTAACACTTAGTGTGGTTAGGGTTGCCACCGAGTGACCCCTTACAGTAGCTTTGGAAAGACTGGCTAGTATAAAAAACCAGAACTCCAATGAGGAATAGTTTTTGTAGCCAGAGTCTGAGAAAGAGGAGATGGAAATACAGGGGAGTAAGGAGAAGGGAAAGCAGAGAGAGCATGAATTAGATGGAGTGAAAGAGGAAAATGAAATAGAGGGTATAGAAGAGGGAAGCAGTAGTTTTTCTCTGGTTGCATATTCTGTTGGCACTGGTGTTATGCTGCCAGAGAATTTTCTGCAGAAATGTAGCATGGGATACATATTATACCTCTGGATTTCACTATTAGAATCCACTCTAGAGACTTCCTACAAGCCCCAGACATAATCTAGACCCAAGATTGGGTACTTCTCTTAAGTAGTGACCAAGTTACCACATGCTAGAATAGCATATACCTTGGGAGGCAAGACTGATGAGCTAGCATCAGGTTTCTCAGAGACAGACTATCAATATTGAAGCTCTAGAAATCAGAGGCTCAGAGATATCTTTGGAATGCAAGATAATTTTAATCTAGAGTGGACTTAGACTAATATGACATCAAAATGGCAGATCAAAAGTTTATCAGTAACTAGTGATCCTATCACTGCTGGACTCAGCCAAGAAATAGATGCGCCGCTGGACAACAATCATATCACTAATGCTCGAACACACTGTCATGTGTTTCTAGACCATATTTGCAGTAAAAGGAAGCCAGTTTGGGATTCGGGGAACAATGGGCAGGAGTGAAGTATGGAGGTAGAGCAGGATCACATGGTCATGTTCAGGAGGTATGGAAGACAGGAAGGTAATGGCTGTTATGGCTGCATGGTGGTGTCATAGAGGAGAGATGTGAGGGAGAGTGGTAGAATGGAGAGTTTTCTTTTCTATTTCCTTTTAATTGAGTCTCTAACATTTGTAATATTCTAATATATTTCTCAGGGTGGAGATTGATGGGGAGAGCCTCCTTGGCCCTTGCCTTCACCTCAGAAGCTCTTGAGGTTGTAAATGCAATTCTCTTGAGTGTGTAAGGGGTGATCTTGGTGAGAGGTTGAGTTGGTGAATGTTTCCTATCATATACCCTATTCTTTCTTGAGCCAAGATACAGCGGTCACTTGGACAACCTTCTATGGAGTAGCAGGCCTAAAAATCCTGGCTAATCATCAACTCAGATTGTATCACACCCATAAGATTTGGTGTGGGGGTACAGATGAGGGCTTGATTGAGTGTAGTAAGGCCCATGAGTGGTTTACTGACTATTCTACTAGTGAGCTTGTTACAGTGTGTAAATGTGGACACTATGCAAGGCAGATCTAGATTGAACTCACTATCATCTCAACTATTTTTACATTATAGATAAGCTGCACTTCACATTTTAATTTCTTTCTGATACCCCCACTTCCTCCTTCTCCCCATGAACCCTTTAGCACACAATTGGGAACTGTCACTGCCCCTTTTTACTTGCTAGTCACAGCTAAATTCCCTTTTGCCCCTTTCACTAGAAATTTGTAATTTTCTTGTTTGATAAATATTATTGTTTTTTCTGTAGGCAGAAAATGGATGTGAGTGATGATAAATGATGAAGCAAGAATACAAGTACTAGATGACTGCAAGAAAAACTGTGGAGGAATACAAGTGTGCAAATTTTGCAACAAAAACTGCTTCTGAAATACAAGTATCAGATTGCAACAGAAACTGTGGAGTAGAATACAAGTAAGCAAGTTAGTGCAAAGGAAACTACACTGTGAAATGTGTATAAGTACTCATTTTTTTTTTTTTGAAACAGAGTGAATGCAGAGAAACAGAGTCAAGGAAGTGGAATAAAGACATTTCAGGATTGTAATAGTCCTGGTTTAGAGGGATACTTGAGATGAAAATTGTTCACTAATTCTTTGGCATGTTCCAGTTCTGTTGCTGGTAACCACTTGGAGTCATTGTTAGTATCTTCGTATCCCAGCCATATAACCTTGTAGAGCAGTTTGCATGCTCTCCGGCAGTCAATCTTGAAATTGACTATTTTGGAGATTTCATATTCTGGTTCTCCATCAATGATTACAGGTGCTGGCAGAGGTTTGGAATGCTGCAGAAAGGTGTTAGGTATGGCTGGTTCAAGCATAGAGACATAGAACACAGGGTGAATGGCTCTCATGGTGTCTGGCAGGCAGAGTATGAAGGATTGTGGACTGGGTTGAGCAATTATTTCATATGGTCCGAGGTACTTTTTGGAGAGCTTCTTCGATGGGCGAGTTGTCCAGAAGTACTACACTCTAACAAATACTGATTGTCCAACTTGGAAGTCTGGTGGTTGTTGTCAACGAGAGTCAGCAGAGAGTTGATATTGTTGTTGGGCTTTGGCAATTTCCTCTTTAAGTATGTCTTGTAGTTCGTCAAGATTAATTATGAAGTTTCAAGCACAGGAGGAAGCTATATCTTGTTCTGGGTATACACTGAGGTTAGGATGATATCTTTTGTTGGTGAAGAATGGGGAGACACCAGTGGTAGCACTAAGAGCATTGTTGTAAGAAAACTCAGCCAGGGGTAACAGTTCTGATCAGTTGGTAGTTGTAGTATACTCGGAGGTACTGTTCCAATGTCTGGTTGGTCCGTTCCATTTGACTGTTTGCCTCTGGATAGTATCTACTGGTAAAGTGAAGTCTCATATCTAGGGCGGTACCTAGGGAGTGGAAAAAGTGAGAAACAAACTTGGAGCTATGGTTAGACATAACATGAGATGAAACTCCATGTTTTGAAAAGACATGAATAACAAAAAGGCATGCTAATTCCACTGAAGTGATGGTGTCATGAGTGGGGGTGAATATGGCTTGTTTTGACAGTTGATCCACTATAACTAGGATGGTGTCGAAACTGGAGGAAGGGAGTTTTTTGATGAAGTCCATAGAAATTGAATTCCATGGGCACTCTGGGATAGGAAGTTGTTGGAGGGATCCATATGGTCTGTGACACTGTGGTTTGGATGCAAGAATCACAGAATTTTTGTATGTCGGCATAGATGTTTGGCCAGGTATAATGTTTCTGTACGAGTTCTAGTATCTTATTTCGACCCAGATGTCCCGCTAGGACATAGTCGTGGTGATACTGGAGAACTCAGAGGTGTAAGTTAGTATGATCCAGAACATATATTCTGTTGTAGAGTCTGAGGAAACCTGTGTCATCTTTTGACCAACGTTCTTCTAGATAGAGTAAATGGTCGGAGATAGAGGAGTCAGAGGGAAGTGCTGCCAGGATATTGGAGTGGAGTCAGTTTTGGTCCCATATTGTGGCTGTGCAAAGTGTCAGAGTGGTGAGAATGGTTGCTCGGAGGGATGCTGCAATTTGTTCATGAGTAAAGACTAGATGGAAATTATGAGGGTTCACTAAAGCATAGCCATTATCTCCCTCTTCTGAGTAGACATCCCATTGTCTAGTGAGTGTGTCCAGTTTGGTGCCAAGATGTTTGGGTTGAAGCGAATTATGAGGTTGAATTGGGAGAGGTATTCTAACCATCTTGCTTGTCAGCACGTTAGGATCTTGGTTATCGAGAAATATTCCAAGTTCTTATGATCCATTACAATGTCAATTGGTGAAGTGGAACCTTCCAAATAGTATCACCAAATTTTGAAGGCTTTGAATATTGCAAGTAATTCTTTATTGTGGATGTCATAGTTGAGCTCCAGAGCAGAGAAAGTCCAGGAATAGAAGGCTACAGGGTGGATCTTATTATCTTTAGTCATAATGGAAAGAATAGCAGCAAGAGCATAGTCTGAGGCATTGGTTTCCAT
>Ga0153979_1000255_pt1 | contig 10251 bp, 9 predicted proteins | sample TSGA063MetaG_FD_104690 | JGI IMG/M metagenome (GOLD analysis project Ga0153979, IMG submission 104690) | Attine ant fungus gardens microbial communities from Georgia, USA - TSGA063 MetaG | ecosystem: Host-associated > Fungi > Mycelium > Unclassified | place: USA: Georgia, Magnolia Springs State...
CGTATCGGTTGCCACCCCGCCCGCTGCCTGAATAATCTCATCAATATCGCTATCCGCTTCGATGCCAATCAATAGATTCGGCTCTTCCGCTGCGCTTTCACGAATGCTGGCAACGTAAGCACGGCGCACCTGCTTATACTTGGCAAACAGCTGCGTCAGCGAGTCAATCATCTGCGCCGGTGGCTCAGCCACTTCGGAGAGCAGCAGCGCTTGTCCGCCTTCCAGCACGGTTTGCTGACTCAGCGCACTGCCCTCTTCACTCAGCAAGTGGGCAATTTCGCCCGGCGAAAACTCTTTGCCGGCAGGCAGTTTCGCATTGAGAAACAGCGTTTCGCCCTGTGTAATCTCAAACAGCGTACGCACCGGCATGCGCAGATACGGCTGTTCACCTTTGATCGCCTCGCCCATCGCTTCTTCGGAAGTGAAGAACGGGATTACGCTGCCGCCGCCCTCTTTTTCCCAGTGCTGTAACTCAACCGGTGAGGTGGCATCAAACTGTTCGGCAGGACTTTCGCCAGGTACCCAAACATCGGCTTCCAGCAGCAGTTGGAAAAATTCCGGACGGTGCGCAGGCTCAGTGGCGGCCAGCTTCAGCACCTCTTCAAGACGGTTACTCATGTAGTCATTTCCAAAAAAAAGCAGGCCTGCGCCTGCCGTGATGGGGATTATTTCAGCAATAGATTGGCGACGGTACGCACACCCAAACCGGTTGCACCGGCGGACCACTGATCCACCGCACCTTTGCGATAGGTGGCAGAGCAGTCAATATGCAGCCAGCCCTGCTGGTATTTGCTGACGAAATGCGACAGGAACGCGGCCGCGCTGCTGGCACCCGCCGCGTGTGACGGGCTGGCGATGTTATTCAAGTCGGCAAAGTTTGAAGGCAGATGACTGCGATGGAATTCCGCCAGCGGCAGACGCCAGAAGGCTTCGTTCTCACCGGTTGCGCTGCCGAGCAGCGATTCGGCCAGCACATCGTCAAAGGTAAATAGCGCGTGGTAATCGTTGCCCAAGGCCGTTTTTGCCGCGCCCGTCAGCGTGGCGGCATCAATCAGCAGCTCTGGATTTTGCTCGCTGGCATCGATCAGGCCATCGGCCAGCACCAGACGGCCTTCCGCATCGGTGTTCATTACTTCAACGGTTTTACCGTTGCGATAGCGGATGATGTCACCCAGACGGAACGCGTTGCCGCTCACCATGTTGTCTGCGCAGCACAGGAACAGTTTCACGCGCTTGTTCAGACCACGCGAAATCGCTAACGCCAGTGCGCCGGTCAGCGTTGCCGCGCCGCCCATGTCGGACTTCATTGAATCCATAAAAGCGCTCTGCTTCAGGCTGTAACCGCCGGTATCAAAAGTAATACCTTTACCCACCAGACACGCATAAACCGGTGCAGCTTCATCGCCGGTTGGGTTGAAATCAAGCGCCAGCAGTACCGGTACGCGCGAGGAACCACGCCCAACGGTGTGGATGCCGGCATATCCCTGCTCGCGCAGATCGTCACCTTTGGTAATGCGGTAGCTCACCGCTTTGCCGCCGACTTCGCTAATCAAATCAACCGCGTTATGCGCCAGCTGCTCGGGGCTGAGATCTTCCGCCGGCAGGTTGATGGTGTCGCGAACCCAATCAACGATCTTCAAACGACGCTCAAATTCAGCTTGATCGGCTTCATTGAATTCCGGCCACTCGACCTGGCGCTTGCCTTTCGGGCTACGATAGCCTTGCCAGAATGCCCAGCATTTTTCCAAATCCCAGCCTTCGCCGTGCAGCGCAACGTGGCGAATGCCCTGACCGTCCAGCTTGCGCCCGGCGCGCTGGATGCTCATCAGCGCGTCGGCGCCAGTCAGGTGAACGGTCATGCCACTTTCGTTGCTGCTCAGCAATGCTTTGTCACCCCAGCGCGCGTCGGCGGCCTGGGAGCTGAGCGTAATTATCATCGGTTGTGTTGTCATCGCGTGGCTCCGTTTGCGTTAGGTGTCACCTTGCGCCAGAACCGGCGCAAGGGGTGCATGAATTAGCGGGAGGTTGCCGCAGGCGATACTGCCCGCAGGCGCGTTACCGCTTTGTTAACCAGCTCGATAGCGTACTCAATTTCTTCTGCGCTTGTGAAACGTCCGAGCGAAAAACGCAGCGAGCTGTGTGCCAGCTCCTGCTCAACGCCCATTGCGCGCAGTACATATGAGGGTTCGAGACTGGCCGAGGTACAGGCGGAACCGGATGAGAGCGCCAGATCTTTCAGCGCCATAATCAGCGATTCGCCATCAACGTGGGCAAAACTGATATTGAGGATGTTTGGTGCGCCCTGTTCGAGCGAACCGTTGAGGTTCACATTACCCAGTTTACTGATGCCGCTCCACAGACGCTGGCGCAGCTCAGCCAGACGCGCCATTTCGCTGCTCATCTCTTCACGCGCAATGCGATAGGCTTCGCCCATGCCGACAATCTGATGCACCGGCAAGGTGCCAGAACGCATGCCGCGTTCGTGTCCGCCACCGTGCATCTGCGCATCAATTTGCAGACGCGGTTTACGTCGCACCCACAGCGCACCGATGCCTTTGGGTCCATAGAGCTTGTGCGCCGAGAACGACATCAAATCCACCGGCAGTTCACTGACGTTAATCGGTAACTTGCCGACGCTTTGGGTGGCATCAACGTGGAACAGCACATCTCGCGCATGGCACAGCGCGCCGAGGGCAGCGATATCCTGAATCACACCGGTTTCATTATTAACGTGCATCAGCGACACCAGCACCGTATCGTCGCGCAGTGCAGATTCAAGCATCTGCGGCGTGACAATGCCGTCGCTGCCCGGCTGTAAGAAAGTGACATCAAAGCCTTCATGCGCCAGCTGCAAACAACTGTCGAGCACCGCTTTGTGTTCGGTTTGGCTGGTAATGATGTGTTTGCCGCGCGCCTGATGGAATTGTGCTGCCCCCTTAATTGCCAGGTTATCAGCTTCTGTTGCGCCAGAGGTAAAAACGATTTCACGCGGATCGGCATTGACCAGCTCAGCAATTTGATTGCGAGCAACATCAACGGCCTCTTCAGCCTGCCAGCCAAAACGGTGAGAACGGGAAGCGGGGTTACCGAAGGTGCCATCCATGGTGAGGAACTGCATCATTTTGGTGGCAACACGTGGATCGGCAGGCGTGGTGGCTGCGTAATCCAGGTAAATCGGTAATTTCATTGCGCTAAAACTCCGTATAAAAAATCATACGTCTTTATAGCATGCTTCGGCCTAACCTACCTTAGCAGGAAAGGCCGAAGTGAGATCAATTACGCGCGGAGATTAACGTTGATGGTTTCTTGCACACGATGCTGCTGGAAGCGGCGATTATCGATCGCGTTCTGACGATCGGCAACATCGAGGATTTCCTGATTATTCACCAGTTCCGCCAGCGTGATGTTGTTAAGGAAGTCGCTGATGCGCTCACTCAGATCGCGCCACAGAACGTGCGTCAGGCAACGCTCGCCGCCCTGGCAGCCTTCTTTACCCTGGCATTTGGTGGCGTCGACAGATTCATCAACGGCGGTGATTACCGCACCCACGGCAATGGCGCCAGAGTCTTTACCTAACAGATAACCGCCGCCCGGACCACGAACGCTGGCCACTAAGCCATGCTTACGTAAGCGTGAGAATAACTGCTCCAGATAGGATAGCGAAATGCCCTGACGCTCAGAAATGTCAGCTAGCGGCACTGGGCCTTCGTGTGAGTGCAGTGCAACGTCCAGCATAGCGGTTACGGCATAACGTCCTTTGGATGTCAGTCTCATAGCATACAACCTCGTAAGCGTCCGTCCGGTTATCGGCGGGTTATCTGATGAATTGACGCCAGTCTGACATTCCCGAGTAAAACGGTCAACTATTTAACCAAGTAATTTACTCAACTATTTAACCAACTGTTTCACTCAACTATTATCCCCATTACCTTTGCGCTTTTCGAATGAGGCCATCATGCCGCGCAGGATGTTCAGCTCATCGCGTTCCGGACGTGCGCGCGTGTATAAACGACGCAGCTTGCTCATCACCTGGCTTGGCGTGCCTTCACGAATAAAACCGCTGTTCAACATCATCTTCTCAATGTGCTGATAGAAGCGCTCCAGATCGTCGACCAATGGATACGGGGATTCTTCAGGCTCGGCAACCGGCGCCGCTTTATCTTGCGCGTCCAGCCACGCCATCCGCACTTCGTAAGCGATGATCTGCACTGCCATCGCCAGATTTAGCGAGCTGTATTCCGGATTGGCCTGAATCGCCACATGGTAATGACACTTCTGCAACTCTTCGTTGGTCAACCCCACCCGCTCACGGCCAAATACCAGCGCAACCGGTGCCTGCTGGCCCTCTTCCACGCTTTTAATGCCGCACTCACGCGAGTCAAGCATGGGCCACGGCAGGGAACGCGAACGGGCGCTGGTGCCGACGACTAAACTACAACCGGCAATGGCTTCATCCATGGTATCGACAATGCGCGCATTGCCAATGACATCGCTGGCGCCGGCGGCGAGGGAAATGGCCTGAGAATCAGGTTTTACCAACGGGTTGACCAGATAAAGGTTGGTTAAACCCATGGTTTTCATGGCGCGTGCGACAGAGCCCATGTTGCCGGTGTGAGACGTTTCTACCAGTACGATTCGGATATTTTGCAGCATAATTAGAGGCGATCAGGGAAATGATGGCGCGCATCCTAACATAAAAGTAGGACATTTGCTGAACACACTGATATACTCCGCGCCGTTTTCCCCGTTCTTTAACATCCAGCGAGAGATACCGATGCATCCGATGCTCAACATCGCCGTGCGCGCAGCGCGCAAGGCCGGAAATTTAATTGCCAAGAATTACGAAACCCCGGACGCTGTCGAAGCCAGCCAAAAAGGCAGCAACGACTTCGTTACCAATGTTGACCGCGACGCAGAACGTCTGATTATCGAAGTAATTCGTAAATCGTACCCGAAACACACCATCATCACCGAAGAAAGCGGTGAACTGGCGGGCGAAGATCAAGACATTCAATGGGTAATCGATCCGCTGGATGGCACCACCAACTTCATTAAACGTTTACCCCACTTCTCAGTATCTATCGCTGTGCGCATCAAAGGCCGCACCGAAGTGGCTGTAGTATACGATCCCATGCGCAACGAACTGTTCACCGCCGTACGCGGTCAGGGCGCACAGCTGAACGGTTATCGTCTGCGCGGCAGCACCGCTCGCGATCTGGACGGCACCATTTTGGCTACCGGCTTCCCGTTCAAGCTGAAGCAGCATGCCACTCCTTACATTAATATCGTAGGCAAACTGTTCACCCAGTGTGCGGATTTTCGTCGCACCGGTTCGGCTGCGTTGGATCTGGCTTACACGGCGGCTGGACGCGTAGATGGTTTCTTTGAAATTGGCCTGAAGCCGTGGGATTTTGCGGCGGGCGAACTGCTGGTACGCGAAGCGGGCGGCCTGGTGACTGACTTTACCGGCAACCACGGTTACCTGATGTCAGGTAACATTGTCGCCGGTAACCCACGCGTGGTTAAAGCGATGCTGGCCACCATGCGTGAAGAATTAAGTGAAGCGCTGAAGCGCTAAGCAAGAGAAGGCGGCTGAATCAGCCGCCTTTTTTATTACCGACGTTCGTGACTTAATACCTGATGCGGCTGTGTCTTACGACCAATCCGCCCCAAAACGCCCGCCAGAACCGCTTCGATGATCAGCATAAAGAAGGTAAACCAGCTTGCTTTTGCCGTTGCCGCAGCCGCTTTCTCAGCAACTTCACGTGCTTTCTGCTCCGCTTGCTGTTTCAACTGCTGATACTGCTGTACGGCTTTTTGGTAACTTTGCTCGGTCTGCGTAACAATTTGATCAACTTCCTGATCGCTTTTACCGGTACGAGCTTTAATAATATTTTTCAGTGCGTCGCGATCGGCCGCTTGTAAGGTATCGGAATGACGACTCATTACCCCTTTCAGCCAATTTGCCAGATCGGTATCCGCATTTTGTGGATTTTGCGCGCTTTGTTTCGCCTGATCCTGCGCATTATTTGCTTCGCTATTTACATCTTTTTGTAAATTCTCAGGTTGTAATTCCGGCTTACCCGTCTGACGAAGGGTCGTTTGCAGTTCATTCTTTAAATCATCCAGATTAATGTTATTTTCCTGAAGCTGCTGTTTTGCCATATTGGTTACCGATGGCGCAACGGCTGAAATTCCACTGCCTACGGCATTAACACCCGCACCTAAAATATTAAAAGCGCCGCCAATAATACCGGTTGCTAAGGTTATCGCCAGCCACAGGGTTAAAATGGTACTCACACCAAACATCAATAACCCATGTAGTGCGCCCTCCCGTTGCGCCAGCCGTCCAGCGACATAGCTACCTACACCAATCGCCAACAGCATACTTACGCCGGTCCAAATTAACGCCCCCGTGCCCAGATGTTGCAGCGGATTTTGTTCCTGTTGCGGATCGATGGATGTCGCGCCAATGGCTGTACCTAAAATACCTAATAATATATGGATGATTAGCGCAGCGATAACGCCGGCAAATACTGCGCTCCAGGAAATACGTTTCAACGGTAAACCGACATGGGCTTCATGCACAGTTTCCACGCTGCCATTATTAATCCGAGATTCAGGCATCGTTCTCTCCTCGCAAAATATCACGATAATTTTTTATTATTGCTAAATGGACCAGAAGTCTCACTGGTGTAATTGAGCTTAGTAAGAGAACGCTATTTTCACCAGATAACGATGAATGAGATATTTAATTATATGAAGTAGAGAGCAAAAATAAACGCAGCGGAAGGATGTTCCCGCCGCGCTTATTATTTTTTTTACTTAAATGAGAGGACGAATTCCGCCGCCAATATCCGGCGAAGCACTTTGCCACAAAGCAACGCCTGCAGCGATTAATAGCACGCTTCCCAATAAAGCGAGCAGCGGCATCAGCAGCTTTGCTGACTGGCCGGTGCCACGTGAATTTCCTAAACGTAGCGCCAGTGTACGTGAACGCTGCACCAATAAACCCAGTGCCGAAACGGTTAATGCAGTGCCCGCCGCCATCGCCACGGCTGATGCCACACCCCAGACATAAACACCAATTACTTTAGAAAACAGCAGCATCATAATGGCACCGGAACAGGGCAGCAGCCCCATGGAGAGCACCACCAGCGCCTGCGTTTTAGCGCTCACTGCCTTGTCCATCTGCGCCGCCGTTGGCAGATGCGCGTGGCCGCAACCGCAGTGTTCATCATGCTGATGCTGCAGATGAATCGCTCGAATCTGCATTCTCTGCGCAGGACGTAAATATTGGCTCAGCAAACGTAGTGCACGCCAGCCTACCCACACGCCAAGCGCAATCACCAGCAGATAACTGCCCTTCTCCAGCCAGTAGCTGCCGAGATGCAGCTGCCGTGATGAGGTCTGCAGCACCACCAGCATCATCGTGACTAAACCGATCGCCACGCCGCCCTGTAACAATGCCGCCAATAGCGTCAGCTTCAGGCTGGTTTTGAGCTTCGCGGGATGCGTTGCGAGAAACGTACTGATCACCACTTTGCCATGCCCCGGGCCAAGCGCGTGAAGCACGCCGTACGCCAGGCTAAACAGCATCAGCGTTCCCCCCGCCTGCTGCGGTTTTTCAGCCACCTGTTGCAAGAGTTGCGTCATCTCGCGATTGAGAACTTTTTGCCACAGCACGCTTTGCAGCAAAATTTGCGTCCAATGCTGCCAAAGCAGCACGCCAGCCAGCAGCAGCAGCACCGCCATTAGCCACAGCGGCCATAGACGACGTGAAGGAGAAGAAATCAATGACATGTCAGGGTTACCGTTTGGGCAAATTGCTGGCCGAGATCCATATCTTCCGGCGGCGCATCGGCCTTATCCAGCGACAGCGCATACTGCTTGAGCGAGTCATCGGGTTTAGGCGTATGCAAATCGATTTGGCAGTGTGATTTAACGGTGTCGTCCATGGTTAATGCCTGTGGATTGTCGTAATACATATCCACGAAATAGCTTGGATCAAACGTCTGAATGCGATACTGCTTCGCGCTCAATGACTGCGGCTCCCCCAGCGGCACAATAAACTCCAGCACCGCTTTGTTACCCGCGCGCGACAAGTTGTACTCCTTCGGCAAGTTGAGGAATTTAACCCGATTTTTGTCTTGCCACACTTCGGTGAAGTAGTGCTGACCCAGCACGTTAGCCATCACCTGCGCCGCCAGCTTTTTCCACACCACATCGCCGGGCTTCGCTTTTCCTGCGTCGTAGAGCAGGTCAGCCGAGGTGATTTCATCCATGGTCCAGACCATTTTCATACCACTTAAACGATCGTTTTCACTGATGAACTGGGTTTTCATATCAATAAAGCTATGCGGATGAGACCAGGCTAGCGTGCTGAATAACAGCGTAAACGTAATGAGAGCAATTTTCATGTGTTATAACGTAACAATTTTAAAGTGAAGTGGAGAGTGGTCCAGAAAAATTGTGACCCGCCCTAAAGCTCTGAACAAAAGTCACGACAAAGTGCAGGGCTACCACGTGGAGTTAGCTATTCTTAGCTCAAAAATGACCTGCGGATTAACCCTTGATGAGTTCTGCACCTTCTTCTGCACCACTCTTCAGCCGTTCCCAGCGTCGTTGTCATCTGCTACTGCTGCTATTTCTGCCCGCTCCCGCGTTGACGCTTGAAAAGCTCTGCCAGTTAAATGGCGTGGCGCCTGTTGTCGCCAGACAGGATATCGCGGATGTGGGAGAGGAGATACAGCGTTACCATCAACTGGAGCTACACCAGATGGTAGATGGCAGCTTCCGCATTCATGGGACGGAACTGGACAGGCGACTCTGCCTGATCCACTGGCTGCGACGCGCGCTGCGTTTGTCGCAGGATTTCGTCTGCGAGCATTTTGCCCCGGTTCTGCGCCAGCGCCTGAAAGTATTGAAAATTGAGAAAGCGCTCTGGGATGAAACCAATCTGCAGGCGTTAATTCAGCACTGTAGCCTGCGACTCGCGCGTGAGTTTAGCCCACGCGATCGTCTGTTTTTGCAGATCTTTATGAAATATTCCCTGTGCCAGCGCCAAAACGCCATCTTTAGCGAGGCGCAGCGCGCGTGGCTGGCAGAGAAGATAGAACGAAGCGCCGCTGATGATGTTATCCACCATTGGCAGAAACGCTGCCATATAGCGCCTGATGTGAGCGAAACCGATTTCTGGACGCTGCTGTTTAGCCTGATTCACGCGCCTGATGGTGCACAGCTCCGCGATCCTCAGGCGGTGAAACTGATGGGTGCGGTACACGCGCTCATCGCACGCTTTGAACAATTGGCGCAGACACAGTTCAGGAATCAGCCTGAGCTCACCCTGCAACTCTTTACCCATCTGGCGCAGGCGCTGGACCGCAGCCATTTCGCTATCGGTATCGATAACAGCCTGGCGCTGGATGTGGCACGGCTTTACCCACGCCTGCTGCGCACTACGGAGCGCGCACTGCAGCATTTCAGCAGTGATTTTGGCACGCGTTTTAGCGCTGAAGAAGTGAGCCTGGTGGCGGTGTTATTTGGTGCCTGGCTGATGCAGGAAAGTGCGCTGCAGGAAAAACAGGTCCTGCTGCTGACCGGCGCAGATTCGGCGCTGGAAGAGCTGCTGGAGCAGCAGCTACGTGAGATGACGCTGTTGCCGATCAACATCACTTATCAAGACGTGATGCACTTTCAGCGTGAAGGGGCATCACGTGATATTGCGCTGGTCATCACGCCCTATGCTATCTCGTTACCGCTTTTTTCACCGCCGCTGATTCATGCCGAGCTACCGCTGAGTAGCCATCAGCAGCAGCGCATTCGCCAGCTGCTGGAGACTTAAGCCACGCGTGGACGCAGGAACAGTGCCGGAAGCGCTACGAGGGCCATCACCCAAAACAGGTGTCCTTGCAGATGGGTGAAAAGTACGCCGCAAATCATCGTCATTACCGCAATACCGCCGCCCATCGCCAGCGCGGAGTAAAGCGACTGCAAACGAATCACTTCTGCGCCTTTGCGTGCGGCAATAAAGCGCATCGCAGCCAGGTGGCAAACGGTAAAGCTGCCACAGTGCAGAATCTGCGCCACGATCAGCAGGGGCAACGCCGCGCTGGAACCGAGCAACGTCCAGCGCACAATGGCGCATACGCCAGACAGCAGTAATAGATCGCGCGCGGTCCAGCGGCGGAACAGCTTGCTGCTGAGGGCAAAAACAACGATTTCGGCCACCACGCCCAGCGACCACAAATA
>Ga0153979_1000256_pt1 | contig 10195 bp, 10 predicted proteins | sample TSGA063MetaG_FD_104690 | JGI IMG/M metagenome (GOLD analysis project Ga0153979, IMG submission 104690) | Attine ant fungus gardens microbial communities from Georgia, USA - TSGA063 MetaG | ecosystem: Host-associated > Fungi > Mycelium > Unclassified | place: USA: Georgia, Magnolia Springs State...
GCGGGCGCAGTGCTTTGGTCAGCAGACGCAGTTCTGAACAGTGAATCGACAGTTCGCCGGTCTTGGTTCTGAACAGTTTGCCACGCGCACCCAGGATATCGCCGAGGTCCCATTTCTTAAACTGCTCGTTGTAGATGCCTTCCGCCAGATCGTCACGTGAAACGTAAAGCTGAATCCGGCCGCCCACATCCTGCAGGGTGACGAAAGAGGCTTTACCCATGATACGGCGGGTCATCATGCGGCCGGCGACGCTGACTTCGATACCCAGCGCTTCCAGCTCTTCGTTGCTCTTCTCGCCATAGCTTTCCAGCAGCTGGTTCGAAAGGCTGTCACGACGGAAATCGTTGGGAAACGCCAGACCGTTGGCACGCAGCGCGCTCAGCTTTTCACGGCGCGTTTTCAGTTCGTTATTTAACTCAACGGCGGCATCAGCGCTCTGCGGTTGTTGTTCAGACATGTCTATAACCCTGCTTTTAAACTAGCTTCAATGAAACGATCCAGATCGCCGTCCAGCACCGCCTGGGTGTTACGCGTCTCTACGCCGGTGCGCAGATCTTTGATGCGTGCATCATCGAGAACGTAAGAACGGATCTGACTTCCCCAGCCAATGTCGGACTTGTTGTCCTCCAGCGCCTGTTTCTCAGCATTTTTCTTTTGCATCTCAAGCTCGTACAGCTTCGCTTTCATCTGCTTCATTGCCTGATCTTTGTTCTTGTGCTGAGAACGGTCGTTCTGACACTGGGTGACGGTACCGGTTGGAATATGGGTAATACGCACCGCAGATTCGGTCCGGTTAACGTGCTGACCGCCCGCACCCGACGCACGATAGACGTCAATGCGCAGATCGGCCGGGTTGATGTCGATATCAATATCGTCATCCACTTCCGGGTAAATAAAGGCGGAGCTGAAGGAGGTGTGACGACGGCCGCCGGAGTCGAATGGGCTCTTACGCACCAGGCGATGCACGCCCGTTTCGGTGCGCAACCAGCCAAAGGCGTAGTCGCCTGACACGCGAATGGTCACAGATTTGATGCCCGCAACTTCACCTTCAGACTCTTCGATAATTTCGGTTTTGAAGCCTTTCGCTTCGGCCCAACGCAGATACATACGCATCAGCATGCTGGCCCAGTCCTGCGCTTCGGTGCCGCCGGAACCCGCCTGCAGATCGATGTAGCAGTCGGCGCTGTCATATTCGCCGGAGAACATGCGGCGGAATTCCAGTTCGCCCAGCTTGCCCTCAAGGACATCCAGCTCGGCAACGGCTTCGTTGAAGGTCTCTTCGTCTTCCGCTTCTACGGCCAGCTCAAGCAGACCCTGCACATCTTCCAGGCCCTGCGACATCTGTTCCAGCGTCTGCACGATGGCTTCCAGCGAGGAGCGCTCTTTGCCCAGCGCCTGAGCACGCTCAGGTTCGTTCCAGACATCGGGCTGTTCCAGCTCGGCGTTTACTTCTTCGAGGCGTTCTTTCTTGGCATCGTAGTCAAAGATACCCCCGAAGAACGTCGCTGCGCTTACTGAGGTCCTGAATACGATTTTTGACCGGATTAATTTCAAACATGGCTTTTCAGTCTTTTTTGACGATTCGGTGAAAGGAGATAAAAACTAACGCGCTAGTTTACCCGAAAGCACACCCACTTTGTAGCGGCGCGATTTATCGCGCATTGAATTGCGCCGCTACCATGTGTGCTTTCGATAATGAGGGTTTTTCATGCCTTAACGGACAACCAGTAGCGCATTGATGGCGACTTCATTTTTCCTACATCGGCCAGAGATGATCGATGATCAGCTGCACCGAGCGATTGCCGCGATACTCATTGATATCCAGTTTATAGGCCAACTGCACCTGCCGCACGCTGGTGTCTGGCCACAGCGTAGTATCCACGTTGAAGGCGATGCCATCTAACAGCGGGCCGCCGCCGATAGGCTCGATCATCACTTTCAGATGGCGTTCGCCCACCAGGCGCTGCTGCAGCAGTTTGAATTTACCGTCGAATACCGGTTCCGGGAATGCCTGACCCCACGGACCCGCTTCGCGCAGCATTTCAGCGGTGTGCAGCGTAAACTCCTGCGCATGCAGTTCGCCGTCTGACCAAATCACGCCCTGCAACGCTTCGCCATCCAGCCATTCATCAATAAGCGCGGCAAAACGTTCACGGAATGGTTCGTACTTTTCGCTTTGCAGCGACAAACCTGCCGCCATCGCATGACCGCCAAACTTAATCATCATGCCGGGGTACAGCGTGTCGAGACGCTCCAGCGCATCGCGCAGATGTAAACCGGCAATTGAGCGACCGGAACCTTTCAGCGTGCCGTCACCGGCAGGCGCGAAAGCAATCACCGGGCGATGAAAGCGCTCTTTCAGCCGCGAAGCGAGGATGCCGACCACGCCCTGATGCCACTCCGGATGATAGAACGCCAGGCCAAGCGGCAGATCGGTATGCTGGCGCTCAAGCTCATCGCACAACGCCAGCGCTTCGCTCTTCATGCCCTGCTCAATCTCTTTGCGCGTCTGATTGAGCGCATCGAGTTCATTCGCCAACATGCGTGCCAGGGAAATGTCTTCGGTAAGCAACAGCGCCACGCCAACCGACATATCATCCAGACGACCGGCGGCATTGAGACGCGGACCGACAGCAAAACCGAGATCGCTGGCGGCGAGCTGACGCGCATCGCGATTGGCAATTTCTAACAGCGCGCGAATACCCGCGCGGCATTTACCCGCGCGAATGCGGCTTAAGCCTTGCCACACCAGAATGCGGTTATTGGCATCCAGTGGTACCACGTCCGCCACGGTGCCCAGCGCCACCAGATCCAGCAGTTCCGCCAGATTTGGCTCCGCACGACCGGCACTAAACCAGTTTTGCTGACGCAGATGCGCACGCAGCGCCAGCATCAGATAGAAAGCAACGCCAACACCCGCCAGCGAGCGCGAAGGGAATGCGCTATCGTTGAGATTGGGATTCACAATCGCTTCGGCGGCGGGCAAGGTGTCGCCCGGCAGATGGTGATCGGTAACCAGCACTGGAATGCCATGCTGATGCGCAGTATCGACGCCGGCGTGCGAGGAGATACCGTTATCGACGGTGAGGATCATCTCTGCACCGCGCGCTTTGGCCTGCTCAACCACTTCCGGACTCAATCCGTAGCCATCTTCAAAGCGATTTGGCACCAGATAATCAACGTTACCGCCCAGGCTACGCAGTGCCAGCACGGTTAGCGCCGTGCTGGTGGCGCCATCGGCATCAAAGTCACCAACTACCACGATGCGCTTGCCGGTTTGCAGCATCTGATGCAGCAGCGTAACCGCGCCTTCAATACCGCCGAGGGTTTGCCACGGCAGCAAATGTTTGGCACCACGTTCCAGTTCCAGCGCATCTTTCACGCCGCGTTGCAGATAGAGACGACGAAGCAAAGGGGGCAAATCAGCGAGCAAGCTGGCGTCGGCCTCAGCTTCGCGCCGACGGAGTTCAACAGAATGAATCACTGTGCGTTAACCGCCACGCTTCTGGCCGTCAAGCACTTGCTTCAGCTCTTGCGGTCCCTGATAGCCAGGAATCATCATACCGCTATCGGTAAGAATGGCCGGCGTGCCCTGAATACCAAACAGGATGCCCAGTTTGTACTGCTGTTCGATATTGATTTTGCAGGTGGCGGGCGCATCCATTTGCGGCGCATCGCCTTTCATCGCGGCATCGAAAGCTTTGTTGCGATCGGCGCTGCACCAGATGGCACGCATGGCTTTTTCAACCTGACCGTTCAGCCCTTCACGCGGGAAAGCCAGATAACGAACGGTGATGCCGAGCGCATTGTAGTCCGCCATCTGCTCATGCAGCTTACGGCAGTAGCCACAGGTGATATCGGTGAACACGGTAATGACGTGCTGCTCTTTAGGCGCTTTGTAGACAATCATGTCAGGCGCCAGCGCGCTGACTTTTTTGTCCAGCAGCTGATTGGTGACGTTAACCGGCTGAGTGCCGCTAACATCATAAAGCGGCCCCTGAATCATATGTTTACCGTCTTCAGAAACATACAGCACGCCACTTTCCGTCAGCACGGTTTTCATGCCCGGCAGCGGTGAGGGCTGGATTTCCGCCTGTTGCAGGCCCAGTTTTTTCAGCGTTTGCTGAATGGCGTTGTCATCGGCATGCGCCAATCCAGTGAATGCGCTGGCCAGCAGAGCCAGCATCGTGAGCTGCTTTTTCATCTTAAATCCTTGTTACCGCTTCTTAAGCGCGCGGATGATGCTGTTGATGTAACAGACGCAGGCGCTCAGTGGCGACATGCGTATAAATTTGCGTCGTCGAGAGGTCGCTGTGGCCCAGCAACATCTGTACGACGCGTAAATCGGCGCCATGGTTCAGTAAATGTGTGGCAAATGCGTGGCGCAACACGTGCGGCGACAGCTTTTCGCTATCAATACCGGCAAGGGTCGCATAGTGTTTGATGCGATGCCAGAAGGTCTGCCGCGTCATTTGTTGCGCACGCTGGCTGGGGAACATCACGTCCAGCGTTTGCCCATTCAGCAGCCACGGCCGGCCATGTTCCATATAGTATTCAATCCAGTAAACCGCCTCTTCACCTAACGGCACAAGGCGCTCTTTGTTGCCTTTACCGATGACCCGCACCACGCCCTGCCGCAGGCTGATATCACTGATGGTTAACCCTACCAGCTCGGTAACGCGTAATCCGGTGGCGTACAGCAGCTCCAGCATCGCTTTATCACGCAGTTCCAGCGGCACATCAATGCTGGGTGCCTGTAACAAGCGTTCAACCTGATTTTCACTGAGATCTTTCGGCAAGCGCTGCGGCAGCTTAGGGGCAGAAAGCAGCGCGCTGGGATCGTCGCTGCGCACTTTTTCCCGATACAAATATTGGCACAAGCGGCGAATGGCGCTGAGGGTGCGCGCGGAGCTGGTGGCTTTATAGCCGCCCTCGACGCGCTCGGCGAGAAACTGCTGTAAATCAAGCGCTTCTAGCGTCAACAGCGTACGATCGTGATGGTGCAGCCAACCGATCAGCGTTTGCAAATCCTGCCGGTAGGACGCGAGCGTGTTCTGCGCCAGATTACGTTCAATCCAAAGCGCATCGAGAAACTGTTCGATCAGATCGCTGTCCTGCACTGTTATCTCCGCCCGTGTGAAATCGTGCTCATTATGCCTGAAAGTAGCCTGCTTCTGGTACAATTGCCCCCGAGTCAGTTTCAGTCAGAGCATTAATTGCATGAATATTGGATTATTTTACGGTTCCAGTACCTGTTACACCGAGATGACTGCGGAGAAAATTCGCGACTTTATCGGCGAAGAATTAGTCACGCTGCACAATTTGAAAGATGACGATCCGTCGCTGATGGAGCAGTACGATTTGCTGATCCTGGGTATTCCCACGTGGGATTTCGGTGAGTTGCAGGAAGACTGGGAAGCGATTTGGCCGCAAATCCCGGCCCTGAATCTGCGCGGCAAAATCGTGGCGCTGTACGGCATGGGCGACCAGGGTGAATATGCCGAATGGTTTCTCGATGCGCTCGGCATGCTGCACGAGCTGCTGCAGCCAATGGGCGTGCAGTTTGTCGGTTACTGGCCGCTGGAAGGCTACGAGTTCACCAGTAAAAAACCGCTGACTGCCGACGGCGCACAGTTTGTGGGTTTAGCGCTTGATGATGTGAATCAGTTCGAATTGAGTGATGAGCGCATCGAACAGTGGTGCGAACAGATTCTGACAGAAACCGCGGCGCTGCTTTAGGGCAGCGTTTGCCCCTCATGCAGAAAACAGCAGGCGCGTAACGTGCGCCATTCGCCGGGCGGCAGATTATCGTGCATCAGCCACAGCCGCCAGCGCTTACCCTGCTGATTACGCAGCACCAGCAAGACGCCAAACGGCAGCCAATCCGCTTTACGTTCTGTTCGCCAGCGCGCCTCACGCCACAGCCACTCGCCGTTCACGTCCAACGCCAGACAGCCTACGCGCTGCACCAGATGTCGCTCGTTACGCCAGCCTTCCACCAGCAGCAGTACTAAAATCGGCGCTTTACACCACGCCCATTCGTCTGGCCAGCTCAGGCTCAGCAGTAAAGCCACGCACAGCGCAAACAGCGCCACATTCAGTGCTCGCGCACTGGGTGACGCCCGCAGATTACATCGCCACCGGACCGCGTTCACGATTGCGCTGCTGAATCAGTTTCACCATGCGTTTGAACTCGGGATCCACCGGTTCACCGTGATTCATCAACCAGTTGAACAAGTCAGGATCGTCACTCTTCAGCAGCGCGATAAACACCTGTTTGTCGGTATCATTAAGCGAATCATATTCGTACTTAAAGAACGGCATAATAGCGATATCCAGTTCCAGCATACCGCGGCGGCACGCCCATTGGACGCGGGCTTTGTCATTAATTTCCATGTCTCTCATTCCATGGCTAAAAACAGTGGGGCTCAGTGTACCTGCTTTTTTTTCTCGCTGCAGGCGCTGTGCTTATCCCTGTGCAATGTCTCGGCGTTACGGCCCCTGATTTGCAAAGGACATCACGCGATTTGTGCGCCAGATTCAGTAAACAGGTTGCAAAGCCGCACTGCTCTTTTACCATTGCTACCTATTACCTCATTAATCAGGAATGACCCATGTCGATTTTTACCCTTCCTCCCCGCCAGCCTGCTGCATCGGCACGCCTGCCTTTAACCCTGATGTCGCTCGACGAATGGGCACTGGTTAAGGTGCAGGGCAAGGACAGCACCTCTTATCTGCAAGGTCAGTTGACGTTGGATGTCGCCGCCATGGATGCAACACAACATCGCCCGGCCGCACACTGCGATGCTAAGGGGAAGATGTGGAGCAACATTCGTCTGTTCCATCGTGGTGAAGGTTATGCCTACACGGTTCGTCGCAACCTGCGCGAGCAGCAGCTGACTGAGCTGAAGAAATATGCGGTGTTCGCCAAGGTAACACTCGTCGCTGATGATGATGCGGTGTTGCTGGGCGTCGCCGGTTTCCAGGCACGTGCCGCGCTGGCAAACCTGTTCAGCACGCTCCCGGATGCGGAAACGCCGGTGGTGCAGCAGGATGAGAGCACGCTGCTGTGGTTTGCGCAGCCCGCTGAGCGTTTTCTGCTGGTGACGACGCCAGAACAAGCGCAGGTGCTTAAAGAGAAACTCGCCGGTGAAGCACAGTTTAACGACAGCCTGCAGTGGCTGGCGCTGGATATCGAAGCGGGTATTCCGGTAATTGAAAGCGCCACCAGCGCACAGCTGATTCCGCAAGCCACCAATCTGCAGGCGCTGGATGCCATCAGTTTCAAAAAAGGCTGCTACACCGGCCAGGAAATGGTTGCGCGCGCTAAATTCCGCGGCGCTAACAAACGTGCACTTTATTGGCTGGCTGGAAGCGCCAGCAAGGTACCCGATGTTGGTGGCTCGCTGGAACTGCAAATGGGCGACAAATGGCGTCGTACCGGTACGGTGCTCACTGGCGTGCAGCTGGATGACGGCAGCGTGTGGGTGCAAGTGGTGATGAACAATGATCTGGAGCCGGAAAGCGTGCTGCGTGTGGAAGGCGACGAAAGCGGCAAACTGACGATTCAGCCGCTGCCATATTCATTGGCAGAATGATTGACGCTGTTTTAGGTGCACATGAATGTGCACCCTACGAAGTTCGTGCGGTTCTCATGTAGGGCCGCAAGTTACATCACATAAAAATAGATTGCGCAGAAGTGCAATACGCTGCCGCCAAGCACAAAGCCATGCCAGATAGCGTGGCTGTAAGGAATGCGGCGCGAGACGTAGAAAATCACCCCGAGCGAATAGACCACGCCACCGGCTGCCAGCAGCCAAATCCCGCCCGGCGACAGTTTGATTGCCAGCTGATAAATCACCACCAACGACAACCATCCCATGCTGAGATAGGTCACCAGCGACAGCGCTTCAAAGCGGTGAGCAAACGCAATTTTGAACAGCACGCCGATCAGCGCCAGACTCCAGATCACCACCATCAAGCCCTGCGCTAGCGGCGAGTTCAGGCCTACCAGCAAAAACGGTGTATAAGTGCCGGCAATCAAAACATAGATGGCGCAGTGGTCGAATTTTTTCAGCCAGTATTTGGCTCTCTGATGCGGAATTGCATGATAAAGCGTTGAGGCAAGGTACAGCAAAATAATGCTGCCGCCATACAAACTGTAGCTGGTAATGGCTGTGATGTTAGCTTGAGATTCGACGGCTTGCGTTAGCATTAAGACCAAGCCGATGATGCCGAAAATGCAGCCAATTCCATGGCTGATGCTATTGGCAATCTCTTCTGCCAATGAGTAGCCCTCGGCAATAATTCGGTTCTGTACCATGGAAGGGGATTCCTGAAAAACGGAAAAAGCGAGTGTGCTATTTCTGAGCAACCAGAGTAGCGAAGATAAATTTCAGAGTACACATGTACGCTAAAATAAATGTGTCAGCGGGTGTGAACGGCTAGCGCGCAAATTTGGCTGCATTAACAGGTATCAGTCGCCATGAATGGCGACCCTATAATATTCGGGTACGATTTTGGAACGGCTTTTATAGGGACAGCATACATGCCAAACAGGTCAATTAGCGTCCGCCGGCGGCATCAATAAAAGTGCCCGTCACGTACGACGCAGCATCACTTGCCAGCCAGACAATTGCCTCGGCGATCTCTTCCGCCTGGCCGCCGCGCGCCATGGGAAGCGCACTTGCTAAACGATCCACTCGGCCCGGTTCGCCGCCATCGGCGTGCATTTCGGTATAAATCAGGCCTGGACGCACGCTGTTAACGCGAATGCCCTGCGCCGCCACTTCCAGCGATAAGCCTTTAGTTAGCGTATCCATCGCCCCTTTCGACGCGGCGTAATCCACATATTCACCTGGCGCACCGAGGCGTGACGCGGCAGATGACACATTGACGATGGCACCACCTTTGCCACCATGATGCGTGCCCATGCGTTTAACCGCTTCGCGGCAGCAGATAAAGGTACCGAGGACGTTGGTGGCGAACACGCGCTGAATGCGCTCGGCATCCAACTCTTCAACCCGACACTGGGTAAACAAAATTCCGGCGTTATTCACCAACACGCGCAGCGCGCCGTCTTGCTCATCCAGTTGGGCAAACATGCGCATCACCTGTGCCTCATCAGCGATATCGGCTTGTAGCGCAAAAGCGCTGCCGCCCTGCGCTTCGATTTCTGCCACCACGCTCGCCGCTTCAGCTGCACGCTGGCGATAGTTAATCGCTACACGATAACCGGCCTGCGCCAGCAATAAGGCCGTTGCACGTCCAATGCCGCGACTGCCGCCCGTCACCAATGCCAGATCCATTTTTGCCTCCAAAACAAAAGGGCCGAATAGTCGGCCCTTAATAAAATATATCCGGAATTTTAGCCTAAATAATTTGAGATGCAGCAAGGCGGCAAGCTCGTACATCCTCGGGAGCTTACATCGGTAAGTGACCGGGATGAAGGAGCGCAGCCAACGCCGCTGCAGCTTAAGGTATGACAGCTAAATTACTGGTATTCGCTCATGGGCACACACGAACAGAACACGTTGCGGTCACCAAATACATCGTCCAGACGTTTAACGGTCGGCCAGTATTTGTTAGCGCTGCCTGCCGGGAACACCGCCAGCTCGCGGGTGTACGGGTGTGCCCAGTCGCCGACGATTTCTGTCTGCGTGTGCGGGGCGTTCACCAAGGGGTTATCCTCCAGCGGCCACTCGCCATCGGCAACGCGGTCGATCTCCATGCGGATGGCCAGCATCGCATCGATAAAGCGGTCCAGCTCAATTTTGCTTTCCGATTCCGTTGGTTCAACCATCAGCGTACCCGCAACCGGGAATGACATGGTAGGTGCGTGGAAACCGTAATCGATCAGACGCTTGGCGATATCCAGTTCGCTAATGCCGGTTTGCTCTTTCAGCGGACGAATATCGAGAATACATTCGTGCGCCACGCGGCCATCGCGACCTGCGTACAGAATCGGATAAGCGGATTGCAGACGGCTGGCAATGTAGTTGGCATTCAGAATCGCCACTGAACTCGCCTGCTTCAGGCCTTCCGCGCCCATCATGCGGATATACATCCAGCTGATTGGCAGAATCGAGGCGCTCCCAAACGGTGCGGCAGAAACCGCGCCCTGCTGCGTCAGCACGCCGTCAATTTGTACCACGCTGTGACCCGGCACGAACGGCGCCAGATGCGCTTTCACGCC
>Ga0153979_1000257_pt1 | contig 10160 bp, 8 predicted proteins | sample TSGA063MetaG_FD_104690 | JGI IMG/M metagenome (GOLD analysis project Ga0153979, IMG submission 104690) | Attine ant fungus gardens microbial communities from Georgia, USA - TSGA063 MetaG | ecosystem: Host-associated > Fungi > Mycelium > Unclassified | place: USA: Georgia, Magnolia Springs State...
CCGACCTGCACGCTGCGCCCGGCGATATAACCGGTAACCGGGCTGCGGATTATGGTGCGCTGTAAGGCGAGCCAGGCTTCACGCAGGGTATCCGCCGCCTGGAGAACCTGCGGATGGTGTCGCAGCCTGGTGTTGAGCAGCAGCGCCCTGTTTGCCTGGTAAAGCTGGACGGCAGCCGCCAGCGACGCTTTGTCGCTCGCCACGGCATCGCCAGCATGTTCCAGCGTTTCACGGGCGATCAGACCTTTTTGGTAGAGCTGCTGCTGACGTCTGAAATCGGCTTGCGTCTGATTCAACGCAATGGCGGCCCTGTCGGCATCGGCGGAATACTGCCCATCCTGTAGGGCCAGCTGATGAATCTGGCGTACCGTCCAGGCGAGCGAGCTTTGTGCCTTTTTGAAGGCTATTTTCGCATCCGTGTCATCCAGCACTACCAGCACATCGCCTTTCTTCACCAGCTGGGTGTCAGCGTGGTTAATGGTCACCACATTTCCCGCAACCTGGGAAGCGATGGGATTAATATTGCCTGCGACATTGGCATCATCAGTACTTTGCCGATCGTTGATCATAATCAGCCAGTAAGCCGCGACGGCAATGCATACCAGCAGCACAATAAGCAGCAGGACGACAATGCCCTTTTTATTCTTCGACAGGACTTTTTCAATACCAGAATCTTTCACACAATACTCTCTTTCGCCGTAATAAAAGGCGACGGCGGGGAAAATGACAGGGTTAGTACTCTTTGTAACCACTGTTTAGCCTAAGGGTTGCTGTTTTTTTTGGTAGCAGACAATGCTGCCTGAAACGTATTATTTTTCTTACGCCGCGCAGGAAAATCTGGTTTTTAACAGAAAGGTAAGAATGTAGATATATCCTTAACGGTATCTGTTAACGATAATCGCACGCCGGGAAACACGTTAAATGATATTGATAAGCATCTACACGTGTTGATTTCGCCTCATTTAGTTTTCATTTAGCCAGTGAATTAAATGCCTGTGATATGCTTACTTTCTGAGTTTGAATGACCGCTTTCATTTAGCATCTCTTCAGCTTTGCCCATCACTCTTCTTAATTAAGACGGAATATCGCCGTGAAGATTCTTTCATGCTTATTTTTTAGAAGGAAATTATGTTTTGAAAGCCATCGTTGTTGACGATCATCCCCTTGCCCGGATTGCTATTCGCAATCTGCTTGATACCCAGGGTATCAACGTAATTTCTGAGCTGGATGATGGTGCGAAAGTCATTAAGACCGTGGAGATAACTCAGCCAGACCTGGTTATTATTGATGTTGATTTACCTTCGCTCAGTGGAATAGAAGTGCTTGAGCAGCTGCGGAAAAGGCGCTATTCCGGGGCTATTATCGTTATTTCCGCCAAGAATGAACTCTTCTATGGCAAGCGCAGCGCGGCACTGGGCGCGAATGGATTCATTAGCAAAAAAGAGGGGATGAACAGTATCATTGCCGCCGTTGAGGCCGCCAGCAATGGGTATAGCTATTTCCCCTTTTCTCTCGATCACTTTTCAGGTGAGGCCACATCGGAGCAGAAAAAACTGGACTCCCTCTCCACGCAGGAAATTAATGTACTGCGTTATATTCTGAACGGCACCAGCTACGCCGACATTGCCAGTAAAATGCATATCAGTAATAAAACCGTCAGTAGCTATAAAATAAGACTCATGGAAAAGCTGAATTGTTCATCTCTGATTGAACTGTATGATTTCGCTCAGCGGAATAAAATCTGGTGAACAATGAACAAGCTCAGCATTCTCCTGGCACCCTTATTATTTTTGATGTTTTCGTCATTTGCGACAGCGTTACCCTATAACGTTGAAATAAAGGGGCACTATATCACCCCGGTGAAAGAGATCCGTTTAAACGGGGACCAGGCGCGCTGGCTGGGGAAAAAGGACCACCTGCTTATTGGTATCGCTATGCCGGATGTCTCGCCGCTTCTCTTTCATTATCCCGATGACGATTATCAGGGGATGCTCGCCGACTATCTGTTCCTGCTGCGCTCCAGCCTGCGCATAAATGTGGTTATTAAAAAATATGACTCACTGGCGCTTGCCTCCGCCGCGTTGCAGAATAACGAGGTGGACGCCCTGCTTATTCTTCCCGACAGCAACGCTACGCCAGGGAAGCCGTTTCAACGCACTCATGCGCTGATGACCTTTCACTCGACGCTAGTCGCCGCGCAGAATCGCGCGTTTCCGCTACCGCTTTCGCAGAGCCGGGAGCGGGTCACCGTCGCTGTTCACCGCAGCTATCCCGCCGCCCGGGCGGTTGAGCAAAACTTTCCTAAGGCTATACTCCGATTTTACGACGATGAGCATCAGGCGCTGCTCTCCGTCGCTACCGGCAAAAGCGACTATTTTCTCGGCTATAACGTCACCGCGAGCTATAACATCGAGAAGTATTTCCCGCAGTCCCTGACGATTGTTCGCTACCTTAACGGGCAGCAACGGGGGGTCGTTTTTCTTACACAGGCTAATCAACCGCAACTGCACGAGGTGCTTAACCGGTTTATTTCCGCTATTTCAAATGAACAGCACGATCAGCTGGCGCAGTACTGGCTGGAACGGGGCAACCTCTCTTTTCTGAACAATCCCTTATCCTTAACGGCGCGGGAAAAGAGATGGATCAAAGCCCACCCCAGGCTTCGCGTTCTGATTAACCGCTATTACCCGCCGCTGTCCATGGTGGATAAAAACAGCACGCTGCGCGGGGTAACCGCTGATTTACTGAATATCATTTCTCTGCAAACAGGACTGCAATTTGAGCCCGTCGCCGTCAATTCTAACGAGGAGATACGGCATAAAATGCTTAATCATGAAGGAGATTTAATCGCGGCCGCGACCCTGAGTGAGGCGAGACAGGCGCAAATAGGCTTTAGCATCCCCTGGATCCGCCAGCATTATGTGGCCATCTCCCCGCTCAACGTCAGCCCGGAAGCCCCGCTTGAACAGGTTAAGCGGATTGCGATACCGCTCCACTTCGCCATCAGCGAGCAGCTTAAGGCGCGCTACCCGCACGCAAAATGGATGCTGGCCGATAACTCTTCCATGGCGCTGTCGATGGTGGCGGAGGGGAGCGCGGATGCTGCGGTTACCACGGAAATTACCGCTAACTATCTGGTGTCGCGCTATTATCCTCAGCGCCTGCACTACGCCCCTCTCTCCGTTATCCCCTCGGCGCTGGTGGGGATCGCCACCGCCCGCGAGGAGCCGGAACTGCAATCGATCCTGAATAAGGCGCTGCAGGTCATCCCGCCGCGTGAAATGCTGCAAATGGTGGGGAAATGGTCAAAGATGCCCAATGTCGAAATCGAGACATGGAATTTATACAGTAAGCCGTTTTATCTGGTGCTGACGGTGGCCGCCTTTATTTTTCTCCTGATGGTGTTTTGGGGCTACTTTCTGCTGCACAAATTCCACAAGCGCGGGCAGAGTGAACGGGAGCTACAGCAGCGGCTGGCAAAGCGGGAAGCCCTGTCGCAGTGTCTGGAAGCCGAGAAAAACAGAGCAATTCACGCCACCCAGGCCAAAAGTCACTTTCTGGCCAGTATGAGCCACGAAATACGTACCCCGGTCAGTTCAATTGTCGGCTTTCTGGAGCTGCTTTCCCGACAGCATCTGACGCCCCAGCAGAGCCAGGAAGCTATTGAGCTGGCCACCGCTACCGCGCAGTCTCTTCTTGGGTTAATTGGCAATATCCTCGACGTTGATAAAATTGAGACCGGAAATTATCAATGCGAGGCGCAGTGGACGGACGTGGCGGCGCTGATTGGCGAGATTTGTCGTACGTTTGATATTAAGGCTGCCGATAAAAATATTGCCCTGACGTGCAGCATGCAGCTGCCGCCAGGGGTTCAGCTGCTTCTCGATCCCCATGCCCTGCGGCGAATAGTCACCAATTTGGTGTGTAATGCGCTGAAATTCACCGCTCAGGGCTGCGTTGAGGTGTCGGCAACGCTTATCCCCTCCCAGGAGACAGCAACACCGGGACGTCTGGCGCTGGTCATCCGCGATACCGGCTGTGGGATCGATGAGCAGGAGCAAAAACGGCTCTTCCACCGTTACGTTCAGGGTGAAGAGGGACGGCAGCAGACCGGTTCGGGACTGGGTCTGGTTATTTGTCGGGAATTAGTCAGCCTGATGGCAGGGACGCTGGAGATGAACAGTACGCCCGGTAAGGGAACGACCCTGACGATAATCCTGCCCGTTGAGATCGCCGAGGCGGCGCCGGTAGGTGCCACCTGCGCACGCCCTGTGATGGCGCCGCTGCCTGCCCTGTCGATTTTGATCGCGGATGATAATCCGGTGAACCGCCTGCTGCTGAAGCGGCAGCTGAACGCGCTCGGTTATGAGGTTGATGAAGCGCGGGACGGCGAGGAGGCGGCGCAGCGGTGTCTCAAAAAACATTATCATCTGCTTATCACCGACCTGAATATGCCGAAGCGCGATGGCCTGGCACTGACCCAGGCGCTGCGCGGTCAGCAGGCCGATCTGGTCATCTGGGGTTTAACGGCCAGCGCCCTGCCGCAGGTGCGTGAAGCCTGTTTACAGAGCGGTATGAATGATTGCCTGTTTAAGCCACTCTCCCTGGATAAACTCGCGCAGGCGCTGTGTAAGCTGCCCTCTGAGCAGGCACTGGCGCCACACACCCAGCATGTAAAAGTCTGCCTGCTGAACGCCAATACGCAGGGCAATCGCGCCCTGACGGACGAGATCCTGACCACCTTTCGCAGGGAGACGGCGAAGGACCTGGCGGCGGCAAAACGTGCGGCTGAGCAGGACGATCGGGCTGCCTTTAAGCGGGCGATTCATCGCCTGCACGGCTCGGCTCAGATCCTGGAAATTGATGCGCTGCAACGATGCTGTCGCGATGTGGAGGAGAAATCTCCTTCCCAGCTTTCCCGCCCTGTCCGCAACGTGATAGTTGATGAGGTCTCGCAAATTGTGCAGGAGCTGGAGGTCGAGCTGGCAAGGCGATTCAAAATTACGTAAAAGCACGGAGTCCTGGCCAGGCAGAAAAAACATCCCTGTCTTTTTCATCAGACACATCGGGTAATAAAACCGGAGTACGGAGTATGACGCGCAGTCAGCTAGCGGTCGACGACGACCTCGCTTTCCACCACGATGGCATCTTCCGCATTTTTAAGCATCAGATTAGCTTCGTAATATTTACCGTTATTCAGCATGCGCTGAGCTTCAGCCACATCATGACGCGTATGATTCAGCGGCATCAGTTCCTGATTCTCCATAATACCGATACCGGTCTCACGCAGCGTCTCCATTGCACCTTTCTTATCACCTTTTGCCAGCCTGGCATTGGCCTTTTTAATCGCGGCTTCTTTCTCTGGCGTGGCAATATAGTTTTCTGACACGGCGATGGCGGCATTGATGATCACATACTTATCATCGATCATTCTGGCTTTATGGTCGGTCTTCTCAAATCGGGTCCAGTCGGTGCTGTCATCTGCCAGCATTTTTTGTGCGTCAGCGGTCAGCTTTTTGGCTATTTCAGGCTGCCCCTGAAAGATAGCAACGCGCGCCAGACGGATATCACGCACCGCGACCATCCCCTGGGTAGCGATATTCTGCGCATCGGTGACTTCTTTTTGCAGTGACGCTGAAGCGGCGACGCTGGATGAGGCCGTTTCCGTGGATGCAGCCCATACCGGTGAGGTCGCCAGCATGGAGGTCAGTACGCCAGCAATAATGATTTCTTTCATTTTCATGTCCTTCTTAATAATTAACCTGCGGGAGTAAATAATAATTAATAACGCCGCCAGGCGTAATCAGAGCCGGACGTTGATAATGAATGATTACGCCTACAGCTGTAGGACAGAACTGAACCCCCTCACCCTTCCCTCTTATTTATCCCTGTTAACGCGTGCATTATCCTACGACGGTTCGTCAACACGCCCCTGGAAAAGGTAGAAAATGATTAATAAAAAAAGGAATGATAATGATAATTATCAGTAATGAAAAACTGAGTCAGCTCAGCACTAAAGCATTCCAACACTATCGACGTTCAGCAACTATCATGGCTGTGCTTCTGCTTATTTGTGGCCTGTGCTGTCTGGTTTATCCCTTTGTCATGGGGGTTTATATCAGCTATCTGGTCGGGTTTTTATTTTGCCTGTGTGGCCTTTATGCTTTGGGCAGCTGTTTTATCTTTCGTCACCGGGGAAAGAAAGCGCTGCTACTGACGGTCATATTTGGTCTGGTATGGCTGATTATGGGTTGTTCACTGCTTATCAACCCCGTCGGCGGAATGATTTCGCTGACAACCCTTATCTGCTTTCTGTTTATTTTCGGCGGCATCTCGCGTATAGCCGCAGGGATTAGCCTGCGCAAAGGCAGCGGAGCGGGTTGGCAGATTTTGATTGGTCTTCTGGATCTCATCATCGCCGCTCTCTGGCTTTCCAGCAGTGAAACCCAGACCTTCATTATTACCACCCTCTTTATTGGCCTTGAGATGCTTTTTACCGCCTGGGGCATTCTGATGATGCGTCGGGCGCTGCCTGCAAGAATTTAACCCTGAATAATTAACCCGGAGATAGCTATGAACGTAAAAACCCCCCTCTCTGCTTTCATCCTCTGCACAGCGATTTCAGCTCCATTTTGCAGCGCCTGGGCTGAGTCATCTGCGCCGACGGAGATGAGCTGTAAAGAGTTTATTAACCTCAACCCAAAAGCAATGTCGCCCGTCGCCTTCTGGGCACTGAATAAGGATATTGATTTTAAGGGCGGTGATTTTATCGATATGAATCAGATCGATACCCTTTATATCCCCAAAATAACCCGCCAGTGTAAAACGAATCCGAATATGAAAGTCGTCGATGCGGTGAAAAACGCCGGTTAGCCTGCGCAGGCCCGATCGTGGCGGGTTTTATTTCGGAACGCTCAGGGTAATAAACCCTTCTGCTGAGTATTTCGCACCTTTTCAGGCCAGTCTCTAAGACTGGCATTTTTTTATTAATGGACATAGTTAATATGAAAAAACGCAGTGTCGCCGCCGCTCTGTTATTTATCTTCCTCTTCTATACCTGGTTCTCTACCGACCCGGAAGAGCTTCCTCTTACCCCGGTAAAACCGGAACTCAATATGATTAACGAGCCTGAGCCCGCAGAGGAAAGTCCGTCAGACCATGTCATACATGTCGTGAAGGACGCAGCGAAAAAGGGGCTGCGCGTGATTAATTTTTCCTGGTCGGACCTGACGGAACAGGCGTGGTGAATGGAGGTTGAAGGCGTCGCGAGTAAACGTTGAAGGAGGCGAGAGTAAAAATCCGCCACGGTGTCCCGTCGCGGATTGGTTGTTATCGTTACCTGACCAGATATGAGCCATCGGCGACCGGATAGACGCCGTTAAGGCCGTCACCCGGCAGTGGATAACCCCATTCGGGGGACCAGGCGTAGCTCATACCATCAAACGGAATAAAGTTCTCCTCCTGCTGCCAGACCTGATAACCCGCGACATTTAGCCTGAGGAACCGGTAAGGCGTCTGCCCGATTTTTAGCGACTCCGTGCCCTCAATCTGACCGAGGACCGTAATATAGTGATGGCGCACATTTACCGGGTCGATAAAGTTTTTACTGTACGCCAGAATACGCCCCTGATAGCTATCCCCAAGAACCGGTTTAGCCGATCGAGCGAGCGGCAGGACCGCAATTTCCATAATGGTCTTTTCAGGCAGATTAATGACGTTTATTACCTTACCGCCCAGCCGCACCTCACGGCCCTGATATAACGAAGGCGCCTGCGAAATTTTTTCGAATGATGCCGGGCTTAGCGCGCCCGGCTCGCCGCGTATGCTCTGCGGCACGGAAGCACAGGCGCTCAGGAAAATAATAACGGACGACAGCATGACGCCCCTGAAGGTATGACTGGCAACGAAATGAGATATTTTCATAAAAACTCGACTGCACTGGTAAGAGAAGGCCGGAGAAGATGCTCCCCGGCTGTTGAAATTAGCGGCTGATAATGCGTGCCAGCGCGCTGTTGACGGGGATGTTGCTGCTATCCAGGCCCGGCGTCTGTCCCCTGAGATCGAACTCAATATCCACCTGCGGTCCGAAAAACAGACAGTGCGTGGAGCCGCCAAAGTGAAACATGCCGAGCTGATCGCCCTTACGGATGGTCTGCCCTTCATAAACGGTCACTTCACAGGTCGAGACTTCGGCCATGCCCACGGCCATAAAGCACATCAGCCCGATGCCAGGATGATCCGCTTCAATAAAGATCAGCGCCCGGCTCGCCAGTTCAGTGATATAGCCCTGGGAAGCATTCGGCCCGGCCGTATCTTCCCCTTCACTTAGCGTTTCGGAGTAGTAGGTGCCGTCGATAATGCGGGTTTTAACGACGCGGCCCGAGACGGGCGCATGCCAGCGGTGATAGCTCAGGGCGCTTAAAAACGCCTGATAAATTGTTCCCCCCACAAAATGTGATGCCAGCGGATCGTTGTTCATCATAAATTGCAGCGCGTAGGGCTGTGATTTGATCCAGAATTTATCCTTCAGCTTTACCTCCTTCGCCAGCCGGTAGGGGGCAGATTCGCAGGCATTTACCACCACATCATCGTTTTCCGGCGCGGCTATCGGCCTGACTCCCTCACGAAAACGGCGGGTAAAAAAGTCGTCCCAGGAGGTAAAACCGTGATGGGGAAGCGAAGGTTCGCAGATAAAGTCGTCCACAAACGTCGGCATCGCCCGGCGCGCATCCTCGCCAAACCACCCCGAGCGCGGATCGTCACTGAGTACGGCGGCGCTCTCTTTTGAGCGCAGAAAGACCGCCCACTCATTGAGTATCGCTTTGATATGCTGATTAATGCGCTCGTCGAGAAAGCCACTCCAGCCGCCCTGCGTCGCCATTGACCAGTTGAGGATGGCATTGAAAGGGAAACCAACCAGGCCCGTTTCATCGAACTCCGGGGCATGCGTCATGATGACGTTAATCAGTGCGAGCATATGCTGATAATCGCGCACCTGCGGCAGTCCGGCTGGCGAAAGTTGGTGGGCTTCATCCTCGCTCACTTCATCAAACATTTGCGTAAACAGCATCCAGGCCCTGGGATCGGTCTCGATAAAGGTTTTGAACGCATCGACCACGGGCAGCAGAGGCTCGCTGCCTGCCTCCGCTTTACGCATGATTTTCAGCATCCAGCCATGCAGGGTCTGCCGATCGGCAGGCATCCATTTCCCCACGGTATAGGTTTTATTACAGGGCTTTATGTCAGTTGTCATGGGAACTCCACTTATAAATGAGTGATGAAATTAAGGTTGATTACGATGGCTGATAGACCTGGGGCAGATGGCCGGTAAAGAGCATCCACAAACCGACCAGCGCAGCGATGACGATAAGCAGCGCCAGCAAACCTTCGTTGCGGGTAAACAGCGGCTGGTCGGGCGACTGCTCTTTACGGGCGCGGATAAAGACCAGCAGCCCGATGGCGTAAATGGCGCATCCCACCAGAATGAAAGAGAGTCCGGCGGCATAGACCAGCCAGATGCCGTAAAGCGTGGCCAGAACGCTGGTGACAAGCGCGCCGGCGCGGCTGAACCGGGCCTTTTGCGGGTAGCAATTCGTTGCCAGCACCTTCCATAAGAAGGCCGCGGAGCCGATATAGGCGGGCAGGATCACCACACCGGTGATCGACAGCATGACGTTCCAGGCGTTATTGGAGAAAAAGACCAGCAGCATCGCCGCCTGCATCACCAGGGTGGAGACCCACAGCGAATGCGAGGCGACGCCTTTAGCATTGGTTTTAGCGAAAAATTCTGGAAAGGTGCCGTCTTTGGCGCAGGCCCACGGCAGCTCTGCCACCAGCAGCGTCCACACCAGCCAGGAGGAGAGCAGCGCGATAATCACGCCGACATTGATAAAAATACCGCCCCAGGGCCCGACCAGCGCTTTAAGGATCGAGGCCGTGGAGGGCGCCGCCATGGCAGCCAGCTCACCCTGCGAGAAGACGCCAAACGGAATAATACTGACCAGCACAAACAGGACGGTGGCAATGATAAAGCCGAGAAAGGTGGCGCGACCGACGGTACGTCCATCGGCCTTATCGGACATCACGACCGCCCCTTCAATGCCGATATACATCCACAGCGTTACCAGCATGGTGCTTTTGACCTGATCAAAAATATCGCC
>Ga0153979_1000259_pt1 | contig 10133 bp, 7 predicted proteins | sample TSGA063MetaG_FD_104690 | JGI IMG/M metagenome (GOLD analysis project Ga0153979, IMG submission 104690) | Attine ant fungus gardens microbial communities from Georgia, USA - TSGA063 MetaG | ecosystem: Host-associated > Fungi > Mycelium > Unclassified | place: USA: Georgia, Magnolia Springs State...
CGAAACTCTTCAGGCCAACTTGCACCATCGGTTTCAGGTTGCTGCCATTCATCGCGCCGAACATATCCAGCAGCGAACCTTGCTTAAGGAATTTGGTGGAGAAGGTGGCGAACGGGCCAAAGAGCAGCACCTGCTTGCCATCCAGCACGCGGGTATCAACGTGCGGCACCGACATCGGCGGTGCCCCGACGCTGGCTTTGCCATACACCTTCGCCATGTGCTGTTTCACCACGTCCGGATTTTCCGTAACGAGGAAAGAGCCGCCCACCGGGAAGCCGGCGTAGCCTTTCACTTCGGGAATGCCGGATTTCTGCAGCAGCGGCAACGCCGCGCCGCCCGCACCAATAAACAGCTGGCGCGTAGTCAGCACACGGTTTTCTCCGCTGGCCAGATTATGCAGGCTGACCTGCCAGCGGCCGTCGCTCAGGCGCTTAATGTCACGCACTTCCTGGCGCAGACGCAGGCGGAAATTGGCTTTCTTCTCTAAAGCAGCAATCAGCTGACGCGTCACTTCACCGAAGTTCACATCGGTGCCCATCTCGGTCCAGGTGGCGGCAACTTTCTGCTTGCTGTCACGCCCGTTCATCACCAGCGGAATCCAGCGGGTGATTTGATCGCGGTCTTCTGAATAGCTCATGCCGCGGAACAGCGTACTTTTTTGCAACGCATTGAAGCGCTTGCGCAGGAATTCAACGTTATCGTCGCCCCAGACGAAACTCATGTGCGGCGTACTGTGGATAAAGCTTTTAGGATTGCGCAGGTTGCCTTTCTGAACGTGATAGGCCCAGAACTGGCGCGAAATCTGGAACGATTCGTTAATCGCCACCGCTTTAGCGATGTCGATGCTGCCATCCGCCTTTTGCGGCGTATAGTTCAGCTCCGCCAGCGCGGCATGGCCGGTTCCCGCATTGTTCCAGCCATTAGAGGATTCAACGGCAACGTCATCAAGACGTTCAACCATCTCAATCGACCAGTCAGGCTCGAGATCCTGCAGCCATGTGCCCAGGGTCGCACTCATCACGCCTGCGCCAATCGGCAGTACGTCGACGTCTTTTCGGTCCTGAAGGTGTGCGCTTTCCTTGCCAGCGGCGGCGAGCGCCAGATTTACCGCAGTAGTACTCATGAGGCGACATCTCCTCTCTCTGTTGACCTGAAGCTCAACAGGTTCGCAGGCGAAATAGCCGCGCTTCTTTCGAGCGCGTGGTGCTACTTCTCAAAGGTTAAGACTCAGGTATAAGTCATAGGGACGATAACGGTTAACTGCACGTTATGCATATGCATTCGAATATAACATTCTCGTATCGGAATTAAACGTTTGTTTATTTTTTAAAGGCGGAAATGATTCAGCATAAGAATTAATCAGCTCAACCCCGCTGCCATAAGGGATTTTTATCTCTTAATCAGATGCTTATCGTAATGTGAATGTTATGGCTTTGTGAGTGTTGTTATGGGAGAAGGAGAGGTGTAGTGACATACATCACAATTTAAGCCAATGATTTTTATCTGTTTTTGGTGGATTGATTATTTATGCGGAATTTGTGGTGCTCAATGTTTAGCCAGTCCGTGTAAAAGTAATGTTACAATTTTGTGGTGATGAATTTTGGTATGAGGAGGCGACTCCTGCAGAAGAAAAATGCATCACCATGCGGAGAGCGATCAACGCGAACGACGTCGCCACAGGAAACGAATGACGAAAAACTCAATGGCACCCAACAGCAAAAACCACAGGCTAAAAACAATCGTATACAGCTGATTAACATCCATCAGATGCAAACTTTCCTGCAGCCGTTTTGCCAGCTCAATGCCAAACGAGGGCGCGGGCAGCAGCAGAGCGGAGAGAAAGCCCAGCAGCAGAATGCCACCCGGGATAATCAGCGTTTCGAATGGGTTATTCATGGTCATCTTCCAAATCAGTTAGCGTCGGCATTAGCGCATAAAAGGGCGCTACGGTGCAATCCCCGTGCCGGATCGCGCTAAGAAATTTCTTCTATTCCATTCACTTAGCGACAAAAATAGCGGAAGTTAAGAGTTATAGCCTTTGCTATACTTAAATCCCTGATTTTACTGTCTTTTTTTTGGCGTTTTAGCGTGTTAGACTGCGCGCACTTTTTCATTACTGAACAATAAATGCGGAGAAGTAGCGGCTTTAGGGCCTGTTCCGCGGCATTGATTGAAATCCCATGACATTTATCGCAACCCTGATTCTGGCCTTTGGTATGTCGATGGACGCTTTCGCCGCAGCACTGGGCAAAGGCGCATCATTGCATCGCCCGAATTTCAAAGAAGCGCTGCGTACTGGCTTAATCTTTGGCGTGATCGAAATGCTGACGCCGCTGATTGGCTGGGCGATTGGTCTCGCGGCCAGCCGCTACGTTATGGCGTGGGATCACTGGGTAGCGTTTGGCCTGTTAACCATACTGGGCGGTCGTATGATCATGGAAGGTTTCCGTCAAACGGCCGATGAGCCTTGCGAAGCGCCGCAGCGGCACGGTTTTATGGTGCTGGCATTAACCGCCGTTGCCACCAGCCTGGATGCGCTGGCGGTCGGTGTTGGGTTGGCGTTCCTGCAGGTTAATATCATTATGACCGCCGTTACCATTGGCGCCGCGACCACCGTGATGGCGACCACCGGCGTGCTGGTAGGACGCTTTATTGGTCCGGTGATGGGCAAATGGGCTGAAGTCCTCGGTGGCGTGGTACTGATCAGCATTGGCTGCACCATTTTAAGCGAGCACATGGGCTGGTTCAGCTAAGCCTGCAGCTGCCTGGTGCGCATAAATGCACACCCTACAACTTCTTCTGCGCTTCCCGTAGGGTCGCCATTCATGGCGACCACCGCAAACCCGCAATAACCCCCCCTCCATTCTGTGATCCACTTCAAAAAAAATTGCGGTAAAAACGCTCAGGCGCTATACTTTTTGCGTATTTCTTCAACAATTTTTGAACCAGGTGCCTTATGAAACGCTTTTTCCGTTACGTGTTCCGTTCTTATGTCGAAACCTTCAAACACGTACCGCCGGGCGCGCTAAATTAAGATCTCCCCAGCATACCCTCGATAATCGCGGTCAGGGATCGACCTGTGGTTATCAACTGTTTTCTTATCGCTCTCACCACTTCTGCCGTAATTCTCTCCCTAATTCATTGATTTATCCCTTCAGTCATCACATTTCGATCTAGCTATAGCCGCAGGTTATACCCCGCTACTAAACAAGCATTCGTCACCTTTTCTTCTGCATGAAATAGTCAGCTCAGGCCCTATAAACCGTCTGAAACGAGAAACATCATGCTGATCCCTCAACCTTATTTACTCTTCCTCGGCGACGTTACCGATCCATTGGCCGCTAAAACCGCGCGCGGCATTCAGGTATGGCGACCCGAGCAGTGCGTTGGCGAAATCAAACTGCCAGGCTGCACCGTTAGCCTTGGCCTCGAAGAACTGGATATCGCCGCCGCCAAAGCGCGCGGCGCCAAAACGCTGGTGCTTGGCACCGCCAATGCCGGTGGTTACCTGCCAACACACTGGCTCGACACGGTGAAAAGCGCCATTGCTGCCGGGATGAACGTCGCCAGCGGCTTGCACCACCGTTTAGTCGATGAACCGGAATTGGTCGCGTTAGCAGAAGCGCAAGGGGTTAAGCTGTTTGACCTGCGCCATATGCGTCCAAAACTGAACGTGGGAAGTGGTAAAAAGCGTACAGGTAAGCGAGTGCTTACTGTTGGCACCGACTGCTCGGTGGGCAAAATGTACACCTCGCTGGCGCTGGAAGCGGCGATGCGCGAACGCGGCATGAAAGCCGATTTCCGCGCTACCGGTCAGACCGGCATTTTAGTGGCAGGCGAAGGGATTGCGATTGACGCGGTGATTGCCGATTTCATCGCCGGTGCGGCCGAAGCATTGTCGCCTGCCAATGATGCCGATCACTGGGATATCGTTGAAGGCCAGGGTTCATTGTTCCATCCCTCTTACGCCGGCGTCAGTATGGGACTGATCCACGGTGCCCAGCCGCATTGGCTGGTGATGTGTCACGAAATGGGCCGTCCGCATATGCGTCATCTGCCGCATCAGCCGATGGTGAGCCTGAAGGATTGTGTCGAAGCCAACCTGCGCGCGGCGCACGTCACCAGCGAGGTTGTGCAACTGGCCGGTTTTGCCATCAACACCTCGAACTATAGCGAAGAGGAAGCGCGCGCCTACTGCAGCGAAATCAGCGCTGAATTCGGCGTGCCGGCCACCGATCCGGTGCGATTTGGCATGGCGGATATCGCCGCGCTGCTGCAGGAGCGTGGCTAACATGCGGCGCATGCAGATTGAAGTGCTGGAGCTGCCGCTGGCGCGTCCATTTGCCATCTCGCGCGGCACGCGTACGGCGGTCACAGTGATTCGCGTGACGCTGGAGCAGAACGGCTTCATTGGTCGGGGCGAATGTACGCCAACGCCGCGCTACGATGAAACGCCGGAAAGCGTCAACGCTGAACTGGAAACGCTGCGCGCCGACATTGAAGCGGGCTTGAGCCGCCTCGATCTGCAAAGCCGTTTGTCTGCGGGTGCAGCGCGTAATGCGCTGGACTGTGCGCTGTGGCGCCTGGATGCCGCGCTGGCGAAGCACACGCTGTGGCAACAGTGCGGTCGCGCTCAGCCGCCCTCGGTGATTACCGCCGAAACTCTCAGCCTCGATTCCATCGAGAACATGGCCGCCGCCGCTGCCGATGCAGTATCGCGCGGTGCCATCCTATTGAAAATCAAACTTAATCGCGACGAGATTCTTGAAAAAGTCGCGGCGATCCGTCAGGCCGCGCCGCGCGCTACCTTAATCATTGATGCCAATGAAGCCTGGTCGGGCGTCGATCTGCCCAGCCTGCTCAATGCGCTGGTCAGCTACAACATCGCGATGGTCGAGCAGCCGCTGCCGGCGGGCCAGGATCAGGAGCTGCAGCGGTTTGCGCACCCGATTCCAATCTGTGCCGATGAGAGCTGCCACACGCGAGAAGACATCGCGCCGCTGCGCAATCGCTACGAGATGATCAACATCAAGCTGGATAAGTGCGGCGGGCTCACCGAAGCGCTGGCGATGGTGGAAGAGGCGCAGAAGCGCGATATGCGGCTGATGGTGGGCTGCATGCTCGGCTCATCGCTGGCGATGGAGGCGGCGCTGCCGGTGGCGATAGCCGCCGAACATGTCGATCTCGATGGCCCGATCTGGCTGGCCGCCGACAGCTCGCCGTTCCTTTCTTACGCTCAAGGCCGAATCTGGCTGTAACCCGCACGCGGAGCAACGATGACGGACACTTTACTTACCCCCTACGCCGCCAGCGTTGCCGGTTCTGAGCCGGTGCTCGCGATTCAGGATCTCAGCGTCAGTTTTCGCGGCCGCAGCGGCGAGAATCAGGCGCTGAAGGGCATCAGTTTTAACATTCATCAGGGCGAAATTGTCGCCGTGGTGGGCGAAAGCGGCTCGGGAAAATCGGTCACTTCGCTGGCGGTGATGGGCTTGCTGGCCGCCGCTGGGCGCATCGATCGCGGCAGCATGCAGTTTCGCGATCGCCAGGGCAACGCCCATCAGTTGGCCAACCTTACTGAAGCTCAGCGCCGCACTTTGCGTGGCCGTGAGATGGCGATGATTTTTCAGGAGCCGATGACCTCGCTCAATCCGGTATTACGCGTTGGCGATCAGCTGACTGAAGCGCTGCGTGACCACCAGATTTGCGACAAAAGCCAGGCCGAGGCGCGCGCGCGTGAGTTATTACGTCAGGTGCGTATTGCCGATGTGGATCGCGTGATGAAAAGTTATCCGCATTCGCTGTCGGGCGGCATGCGCCAGCGCGTGATGATTGCCCAGGCGCTGGCCTGCGATCCGCAGCTGCTGATTGCCGATGAGCCGACCACCGCGCTGGACGTTACGGTGCAGGCGCGCATTCTGCACATCCTGCGCGACCTGCAGCGCGAGAAGCAGATGGCGGTGCTGTTTATCACCCATGACATGGGCGTGGTGGCCGAAATCGCCGATCGCGTAGTGGTAATGCTGCGTGGCGAAGTGGTTGAGCAGGGCACGGTCAGCGACATCTTCAGTGCGCCGCAGCATCCTTACACCAAAGCATTACTCGCCGCAGTACCCAAACTCGGCGATATGCGCGAACACGCGTGGCCGCAGCGCTTTCCGCTGTTGGGCAGCGAGGCCAACGATCGCAGCGAGCAGCGCACCGCGCGCTACGACCAAACGCCACTGCTGGATGTGCGTGGTCTGAAAGTGTACTACCCGATTCGCAGCGGCATTTTCTCGGCGCTGACCCATCAGGTGCACGCGGTGGAGCAGATCGATTTCAGCCTGTGGCCGGGCGAAACCCTGGCTATTGTCGGTGAAAGCGGCTGCGGTAAATCCACCACCGGGCGTGCGCTGATGCGGCTGATTAACAGCGACGCCGACAGCATCCATTTTCAGGGCAATGAAATCGCCAACCTGAAAGAGGCACAGTTTCAACCGCTGCGCCGTGAAATTCAGATGGTATTTCAGGATCCCTACGCCTCACTTAATCCGCGTTTGACGGTTGGTTTCACCATTGCCGAGCCGCTGCTGCTGCATGGCATGGTGAAGTCGCTGGACGATGCCTCGCCGCAGGTCGATGCGCTGCTAAAAAGCGTGGGACTGCTGCCGGAACATGCGCGGCGCTATCCGCACGAATTTTCCGGCGGCCAGCGCCAGCGTATCGCCATTGCGCGCGCTATGGCGTTGAAACCCAAGGTGATCATTGCCGATGAAGCCGTTTCGGCGTTGGACGTGTCGATTCAGGCGCAGGTGGTCAATCTGATGATGGATCTGCAACAGCAAACCGGCGTGGCGTGGATTTTTATTTCGCATGATATGGCGGTGGTAGAGCGCATCGCCAACCGCGTGGCGGTGATGTATCTCGGCCAGATTGTTGAGCTCGGGCCGCGCCAGTCGGTGTTCAACCAGCCACAACATCCTTATACCCAACGTCTGCTGGCCTCGGTGCCGGTAGCCGATCCTCAGAACCGGCAACCCCGCACTTTCGAAGAGAGCGACATCCCTTCGCCGCTGCGCAAGGTGGGAGAAACGGTCATCAAACCACGTTATCGCCAGGTTGCTCCGCAACACTGGGTCGCTGACTGTGTTTCGCGCTAACCCTCAATACCAGGAGATTTCATGAACCCGATTTTCCGCCGTACGGCGCTTGCGCTGGGATTGACCCTCTCGCTGGCCGCTGCTGCTCAGGCACAGGATCTGCGCATTTCGATGTATGCCGATATCACCGGCCTCGATCCGCACGATACCTCCGACAACGTCAGCTACTCGGTGCAGAGCGGCATCTTTGAACGCCTGTTCCAGTTCGATGCACAGATGAAGCTGCAGCCGTGGCTGGCCACAAGTTACACCAGCAACGACAGCGCCACTGAATTTACCCTGACGCTGCGTAAAGACGTCACCTTCCAGGACGGTACGCCGTTTGATGCCGAAGCAGTAAAAGCCACCCTCGATCGCCTCGCCGACCAGAAAAAAGGCCTCAAGCGCAACAGCCTGTACAAGATGATTGAGAAGGTGACGGTGCTGGCGCCGGATCAGGTAAAAATCGAGCTGAACCAATCATTTGGTGCCTTCATCAACACGCTGGCGCATCCGTCGGCGGTGATGTGGAGCCCGGCAATCCTGAAGCAATATCCGGAAGAAGCGCAGCTGCGCCTGCATCCGGTGGGCACCGGCCCGTTCAAATTCGTCAGCTGGCAGCCGGGTAAAGCTGTCAGCTTAGCGAAGTACGACGGCTACTGGCAGAAGGGCTGGCCGAAGGTGGATAACGTGATCTTCTCGCCCAGCCCGGAAGATGCCACGCGCGTCGCGGCACTAAAATCGGGGCAGGTTGATGCGATCTGGCCGCTGCCGTCGGATCTGATCGCCACCGTGCAGAGCGACAGCAAACTGGCGATCCAGCGCGATCCGAGTATTTACCTCTACTACATGGCGATCAACACCCAGCACAAGCCGCTGAATGATGTCCGCGTGCGTCAGGCGATCAACTACGCTATCGACCGCGAGCTGTGGCTGAAAGTGGCGTTTGCCGGCATGGGTAAACCTGCCAGCTCGGCGATTCCGCAAGGCGTGCAGTTCTATCAGAAGCAGAGCGCGCCGAACTATCGCTATGCGCCGGATGAGGCCAAAGCGCTGTTGAAGGAAGCGGGTTATCCGAACGGCCTCGACCTGAAACTGTGGGTCACCAACGCCACCGCCAGCGTGCGTGCCGCGCAGGTGCTGAAAGCGCAGCTGGCAACGGTGGGCATTCGCGCCACGGTCACGCCGATGGATTCTGGCACGCGCAACGCCAAACTGTGGGGCGTGAAAGACCCGAAACAGGCGGAATTTGACCTCTATTACGGCGGCTGGTCCACTTCAACCGGTGATGCCGACTGGGCGCTGCGTCCACTCTATGCCACCGAATCCTGGGTGCCGACCTCTTACAACGTTTCGTACTTCAGCAATGCCGAAGCCGACAAAGCGATTGCCGGAGGTTTAGCCACCGCCGATCCGGCCAAACGTGGCGAGGCATACGCTGAAGCGCAGAAAGTGTTGTGGAAAGAGGCACCGGTGGCCTTCCTCGGCACGCCAGACAATCTGGTTGGCAAGCGCAGCACGCTGAGCGGCGTGTCGATGCTGCCGGATGGCAACTTCCTGTTTAATCAGGCGGCGTTTAAGTAAAGGTTGGCGGTCGCCATGAATGGCGACCCTACTGTAGGGTGCGCATTCATGCGCACCGCATTCAAAGGAACCGCATGTTCGCATACATCATTCGCCGACTGCTGGAGATGATCCCCGTACTGCTGGTGGTCTCGCTGCTGGTCTTCGGCTTCATCAAGCTGCTGCCCGGCGATCCGGCGCGCATCTACGCCGGGCCGGATGCGCCTTTAGCCGCGGTGGAAGCTGCGCGCCAGCATCTCGGACTTAACGATCCGCTACCGCAGCAATACATCAACTGGATCGGCGGCCTGCTGCGCGGCGATCTTGGCGTCACTTATCGCACCCAACAGCCGGTGCTGGAAGTGATTAAACAAGGCTTTATGCCGACGATGTGGCTGGCGCTGGCGGGTTTTGCCTGGTCGGTGATTCTGGGGTTATTCCTCGGCGTGTTTGCCGCGCTGAAACGCGGTAAATGGCAGGACTGGACGTTGATGAGCGTCGCCGTGGGCGGCATCTCGATGCCGACCTTCTGGCTGGGCCTGCTGCTGATCCAGTTCGTCGCCATGCCGTTTGGCCTGTTTTCGGTCAGCGGCTTCAATCAACCCAGCGACATCGTATTACCTGCCATCACGCTCGGTTCATCGGTAGCGGCGGTGATGGCGCGCTTCACCCGCTCGGCGTTTCTCGAAGTGGCGCAGGAAGATTACGTGCGCACCGCCAAAGCCAAAGGGCTGCGTAATCGGCTGGTGACGTGGAAACACGTGATGCGCAATGCATTGATCCCGGTGATCACCATGCTCGGCTTGCAGTTTGGTTTTCTGCTCGGCGGATCGATCGTGGTCGAAAGCGTCTTCAACTGGCCGGGATTAGGCTGGCTGTTGATCGAGTCGATCAAGGCGCAGGATCAGCCGGTGATCCAGGCGTTAGTGATGCTATTCGTGTTTAAATTTATTGTGATTAACCTGCTGGTCGATCTGCTGTATGCCGTGGTCAACCCAGCGATTCGCCTGCGACAGGAGCCGTAATGAGTCTGCAATCTCTGCCTGCCCACGCGCAGGAGGCGATCCGTTCGCCGTGGCGTGATTTCCTGCACGCGCTGGTGCGTAATCCGCTGGCGCTGGTTTCCGGCGGTTTTGTGCTGCTGCTGGTGCTGGTGGCCGTCTTCGCACCGTTGCTGGCGCCCTGGGATCCAATGGCACCGGACTGGATGGCGCTGTCATCACCGCCGTCCAGCACGCACTGGATGGGCACCGACGAACTTGGCCGTGACTTGTTAAGTCGCATTATCTTTGGCGCACGCATTTCGCTGTACGTTGGCGTGCTGTCGGTGACGCTCGGCATGATAGTCGGCGTACTGCTGGGCCTGCTGGCGGGCTATTATGGCCGCTGGATCGATATGCTGATTATGCGCGGCTCCGACGTGCTGTTCGCCTTTCCCGGCATGCTGCTGGC
>Ga0153979_1000261_pt1 | contig 10114 bp, 9 predicted proteins | sample TSGA063MetaG_FD_104690 | JGI IMG/M metagenome (GOLD analysis project Ga0153979, IMG submission 104690) | Attine ant fungus gardens microbial communities from Georgia, USA - TSGA063 MetaG | ecosystem: Host-associated > Fungi > Mycelium > Unclassified | place: USA: Georgia, Magnolia Springs State...
AGCGGGTTTCCTGCCGGTTATCAGCTCCATCGGTATCACCCAGCGGGGTGAGCTGATGAACGTCAACGCTGACCAGGCGGCAACGGCGCTGGCTGCGACTCTGGGAGCGGACCTGATCCTGCTGTCTGACGTGAGCGGTATTCTGGACGGTAAAGGCCAGCGTATCGAAGAGATGACGGCGGCGAAGGCCGAAGCGCTAATCGCCCAGGGGATTATCACCGACGGCATGATAGTCAAAGTGAATGCCGCGCTGGACGCCGCCCGCACGCTGGGGCGTCCGGTAGATATTGCCAGCTGGCGTCATGCAGAACAGTTGCAAAACCTCTTTAACGGCGTGTCAATTGGCACCCGGATCCTCGCTTAACAGAATGTTCAAGGAAAAGACAATGCAAGATAAGAGCATAAAAAAAATCGTTCTGGCTTACTCCGGTGGTCTGGATACCTCTGCCATTATTCCATGGCTGAAAGAGAACTACGGCGGCTGTGAAGTGGTGGCCTTTGTTGCGGATATCGGCCAGGAGCGCGGCGATCTGGAAGGCGTTGAGCAGAAGGCGATCCAGTCTGGTGCTTCTGAGTGCCACGTTGTTGATCTGCGCGAAGCCTTTATCAGCGACTACGTTTACCCCGTCTTGCAGACCGGCGCCCTGTATGAAGGCACCTACCTGCTGGGCACCTCAATGGCCAGGCCTATCATCGCCAAAGCCCAGGTTGAGCTGGCGCTGAAAGTGGGTGCGGATGCGCTGTGCCACGGTGCAACCGGTAAAGGCAACGACCAGGTGCGCTTTGAAACTACTTACACCGCGCTGGCTCCCCAGCTTGCCGTCGTCGCGCCGTGGCGCGAGTGGAACCTGCGTTCCCGTGAAGCGCTGCTGGATTATCTGAAAGAGCGCAACATTCCAACCACGGCCTCGCTGGAAAAAATCTACAGCCGTGACGAGAACGCATGGCACATCTCCACCGAAGGCGGCGTACTGGAAAGCCCGTGGAACGCGCCCAATAAAGATTGCTGGGTGTGGACAGTCGACCCGCTGGAGGCGCCGGACCAGCCCGAACAGGTCACCGTTTCCGTTGAAAAAGGGCGCGTGGTTGCGGTTAATGGCGAGGCGCTCAGCCCGTATAAGTGTCTGGAAAAGCTGAACGTGCTCGGCGCTAAGCACGGCGTAGGCCGTATTGATATCGTAGAAAACCGTCTGGTCGGCATTAAGTCGCGCGGCTGCTATGAAACGCCCGGTGGCACTATCATGGTTAATGCGCTGCGCGCCGTAGAGCAACTGGTGTTAGATCGCGATAGCTTTAAGTGGCGTGAGCAGCTGGGCCTTGAGATGTCCTACGTGGTTTACGATGGCCGCTGGTTTGCGCCGCTGCGTAAGTCTATTCAGGCCTCTGCGGAGGCACTGGCCGAGGAGGTAAATGGCGAAGTGATCCTGCAGCTGTACAAGGGGCAGGTGACGGCGATTCAGAAGAAATCCGCCAATAGCCTCTACTCTGAGGAGTTTGCTACCTTCGGTGAAGATGAGGTCTACGACCATCGTCACGCGGGCGGGTTTATCCGGCTGTTCTCACTTTCTTCACGCATTCGCGCGCTGAACGAAAAAAAATAAGTATCCGGATTGCCGGTACGCACAGGCGTCAGGGGCGGATAACATCCGTTCCCCTTACCGGCACCCGTGACCACGACTTAACGAATTAAAGGGAGCACTGACATGGCACTTTGGGGTGGACGGTTTACACAGGCAGCGGATCAACGCTTCAAGCTGTTTAACGACTCGCTGCGCTTTGACTATCGTCTGGCAGAACAGGACATTGTGGGATCCATTGCCTGGTCCAAAGCGCTGGTGACGGTCAATGTTCTGACCTCGGAAGAGCAGCAGCAGCTGGAGAGTGCGCTGACCGTGCTGCTGGAAGAGGTGCGGGCTAACCCGCAGCAGATCCTGGCAAGCGATGCCGAAGATATTCACAGCTATGTGGAAAGCCGCCTGATTGACAAAGTGGGGGCGCTGGGCAAAAAGCTGCATACGGGCCGCAGCCGTAACGATCAGGTTGCCACCGATCTCAAGCTATGGTGCAAAGCTCAGGTGGGTGAGTTGCTGACGGCGACCCGACAGCTCCAGCAGGCGCTGGTCACCACCGCCGAGGCAAATCAGGATGCGGTAATGCCCGGCTACACGCATTTACAGCGCGCGCAGCCCGTTACCTTTGCCCACTGGTGTCTGGCCTACGTCGAGATGCTGGCGCGTGATGAAAGCCGCCTGCAGGATACCCTGAAGCGTCTGGACGTCAGCCCGCTGGGCTGTGGCGCGCTGGCGGGCACGGCTTATGAGATCGATCGTGAACAGCTGGCCGGTTGGTTGGGCTTTGCCTCCGCCACGCGTAACAGTCTGGATACGGTATCTGACCGCGATCACGTGCTTGAACTGCTCTCTGATGCTTCTATCGGCATGGTTCACCTGTCGCGCTTTGCTGAAGATCTCATCTTCTTCAATACCGGCGAGTCCGGCTTTGTTGAGCTGTCAGACAAGGTGACGTCCGGCTCTTCCCTGATGCCGCAGAAGAAAAACCCGGATGCGCTGGAGCTGATACGGGGCAAGTGTGGCCGGGTGCAGGGGGCGCTGACGGCGATGACCATGACGCTGAAAGGTCTGCCGCTGGCTTATAACAAGGATATGCAGGAAGACAAAGAGGGGTTGTTCGACGCGCTGGATACCTGGTCAGACTGCCTGCATATGGCCGCGCTGGTGCTGGATGGCATTCAGGTTAAGCGTCCACGCTGTCAGGAAGCGGCCGAGCAGGGCTATGCCAACGCTACCGAACTGGCGGATTACCTGGTGGCAAAAGGCGTCCCGTTCCGCGAGGCGCACCATATTGTCGGCGAGGTGGTGGTGGTGGCGATTAAGCAGGGCGTGGCGCTGGAGGCCCTGCCGCTGTCTGAACTACGGGCATTCAGCAGCGCCATTGAAGAGGATGTTTACCTGATTTTGTCGCTGCAATCCTGTCTTGATAAACGCAATGCGAAGGGGGGCGTTTCACCTCATCAGGTTTCGCTCGCCATCACTGATGCGAAAAATCGGCTGTTATAGCCGGGGCTGGGCGTTAATTTCAGCTAAAATGGGGAGAGTATCCCTGTAAATAGCAGCAGAAGCCGCGGTAAAGATACCGCGGCTTCTGCCTGTACGATTTAAGGCTTACTGGCTGAGATCAGAATCAATGACCCAGCATGTACTTTTCTAAATCGTCGCTGCCACCAATGTGGCGTCCACCGATAAAGACCTGTGGCACCGTGGCCCGACCCGTCATTGCGCGCAGGCTGACCGTGGTCGCATCCTGTCCCAGCACAATCTCTTCGTACTGAATCCCGCGGTCCAGCAGCATCTGCTTCGCTTTTGCACAGAATGAGCAGCCTGGCTTGGTGAACAGCGATACCGATTCCTGCACTTTGAATTCCGGTGCCAGATAACGCAGCATGGTATCCGCATCTGAAACTTCGAACGGGTCGCCTGGTTTGTCAGGTTCTACAAACATCTTTTCAACGACGCCATTGCGCACCAGCATCGAATAGCGCCATGAACGTGGACCAAAGCCCAAATCGGCTTTCTCAACCAGCTGGCCCATACCGCGGGTAAACTCACCGTTACCGTCTGGAATAAAAGTGATGTTTTCTGCGTGCTGATCGGCTTTCCAGGCATTCATCACGAAGGTGTCATTGACAGAAACGCACAGAATATTGTCGACGCCGTGCTTTTTAAACACGTCTGACAGCTCATTGTAGCGTGGCAGATGACTTGACGAGCACGTCGGGGTAAAGGCACCCGGCAGTGAAAACACGATGACAGTTTTATCTTTAAACAGCTCGTCAGTCGTGACGTCGACCCATTGGTCGCCCTGGCGTGTGTGGAAAGTGACCTGTGGGACTGACTTACCTTCCTGACTTGCGAACATAAACTACCTCATCAATGGGGGTAAAAGTGATTTAAATCTCGAACGGGCGACATTATTACCTTTAAGGCTTGATAGGGATAATCGTTGATTGCTATTCTATCTATCGCCACGGACTATCGTGGCCCGGAGGATAAGATGAATATTCGCGATCTTGAATACCTTGTAGCGCTGGCGGAGCACCGCCATTTTCGTCGTGCTGCGGATGCATGTCATGTGAGTCAGCCTACCCTCAGCGGACAAATCCGCAAGCTTGAGGATGAGCTGGGTGTGATGCTTCTGGAGCGAACCAGCCGTAAAGTCCTGTTCACGCAGTCTGGATTGCTGCTGGTGGACCAGGCACGTACCGTACTGCGGGAAGTCAAGGTGCTAAAGGAGATGGCCAGCCAGCAGGGCGATGCCATGTCCGGGCCGCTGCACATTGGACTGATCCCAACCGTGGGTCCTTATCTGCTGCCGCAGATCATCCCAACGCTGCACAAAACTTTCCCTAAGCTTGAGATGTACCTGCATGAAGCGCAGACGCAGCAGCTGCTGGCGCAGCTCGACAGCGGCAAACTGGATTGTGCTATTCTGGCGCTGGTGAAAGAGTCTGAGGCCTTTATTGAAGTGCCCCTGTTCGATGAACCCATGAAGCTGGCTATTTACCAGGACCATCCGTGGCACGACCGCGATCGTGTGCCCATGTCCGATCTTGCGGGTGAAAAGCTGCTGATGCTGGAAGACGGGCACTGCCTGCGTGACCAGGCAATGGGCTTCTGTTTCCAGGCCGGAGCGGATGAAGATACGCATTTTCGCGCGACCAGTCTCGAAACGCTGCGCAATATGGTGGCGGCAGGAAGCGGCATAACGCTGCTGCCCGCACTGGCCGTACCGAAAGAACGCGTACGCGATGGCGTCTGTTATCTGCCCTGTTACAAGCCGGAACCGCAGCGCACCATTGCGTTGGTGTATCGTCCAGGTTCACCGCTGCGCAGCCGCTATGAGCAGCTGGCAGAGGAGATCCGTGCGCATATGCAGGACTACCTGGGAAGCGCTTTAAAACAGGCGGTTCAGGCCGTTTAACGCCGCCACGCGATAAGCCTCAGCCATGGTGGGGTAGTTAAAGGTGGTATTCACGAAATACTCTATCGTGTTGCCACCGTTTTTCTGCTCCATAATGGCCTGGCCGATATGAATGATCTCGGCCGCGCGTTCACCAAAGCAGTGGATCCCAAGGATTTCTTTGGTTTCCCGGTGAAAAAGTATTTTCAAACTCCCCACGTTCATCCCCACAATCTGCGCGCGAGCCAGGTGCTTAAACTGCGCACGGCCCACCTCGTAAGGCACCTTCAGTGCCGTGAGCTGCTGCTCGGTTTTCCCCACGGAGCTGATTTCAGGAATGGTATAAATTCCTGTTGGGATATCCTCAATCAGATGCGCGTTGGCTTCGCCCTTGATCAGCGCCTGTGCGGCAATACGTCCCTGATCGTAGGCTGCTGAGGCGAGGCTCGGATACCCAATGACATCGCCCACCGCGTAAATATGCGGCTGTGCGGTCTGATACATGCTGTTGACCTTTAGCAGGCCCCGCCCATCCGCTTCCAGGCCAACATTTTCCAGGGAGAGTGAATCGGTGTTACCCGTACGGCCGTTGGCATACAGCAGGCAGTCGGCCTTCACCTTCTTGCCCGACTTGAGGTGCATGATCACGCCATCGCTTGTCCCCTCAATCTTCTCAAACTCCTCGTTATGGCGAATGACCACGCCATTGTTCCAGAAGTGATAAGAGAGCGAGTCAGAAATCTCCTGATCGAGAAAGGCCAGCAGATGATCGCGGGTATTAATCAGATCGACCTTCACGTTCAACCCACGGAAGATTGAAGCGTATTCACACCCTATTACTCCGGCACCATAAATAATGACGTGGCCCGGCTCATGGTGCAGATTGAGGATAGAGTCGCTGTCGTAAATGCGCGGATGGGTAAAGTCGACGTCGACCGGGTGATAAGGTCGCGAGCCACAGGCAATAACAAATTTCTCTGCGGTAAGTCGTTCCACCGTACCGTCGTGGGTCTGAATTTCAATCGTATTGGCATCAAGAAAGCGTGCATCACCCTGATACAGTTCACAGCGGTTTCGCTCATAAAATCCCTGACGCATACGCGTTTGCTGACTTATCACGTTTTCTGTGTGATTCAGGATATCGGCAAAGGAAGAGCGAAGCAGGCGGGTATGATCGCTGTAAAGCGGGTTCTGATTGAACTCAATGATACGACTTACGGCGTGGCGCAGGGCCTTGGAGGGGATCGTTCCCCAGTGCGTGCAGCCGCCGCCAATATTGTGATAGCGCTCGATGACGGCGATCTTTGCCCCCTGTTTGACCAGGCCCATCGCGGCACCCTCGCCGCCGGGACCTGAACCAATAACGATGGCATCATAATCATAAGACTGTTGCATACTGATACGTCCTATATTTTTATACAATTTTTCAACGATATTCTAACATCCTGACGGGCACTTCCCAATTCTAACCGCTAATTTTGCCATCATTTGACAAAGCGTTGAGTAAACAGGTGATAACAAAGTTGATGCAACTGTACGCTGAAATTTTTGTTATAGTGCCAGCCTGGCAGGTAAAACAGGCATAAATATGGGCGTCAGAGCACAGCAAAAAGAACGAACACGTCGTTCGCTGATTGAGGCGGCATTTAGCCAGCTCAGCGCCGAGCGAAGCTTTGCCAGTCTCAGCCTGCGGGAGGTTGCCCGGGAAGCGGGTATTGCTCCCACTTCCTTTTATCGTCACTTTCGTGACGTTGATGAGCTTGGCTTAACCATGGTCGACGAGAGTGGACTTATGCTGCGTCAGCTAATGCGTCAGGCGCGTCAGCGTATCGCCAAGGGCGGCAGCGTGATCCGCACGTCCGTCTCTACCTTTATGGAATTCATCGGTAATAACCCCAATGCGTTCCGTCTGCTTTTACGTGAACGGTCAGGCACCTCGGCGGCCTTCCGTGCAGCGGTTGCGCGCGAGATCCAGCATTTTATTGCCGAACTGGCCGACTACCTCGAACTTGAGAACCGTATGCCCCGCAGCTTTACCGAAGCGCAGGCTGAGGCAATGGTGATTATAGTCTTTAACGCCGGAGCCGAGGCGTTGGATATTGATATTGAACAACGCCGTCAGCTTGAGGAGAGGCTGGTACTCCAGCTGCGCATGATCTCGAAGGGCGCTTACTACTGGTATCGACGTGAACAGGAGAGGCTGGCGGTGACGCTTGAATCTCATGGTTAAGGAGAGTGATATGAGTTTACCTACAGGTCGGGACAGAGGCACGCTGTTGCTGGCATTTCTCAGCGGGCTTTCAATCAACGGAACGTTTTCGGTATTATTCAGTTCCCTTGTGCCGTTCTCAATTTTCCCGCTTATTGCGCTTGGGCTGTCTGCCTGGTGCCTGCACCAGCGCTACCTGAACCGATCCATGCCAGACGGGATGCCACCGCTTGCCGCCGGTTTTTTTCTTTTAGGCATTCTGCTTTACAGCGCTATCGTTCGCGCAGAATATCCTGCTATTGGTTCAAACTTCATTCCAACCGTTCTGATGGTTGCGCTGGTATTCTGGCTGGTGTTAAGACTTAAACGAAATCGCTAGAGGGATTATATCTTTGTGTTTGGCGGGTATTTATCTACTGTTTATCCGCTGCGAGACTTTTTAGGTTATTATAATCTGAAGTCGATGGCGCTAAAATAAATATCTGGCAGTTAAATTTTGCATGGAGAGCAAAATAATGATGGATGAGGATGAAGTTCCTTTTACCCGGCTTACCCCAGGGTTACGCATTATCTGTATCCTGACGATATTCCTGCTGGTTGCCTCCGCCCTTGGAGAAACAATAATGTTCTTATACAGCTGGTTTTTCGATGAGGCATACAGTCAATTAGTTCAGGGCTATATCTCTTACGCGCCTGTTCTTAAGGAGTATGCTATCCCCACCCGGGGCTATGTTTACCTGGGAACCTTCTTTTTAGCCTGTCTGAATGAGTTACCTTACTATGCAGCCATGCTCATTGCTGCTTTTCTTTTTCTAAATTTTTATAAAGGTAAAGTCTGGTGGTACGGTAATGTCGTTCTGCTGCGCAGTGTGGCGATTTTATTCATTGTGGACGGTGTCTCACCTTACATCCTGGGTCCACTACAGATCCTGCTCTTTACTTTTTCGCAACACCCGCTGGTTAATATATATGTTGGCTTCACGTCAGACGGTGTACGGGTTTTGATTATAGGATTTACATTACTGGTTTTTTGCTGGGTATTGGCAGAAGCGAGATATTTATTTGAGGAAAATGAATATATTTTAAAGAAAGACAGTCAACGTAAAGCGTGATACAGGACTGGCGGTACTATCACGTTTTACAGCCTGTATACGATGGCGTTGAGAGAGCAATATTTATCTTTTGAACCAGGCGTCAACATTATTGATGTTGATGTAACTATCTCAATGAGAATACGCCTGGTTCTGCGCGGGTAGCACACTGGACGCGTTATTTTTCTGCGCGGGTCAGCAGCACACCACACTCCATATGATGGGTATAGGGGAACTGATCGAACAGCGCCAGACGCGTCACCTCATGCGTTTCCGACAGCACGGCCAGATTTTCGCAAAGCGTCTGTGGATTGCAGGAGATATAGAGGATGTGTGGATAAGCCTGCACCATTTTCACCGTATCCTCATCTAAACCACTGCGAGGGGGATCGACAAAAATCGTCTCGCATTCGTAGTCCGTCAGGTCTATTCCCTCCAGACGACGGAATCCACGCGTACCCTTCATGGCCTGGGTAAATTCCTCAGCCGACATGCGTATGATCCGCACGTTTTCAATCTGGTTCACGGCAATATTGTACTGTGCTGAGGCGACGGAGGGTTTTGCAATTTCTGTTGCGAGTACGCGCCTGAAGTTACGCGCCAGCGCCAGCGAGAAGTTTCCGTTACCGCAATACAGCTCCAGCAAATCTCCCCGGGCCTGCTTTGTCACGTCCAGCGCCCACTCCAGCATTTGAATATTTATCGCGGCATTCGGCTGGGTAAAGCTATTTTCCACCTGTCGGTAGATAATATCCTTTCCGGCAACCGGCAGGCACTCATCGACGAAATCACGATCCAGACAGATTTTTGTCCGGGTCGCGCGGCCTATCAGCTGCAGATCGAAGCCCTCTGCCCGCAGGGTGTCACGCAGTTCAGCGGCGGCATGCTGCCATTCGTCGGTCAGCGTGCGATGATAAAGCATCGACACGACAATCTGGTTGCTCATCGTCGACAGATAATCAAGCTGGAACAGCTTATAGCGCAGCACTTTGTTATCGCGCAGCGCTTCAATCAGCCTGGGCATCAGATCGTTGATTATCTGGCTGGCGGCAGGAAAGCTATCCACGCGAATACGCTGGCGCGTCTGCTGGTCGAAAATGATGTGATAAAGGTCATCCCCATCATGCCAGATACGGAATTCCGCGCGCATCCTGTAATGGCTGACCGGCGAACGAAAAACTTCGACATCCAGAGTGGTAAAAGGCGTCATCAGCGTCTTCAAACGGCTGACCTTCTCTTCAAGTTGGGCATCATAGTGTTCTGTCGGCAGCTTTTCGGGCGTCATGGTATTTCCTGAGTTAATGGAGCTTTATTGCCCGGCGATTGTAGGGATTCGTCACTCAATGTCCAGCATTGCGCGTCATGCTATTAATTCAGGCTTGCGCATGATGGATCTCTGTTAGTTTTGAACATAAGATGCGCATCCTGGCCCATAGCCAACCGATCCCCGCAGGTGAGTGATGGATTTTCCGCTGCAACCTTGATGATTTTTTGGATCTCTGTTCTTTGATGATCAAGAAAATGCGAATACCGTTGGCCGTGGTTGTCACGGCGATTTCTCTCTGGACAGGCAACAGCAAATTTCACAGCCGAACACCGCTTACGTGAGTGAAGGAGAGGAGCAGCGTAATACGGGTGTTCAGGCCACGAGTCAGCGGAAGTTGGATAGCGTAACGCTGGAGGGCGCTGTGCGCGGGGATGATAACAATACCTTTGGCTGGCATAACACCTGGCAGACCAGCGCCTCATGGGAATTCGCGAAGGGCTATAGCGTTTTCGCCTCATACGGTACGGTTTTCAAAGCGCCTAACCTGAGTCAGGTTATAGCGCTATTTAC
>Ga0153979_1000262_pt1 | contig 10112 bp, 9 predicted proteins | sample TSGA063MetaG_FD_104690 | JGI IMG/M metagenome (GOLD analysis project Ga0153979, IMG submission 104690) | Attine ant fungus gardens microbial communities from Georgia, USA - TSGA063 MetaG | ecosystem: Host-associated > Fungi > Mycelium > Unclassified | place: USA: Georgia, Magnolia Springs State...
TCAAGCCAACGTTAGAGCCTCTCTACCAACTACCAGCATAAGGCTTATTTCCGCGTTTTATATAAGAACCCCATAACGTATCGTGAGAAAATATTCTCAGTAAAAGAGAATAAGGGGCGGCGAATGCAGGAGAGTCGTATAAAAGAGTATTGCTTCGGGGATTTCTGCCTGAAATATAACGAAGTTTTATATAAATCTCAGCAAGTCATATCTGTTCCACCTAAAGAGATGCATCTTTTAAGCATTTTGGTGGAATCCGCGGGTCAGATAGTTAAAAAAGAAGAGATTATTAGAACTATTTGGAGGTATGATGAAGTAAACGGAGAGTCACTTACGCGATGTGTCTATGCGTTAAGAAAAATACTTGGCGAGAACCCCAAGGGAAAGTATATCAAAACACTTTACGGTAAAGGGTATATATTTGTATATCCTGTCAGCGTAACGAATAAAGCTAAAGGAACACATACACCTGAAGTTGCGGGGTTAGTTAAGGTTTTAAAAGAAGGGGAGGGGACATTCGTTCCTTCTTTTCCACTGTCTAAAAATCTCTCCCATGAAGATGAAGCTGCAGTTACGATTTACCATTCATGTCAGCTAAATAAGAATAATAAAATAAAAATAGTCATCAACCTGATCCAGGATCTTAATAAAGATCAATCATATTTTTGTCGTGTGAAATTGCTCAAGAAATAAATCATAAAGAAACTGATTACAATTGTCATGTCAACTTAACTCTGTGTTTTGGAGTCTATGCTATCTGTGCGACATTTATCCATGTAAACCTTTCCTCCTGAGAGTGGGATCTGATACTATAACGTCCATGATCTATTGAATTTTTTCGCGTGAGCAGCAACCTTCTAAAGCTATGTTTAGTTATTAAATTGGCACTACTATTAAAATTGGACACATAATAATATCTGTTGGATGGATGTCTCATCATTATTTCATCAGGATTGTACGCTCTCAGCTACCTATACTAAAAGAATGATATTTGTCCTATTGAAGAGACAGTGATGAAAAGTAACATCGAGAGCGATTGTTTAACGGTGGGGAAGATTCATGAATTCCCATGTCACTCTTTGCTGCTTATCAAAGCCGGTCACGCTGGGTGTGATATAAAGATTAATACAAGGAAAAAAGAAGAGAGATTATGTATTGAAATGCATGAGAGCGGAATGCTGGTATTGACTCCCTGCGTGCTTACCATTGAAATGGGTAATCTGTTTTATACAAAGCTCGATCTCCCTCACCTGGCCAAACTGCAGGTTTTCATTGATAAAGCTAAAAATAAGAAAAAAGAACAAAATAACGCGATCTATGGTTATTTGCCAGCGAACCTGAGTATGAAGCCGACAACAAAGGAAATTGAGTATTTTTTCCTGAACCTGTCACTGAAAAACGCTGACTCCATCGAGTCATTCAGCAAGGCATTAAGAAATAATGAATGGTACGACCTGGTTGAATTTCTGCTGGATGAGTCATGTGAGAGCTCAACTCAACGCATAAGTACCCTTAGCCTGCGTTATGGATTATCTGTGTCCCATTTCCGGCGGCTTGCCCGTCAGGCTTTAGGAAACACGACCAAGGTAGAAATGCGCGACTGGAGGCTGGTAAGAGCAATACTGGATCTTATTAAAAGTGAAAATAATAACCTGACGACTATCGCGTTGAAGCACGGGTACGCCTCTCTGTCTCATTTCTCTAATGAAGTAAAGGAAGAATTCGGAGTGTCTCCGCGAAATTTAAAAAAGTTTACACATGAGAGATGATTCATGACCATATCACAATGGCATATAAGATTATGTATTCTATTTGCTGTTTTACTGGCAATTTGCGCACCACAAAACGGTTATGCCACTGAGAAAAATCAACAGGGTTATATCGCTCGGGAGGAAGGCGTTAAAGGTATATTTGATGCCATCTCCTCAATTATGCGTAAGCCCGTTATATTGAGTAAAATTGCCGTTCGCAAGAAAATTAGTGGCGAATTCGACATAACCAGACCTCAGGGGGTCCTTACCGCCATCTCCGATCAGCTTGGTTTGATCTGGTATAACGATGGCCAGGCTATTTATGTTTACGATGCATCAGAAATTCGTAATGCCGTTATCGTATTGCGTAACACATCATTCAGTGTGGTTAGTGATTTTCTGCAAAATTCTGGCTTATACGATACACGTTATCCGCTTCGTTCTGATCAGCGTAACTCAACATTTTACGTGTCAGGGCCACCGATTTACATCGAATTAATCTCGAATGCAGCGAAGTATCTTGATCAAAAAAGTGATGGTTATGATGGGCGAGAAAATATCGCTGTCATACCTCTTTATAATACTTTTGTTGAAGATCGGGAATATAATTACAGGAATGATAAAATTATCATCCCTGGAATATCCACTGTGGTTAATCGTGTCATGTCGAATGGTATGAGTTCTGGTGGACGCATTCAGAACACAAAAAAGAAGCTGGTTGAAAATGAAGACATGGGGCCAGATGATTTTTCTGATTCAGGAGACGGAGGGGGTGCCGGATATATTCAGATGATTGATGGTCAGGTCCGCACCCCGCTAACGCGTAATGGTATGAGCATCATTTCCGATCCGGGAACGAATAGTCTTCTGGTGAGGGGAAGCGCAGAGCAGGTTGAGTATATTCGTAATCTGGTAAGTTCGTTAGACAAAAAGAAACGACATATAGAACTGTCCGTATGGATTGTTGACCTACAAAAAGAGGCTTTCGAGAACTTAGGCGTTGAATGGACCGGAAATCTCAATGTGGGCTCAAATCTCGGTTTTTCATTTAATGGCGGATCAAGCACCATAGATGGAGCAAGCTTTATGGTAACCGCACTGGCTTTAAGTGAGAAAAAACTGGCGAATATTGTGTCTCGCCCCATGCTACTTACCCAGGAAAATATTCCAGCCATATTTGATAATAGTCGTACCTTCTATTCTAAACTGGTAGGCGAGCGAACCGCTCAGCTTGACAGCGTGACTTACGGCACCCTGGTCAGCGTACTTCCTCGTTTCACTGCAAACGGCGAGGTTGAGATGATGTTGAACGTCGAAGATGGCAACCAGTTCGATAATGTGCAGGTTAAAGAGGGTGATTTACCGGAGGTAGGCCGCACGAATATCAGTACCGTTGCCAGGGTACCCAGAGGTAAAAGTTTGCTGATTGGTGGATATACGCGGGATGAAGATACCAGAGTTGAGGGAAAGATCCCCTTACTGGGCGATCTCCCCTGGGTCGGAAAGCTTTTCCGCTACTCGCGAGACAGGTCGTCGAACATGGTGCGCGTCTTCCTGATTCAGCCACGTGAGATAGAAGCTCCTCTCAGTCCGGACGCAAGCACCCTGGTCGGCGAGATGAAGAACGATTTTGCCAGTGATAAGCTTCAAAACTGGATGATGAATTACCTGGACAGTCAAAAATGGCGCTAGGAATAGGTAAAGATGGCTCGGGCATGCAACATTATATGCAGAGCAGAGACAAACTTTCTACAGAAAAGAAAGTGAACTCAGATCTGACCGAACGCCTTGATAATTTCTCAGAAGGAGAGGTACAGATTGCTGAGGACGAGTCCCCGGCAGCGATGTTGCAAAAATTTGCGCAGGCGACAGATGAAATGTCCGCGATAATGGCGCAGTTTCGCAACAGGCGTGACTATGACAAAAAAGCAGGCGCTTCGGGTGAAACTGTCCTCGATCAGGTTCTGGAGGAGGACGTAACACCGAAGTTTGATAAGCTGGTGAAGATTCTCAAGGGGAGTGACGGAAGCAATATCGAGAATCTACTTCGTCAGGCGCGGGCTTTTTTTCCTGATGACAGCGATCTGGTACTCGTTCTGCGCGAGATGCTGCGGCGCAAAAATCTTGATGAAATTGTTCGTAAGCGACTCAAAAATCTTCTCTCTAAGCTAGAAAAAGAGGCCAATCCCAAACGCTTGAAAGCGGGCATCAACGTTGCGTTGAAGGCGCGTTTGTTTGGGAAGAAATTGATGATGAGTCCCGCCCTGATGCGTGAAAGCTATCGGGACTTTCTGGAAAGTGATGAGGGCGAAATTGAACTTTATAAGAAGTGGATTAGCAATTACGGAGTAGAAAAGCGTGGAATAGTTATTAATTTTATGGAAGATGCTCTTCTGGCAGATATTGATTCAGCCGATCCAAGCTGTAGTCATATCGAATTTGGATATCTTTTGGGCCGCATCGGTCAGATAAAGCTAATACGTTCATGCGATATTATCTTCATAAAGAGTATTGTTAATCACATTTCAGTAGGTGATTTCAACAGAGAAGAGGGGGACTGGATATATTTTATGTTCGGTGTGCTGGAGAACCCCAGTCATGTCAGTTCACTTCTTATGGATATATTAGGAGATTGTCTTCGTTTTGCCAGGAAAAGCGATCGCGCAAAACTCTTGCAAACGATTTACACCTCCTGTAAGAGGATCCCGATTGAAGCTTTCAGCGAGCCGGAAAATCGTGAGGTTCTGCTGAATACGCTTGAAATTATAGCTGATAAAACAATGCTTGAAGAGAATATTGAGCGTCGCCAGGAAGCAAAATAGATTATAAAATGGATGTATGATAGATGAATATTTTTTTGGGTAAAATAAGGAAACATCCAGAATTATTTATACTGGTGTTGGTCGTCGTTATTATCTCAATGCTGGTTATTCCCCTGCCAACCTATCTGGTCGATTTTTTAATCGGCTTGAATATGGTTCTTTCAATCATGGTGTTTCTGGCATCATTTTATATCGACAGGATTTTGAGTTTTTCTTCCTTTCCTTCAGTGCTGCTTATAACGACATTATTTCGTTTAGCGTTGTCGGTTAGCACCAGTCGTCTGATTTTGAATGATGCAGACGCAGGTGAAATCATTGAGACCTTTGGTCAATTTGTTATTGGTGACAATCTGGTTGTAGGGTTTGTAATCTTCTCAATTGTTACCATTGTACAGTTTATGGTTATCACCAAAGGCGCGGAGCGCGTTGCTGAGGTGGCGGCACGATTTTCCCTGGACGGTATGCCCGGAAAGCAAATGAGCATTGATGCTGATTTACGTGCTGGATCAATTGATGCTGAGGGCGCAGCAGCACGCCGGAGCGTGGTTGAACGTGAGAGTCAGCTATACGGTTCTTTTGATGGAGCAATGAAGTTCATCAAAGGAGATGCCATTGCTGGTATTATTGTTATTTTTATTAACTTCATTGGGGGAATTAGCGTAGGGGTGTCGCAGCATGGCATGGATATGTCAAGCGCACTTTCTACTTATACTTTGCTGACTATTGGTGATGGTCTGGTCGCACAGATACCTGCGTTGCTGATTGCTATTGGTGCAGGATTTATTGTTACGCGCGTAAACGGCGATAGCGACAATATGGGACAAACCATAATAAATCAGCTTTTCAAAAATCCCTCTGTGCTGGTTATTGGGGCAATCATTGCGCTTGGCATTGGCAGCTTACCTGGCTTTCCTTTTGCCGTATTTCTCATTTTAGCTGTGTTACCTACCAGCATTCTTTACTACCAATACTGGAAAAAGAAGAAATCCCAGAGAGAATCGGACACGCAGGTAGAAAGTGGTTTTGATACTGATTCAGCCTCAGGCGACAGTGAGAGTTCTCTGGGGTTAATAACCGATCTGGACAGTATTCGATCAGAAACCGTACCTGTAATTGTTCTTGTAAATGAGGGTGATGTAGCTGTTTTCGAGAAAGAAAAACTTATCGATCGCTATCGCAGTCAGTTCTTCATCGATTACGGTATAAATCTTCCTGAAATTACACTTAAACCCTCAGTGAACACCGAACCAGGCACGGTAATCATCCTGATTAATGAGATCAAGGCCGATCAGTTTCGCGTACAGTTCAACCATTATCGTGTTGTTAACAGTTCTGAAGAACTGAAGCATATGGGCATCCCCTTTGTCACAATCGATAATATGGTGTGGGTTGACAAAGAGCAGAAAAAAAATCTCTCTGCATTAGGGTATCAATTAAGAAAGAGTATTGATGAAGTTTACTACACGTTCTCCGCTATTATGATCAGGTATATTGGCGAGTATTTTGGTGTTCAGGAAACAAAAAATATGTTGGACAAACTTGAAGACAAATACCCTGATTTAATGAAAGAAGTGATGCGGCATGCCACTATACAGAGGATTTCTGAGGTATTGCAGCGTTTACTAAGTGAGCGTATTTCCGTGCGTAACATGAAACTTATTATGGAAGCTATTGCACTATGGGCGCCGCGAGAGAAGGATGTTATTTCTCTGGTTGAGCATATTCGAGGGGCGATGGCTCGATACATATGCCATAAGTTTTCGGCGGGAAGTACATTACGTGTAATCATGCTTTCGAGTGAGTTTGAAGAGAAAATCAGGCAGGGGATCAGGAATACCTCGGCAGGAACATTTCTTAACCTGGAGCCAGCAATCGCGGACGAGCTTATGGACAAGTTTTCACTAGCTATGGACAGTGTAACCATTTCATTACGCGATCTTGTCGTTCTGTCATCGATGGATATCAGGCGTTTTCTAAAAAGATTCTTAGAGTCCCGATTTAAAGATCTTGAGGTTATGTCATTTGGTGAGGTAACCGATACGGTATCAATTGATGTTATTAAAACCATTTAGCAGAGAGTGAAAATGTATACAGATATTGTTTCATTGATTCGAGGGGCTTTACTTGAAAATGGATGCGATGAATCTTTATTGGGGGGATTTGATAGCCACTCAACAATTTCCCTCGATTTCGAGAACCATCCAAGCATGCTTATTAGTGAAGATGATAATTATATCTGGATTTGGTCAAGGCTTTGTGAAGTCAACGATGGCATTATGCAATATAAAGCAAGTGCTCTCCTTGAAAAAATGACAGAGGGATGTCACTTCTCAATCACAGGTCAGCTCCAGATTTCTATCAATGAGGGGTATATCGAACTTAAAGGTATGGTGCATCCAAAGTTTCTGGAAAATAGCACAAGTTTTGCGGAGGCGATGAATGAATTTTTCACCCTGCAGGAAGCATTTTTGGGGATCATTCGGTAATGGCAACGCGGGCGTTGTTACGGCATCAGGCTCACCCCTTGCGGCTTTCTGGTCCTCTTATTGAAGCCGTGTTACCTCATGTGAAAGTGGGGGAGATTTGTGAAATCCGCGAAAGCTGGAGTCAGTCAGCGATTGTGGCTCGTGCCCAGGTACTCGGTTTTAACGGTGAACGTACCATTTTAAGCCTGATTGGTACCTCAAAAGGCCTGTCCCGCGAGGCAATCATCAGCCCAACAGGGTCAGGACTCTCTGTAACACTTAGCCCGGATTTACTGGGCTGTGTACTGGATCCTTCGGGCCGGATTGTGGAGCGTTTTGCGAATAATGCAGGGGGATTCGTTACCGAAATCAGGGCAATAGATTCATCACCTCCTTCTTACCAGGAACGCGTCGGCATTCGTCAGCCCTTTTACACTGGCATACGTGCTATTGATGGCCTGATTACCTGCGGTGTCGGCCAGAGGCTTGGAATCTTTGCTTCAGCGGGCTGTGGCAAAACGACCCTCATGCACATGCTGATTGAGCACTCGGATGCGGATGTCTTTGTTATCGCGTTGATCGGCGAGCGTGGGCGAGAAGTTACTGAATTTACCGAAACCTTGCGTCAGTCGGATCGTCAGCAGAAATGCATTCTGGTCTATGCAACGTCTGATTATTCATCGCTCGACCGTTGCAACGCAGCGCTCGTGGCAACCACAGTGGCAGAGTATTTCCGGGATGCTGGTTTGAGCGTGGTGTTATTCTTTGACTCTATAACCCGGTACGCCAGAGCATTACGAGATGTGGCATTGGCGGCGGGAGAGTCTCCCGCACGGCGCGGCTATCCTGCTTCGGTATTTGACTCCCTACCCAGGTTACTTGAGCGGCCAGGTTGTACGCTTTCTGGCGGTATTACGGCATGGTTCACAATTTTACTTGAAAGTGATGACGAACCCGATCCGATAGCCGATGAGATTCGCTCCATACTTGATGGGCATATCTATTTGAGTCGGAAATTAGCTGCACAGAATCATTATCCAGCAATAGATATTTTGGGCAGCATCAGCCGCGTTGCTAGTCAGGTCTGCGAACCAGAGCATTTACGTCTGGCGGGTGAGGTACGCCGTATTTTAGCAAAACTTGCGGAGCTCCAAATTTTTATAGATTTAGGTGAGTACCATCCGGGAGAAAACAAGGAAAACGATCGCGCAATGGCTAAGCGTGATGCATTACTCGCGTGGTTAAATCAAAAAGGCGATGAGCATGCGGAATTCAGCGATATTATGCAGGAGTTAGCTCGCCTTGCGTCATAATATTAAGAATTTAATGACTCGTTCTGAATTAAAAATAGAAATAAACGATCTACTCCTTGCCAGGAATGAGAGTGAGCACCGTACCATAACTACGCGCATTGATTCTATTGGTGAAGAAATGATAGCACTGGTTAACCTGAGCCGTAGCCTTTACCCGACGGGGGAGGTGACCAGGGAGCAGTTGCTCTCTATTCAACGTCGTCAGGGGGCAATTAAAAGAAAACTGGCGGATATGAAAATGCAAAAAGCTCAAATTTCGCTTGAACTTGAAGCCTGTCAGCAGAAAAAAATTGAACTTTCAGAGAAACGGAAATTCCTGGTCAGGAAGAAGGACAAATACACTCATCTGCATACCACCGAGCGTCACAAAAAACGTCTCAAAGATGTGCGAATTGAAGAGTCTGAAACAGAAGAGAGGATTTCATGGCTACGGTGAATAGTGTCAAAACGACGGATAGCAGTCTTCAAAAAAATGCAGGCGAGGTGGTTTCAAAAAGTCTGGATGATATCGTTAAGAGAAAACTAAAAGACAGGGCCAGCAAAAAAGATGTCTTGCCTGTGCTCCAGCACGTAGACCTACCAACGCAGCGTGAGCTTAGGGAGGCCTCTTTACCTCTGCAGGGTGGGAAATTAACTGAGATCAGGGTTAACCAGACGCATAACCTGGCGCTGTCCAGAATTCTGCGCTTACCGGAAAGCGCTGATACTATACAAAAAAACAACGACATTGCAGTGACGGAGACGGGAAAGAATAAAACGAGTACGGCTCCCGGGCATGACCGGTTCATGATTAATCCGGGGCAGAAAAAACTGCCTGATTCTGCCGCAGACCGTTCAGACACTTTGAAAATAGCGAACGGAACATCTCCGAATCCTGCGCAGCTTCATTTAGCTTCGTCGTTAAAAAAAGTTGATGCTGACGAAAATAGAGTAATGCAGGAAGCCCATGACAGTAAAAAGTTTCCTGTGAGGGAGATCCCGTTACATCAGCTATCAGCTAATACATCTGCCCCGTCTCAGCAAGTTAATAATCCAGAACAGGCAACAGTTTTTAAGCCGATGAATATGGCAAAGAATGAAGCTTCATGGGGCAGATTGGTTGAAACCTCACGGGTTGCTGATAATTCTTCTGAGGTAAAGGAGGGGGCCGGGAACAGTAAACTGACCTATACCTTCTCGGATTGGGGGAAAGGCCACCAGGTTAACGTCCAGATTAGTAGCAATCAGGGTACCCCTAATATATTGCATCCTTCAGACCCTCTCGTACATCAACGGCTGTCAGATCATAGTGGACAGCATCATGGACAGAATCACAGACAGCCTGAATGGGTTTTTCATGATGAACATGAGCAATCACAACGTGCGCATAAACAACCTCAACCGGATGAGGAACAGACGTGATTAAACATCACTTTCGGCACTACTCAACTACTGAGCTGTTATGGCGTCAGCAGGTCTTATCCTGGGTAAAAAAGGGATTTGAAGTTCAGCAGAATATACCGCCGGGAGAAGGTTTATTCCAGTTTATTAGCGATACGGGGTGGGAGGGGCTGATAGATTTACAAAGCTGGTTTGCAAGCGTAATGCCACAGAGTGCAAAAATGGCAAGTCGCTGTTGGTCTGTGAACCAACTTGAAGCTCTGTTCGTTAACAGTGAACGCCCTCTTGAGGGATTGCCTGCTGAACTTGAATATCAACGGATGGAAAGTAAAGGGGATATTGATAGCACGCAAAGAGTCAATTCAATGTACTCGTTGCTGA
>Ga0153979_1000263_pt1 | contig 10108 bp, 8 predicted proteins | sample TSGA063MetaG_FD_104690 | JGI IMG/M metagenome (GOLD analysis project Ga0153979, IMG submission 104690) | Attine ant fungus gardens microbial communities from Georgia, USA - TSGA063 MetaG | ecosystem: Host-associated > Fungi > Mycelium > Unclassified | place: USA: Georgia, Magnolia Springs State...
ACCGAAAATCGTGCCGCCAATCCCACCTCCAAACTGACTGGTTAAACCATCGTCCTTACCATTGACTACAGCGTCATTTAAGATCAGGAGGGAGTTTAATCCACTGGTAGTAAAACCCCGACCATTAGCATTCAGCACAGATGAGGTTACTGTTGCTTTAGAGCCGCCATTGACGCCAATGGCCACACCACGTTCTGGCATTTCGTTTGTAATAGTCGAGTTGTTAATGGTTGCCTGACTGTTATCCTGTAACGATATAGCCTGAGAGATTTGTCTTGCGTCGGGCTCGATATAAGTATCCCCACCCTCCATGTTGAGCACTCCCCCCCGTAAAGTTATACCCTGCGTTTTACCTCCCTGATTGACCTTGAGCGTAGCATCCCGCACATCCCAGAAATTTCGTGTACTGTTTTCAGTAACATATCCTGTTTTACCATCGGTTAATAAAATAGCATGCGCAGGGGATATCAGAAGACTGCTAATAATATTGAACGTTAATATTTTAATTATATCTTTTTGGTGCCTGTTAGTTTTGAGGGGCCGGGTTTTAATTTTTGAAGTTTGCACGGGTATTATCCTTAGCTATCTATTGGTACTGTCAGTGGATAGTATTCAGCCCAGGGATAAGGCGAAAGGCTGACATGCTACATATCTTTTTCATATTCAGTCTGGTGAATAAGGGGTTAATGTTTTTGGGTTTTATAGCCAAATAATGGCTAATAATTTTCAAAAGTCATCAGCTGTAGCACAAAGCGCCGGGTGGACTATCTCACTGTGGAATGATTGGCAGTCATTTAGAATCAATTGTGTAGTGTCTTCACTCTGTTTATAAATGGTATTGTGAAAGCGGTAGAAAAGTATTTTCCACGCATTTTTATTTTTTATTCTATTTATTTTATTATTTCGAGTAAAGCCAATTTGGTTTTATTTGTCAAACAGGGGCAGTATCATGATCGTGAGTCTATCTTTAACTTATTGAAAATAGGTTTTTTTTATTTTTATTATTGCGTATGCCAGTACGCGTGTATTTTAAGTGTGGGGGGTGAAAGGTGAGGTGGTCATTAGTTGGCAGATCTGAAAGAACTCATTCATTATATTTAATGAGTTCGTAAAGCGTAATTTATTAATGGTAGTGCCATGGCTTTTGTTGAAAAATAAACCTTACAGGCATGGTTAACCCGTTAACAGCGTGGGTGGATTTTAAACTGAACCAGTGTGACATCCCGCCCTTATTGACTGTGAGTATAGCGTAGAGCGTGAAGTCTCATTTTCTACCATGTCCGATTAATCTGATTGAGGTCTTTTCAGTCAGCGGCGAAGATGACTCCAGTAATGACTGGTTCTTTTTTTACCGGTAATTCTAACTTTGCGTCATGATATGGGCGCTCAATTGATAAACTTCACCTAAAGGTGAACCATTAGGCTACGCTTATTGCTTCACGTAACTCTGGGATACCCGTGATCAATGCCTTACTGGATGATATTGCCTTTTGTTTCATTATTTCTGACGGCTTTGTCGCTGCACGCCGAGCCGCTGCATAAAATATTTTCTAACTGGCAGATTACCTGTAATAACCTTAATAGCTGTGTGGCCAGAAGTTTCCCTGGCGATAAAGGTCTGGTTATGACCGTCAGTCGTCACGCTGGCATCAACGACCGCCCCCTTATTTCAATAGATTATGGTAACCCCTACAGCGGTGAGCTTAATGGCGCGCCGCTGAAAGATAATCTGCTGCTTGACGGGCAGCGGCTCCGGCTCGATCTGAAACACTGGGAAGTCGAACCTCATCATCTGACGACGTCACACGCCATCTCAATTGACGAATTTTTACAGCAGGTGATGGATGCGGGCGCTATTCAGCTACTGTACCGGCCCGATGCGGGCATTTCCTTACATGGCCTTAAGGCTGCGCTACTACTGATGGATGATATCCAGGGAAGAGTTAATGGAATGAGCGCCTGGGTAAAACGGGGCAGCCGCGCCGCCGAGGATGTCACCCCCGTACCTGACGTGCCCGTCATTATGCCTCTCAGCCATCCGCCGCTGGCCCTGACGCGCGATGAGACAACGGGGCTGATTGATTTTGGTACCTGGCGTATCAACACGGACGAATGCTCGCTTGATCCGCAGCGGCGCGAGGTGAGTGTGGCACCGCTAAGCGACCAGAAAGCGCTCCTGCTTATCAGCTGCGAAATGGGCGCTTACAACGTCATTGATTTAGCATTTGAGGTGACGCGTTCGCTGCCCTATGTGGCGAAAGGGGTGACGCTGACGCTACCCTTTATTCCCCCGTCGCATACCGAAAAGCAGTTAGAGCTGGTCAACGCCGAATATGATGCCAGCAGTGGCGCGCTGTTAACCTATAACAAGGGCAGGGGACTGGGAGACTGCGGTTTGGCGACGCGCTGGCAGTATGATGGCAGGGAGTTTGAGCTGGCTGACTATGCAGAAGAGAGTACCTGCGATGCCTGGCACGGTAGTGATGACTGGCCATCGCTATGGACTACGCAACAGCCACCCATCGCCAGCGTCGAGATGACACCGCAGTAAGGGGCAGGCGGGTGGAGGGCAAAAAAAGCCCGGCTAAGAAGCCGGGCTTTTATCATACAGAAAACAATCAGTGGGGCTTCAGCAGCGCCTCAGCATGACTGACAATGTTTTCAACGGTAAAGCCAAATTCATTAAACAGCTGCGGCGCAGGGGCAGACTCACCGAAGGTGGTCATACCGACGATAGCGCCATTCAGACCGACATATTTATACCAGTAGTCGGCAATTCCGGCCTCTACGGCCACGCGAGCGCTTACCGTGGAAGGTAATACGGATTCGCGGTAGCCCACATCCTGCTTATCGAACAGGTCGGTTGAAGGCATAGAGACGACGCGGACCTTGTGGCCTTCCGCCGTCAGTTTTTCAGCTGCGCCCAGCGTAATTTCAACTTCCGAGCCGGTCGCTATCAGAATCACATCTGGCGTACCCTCGCTATCTTTCAGCACGTACGCGCCGCGGGAGATATTCTCCAGCTGCTCTTTGGTACGTTCTGGCTGTGCCAGATTCTGACGTGACAGGATCAGCGCCGTGGGGCCATGATGACGCTCAACCGCATGTTTCCACGCGACCGCCGTCTCAACCTGGTCACAGGGGCGCCAGACGCTCATATTTGGCGTCACGCGCAGGCTGGCGATCTGCTCAACCGGCTGGTGGGTCGGACCATCTTCGCCCAGGCCAATAGAGTCATGGGTGTAGACCATAATCTGTCGGGCTTTCATCAGTGCGGCCATACGCACAGCGTTACGGGCATATTCTACAAACATCAGGAAGGTAGCGGTATAAGGAACAAACCCGCCGTGATGCGCAATGCCGTTGCCGATGGCGGTCATACCAAATTCACGCACGCCATAGTGAATATAGTTACCGGCATGATCTTCTTTGATGGACTTAGAGCCAGACCACATCGTCAGGTTGCTCGGTGCCAGGTCAGCGGAGCCGCCAAGGAATTCAGGCAGAATTTTACCCCAGGCTTCCAGCGTATTCTGAGACGCTTTACGGCTGGCGATTTTCTGCGGGTTAGCCTGCAATTCTTCGATGAACTTCTGCGTTTCCTGCTGCCAGTTTTCCGGCATTCCCCCGTCCATACGGCGGGCGTACTCTTTTGCCAGTTCAGGATGCGCGGCTTTATAAGCGGCGAACTTCTCATTCCAGGCTTTCTCAGCCTTAGCGCCGGCCTCTTTGGCATCCCACTGAGCGTAAATCTCCTGTGGGATTTCAAACGGTGGATAGTTCCAGCCCAGCTGCTTACGGGTCAGCGCAATCTCTTCATCGCCCAGCGCGGCACCGTGGGCCTCTTCTTTACCTGCTTTATTCGGCGAGCCGAAGCCGATAATCGTTTTACAGATAATCAGGGATGGCTTGTCAGTAACGCTTTGCGCCTCTTTAATAGCATTGGCGACGGCGTCAGCATCATGACCGTCAATTTCATGCACGACGTGCCAGTTATAGGCTTCAAAACGCTTAGCGGTATCGTCGGTGAACCAGCCTTCAGTTTCACCATCAATTGAGATGCCGTTGTGATCGTAGAAGCCAATCAGCTTGCCCAGGCCCAGGGTACCAGCCAGCGAGCACACTTCATGAGAAATGCCTTCCATCAGACAGCCGTCGCCCATAAAGACATAGGTGTGATGGTCAACGACGTCATGGCCCGGACGGTTAAACTGCGCGCCCAGGGTGCGCTCGGCAATCGCCAGTCCAACGGCATTAGCCAGACCCTGACCCAGCGGGCCAGTGGTGGTTTCAACGCCTGGGGTGTACCCAAGTTCCGGGTGGCCCGGCGTTTTTGAGTGCAGCTGACGGAAGTTTTTCAGTTCTTCCATCGGCAGGTCATAGCCGGTCAGGTGCAGCAGGCTGTACAGCAGCATGGAGCCATGGCCATTGGACAGGATAAAGCGGTCACGATCGGCCCAGGCCGGATTGGTCGGGTTGTGATGCATAAAATCGCGCCACAGCACTTCGGCGATATCGGCCATGCCCATTGGGGCGCCCGGATGACCACTTTTGGCTTTCTGCACGGCATCCATGCTCAGCGCACGAATAGCATTAGCCAGCTCTCTACGTGAAGACATATTGTTCTCCCTGATTTTTTTGTGGGATAAAATGGGCGGTATAACGCATTAAGGGCGAATGTCATCGCCCGGTTTACCTACGGCCTGATTGGCTACAAGGCTAATGCCGCCCATTCTGGAATGATTTACAGTCTGGCGGACAGCACGTTTTCCAGGTTCTGCTGGTCAACGGCAAACTGACGGATACCGTCAGCCAGCTTATCCACTGCCATCGGATCCTGATTATGTTCCCAACGGAACTCGGCTTCGGAAAGCTGTGCGGGCTGGTGGAAACACTCGGTTGATGGCGTCAGTTTGCGTTCAACCGGGGCATCGCTGGCCTGCAGTTCTTTAAGCAGGTTAGGTGAAATGGTCAGACGGTCGCAGCCAGCCAGCGCCAGGATCTGCTCCACGTTACGGAAGCTGGCACCCATAATGACCGTGTTATAACGATGCTGCTTGTAGTATTCGTAAATTTTACGTACGGAAACCACGCCCGGATCTTCGTCCACCACGTAGGGGTCCAGTGGTTTACGGCTGTTGTACCAGTCATAAATACGGCCAACGAAGGGAGAAATCAGGAATACGCCGGCTTCAGCGCAGGCGCGCGCCTGAGCGAAGGAAAACAGCAGCGTCAGGTTACAGTTGATACCGTTTTTTTCCAGCTCTTCAGCCGCACGGATGCCTTCCCAGGTGGAGGCCAGCTTAATCAGAATGCGTGAACGGTCAATACCGTTGTCTTCATACATTCTCACCAGCTTCTCTGCTTTCGTGACACACATACCGCGGTCAAATGAGAGGCGTGCATCCACTTCGGTAGAGACGCGTCCTGGGACGCTCTTAAGTATTTCCATACCGAGGTTGATGGCGACTTTATCGCTGGCGTTGATTATCTGCGTTTCTTTGCTGCCGCCCTGCTTTTTAGCGTAGTCAATGGCGTCAGTCATCAGATGCTTGTAGGAATCGAGGCCGGAGGCTTTCAGGATCAGAGACGGGTTGGTGGTGGCATCTTCCGGATGGTAGTTACGAATCGATTCGATATCGCCACTGTCAGCCACTACGGTGGTGTATTGTTTCAGTGCGTCTAGCTGGTTCATCTCTTGGCTCCTTGATGGGCAATCTGCAAAGCAAATCACCGCGACGGTACGCCTGATAACAGCGCGTCTCACCACCACGGTATTATATTCTTGGGCCAAACATTGCATCAGACGTGCGGTAATGGAAATGCGTTTTCTCTGATTGTTGCAATGGGTTGACCCAATGACTGGAAATCTGACGGGTAAAAATCGCCGCATCCATAAGTGTAGCACTCGCAGAGATTTTCGCCGGGGCGTCCCTTCCTGCGCAGGGGGAACAGACGGGGCATTCGGGGATGACGGGGGGGCAAATCTGGCGTGGCGCGTTTGAATGCGCTTAAGCCCGAAGCCGCGCAGGACGTGTGCCAGGATATTTTGCCTGGAGCAGCAGGGGGGACTGTCTCAGCGGCCGACGCATAAGCGGGCCGCTGCGGATAACGTTTAAACCCACGCTTTCACGGGCAGGAAGTCAGTATAGAGCGCAGCCTCTGGCGACCCAGACTGCGGCTGAAAGTCATATTCCCAGCGTACCAGCGGTGGCATGGACATCAGAATGGATTCGGTACGGCCACCTGTTTGCAGGCCAAAGAGCGTACCCCGGTCCCAGACCAGATTAAACTCTACGTAGCGTCCGCGACGGTAAAGCTGGAAGTCGCGCTCACGCTCTCCCCAGGTTAGCGCTTTACGCCGCTCAACCACCGGCAGATAGGCCTGTAAAAAGCCCTGGCCTACGGCCTGGATAAAACGGAAGCAGTATTCAAAATCCGGCGTATTCAGGTCGTCAAAGAACAGCCCGCCGATACCGCGCTGTTCGTTGCGGTGTTTGATAAAAAAGTAGTCGTCGCACCACTTTTTATAGCGCGGATAAACATCTTCCCCAAACGGCTGACAGAGGTCGAAGGCGGTCTGATGCCAGTGCACCGCATCTTCTACAAAACCATAGTAGGGCGTCATATCAAAGCCGCCGCCAAACCACCAAACCGGCTCGGCACCCGGCTTCTCGGCGATAAAAAAGCGCACGTTAGCATGACTGGTAGGCACGTAAGGGTTTTCCGGGTGGATAACCAGCGACACGCCCATCGCTTCAAAACTTCGGCCCGCCAGCTCGGGGCGGTGCGCCGTGGCAGAGGCCGGCATCATATCGCCATGAACGTGGGAGAAATTCACCCCGGCCTGCTCAAAAATGGCGCCTTTGCGCAAAACCCGACTGCGTCCGCCGCCGCCGCCTTCGCGCGTCCAGCTGTCTTCTTCAAACCGGGCGCCACCGTCAGCCTGTGCCAGCTGATGACAAATACGATCCTGTAAACTCAGTAAAAACTGTTTAACCTGGGCAATATCGGGTGCGTTCATGGCTTAGCCTGCATTAAAAAACAACGTGCGCAGTATACGTCAAATTTGTTTTTATGGGCGGCGGTTATTGGCATCGAACTCATTAAAGTAGCTGATAATGCCGCCAACAATGGCACTGGCAATTTTCTGGCGAAACGCCGTGCTGCCCAGCAGCCGCTCTTCCGAAGGGTTGGTGATAAAGGACGTTTCCACCAGTACCGACGGGATAGAGGGCGACTTCAACACGGCGAAGGCCGCCTGCTCGGTATGCTGGCTGTGCAGATGGTGAACCGGGCGGATTTGGTTCAGTACGTGCTTGCCCAGCGTCAGGCTGTTTTTGATGGTATCCGTTTGTACCAGGTCGAACAGCACCTGCTGCAGATAATGATCTTTTTGCGACGACTTAACGCCGCCCACCTCATCTGCGGCGTTTTCTCTTTTGGAGAGGTAGCGTGCCATGCTGCTGCTGGCACCGCGATTCGACAGCGCAAATACCGATGCACCGTTGGCATCCGGGCTGGTGAAACCATCCGCGTGGATGGACATAAACAGGTTCGCGCCGTGCTGATGGGCAATCTCTACCCGCTCGCCTAGCGGGATGAAATGGTCGCTTTCCCGGGTCAGTCGGGCTTCGATATGGGGATGGCTGCTCAGCATCTGACGGATATGATTAGCGATCTCCAGCACCACGTGCTTCTCTTCTGACCCCTCTTCACCGACGGCGCCTGAATCAATACCGCCGTGACCCGGATCAATCATGACAATTTTCTTACCCGCTGCCGCAGGCGGGGGCGAAGTATGCGCGCGGGGATTGCGCAAGGCTGCTTTGGGCAGCGGCTCTTCTTTTGCACTGGCCGGGTTCCGGGCCAGCAGGGCCAGCGCCAGGCCGGAAAGCAGCAGCTGGCGGCGGGTCGTTAAGGGGGTCATCAGGCCGAATTTAGTCATTACTGCGTCCTCGGGGCACAATTTGCCTGTTGTTATATCGTAACAATTGGGCCAGCGCGAGAAGGGAACTATTGCAACCTTTTACTTTTTATTTCAGCCAGCTACTTATGCAGCGGCGCTTTTTTGCCGTTTCCGGGGATTGCAGACTTGCACCCGCAGAAGAAAGCGTGATAATCAGCAAATTATTATTAACATCAGGGGCAACGCCATGGAAATCCGCGTTTTCAGCCAGGACGATTTTGAAGAAGTTATTACGCTCTGGGAGCGGTGTGATTTGTTACGACCATGGAACGATCCTGAAATGGATATCGAAAGAAAGCTTAATCACGATCCCGACCTTTTTCTGGTGGCCGTCGTTGGCGGTGAAATTGTCGGTACGCTGATGGGAGGCTACGATGGTCATCGGGGATCGGCGTATTATTTGGGGGTTCACCCTGACTATCAGGGGCGTGGCTTTGCCAATGCGCTGATTAACCGACTGGAGAAGAAACTGATTGCGCGCGGCTGCCCGAAAATCAACGTGATGGTGCGCGAGGAGAATGATGCGGTGCTGGGCTTTTATGAAAAGCTCGATTACGAAATGCAGGACAGCGTTTTGCTCGGCAAACGTCTGATTGAAGATCGTGAGTACTAATATTTTGTTAAGCAAGAAGCTTACCCACGATCTGCCGGAGGGGTTGTTGAGGTGATCCACACGTACACTCCCGATGATTACGATGCTAAAGGTCAGCTGACGCTACCGCTGGGTTTCTGGGCCGTTTTGCTGTTGCAGGCGCGAACATGGGTTTTGTTTGCCGCGGCGGCGGCCTCGAAGCAGCAGAGCGCTTCTCTTCTTGAGCTGTTTTATCCTGACTCCCGGGTATTCTGGACCGGACTGGGACTGGGCGTTCCGGCCGCACTGGGACTGCTGCTGACCGGGTATCGCCAACGGTTTCCCCGCCTGTGGTGCGCCTGGCGCGGCGTGCTGTGCCTGACGCTGTTAACCACATTGCTGGTGCAGGGCATAGCCCTCTGGCTGGGCGAAGAAGATCTCTCCCCGCTGGCAATCCTTTTTAGCGGCTTCGATCTGCTCGCGCTGGGCTATCTGTGGCTGAATCAGCGTCTGCATGACTGTTTTGACCCGGCCCGGAACGCAGGTTAAAACCGCTTCATTCTGGACAATAAACCCGCCTGTCCGGCTTTATTGGTCATGCCGGATACGCGGTATAAAACTTTTTCGTCGATCGGCACTCATAGCACTAGTCGTTTTTGATTATCTCAGGAGTTGTAATGAAAACTGTTCGCCCGGCGCTTCTTGCCATTGCTCTGGTTCTGACGGGCTGCGCCAGCAGCGGCTCCTCTTCTGAGGCCAGCAGCGGAGCCACCTGGTGGAATCCGCTGACCTACTCCTGGTCGAGTCTGGCTCCATGGCACTGGTTCGGTTCTTCACCGGAAGTAACGGAGCAGGGAGTAGGCGGCCTGAATGGCGCTACCGCAATGAATGAAGCGGCTGTTAGCGATGGCCTGAGCGGAAACTATGAGGTGCGTAAAGGCATGCGCGGCGAAAATGGCGGCGTGGTCACCTTTTTCCAGGCGGTTAAAGAGAAGCAGGTCAAAGTTGAAGTGACCGGGAATACCACGGTTTCCCGTATTGACGTCATGGATAGTGATATTGCTACCACAGACGGCAAAAAAATCGGCACGCCGTTTAGTGACCTTTATAGCAAAGCCTTTAACGTCTGTCAGAAGGGCACCGGCAGTGACGCGGACGGCGTGGAGTGTAAGGCTCCCGGCAGTCAGCATATCAGCTATCTGTTTCGCGGAGAGTGGCACGGTCCTGAAGGCCTGATGCCAGCGGATGATACATTAAAAAAATGGACCATCAGCAAAATAATCTGGCGCAGCTAATCTTCCCCTTTTTTGAGTAGTATCAAAGGTAAGTACAATTTTTACCGTCAAAAAACGTACCGCCTTAAAATCCGGGTAAACTGTCTGCCACCACCTGTTGCAGACAATTTACCAGGGAGAATTACCGGATGTTCCAGTTTCAGAGCGGCATTTTGCCCGAACACTGCCGTTTTGCCATTTATCTTGAAGCGACCGTGCGGGGGGATCTGGCGCATATCCGCCATGCCTGCGGGGCGTTTTTGCGCCAGCTGGCGCAGCTTCAACAGAGGTTCC
>Ga0153979_1000266_pt1 | contig 10054 bp, 6 predicted proteins | sample TSGA063MetaG_FD_104690 | JGI IMG/M metagenome (GOLD analysis project Ga0153979, IMG submission 104690) | Attine ant fungus gardens microbial communities from Georgia, USA - TSGA063 MetaG | ecosystem: Host-associated > Fungi > Mycelium > Unclassified | place: USA: Georgia, Magnolia Springs State...
CAGGGCCGATAAACTCGGGGTTAAGGCCAAACTGCGGGCAGGCGGCATAGCAGAGCCCACAGTTGATACAGCCGGAGAACTGGTGGTAGCGGGCCATCTGGGCTGGCGTTTGCTGGCCCGGTCCCTCTGATGGGTCCCTGGCATTACCGATTACATAGGGTTTGATCGCTTCGAGGCTTTCAATAAAGTGGCTCATATCGACGACCAGGTCTCGTTCCACGGGGAAATTAGCCAGCGGCGCCACGAGCATTCCCTTTGGATATTCACGCAGGAAGGTTTTGCATGCCAGCTTCGGCACGCCATCTACCATCATGCCGCAGGAGCCGCAAATCGCCATCCGGCAGGACCAGCGAAAGGAGAGATCGCAGGCGAGATTATCTTTAATGAAACCCAGCGCATCCAGCAGCGAGGTTTGTTCATCCCAGGGGACATCAAAGCTCTCATTGCGGGGCACCCGGTCGGTCTCGGGGTTATAGCGCTGGATAACAATTTTACAGCGCTTCATATCGCTCATGCCTTGCCTCCTTTTGCTTCAGATTCACCGCCATAAACGCGTTTAGCAGGCGGCAAACGGGTAATATTTACCGAATCCCAGGCGATTTCGGGTGCGCCGTGTGGGTTAAAAAAAGCGAGAGAGTGACTGAGGAAATGCGCATCATCCCTTTGGGTACAGCCTTCATCCAGTCGCTGGTGAGCACCGCGGGATTCTTTGCGATGGAAGGCCGCGTGGGCCATGCATTCTGCAACGTCCAGCCCGTGTCCCAGCTCAATGCTGTAAAGCAGCTGGGTGTTAAATACGCTCGACATATCGCTGATATGCACGCGTTTAAAGCGCGCTTTCAGTTCGGCCAGTTTATCTATCGTCTTCTGCATCAGCTCGGGGGTACGATAGATGCCGCAGCCCTCTTCCATCGCCATACCCATTTCATCGCGCAGGGTTGACCAGCACTCATTACCCTGCTGATTCACCAGCGCATTAAGGCGGCGTTCGCAGTCGCTGGCCTGTGCCATCAGCGCCGCCGTGGAGGTTTTTTTGCTCTGCAGGGCGCGGGCAGCGGCCTGCTCACCCGCAACGCGTCCGAAGACCACCAGTTCGGCCAGAGAATTAGACCCCAGACGGTTAGCGCCGTGCAGGCCAACTGAAGAGCATTCACCTACGGCAAACAGCCCGCGAATACGGGTTTCACACTGAGCGTTAGTTTCAATGCCGCCCATGGTGTAGTGCGCCGTTGGGCGAACGGGGATGGGGGCGGAGACGGGATCAACGCCGACATAAGCTTTGCTGAGTTCGCAGATAAAGGGCAGGCGTTCGTGCAGTTTCTTTTCACCCAGATGGCGGAGATCGAGGTGAACCACGTCACCGCGAGGCGTGGCGATGGTCCGGCCATTCTGCCATTCATGCCAGAATGCCTGTGACACTTTGTCACGCGGACCCAGCTCCATATATTTATTTTCCGGGTGGCCGAGTGGTGTTTCGGGGCCCATACCGTAGTCCTGCAGATAGCGATAGCCATCTTTATTTACCAGAATACCGCCTTCACCCCGACAGCCCTCCGTCATCAGGATGCCTGAGCCGGGCAGGCCCGTGGGATGATACTGCACGAACTCCATATCCCGCAGCGGCACGCCATGACGTAGCGCCATACCCATGCCGTCGCCGGTAACGATGCCGCCGTTGGTATTATAACGGTAGACCCGTCCCGCACCGCCGGTAGCAAGCACCACAGCATTCGCCTGCAGATGAACCAGCGTGCCCTCCATCATGTTCATGGCCACCACGCCGCGTACTTCGCCTTCATCCACCAGCATATCGAGAACAAAATGCTCATCGTAGCGGGTGATTTGAGGGTATTTGAGCGAGGTCTGGAACAGGGTATGAAGCATATGAAAGCCGGTTTTATCCGCGGCAAACCAGGTACGCTCGATCTTCATGCCGCCAAAGCGGCGTACGTTAACTGAGCCATCGTCGCGTCGGCTCCAGGGGCAACCCCAGATTTCTAGCTGAGCCATCTCTCGCGGGCAGTGCTCGACGAAATAATCCACCACGTCCTGCTCGCACAGCCAGTCACCGCCGGAAACGGTGTCCTGAAAATGAAGATCGAAGCTGTCATGTGCCTGGGTGACGGCAGCCGAGCCGCCTTCAGCCGCGACGGTATGGCTGCGCATAGGATAGACTTTGGAAATCAGCGCGATGGAAAGGGTGGGGTAGGCTTCGGCTGCGGCGATGGCGGCGCGCAGACCCGCTCCACCGGCACCGACAATGACCAGATCGGCAGTAACGTGTTGCACGGTATTCTCCCTGTCAGCTTGTCATAGAGGAGGATGAGAGATATCCCTCATTTATCCGTGGGTATTATAAAGCGCGCCAGCCGCGCTAAACTTGATATGTTCAGGTATTCAGGTGAAAAATTAAGCGCAAAAATGCGACGCGGCTGACGTTTTTATGCAAATTTTTTTGCCAGCGGCCCGCGCGATCCCGCTAATAACCGAATGCGGCGGCGCAAATTTGTTTGTCTTCGCCCGCTCGGGTAGACTGCTTCACCCTGTCAGACTGAGGAGTCGAAAAGATGAGCGATACGGCCAGCTGGCTACCAAGTGCACCCATTGCCAATTTATTAAAAAGAGCGGCGATAATGGCAGAAATTCGGCGTTTTTTCGCCGATCGTGGCGTACTGGAAGTTGAAACCCCGGCTATGAGCCAGGCTACGGTGACCGATGTCCATCTGTTCCCTTTCCAGACCCGCTTTATTGGGCCAGGCGCAGCCGGAGGGCAGGATCTCTATTTGATGACCAGCCCGGAATACCATATGAAAAGGCTGCTGGCCGCGGGTAGCGGCCCCATTTTCCAGCTCTGCCGCAGCTTTCGTAATGAAGAATCGGGCCGTCACCACAATCCTGAATTCACCATGCTGGAGTGGTATCGACCGCACTACGACATGTATCGCCTGATGAACGAAGTGGACGATCTTTTGCAGCAGGTGCTGGAGTGCGCGCCGGCAGAAACGCTCTCCTACCAGCAGGCATTTATTCGTCATCTGGAGATCGATCCGCTCTCGGCCGATAAGGCACAGCTGCGGGCGGCGGCGGAAAAGCTGGGTGAGGGCGAACTGGCGAACCGGGAAGAGGATCGGGATACGCTGCTTCAGCTGCTGTTTATGCTGGGGGTGGAACCGCACATCGGAAAGGATAAACCGGCTTTTGTGTATCATTTCCCGGCCTCACAGGCCGCGCTGGCGCAGATCAGTACCGAGGACCATCGCGTTGCTGAACGCTTTGAGGTCTACTTTAAAGGAATGGAGCTGGCCAATGGCTTCCATGAGCTGACGGACAGCCGTGAACAGCATCAGCGGTTCGATCAGGATAACCGCAAGCGCGCCGCTCGCGGACTGCCTCAGCACCCCATTGATACCAACCTGTTGGATGCGCTGGCGCACGGTTTGCCAGACTGTTCGGGCGTGGCCCTGGGGGTGGATCGCATCGTGATGCTGGCGCTGAAAGTAGAGACGTTAAGCGAGGTGATCGCCTTTTCCGTCGACCGCTGCTAAGTTGAGCTGAATAGTTGATCACCGCGAATTAAGTCGGGACAGGAGACGTCATTGCCGCCCTTTATCCCAGGCGGCCTACAGGCCGCCTGACTTATAGGTGCGCGTCGGCGTCGGCGTCGTCCCACTGCCCGGTGGGGTTTTACGCCCCAGCGTTTCCATTCGGACCTGGAAAGGCGGGAACGGCATTTCAAGACCGTGCTCCTGATAACCGCGAAGGATGTGCTGGTGCAGCTCGTGCCGCAGCGGCATGCGGTGTCCCATCTCCGCCGCGTGAATACGCAATTCAAACAGCTGGATCCCCTGCTGTAAATCCACCAGATAGGCCTCAGGCTGCGGCATCTCCAGTACGTACTGGCAGCGGTGCGCGGCGGCTAACAGCACGCCGGTCACTTCTTCACTGTCGGCTTCTGCCGCCGCTGGGATGGTCAACACCACGCGCGTCACCGAGTCAGAAAGCGACCAGTTAACGAACTGTTCGGTAATGAATGCCTGATTGGGAACGATAATTTCTTTTCTGTCCCAGTCGGTAATGGTGGTCGCACGGGTATTGATGCGGGTGATACTGCCGGTTAAATCCCGAATGGTCACCGTATCGCCGATGCGAATCGGCTTCTCAAACAGAATGATCAGGCCGGAAACAAAGTTGGCGAAAATCTGCTGTAAACCGAACCCCAGCCCGACCGTCAGACCCGCCACCAGCCACTGTAACTTCGACCAGTCGATACCAATCATGGAAAAGCCCACCAGCCCGCCGATCAGTATCAGCAGATATTTGGTCAGCGTGGTAATGGCATAGCCGGTGCCGGGGGTGAGATTAAGATGCTGTAGCAGCGCCAGCTCCAGCAGGGCGGGCATGTTACGCACCAGCTGAGTGGTGATAATCAGCACCAGAATGGCGATCAGCACCGATCCGAGCGTAATCGGCTGGAGGCTTTCCACGCCCTGCACGGTAGTGCTGGCGTCCCACAGGCGAATATTTTCCAGGAAGCCAAACGCCGAGTGAATTTCAGACCACAGTACGATTACCGACACCAGCGCAATCAGCGTCAGAATAGAGCGGACCAGCCGTAGCGACTGCGCGCTGATGGCATCAAGATCGATAACCGGCTCTTCCACGTCGAGATTCTCAGAATTGGCCTGCTGTGTGCCTGACTCCTCTTCACCTTTGGCGCGCTGAGCCAGGATATCTGCGCGGCGGCTGCGGGCACGATCGAACGCGATACGGCGGCGCTGGATAAGCATCCAGCGGCGAACAATATGGTAGATAACCAGTAACAGGAACCAGATGGCAACCGATGTCTCCAGCCTGGCCAGCAGCGCCTGTGCAGTAGCCAGATAGCCAATGCAAGAGGCCAGTGCGGCGATCAGCGGAATACAGATCATCAGATTCCACAGAACGTTATTGACGAAGTTTTCGCCATTACCTTCTTTGTCCAGGTGCAGGGGGATGCCGGCGCGTTTCAGGCTGACGGTTACCAGGCTGAGCGCGCCGCAAATCAGAATAAAGCACACGCGCCCCAGGGTGGCCGAAAATTGCCGGTCATCCAGGTTATCCAGACCAATCAGCAGCATAATCAGCGGCACGACCAGCCAGATACTTAGCGTATAGAAGCGCATGGCGCGCGCCACGCGCACTTTCGGCCAGCGGAAATGCACAATAAACAGACCTTCCGGGCGGGCGAAAGCGGCGCTGATCATAAAGGCCCACAGCAGCGGCACGGTTGCTGTTACGCCATCCCCTGTGGCTACCGCAATTGGATAGGGCCAGGCATGTTGCAGTCCGAAGCCCAGCGCCATCCACAGTACCGGCAGCGGCAGGGCGACGAGAATTGACCAGAAGACGGTGCGCAGGGTCAGTCCAAAGCGATCGAGCGTGACTTTGCCGACCTTGCCGGAGGCGCGGGTAAGAAAATCCCGATAGTGGCGACGCGAGCTCAGGCTAAAGCCCACCAGCAGCAGCGCCCCCATAATCGGCAACAGGGTTTCCCGGCTGGTAAACATCATTACCATGGCCCCGCCAAGCTGCCCCAGCGTATCCAGCGAAAGCAGGCTATTCATATCGCGAACTAAATTGAGGGGGAAGTTGAGGTTTATCGCGCTGACGTCTGCGGTCCAGAACAGGTAGCGGTGCGTCGCCTCTTTTACTTCATTCAGCGCATCTTCCAGCTGCCCGTTGGCGACCTTAAGCTTGGTCACTTCCAGAATCAGATTATCGCAGCCGGAAAGCAGCGAGCCGAGCAGCTCCCGCTGGGTTTTAATCTGTGCCTCAAGAATACGATGCTGTTCGCTGGTTAACGGCGTGCCGTCATCCTGTTTCTGCTTTAACAGCTGCTCCTGATGTTCAAGCAGGTCCTCGTAATGCAGGCGCTGCACTCGCAGCTCGCCCATCTCGTTATCCAGCTGCTGCGGCTTCGGCATTTCGGGCAATCGGGCCACCTGGGCGCGAAGCGCCTCGCCCAGTACGTTCGAGATGCCCAGCCACTGCGACTGTTCGCGGATGGTGCTTAGCGCCTGGCGTACCTGAAGGGTTTGATTGGCTGCGGTACGCTGCTGCGAGGCGACCAGGTCCAGCCGCTGCGCCTGTTGATTGAGCGCTGCTGACAGTTCGCGGTTGATGCGAAACTGCCTGCTGATATTCTGCGGCAGTTCACCGCTGTTCTCCGCCAGCTGCTCGGTACGCGCCAGCGCCTGCTCGGCCTCGCGTTGACGGCGGGCGTTAAGCTGATTGCGCAGATCCTGCAAATAGGTGTCAAGCTGAGCGGCTTTACGCTGATGAAGCTCGCTGCGCATGCGCGCCAGCTCCTGACGGTTGTTGGCGGAAAGCTGCGCCAGCTCCAGCTCATCAACCCGTGCCTTCTGTGCGGTGGACTCAGCCTGGCGAGCGGCAAGCTGTGCCTGAGCCAGCTGCGTTACGGCGGAAGGCTGACCCTGGAGCCGCCTTTCTATGTCATTTAAGGCCCGACGCGCCTCTGATTGCTGTTGGGGGAGCTGCGCCAGCGAATCGCTGATTTCGCGGGCACGATCCTGCTCCTGCTGAGCCTGACGGCTCTCTTCCAGCAACTGACTGCTGACCTGGAGGATCTCCTGATCCAGTTCAGAAGCGGTCATGGAACTGCGAACGGTCCTGGGATTATCAATGAGTGAAGCGATGGACTGACGAAGGTCGCGAGCCATCTTTGGGAAGTCGTCAATCACCTGCTGATAGCTGGTGGCGTTGGAGACAGATTTTTGCTGTTCGTCCAGCCAGTTAAGCGTGGCCTGGAGCGCGTCCATCGTTTCCGCCTGATTCGGCGTATTTTTGTCCGACCTGGCCTCGTCAAGCTGCTGCCTGATTTGCGCGGCGTCAGGACCACTGGCAGCGCAGGCGGGCTGGAAAAGCATCCAGGAGAGTAAAATCGTCAGAATCAGGCGTAACATGAGCATCAACTATGGATGGTGTAAAACGTCTTCTGCAGGGGTTTTCTGCAGGGCGATAGCCAGCGTCTGGCCCAGACGCGTCTTCGTTTCCGGCGTCAGGCTTTCCGCCAGTTTGATTCTGTTGGGAGCAAAAAGGTTAATCACCGTTGAACCGAGCTTGAACCGGCCCATCTCCTGCCCTTTAAGCAGCACTACCGCGCCATCTTCGTCTGCACCCGGCCAGCTCCAGCGCTTAATGACACCTTCTCGTGGCGGAGTCACCGTCCCAGCCCAGACCGTTTCGATGCTGCCGACAATGGTCGCACCCACCAAAATCTGCGCCATCGCACCAAATTCCGTATCAAACAGGCAGATAACCCGCTCGTTACGCGCAAACAGGTTCGGGATATTCTGCGCGGTTAGCGGATTGACGGAGTAGAGATCTCCCGGGACATAGATCATCTCACGCAGGATGCCGTTGCAGGGCATATGAACGCGATGATAATCACGCGGAGCCAGATAGGTGGTAACGAATTCCCCCTCGCGGAACAGGTCGGCCATGGTGTTATTACCGGCCAGCAGCGCCTCAAGAGAATAGGTATGGCCCTTGGCCTGAAAAATGCGATCGCCTTCAATGTGGCCCAGCTGACTAATTGCGCCATCGGCAGGCAGGACCAGCAGGTTAGGATCGGTTTCAACAGGGCGAGCGTCATCGCGTAGCGGGCGGACAAAAAAGTCGTTAAAGGAGCGGTAGCTGCCGGTATCCGGGTTCTGCGCTTCTTTCATATCAACCTTGTAAAACCAGACAAACAGATCGATAACGGCTTTGGTCAGCCAGCCAGCGCGCTTGCCTGCGCCCCAGCCAGCAAGTTCGGTCAGGCCCTTTTTAGGTAGAACATTATTCAGGCCGAGTTTTATACGATCCAACACGAGAGCCTCCAGGCTTGATCAGATAGCAAAATAGAAAGGGGGCGGATTGTAACAGTGCCCTGGCAATTAGGCTATTCCGCCCGGCCAGTTGCGCCAGGCGGGCAGGTTCAGTTGCTGCTATCGGAGAAGTTACGACGCGTTTTAAGCTGCATATCTGACATGCTGTCCAGAATGCGGTGATAGCTGTCGAAGCGCGCCGTCGCGATTTCACCCTTTTCAACGGCCTCACGGATTGCGCAGCCGGGGTCGTTGTCATGCTTGCAGTCACGGAACTTACAGTGGCCTAAATACTCACGGAATTCGACAAACCCCTGGGTGATTTGTTCCGGCTCAAGGTGCCACAAACCAAATTCGCGCACGCCGGGTGAGTCGATTACATCACCGCCGTTGGGGAAGTGATAAAGCCGGGCAGCGGTGGTGGTATGCTGGCCGAGGCCGGAAACGTCGGAAACGTCATTGGTGAGGATTTCGCCCGCCCCCACTTCCAGACCCAGCAGGGCGTTCAGCAGGCTCGACTTACCCACGCCAGACTGACCGGCGAAGATGCTGACTCGACCGGTTAGCGCCGTTTCAAGCTCTTCCAGCCCGCGCTTGTGATGGCTGGACACCATCAGTACGCGATAGCCGATGCGACGATAAATCTCCATCTGCTCATCGACAAACGCGCGGCCTTCGTCATCCAGCAGGTCGGTCTTATTCAGCACCAGCAGGGGTTCAACTTCCAGCGTTTCGCTGGCGATAAGGTATCGATCGATGATATTGAGCGACAGTTCCGGCAAAATAGCGGACACAATGACGATCTGATTAATGTTAGCGGCAATAGGCTTAACGCCATCGTAGAAGTCAGGGCGGGTCAGGACGGAGGTCCGTTCGTGGACTGCTTCAACGATGCCTTTAACGACTGCGCTGCCTTCCTGGCCTGGACGCCATACCACGCGATCGCCAGTGACCAGAGAGCGGATGGTGCGGCGAATATTGCAGCGGTGTTGGCTTCCGTCTGCATCTTCTACGTCAACGTGCATACCAAAACGGCTGATGACCACGCCATCGCGCGCTTCCCCGAACAGGCTGTCATCGGGTTCCGGCTTATCGGCACGCTGCTTCAGGCGGCGGTCATGGTTGGCACTGACGCGACGTTGCTGACCTTTGGACAGTTTGTTTTTAGTCACTCTTCCTCACAGGGTTTGGCAGGCTTCGCCCTAACGGGGCAAAACGTCTATGATACACCCTAACGTATAACGATATAAGCTACGGTGAGAAACCCAATGACCGCAAATGCCAGTAATCTGATTTGGATCGACCTGGAAATGACCGGATTAAACCCCGAACAGGATCGTATTATTGAAATTGCCACGCTGGTGACCGATGCCGACCTCAACATCCTGGCAGAAGGGCCGGTGTTTGCGGTCCATCAGTCTGACGCACAGCTGGCGCTGATGGATGACTGGAATGTAAAAACGCATACCAACAGCGGACTGGTGGAGCGTGTCAAAGCCAGCCAGTACAACGATCGGGACGCGGAGCGGGAAACCCTTGCCTTTTTGCAGCAGTGGGTGCCAGCCAACAGTTCACCTATTTGCGGCAACAGCATAGGGCAGGATCGTCGATTCCTGTTCAAATACATGCCTGAACTGGAAGCTTACTTCCATTATCGTTATCTTGACGTCAGCACGCTGAAAGAGCTGGCCCGCCGCTGGAAGCCCGAAATTCTGCCTGGCTTCAAAAAGCAGGGCACGCACCAGGCGATGGATGATATACGCGAATCGGTAGCGGAGCTGGCTTACTATCGTGAGCATTTTATCCAGCTATAACGGGGCCAGCACCCGTACGCGTTTTGGTACAGGGGCAGGGCGACAGTTTCATGGCGCACTGCTGCCGATTAAATCCGCATTCTGCTGTTTTAATCGGCACTCAGGCGGCAACTGAAAAAAATTGCCACGAGAGACTTGCAGCCAAAAGGAATTCTCGTATAATTCGCACCCCGTACCAGGACAGTTTTTGGTACCCAGAGCGGGAATAGCTCAGTTGGTAGAGCACGACCTTGCCAAGGTCGGGGTCGCGAGTTCGAGTCTCGTTTCCCGCTCCAGATTTTTGCCTTACGTTACCAGCATTATTGCGGGAATAGCTCAGTTGGTAGAGCACGACCTTGCCAAGGTCGGGGTCGCGAGTTCGAGTCTCGTTTC
>Ga0153979_1000267_pt1 | contig 10052 bp, 9 predicted proteins | sample TSGA063MetaG_FD_104690 | JGI IMG/M metagenome (GOLD analysis project Ga0153979, IMG submission 104690) | Attine ant fungus gardens microbial communities from Georgia, USA - TSGA063 MetaG | ecosystem: Host-associated > Fungi > Mycelium > Unclassified | place: USA: Georgia, Magnolia Springs State...
GATCATCCATTGTGATTTCAATTGTCAGGATGGCGTGTGAACGAGAGGAAGCACGATTGAGATTGGTAGCACCTATTGAGCGATTTTTTGTCGCTTGGCTATATGCAAAATTCAGTAAAAGTATGACAATTATTCGTTAAAACTTACTTATAGATAGCTTCGAATTCAGTTACCGACCCAATAGATAATGAAGAGAGATTGGCGACGAAGACCATGCCATTACCATCCTCACGAACGGGCAATTTGGGAGCCTAGAAAAAAAATAAAGATGAAGCAGGATGCCCTAACAAGGGAGCCAGGTAGATACATTCTCACGGACGACGAGGAGGTCGTATGGCTCGTCCTTGTATAATTCCATATAGGACATTGAGAATGAGAGCTGATACTGTGAGTATTGACTCTGTCGGTCAAAAAGAGCCTACAACACGTGAGATGTAAAGGGAATCATAGGAAGACAAGATGCACCTGTACTGTACGAGGGATGATGCCGGGTTCTGCTTTTGTGCCTTGCATCGTATGCGTTTTTCCGGAAGAAGTGACACCATAAGCAAATATAGTTACAGTCTTGAAGAGATTTTTCAGTCGTGTATTTTCAAGGAGTGAAATTATAAAACTAACAACACCGCTGTACACGAGATCAAGCAATGGCTCTACATCATTGAGGAAAATTTCCTCCTGTGTAGAATCATAGCCATAACAGCTAGAAAATCTGTTTTTTGTTTCTCTTGAGAAACCATGTGGTTCAAAGCCAGGTACATAACCACGTACGCAAACTTGAATATTTGTGAGGCATCCCGAGGGTTGGCTACAGATATATAGCTTCCGTCAACAGAGTCGATAGATTCATCAGAAGAGTGGTGAACAACGATGTCGTGGTCTGTGATTTCCCCCGGAAGGGGAGGGCGGAGACGAGCAGCAATCTTAATCCTGTGCGAAGCCATTGAGAGCAGCTAGGAAGTGTATTGTCGATATTTCGTTCTTATGTTCGGCGACGTGCTGTTAAGAACTGGCTGACGGTGGAGCACTAAACGCGGCATCGCGTACAACACGTGACCACAGCACGGCGGAATTCCATAATTGAAACTCCGACCCAATCCGTCAATTCGGACACAATGCTGCAGACAGCGACAACGACTCGCTCAGACTCAAGATGAAGTTGGTCAGGTATGTTATTCTGGTGCGGTCTCTATTCTTAGCGGCGCCCAGAGGTTAGTTGGACTCTTGTCGAGTTTCGAGTATCTCTGGACTGCTTTTCATGTCTCGCACAGTTACATTCGTCTAACATCTTTTTCTTGCAAGATTTTTGATGAAATTGAACAATGAGACGGTGACAATTGAGCTTAAGAACGGTTCTTTAGTTCATGGCACCATTACTGGTATGTTTTTCGGGAAAAACTACCAACCCAAGTTACTGATGTGTGCCAGGCGTGGACATGCAGATGAACACCCATCTCAAAACTGTGAAAATGACAACGCGCAACCGTGATCCCCAAAATCTAGATACTCTATCTATTCGTGGAAATACTATCCGGTATTTCGTCCTTCCTGATGCCCTTCCGCTGGATACGCTACTGGTTGATGATGCACCCAAACCGAAGGGCCGCAAGAAGGAAGAAGCAGCTCGTGCACGGGGGCGTGGACGTGGTGGAGATCGTGGACGTGGAAGAGGCAGAGGCCGCGGAAGGGGTCGGAATTAGACTGCCGCTTTGCAGAACTCGCATACTACCTTCGAAATGGCCAGACGCGCATCGCCAATACAAGTTCTGTATTCTTGATGTCCCTTGCTGTAATGTTCAACGCGTTCTTCAAGTTCGGGATATACGTAGCTCATGGCTGACCTTATTTCGTCCACCAGTACCAAATAGTATCATGTTTTTGAATTCTCCCTTCGTCGGCGAGATTGATATGCATCAATCTATCTGATCAGGGTCTCTAATCGATGTGTTCATAATCCCTGCCTGCATTATCCTGAATGATCATGTCGCCCTCACTTGGGCTGCTCCTGGTCTTGAAAACGCCAATCCATTGCTCTTCATCAAAGGCCAAATACTACCATGGTTATCTCTTTCCCACAGGGTCTTGGTACTCCGTATCCAACCTATCTTATGACAATTCTTTGCCAAAACTACAAGTCATTGGCTTGATAGTCTTGAATGAATCATCACATCCAAAGGCGAAGTCTACCATAGCTGCTCATCCACTGATGGCCGAATTGAGCAACAGCAACCGAGACAAACCCCGGTTGCGTCCTTCGGCAAACATATGAGGAGTTATTTCAAAACTTCTCCACTATTTTTGTCCCTGCTAATGTCGGCACCGGATCAGTGACGAGGAACTCGGACACTGAGAACATTGATGTAAACATCCATCTCCTGGGCTCTCTTATTAACGTAGGCTTAGGCTATCTTGTAGCCAAACCGATGGAAACAAACTTCAGGTTCCCGACTCTGACACCTCTGAACAGACTACTTTGCTCACTTCGATCCCCGGCTGGGCGGTCAATTCAGCACTGCTCATTAATGCAGAAGGAATCTTTTCATCATGTTCAGAAGTTTGGGCGTAGGGATGTTTGCAAAATGTTCAGAACCATACCCAATTCTGAGCCTGGGTTGAGATTACGGACGTGCCGATGGTGTATGTGCATTCGTTTGCTTTAGTGTTTTCATGACCATCTGGTAATCTGATTATAATGTGTGCGTCCTTGAACCTGTCATATCTAATCCGGAGCTGACAACTTCATTGGTGCTCGTTAACCTCGGGATAGATAGCATGTTGTCCTTGAAACCATGGTTCACAAAACAAATTGTCATGGTGGCGTCTTCGCCAGACCTAAACTGTAAACCCAATTTTCTGGTGTGCATTTCAATATCTTTTTGCCTCTTACATGATCAACGTCTACGACAACCTAACCACCTTTGAAAGCACTATGACACTTGACCTAACACACTGTCACTAACACTATCCTCGACCTTCTTTATCCCGACCCAGTGCGAACTGTTGGTCCCTCAAAGTTCCCTCTGCTTGCCAATCCTGGTATATTTCTTTCCTGAGACATAAAGTCTGCCAGTCACACTTGGCTTGCTTTGCTCGCCTCCTACTCTGTTCCGTGACCTATGTGTTTATATTGTACTCAATATGAAATGCGGAGCTCATTAAAGTTAAAGCCCTTGCCGAAAATGGCCTTGACGGAATTGGCAGATGCAGATGGCTCCATCCCACTCTTGCTAGGGAGCATAGTACGGGGCGATGTATATACGATTGGATGCACTGGAGTCACGACAGGACGATGAATTGTTCCATGACCAGAGACTACGGGCGTGACACTGATAACTTGGGGTGCTTGAGTCTTGGTGCATGACACTGGAACCACCACAGGCGTAATAGCTGGTCGTCTTATGACTTTCCTGGACGCCATGGACTTGGCTGAGACAGAAACATTTGACCTGGTATCGCTTGACTCATTAACGCCAGAGTCGCCAGTTGGTGGCATGTTAGAGGAGACGGGACCTTAGTCGGAACTCCAGGCCTCGCTGAAATGCTGGGCTTCGATACTGGCACGACTAAAGTCACTGCTGCGCCCACGATAGGTTGCTGCACCACTGGGACCACTTGAGCGGGAGTAGCGGGTCCTCGCGCTATTTTGACGGGCCTGAGTTGACTCGACACCTGGTTGCCTGGAGTCTGTCCAGGAGTACTCTCACTCGTTCGCTGGACGTCCTTGACGGGGTTGACGACTGCGATTTGTCGGACGCTGGACTCCATCGTCTTCATATCCACCAAGACCTTGGCCGCACTAGACAATACGGCCGTCTCCTTACTACTCTGCCCACCCGCAGTATCTCCCCCTTGAGCCTTGGATACAGCTGTCACGACGGCGTGCGTCAAGCCTCAGCTTTGCTCACGTCTAGGCCGAACTTAGCGGATGTTTTCATCAAACCTCCTCAACGCGGGTTACAAACTTCCTCATGCACACGCACACATTGCGAAGCTGAGTCTGCAAGTTCGGATCGCTTATGTGTTCAACGAATGTGTCGGCTTCACTAATGATGACTCCTCCCTGTTTTGATGTATCATCTCAGTCCCTGGATGCACAGAACTGAAGTGTGTTTAACCTAGGAGGTAAAATACTGATCAGTGATGATCAATGATAAGAGATGTGAGAGGAAAATAATAAAGTAAGTCATGATACAATATGTCATCACAGAAGATTGGAAGATAATTCCTGACTCATATATCAATCATAACAACTATCAGGCAGTCCACAGTGAATAAGATAGACCGCAGACCATTAACAGCGCATTAATCACCTGACTGGCAACCAGATGCCTTATTGATTCTTTTTTTTTTTTTTTTTTCAAATCAACGATTTATTACACGGGGCGCGTAGGCAGACCGTGGCAGTACAAAAAAAGGGGAGACTACGGACCCTTGGGACACGTTGTAAATGCCCCTACTACACTAACTAAGCATGAGGCAAAGAAGTATAGCTACGAACGAAATGAATGATGAAAAGGGAAAGAACCTAGCTTCCAACATGTCCTCCCAGACACTGCTTCCTACCCCAAAACATGTGCCCCACTGCCATAGACCCTCATGAATACCACGTTTGATAATGGACACCCACCCAGGTGCTCCAGTCAAACCCATTTCTAGGGTACCGGTGACTGCACAGTGAGCCGAAGCTCTGTGTGTAGATCCTGAATGGGTTCATTCTAGTCTGAGCTGCCAGGGCATCGTTCCCAGCGTTGACTCCCTACATGGTAAAGACAAAGGGTGGGACCCCTCGTCCATGTTGCGAGCACTGGGGCTCTCCCATATAGGTAGTGGCTACATCCACTCAGACGATCAGTGACGAGGAACCACCGCCTGCCTCACACCACCCCACACTAGCCACTCCCGATTCTCATACTCCGCCTGAGTGAGCCAAGGAGCAGCCAAGGACGACATTTCACCAGAGACACTGCCAACCCACATCCCAAAGCAAGATGCGCACCCAAAAGGAAAGCCTCCACCAGGTCAAGAGAGTCCGACACCAGCTGCGATGACCAGTAGCCGGAGTATAGATATTGAACATTGACCCCCAAAGAGAGGTCAGAAATAAAGAGGACGGCGAGTTACGACGATATTAGTGAAAGAGTTTTGGTAGAGTAATGGTCCCCTCAGCAGCCATCGCGGCCCGAAGAGGGGAGATGGTGGTGGTTAAAGGACGATGCCTTATTGATTCATCCTGCAGAGTTGAGTTAGGGGAAAAAAATGATATTTAAAAAAATGAAAAAATGATATGACAGGGTACATGCGTATATACTTCCCCCCCCATCTGTCAGTCGCGATACTCTTGCTTTTCTAGATATCCACAAGTTGGATATTCGAAATCTTGAATTTGAAAGAGTCCTTGACTGATGTGTTTTAGATCGTGGAGAGACAACCATCGTTCAATCTTATAAATACATCCAACAAATGGGATATCAGGGACATTTACGGTGCCCAAGAATAATTACAAAACATAGTCACAAAACAAATTCTTCACAAAATAATAGGTTGGGCGGTGCGATGAACGTGAAATATAGATCTCGAAAGCAGATCAATAAACATCGAAAGCCACAAGTATCAGATGAAATCCAATTCTTCAGCTCAAAAAGACCGCAATTTAGCATCAAATTAGCTTAGGCGGAAAGGAATTATGAATATGGCAGGTCAATGCCTTGTTTCGCGGGAACGAAGGAGCAGATAAAGCCCCTAGTCACACGGGTCATCAGTCGTCCTCGGGGAAATTGAAAATCAAGACAGACTTACAAACAAGACAGCGCATGTCACCACCTGCCGTTACAATGGTTGATCTGTGCAAATCGACAGAAATGACTACCGAATTAAAATTTTTGTCGGATCACGGATGGAGAAAAACTCACCTGAATTTGTATGACCAATCAACTGGAAACAGGCTGAATCCTCAACTGTATCCCACAAAAATATACTACAGTCTTTGGCACCCGAGACGATGTACCGATTGTCGCAGGCAATCGTCAGAACGTAGTCCTTATCGTGAACGGAGTCAGAATGTAATCCCAGTGGATTGAGCTAGCAAACGTACACTGTGTCCCCGGAAAATCTTGATGACCGGACATGCAACCATTCCACGCATGAACCTGTGTTTCATGCACTTCCTATCATCGGGAACGGCATCCCACAGACTCGAAACATTCCAGATCCTGACACTGCGATCCAAACCCCCACTAACAAGTCGCTTCGCGTCATTCATGAATCTAACAGCATAAACGCTGTCCCCGTGCCCTCCCAATTTCGCCTTCAGCTCTCCTGTTTTCATTGACCATATACGAATGAACTTGTCAAGACAACCACCAGCGACATACTGGCTGCAGAACGAGATAGAGATTGATGTGATGCCTACTGCGTCAGAAGACCCTTTGATCTTGGCTGCAGGCTCTGAGGTTCTGAGGCACTTATGATTGAAATCACGTAGGTCCCAAACGATGGCAGAGCCATCCATGGAACCAGAAACAGCAGAATGCCCATTTGGGGAATAATCAAGAGCACAGATCTCGCCTGAGTGACCGGAAAAAATGTCACATAGCTTTCGCAGTTTGATGCTCCATATCTGTCCATGAATGTAAGTCAGCGAGTTCAATAATCAGATGGGAAAATATATACCCTAACATTCATATCCTCGGCTCCTGCGGCCAAGTATTCGCCATCAGGACTGAAGCGAACACTCCGGATGTAAATATCCCCTTCTATGTTTGACAACGCCGGATCGGTGAGCGAACTGTATTAGATAAAACAATAAAAAATGCTGGTAACCCCTGAGCGAAACACTTACCATACTTGAACACCCGTCTTTATGTTGTAGATATAGATAGCTTTGTTACATCCCGCAGCTACACAATGGCCGTCTGGTGAAAAATGAATAGAACAGACAATACTGGGTAGGAGATAATAAGGCAGGCTGGCGCACGAAAGAGAGAGAGAGAAAAGACCTTGGTTGAGAGGTGGATCGGATTAAGTCAACATTCAGGTTCTGAACGAATTTGCGATCAAAAATGGCAACCCAGTCGCTGCAATCTTTACGGTATCCTGGAGGTACACTGGGCACTGCGAGATCTTGACACACTGAAGGCGCGAGTGAAGGCTTCTTCTCATTAATGCCACTAGAAGACGGAGATGGAGTGGGCAGTGATTGAATTGTAGATGAACGATGCGGTAGAGAATCTAGGGTCATTTTGATATCAGAACGAGGAAACCCAGTTCCTTCTACCGACCTCGGTTTAAGCAGGGTTCTCTATCCTCAGACTTGATCCGCTTGGAATTGTAAAGGTTATCGCCCGCCCTGGAGTATGTTCTCACACGTCGTTTGAGCTTTCGACCGATATTGGTGGTAGGCTCATGATGGCCTCGGTCTTTCGATAGCTGGATCACAGAAGGAGCTAAGCTTGTAGGTGCCGACGCCGAGAATGACGGTAGGTTTGTTGAGAGCTTTCGCGGAGGGAATGGGGGCTCTAGGCTGACAATGCTACGCTCATACCTCAATTCGCCAACGAGCTTTGATCGCTCCTGCTCGAAATGCTGTCTGCAAATTTCCGAACATCTCTCGAGCTTTCGAACTGCTTGTTTCATTATTTTAATTTCCATCTCCTGCTTTGTGACTGAAGAAAAGATAAGAAAAAAGTTGAGATTCTTATATGCTGTCACTGACAGAGAGTCCAGAGGCGGTTGCAGTCTTGATAGATGGTGTGGCGCTCTGCCAAGATTTTGTTGTACTCTTCCAGGATTGTACTGAAGGTGGCCCCAAGTTGACTTCCAAGGGATTGCCCAGAGCGCTGCGAATAGTCGTTGGGAGCAGAGGATACAGGTTGCAAGGACATCAAGAGACCAGGATAGCTTACGGAGCTTAAATATAGCGATTCGAATATTCAGAAATAGGTTCCACATGTAGATCTCCGGCAACCCGATCCAATGATGGCCTCGCATACCTTGTCTGCAATTTCCGCTGCCGCTGTCTGCTCCTTTCTTCGGATCCCTGAGTACGTAGGCTCCAGCACCAGTGATACTTCACAGTTGCCCTACCCTAGGCCACAGTTTTCTAGTTTCGTCACCTTCCAGTATCCGAAAGGTCGAACAGGCTGACCATCTCAGTATATTACCTAATCATCATATTCAAATTGTCGGCAAAATTCTATCGATGAACAGTGCTTTTTGCAGTAAGGCTTTCGGGTAAAAAGCTCTTCATATCGTTGGCTGACGTCATTCCGCTGAGGGATAAAAGATCAAGAACGAGAGAAATCTGATGACTCTTGGTGTACTTCTCTCGGCTATCAAAGGCAAGTCTTGGCACTTCTGCTTCCGATGTCTCATCCCAGGTCCATATCCTTAGCACCAGCCGGCGTTCTATATTTCTGGTCAAGGGATCTATTCTGGAAGCATTTCGGCACAGCGACTTCTTGAGACACTGGTATCGGTTCAGACATCGGTGTTTGGAACCTTGACTATCTCTCTTTGGGGAAAAGGTTTATCACGTTTGCCGAGTTTTCCGAGTAAGCCCGCTTAATCGCGCTACAATTGCAGTCGGTGATTGTTCCCATTCCTATCTATGTAGTAAACGTGTTCTAGATAGAGGCTGAACATATTCTCGGCTCAGGGTAAGACATTTGAGTGATAATGATCTGGGGTATTCAACTTTTGTCATTATTACGATGTCTTCCCCACTTGATGTGACATGTCACCGCAACGCATTAACGCATTAAGGGAATTTCAAGAAGCTGTTGAGGACTGATCAAGATTGAAGTAAATATCATTTCGTTGCGCATGATTCTAGATTGCAGCTTCACTGTCATATGAAACATAAAGTAATGTTTCTCGCCCTCTAACCCCATTCTATGCAAAACTCCACAGCTCACCAACAACGTCGAATTGGTGCAGTTCACTGCCATCTTCTCCTTCCCCTGGAGTGATGACCGAAGTCGGAAATGATATAAAGCCTTTCGATTGATCTATAGCTAATTCGGGTGCTTTCTTGATCTTTCTACCCGCCTCCGTATCAAATAGCTATCCGGATTTGAGAAGCCGGAAAACGCAACCCGACGAAAGGAACAATAGGAAATTTGAACCGATGAACTACTTTCCCATTAAAGAACTCACCGTAGCATAAGTATGATCTAAGAAATCTTCAAGGGGATAACTGGGCTTCGTAAATGGTTCGGTGAATATTTTGCACAGCGTGGATACGGTAGCATGATAATGCGATCGATGGGACAGCAGTTCCCATAGGGAGCTTTCTAATGCTCGGGTATTGATAGGATCTGTCTCATCGGTAAGAAAAGGATCTGTACAGATCGATGAAGATGTGGGGCGTCATGCCCAGCGAACGCGAATATCAAATCAATTCACTCAGCATTCATGATATAAACAAGGCACAGACCTGTGTATTCGTTTCCAGCGTCGGGGTTATGTATCATGACCATCAACGCTGGATGTCTTTTTAGGATGTTATAGGTAAATGGGATGATCATGATGATAGCTGCAGGGGGTGCCGACAAAGAAAGCCGGGACAGACGCTTGATGAAAGATGCCAGGAGGGTTGCCGGAAGATGGCTATGAATTGAGATAAGTAAAATCGAGAAATCAAAAAGGCAAAAAAAAGACCTACGTCGAACTAAGGAAGATTTCTGTCATTCTGAAGAAACGAGCGCGATGCTTGAGATGCAGGACATCCCGATCTAGGAATGCGTATAGGCGTGTGTAAAATGATGGGTAGTCCCTGAACTTGAATGAAAAACGAGCGTATAAGAGGGTTAGGTCAGGAAACTTACAGGTTGTAATCCTTGATGAGGATGAAAAGAGCATTCAGGGCTAGCAAGCCAGCGGAACCCCCTTCACGGTTGAAACATAAAAGAGAGGAAGTAACAAAAGGGAATTTGAAACCCACCAAAATCGACACATGCACTCACCCAGTCCATCACAAGGACAGGCCGCGTAAGATGAGGTAGTATTGCTCGATGCATGATGTGTAGTACCCGTACAGCCAACTTCTCCGTATCTGC
>Ga0153979_1000268_pt1 | contig 10045 bp, 11 predicted proteins | sample TSGA063MetaG_FD_104690 | JGI IMG/M metagenome (GOLD analysis project Ga0153979, IMG submission 104690) | Attine ant fungus gardens microbial communities from Georgia, USA - TSGA063 MetaG | ecosystem: Host-associated > Fungi > Mycelium > Unclassified | place: USA: Georgia, Magnolia Springs State...
AGGCAGGTAAAGCGGTGCTGCGCATCGAACGTGAAGGGCTGGAGCAGCTTGATCAATACATCAATGACGATTTCAGTCGCGCCTGCGCAATGATATTTGCCTGTCGCGGCAAAGTGGTCGTGATGGGCATGGGCAAATCGGGACACATTGGTAAAAAAATGGCCGCGACCTTTGCCAGTACCGGTACGCCATCATTCTTTGTGCACCCCGGAGAAGCCAGCCACGGCGATCTCGGTATGGTAAGCACCAATGACGTGGTCATCGCCATTTCCAATAGCGGCGAGTCAGGTGAAATCCTTGCGCTGATTCCGGTGCTAAAGCGCCAAAAAGTCCAGCTGATTTGTATCACGGGCCGCCCGGAAAGCGCGATGAGCCGCGCAGCTGATGTGCACCTGTGTGTGAACGTGCCGCAGGAAGCCTGTCCGCTGGGCTTAGCACCGACCACCAGCACCACCGCCACCTTAGTCATGGGCGATGCGCTTGCCGTCGCTCTGCTGGAAGCGCGTGGATTTACGCAGGAAGATTTTGCGCTGTCGCATCCCGGCGGCGCGTTGGGGCGTAAACTGCTGTTGCACGTCAGCGATATCATGCACAGCGGCGATGAAATCCCGCACGTCAGTCGTGACGCGTCAATGCGTGATGCATTACTGGAAATTACGCGTAAGAATCTCGGCTTGACGGTCCTCGTCGATGATCTGATGAAAATTGAAGGCATCTTCACCGATGGGGACTTACGTCGCGTTTTTGATATGGGCATCAATTTCCAGACGGCCCGCATCCAGGATGTGATGACCAGCGGCGGCATTCGCGTGCGTCCAAATATGCTGGCGGTTGACGCACTTAATCTGATGCAAAACAAAAACATTACCGCCCTGCTGGTCGCCGATGACGATCGCCTGCTTGGTGTGGTACATATGCATGACATGCTGCGCGCTGGCGTAGTCTGAACAGGAAATACTCATGAGTACTGAAACGGCGATGGTCGAGACTTGCTACGGTCCAGTGAGCGCAGCGGTGATGGCACGTGCCGCGCAGATTCGCCTGCTAATTTGTGATGTCGACGGCGTGATGTCCGATGGCGTGATTTATATGGGGAACAGCGGTGAAGAGCTAAAAGCTTTTAACGTACGCGATGGCTATGGTGTGCGTTGCCTGCTGACCTCCGGCGTCGAAGTGGCTATTATTACCGGCCGCAAAGCAAAACTGCTGGAAGATCGCTGTAAAACGCTCGGCATTACGCATCTTTACCAGGGACAATCGGATAAGCTTTTGGCCTGGCGTGAACTCCTGGATAAACTGTCGTTATCTGCCGAACAGGTGGCGTACATCGGTGACGATCTGATCGACTGGCCAGTAATGGCGCAGGCGGGTTTGAGCGTTGCCGTGGCGGATGCCCACCCGATTTTGCTGCCGCGCGCGCATTATGTTACCCGCATTGCCGGTGGCCGCGGCGCAGTACGTGAGTTGTGCGATCTGATTTTGATTGCGCAGAACAAATTTGAGGATGCCATAGGGCAATCAATATGAGTAAGAGCAGGCGTTGGATGACGCTGATTCTGGCCCTGATCGCGTTGGTGCTGATCGGCTGGAATCTCACCAACCAGGATGACAACAAAACGCCGGTGGCGACGAACAATCAAGAGCCAACGTATACCAGCGAAAAATCCAATACTGTGGTGTATAACCCCACGGGCGCACTGGGTTATAAGCTGGTGTCAGATAAAGTGACCTACTTTTCAGCCGATGAGGTAAGTTGGTTCGATAATCCGGTGATGACCACCTATGACGAAAACAAAGTGCCGACGTGGTCAGCGCGTGCTGACAAGGCAAAGCTGACTAAAGATCGTATGCTTTACCTTTACGGCAATGTCGTCGTCAATACGTTGACCCAGGATTCACAGCTTGAGCGCATTCTTACCGATAACGCTCAGGTAAATTTGGTCACCCAGGACGTGACGTCTGACGATAAAGTCACCCTTTTTGGCCGCAGTTTTAATTCCACTGGCATGAAAATGCGCGGCAATTTACGGACGAAAAATGCTGAGCTGCTTGAAAAGGTCAAAACTTCCTATGAAATCCAAAATGAACCAAAACAGCCTTAAGTTATTGCTGGTGAGTGCCCTGCTGGCAACGAGTTTGCCCGCCCTGGCGCTGACCGGCGACTCAGACAAGCCCGTTAATATTGACTCCGTTAATCAGGCGCTGGACCTGCAAGGCAACGTCGCGACCTTTACCGGCAACGTGATTGTTACCCAGGGTTCGATCAAGATTACCGCCGATAAAGTCGTGGTCACACGTCCTGGCGGCGACAGCAAGAAAACCATCGTTGATGCCTATGGTAATCCTGCCACCTTTTACCAAATGCAGGACAGCGGCAAGCCGGTTCAGGGCCATGCCAGTAAACTGCACTACGAATTGGCGAACGACTTTGTTGAGCTGACGGGCAATGCCTTTATTCAGCAGCAGGACAGCAATATTAAAGGCGATCGTATCACTTACCTGGTGAAAGAGCAGAAAATGCAGGCATTTAGCCAGGGTGAAAGTAAGCGTGTGACCACCGTTCTGGTACCGTCGCAGCTGCAGGATAAAAACGGCTCGTCCGCGAGCCCTAAAAAGAGTAATTGATTGCTATGGCCACACTGATCGCTGAAAACCTGGCGAAAGCCTACAAAGGCCGCCGCGTGGTGGAAGATGTTAGTCTGCAGGTAAAATCCGGCGAGATTGTCGGCCTGCTGGGCCCAAATGGTGCCGGTAAAACCACCACGTTTTACATGGTGGTTGGCATTGTGCCGCGCGATGCCGGCCGCATCGTGATTGATGATGAAGACATCAGCATTTTGCCGCTGCATGCACGCGCACGCCGCGGCATCGGCTATTTACCTCAGGAAGCCTCGATTTTCCGCCGCTTGAGCGTGTACGACAATCTGATGGCGGTGCTGCAGATTCGCGATGATCTGACCGAAGAGCAGCGCCAGGATCGTGCTAACGAACTGATGGAAGAGTTCCACATCGCGCATCTGCGTGACAGCATGGGCCAGGCGTTATCGGGCGGTGAGCGCCGTCGTGTGGAGATTGCGCGCGCGCTGGCGGCTAATCCGAAGTTTATCCTGCTGGATGAGCCTTTTGCCGGCGTTGACCCCATCTCCGTTATCGATATCAAGAAAATCATTGAGCATTTGCGTGACAGCGGCCTTGGCGTGCTGATTACCGACCACAACGTGCGTGAAACCCTCGCGGTGTGTGAACGCGCTTATATTGTTAGCCAGGGGCATTTGATTGCCCATGGCACACCTGATGAAATTCTTGTAGATGAGCAGGTTAAGCGTGTTTATTTGGGCGAAGAGTTCAGACTCTGATAAGGTGTCGTAACACCCTACGTTTGCTTAGGAAATTCTAACCGAATTATGAAGCAAGGTTTGCAACTCAGGCTCAGCCAACAGCTGGCGATGACACCACAGTTGCAGCAAGCTATCCGCTTGCTGCAACTCTCTACGCTTGAACTCCAGCAAGAACTCCAACTGGCGCTGGAAAGCAATCCGCTGCTTGAACAAACCGATCTGCATGAAGAAGTCGATGCGCGCGAATTTCAGGATCAGGAAAGTGATTCACTAGATACGCGTGAAGCACTTGAACAGAAAGATATGCCCGAAGAGTTGCCGCTCGATGCCACCTGGGACGAAATCTACACCGCGGGAACCCCTTCAGGCACAGGTACCGACTACCAAGACGATGAGCTGCCGATCTATCAGGGCGAAACCACCCAATCGCTGCAGGATTATCTGATGTGGCAGGTTGAGTTAACGCCTTTTAGCGATACGGACCGCGCGATTGCCACCTCGATTGTCGATGCCATTGACGATACCGGTTATCTCACCGTCACTATACAAGACATTTATGACAGTATTGGTGATGAAGAGTTGACGCTGGAAGAAGTCGAAGCCGTGCTTAAGCGCGTGCAACGTTTCGATCCCGTTGGCGTAGGTGCGCGCGACTTACGTGATTGTCTGTTAGTACAGCTCTCTCAATATTCGTCCGCAACACCTATGCTGGCGGAAGCCCGTTTGATTGTCAGCGAGCATCTCGATCTGTTGGCTAACCATGATTTCCGCAGTCTGATGCGCGTGACGCGTCTCAAAGAAGAGATACTGAAAGACGCGATGCTGCTGATTCAGTCGCTCGATCCGCGTCCGGGTCAATCGATCAACACCAGCGAACCAGAATATGTTATTCCTGATGTTCTGGTGCGCAAAATCAGCAAGCGCTGGACAGTTGAACTCAACTCAGACAGCATGCCGCGCCTGAAAATCAACCAGCAGTATGCTGCGATGGGCGGTGCCGGACGTAACGAAAGCGATAATCAGTTTATTCGCAGTAATTTGCAGGAAGCCAAATGGCTGATTAAGAGCCTCGAGAGCCGTAACGATACGCTGCTCAAAGTGACACGCTGTATCGTTGAGCAACAGCAGGCATTTTTTGAGCAGGGCGAGGAGTATATGCGCCCGATGGTGCTGGCAGATATCGCCCAGGCCGTTGATATGCACGAGTCCACCATTTCACGCGTGACCACGCAGAAATATTTGCACAGTCCGCGCGGCATCTTTGAGTTGAAATATTTTTTCTCCAGCCACGTCAACACCGAGGGCGGCGGCGAAGCCTCCTCCACGGCGATTCGCGCACTGGTGAAAAAATTGATCTCCGCGGAAAATCCCGCAAAACCCTTGAGCGACAGCAAACTGACCTCCATGTTATCTGAACAGGGCATCATGGTAGCGCGACGTACGGTTGCTAAATATCGCGAGTCTTTATCTATACCGCCATCAAACCAGCGCAAACAATTGGTTTGACCGAACGAAGAAGGAAGACCTATGCAGCTAAACCTGACCGGACTTAACGTTGAGATTACCGAACCTCTGCGTGAATTTGTAAATACCAAATTTGCCAAACTGGAACACTATTTTGATCATATCAATCAGGTTTATATTGTTCTAAAAGTAGAGAAGGTGACGCAGGTTGCGGACGCAACACTGCACGTCAACGGCGGAGAGCTGCACGCCACATCGGAAGCGGAAGACATGTACGCGGCCATCGACGGGTTAATCGATAAGCTTTCCCGTCAGCTGACCAAACATAAAGACAAACTGAAAAAACACTAACCTTCACGCTTGCAGAGTGCTGACTGATTCGGCACTTAGAGCAAAATGGGGCGGGTTTAACCGCCCCGTTTTGTCATCTGCGCAAGCGCCAACGGGCGAACCGCAATGCAGTTAATTGCCTGATCCCCGCGGCTATGTGAACTCGCAAGTGAAACGATGATGAACAACGATCTGACACTGGAATTGAGCTCGGTCCTTTCACTGGACTGTACCCGTAGCGGCGTACACTGCCAGAGTAAAAAACGCGCGCTGGAAATTATCAGCGAGCTAGCAGCGAAGCAGCTCAATCTGCCGCACCAGACGCTTTTCGAAGCAATCCTGACCCGCGAACGCATGGGCAGTACCGGCATTGGCAACGGCATTGCTATCCCACACGGCAAGTTGGAAGAAGATACATTGCGCGCCGTAGGGGTGTTTATCAGCCTTGATCAGCCCATCGCTTTCGATGCGGTTGATAACCAGCCGGTTGACCTGCTGTTTGCCCTTCTGGTACCCGCGGACCAGTGTAAAACCCACTTGCACACGCTTTCGCTTGTTGCTAAACGCCTGGCGGACAAAACGGTCTGCCGCCGTTTACGTGCAGCACAGAGCGATGAAGAGCTCTACGCCATTATCACAGAAGCTCAGGAAGCACACTCTTAAGCGTAAAACACTTTTACCGGCCAGTTCGCCGGTTTAAAACGGGAGAAATGTGATGGTGCTGATGATCGTTAGCGGTCGGTCAGGCTCAGGAAAATCGGTTGCGCTCCGTGCTCTTGAAGACATGGGCTTTTACTGTGTCGATAACCTTCCGGTTGTGCTATTGCCGGAGCTGGCGAATACCTTAACCGAACGCAACATCTCTGCTGCGGTCAGCATTGACGTGCGTAATATGCCTGAATCGCCGGAAGTGTTTGAAGCCGCGCTCAACAATCTGCCCGACTCTTTCTCGCCGCAGTTGCTGTTTCTCGATGCCGATCGCAACACATTGATCCGTCGTTATAGCGATACGCGTCGCCTGCATCCGCTTTCCAGCAAAAATTTGTCGCTGGAGAGCGCCATCGATGAAGAGAACGATCTGCTGGAACCCTTGCGTTCACGCGCCGATCTGATTATCGATACGTCTGAGATGTCGGTTCATGAGCTGGCGGAGATGCTGCGTACCCGTCTGCTGGGTAAACGCGAGCGTGAATTAACCATGGTGTTTGAGTCATTTGGCTTCAAACACGGTATTCCGATCGATGCGGATTATGTGTTCGATGTGCGTTTTCTGCCGAACCCGCATTGGGATCCTAAGTTGCGTCCGATGACGGGCCTCGATCGGCCAGTAGCAGCATTCCTCGATCGTCATACTGAAGTGCATAACTTTATCTATCAAACGCGTAGCTATCTGGAATTGTGGCTGCCGATGCTGGAAACCAATAACCGCAGCTATCTTACTGTTGCCATCGGCTGCACCGGCGGCAAGCACCGTTCAGTGTATATTGCTGAACAACTGGCTGATTATTTCCGATCGCGCGGTAAAAATGTGCAGTCTCGCCATCGCACTTTGGAAAAACGCAAATCATGACCGTGAAACAAACCGTTGAGATTCGAAATAAGCTGGGCATGCATGCGCGTCCAGCGATGAAGCTGTTCGAGCTGGTACAAAGCTTTGATGCTGAAGTGCTGTTGCGCAATGAATCAGGTACCGAAGCCGAAGCTAGCAGCGTCATTGCGCTGCTCATGCTCGACTCGGCGAAAGGCGGTCATATCGAAATTGAAGCCAGCGGCCCGCAGGAAGAACAGGCGCTGGCGGCGGTTATCGAACTGTTTGAAGCGGGCTTTGACGAAGACTAAGCTTTTAGTGCAGTTTGTAGCGATTGAGGAAACCTTCGCCGCCCAGCTGCCGCATCTGGCGCATAATCCACTGCTGACGCTGACGCGTGTAGCCAGAAGGCGCATCGGCACGGAAGCGAATCGGATTAGGTAGCACTGCCGCCAGCAGCGCCGCCTCTGACATTGTGAGGCGACTAGCGGGCTTATTAAAGTAGCGCTGCGACGCTTCCTCCACCCCGAATACCCCGTTACCAAATTCTGCAATATTCAGATATACCGTCAGGATGCGGCGCTTCGTCCACACGGTTTCAATTCCCACCGTCAATCCTGCTTCCAGCCCTTTGCGCATCCAACTCCGCCCATCCCATAAGAAGAGATTTTTTGCCGTTTGCTGGGATAAGGTTGAGGCACCGCGCATGCGCTCATTACCCTCGTTATCCAGTACTGACTGAATGGCATCAACATCAAAACCCCAATGCTCAGGAAATTTTTGATCTTCTGATGCGATCACCGCCAGGGCCATCCAGGGAGAAATCTCGTCCATGCTGACCCAGTCTGAGTGCGCCACATAATCAAAATGCCCGGTAAACCAGGCGCCGATTTGTCGCTCTACCATCACTGCAGAAAACGGCACAGGTAAGAACGCAAACAGCAGAATGCCCGCTAACCACATACCCAACCAGGCCAGCAGAACTTTAGCAATCAGTACCTTAATACGTTTTCCCAGCTTCCCTTTACTCTTGCTCATGCAATTTTCTCTTACCTGTTCCCTGTATTAATTAATCACTCAAGTCACGATATCAAACAGCAATGTCTCAACGCTAAATTTTAACCCTATACCCGTTGAGTAACGAGGTTAATTAACGTTCAGCATGCACAATGCTTCTGTATTAGAGCCAAATACATCAAGCACTTCCAGTAAAAAAGGAATCGGTTCCATAAACAGAAATCGATCCAATGCAGTCTCACTGGATACTTAACTGAATGTGATGTCGATCACGCAAAACCTTTCGTAATGCTTAACTATAACTTTTAGTAGTCTTCGAAGATGCTCATTGATATCCAAGACCATTCTTAAAATCATGGCGGAATTCGCCCTGTCATCCATCGATTAGCACGTGGAAGAGGTAAAGCGATTTACCGCACAAATGGTTTACATTGCACGCTAAACCTTAAACTGGAACTTTCAACAGAGGGTTTCCAAAACGTTTTGGATAACCTGACCGAAAAAAAGCTTTTTTTGATAATTTTCATAACGTTAAGCTTACTCAACTACAATTTATCGTCAGTTTGAGTTTTTCCATGCTACTTACAGGGCTTTCTAACGAAACGCTGAAGCAAAACCAGGCAAAAAGCAGAACAATTGGTCAAAAAGAGTGCAATTTGGCAAAGAAATTAATTCCTTGCTTGACTGTGTCAGCAAATTAATGTTTTCTGTATTTAATCGCTGCTCAACATCACACAATTTAATGAATCTTATCGCAAGCGTTAGCGAATTTGTTAAGGTGATTTGGAAGCGTTAACCAATACCAAACTGTTGCTTTTTTATTCGATCTCTCATAATAGCAGCAGTACCCATTTCCCTGGTGTTGGCGCAGTATTCGCGCACCCCAGTTTCGACTGGGGTCATTTTTTTCTGACGTCCTGTAATTTCTCTCGCTCAGCAACCCATTCACGTAACACGTTCACGTCCTGCAACCATTCCTGTTTTAATTCGTCGATCCACTCCTGGACATTGTCCCACCACGCTGGCAATTCCGGCGATTGAATCTGCTTCGCCAGCTGTTGCAAGTGCAGTAAGCCAACCGAACCCGCCGCGCCTTTAATCTTGTGGCCTTCTTCGGCGATGCCCTTCTGATCGCGCGCCATCATGTTCGAATCCAGCACATCAAGGTATCCGGGCATCATCTGCTCAAACATCGTTAAGCTCTGCGTAATCAATCCTGGCCCCACCAATTCAATGTATTGTTCCAGCATTGGGACATCCAACAACATGCGTGATTGCTCGGCCGACGACTCGCTGACGATCTCTTCCTGCTCCGGCTGGTAATCCCAAAACTTTTTGATCATGGCGGTCAGCGCCGGTACGGCCAGCGGTTTGCTCAGCACATCATCCATGCCCGCATCGAGATACTCTTTTTTGTCCTTCAACACGTTTGCTGTCAGGGCCACCAGCGGCGGCAACGTTGTGCCAGCATGGCGCTGATGGATGGCGCGCGATACATCAAGGCCCGTCATATCTGGCAGTTGAATATCGAGCAATACCAGATCGAACTCCTGTGGATCAAACATCGCCAGCGCGTCCGTGCCAGTCATGGCAACTTCCACGCTGCAGCCCAATTTCTCCAACACTGAACGCGCGACAATCACGTTTAGCTCGATATCTTCCACCAGCAGGACGTGCAGCGCCGGTAACGGCATGCTGTCATCCAGATTGTCGTCCTCAACCTCTTCAGCAACACGTGGCGCGTTGATCTCAACGGTAAAGCAAGAACCCTGCCCCGCGACGCTGCTGACGCGGATATCACCACCCATCGCTTGTGCCAGACGCCGTGATACTGCCAGGCCAATACCGGTGCCCGTTGCTGGCTTTCCGCCATGCTGATCTTTCACCTGATAATACATAGCGAAAATCTTGTCCTGCTCCTCCTGGGGAATGCCCATACCTGAATCCTGCACTTCAAAGCGCAGTGTTTCATCCTGAAGATAGGCAACGCGCACCACGATTTCGCCCTGCTGAGTAAATTTCACCGCGTTACCAATCAGGTTCCACAGAATCTGACGTAGACGTGTGCCATCTGCTGAGATTTTATGCGGCAGCGGCAGCTCTGGCGCCATAACAAACTTCAGCCCTTTCGGCTGCGCCAACAGTCCAGAGAGGTTTTCCAGATCGGCGAGGAAGCCGGTGAAATCTAGCGGCTGATTATCCAGCTGCACTTTTCGGCGTTCGATTTTGTCCACTTCAATAACATCGTTAAAGATGTTGCCGAGCGTGATGGCGGAAACGTGGATAGTTTTAAGGTACTTCAGCTGTTCCTGATTCAGATCGGTATCGAGCAGAATGCGACTCAGCCCGACGATGCCGTTAAGCGGCG
>Ga0153979_1000269_pt1 | contig 10041 bp, 4 predicted proteins | sample TSGA063MetaG_FD_104690 | JGI IMG/M metagenome (GOLD analysis project Ga0153979, IMG submission 104690) | Attine ant fungus gardens microbial communities from Georgia, USA - TSGA063 MetaG | ecosystem: Host-associated > Fungi > Mycelium > Unclassified | place: USA: Georgia, Magnolia Springs State...
GGTGTCTGTTAAACCCGTGGCGATTCATTTCTTTCTTTATTACCAATTTTGCCACAAATGTTGGTAATAATAACCAAGCTCTGTCTAACTTCTTTATCATCGTAGTACCTATTACTCTTGATTTTTTAGTTGAAAATAAAATTTACCGGAGAAAATCATAACTTATCCTGAATAATAGGGAGTTCAAATAAGATAACTGACGCTTAATGAGTTGAAGTTTGTGTCAGGTGGTAATGCTAACTCCAATTATGAAGGCGGATGTCGTTCGGCCGTATGTAACGGTGCATACCGTGGGGGACAAGATGGCGCGGTACAGGGAGCTATTCAGGGAGCTTACCGCAGGGCAGTGGCCTGTATCCTGCAGGAAGACCGGCTACTGGCGGGTTCACTGCGCGACAATATCACCGGATTCTCCCCCGCTATCACCATCGCGTTGCTGCTGGCGTCAGCCAGCTCAGCTATTAGTGAGACAACGCCGCTGAGTTTGGTCGTGATGAATCGTTTGCTTTATTCAGGGACGACTGGATTATTGACGATCATATCTGGATCGATGGGGTTAAACGGGGATTATTCAGACTTCATCCAGGCCGAGTATCCTAAGTTAAGGTCATCGGATTAAGTCTATTTATCCGGTTCTGAGTGAGTTATCACTATTTCTGCCACAGAAGTGGGTAACTAAGATAGCAGCCATGCATAAAATCACGGCGCGAAAGGTTATGCTGATAAAAAACAAGCGGCTAATCTTCATCACAAATAAACTCAGACTGACACTTGTTATGTAATAATCATTGATAATTACCTATAGATATTTTTATGTGATGTTATTAATTTTCTTAAGGCCAGATCCTGCCGGGTGCGCTGACTTATCTACTTTTTATTCGGATTAAGTATCAGCCAATTCCTGCGGACGTTTTCAAATAAATTATTGCGCTCGCGTTCGCAACGTGGACAATGCTTAACTATGTGCTGCGTTTATATCAACGTAATCAATAATTTCATTTAAGTCACGGGACGGGCAATGGACAGGAACACTCAGGGGTTCGCATCATACTGGCGTAATTCCTTAGCAGATGCCGAGTCTGGCAAAGGGGCATTTGAGCGTAAAGATGCGGATAAATTCACCCGCTGGGTGGATATCACCACGGGACGTTTGGATGAGGAGATCGTCCTTGCGTTCTTTGAGGGTGAAGGCGATGCGGTTAAAACGGTCGAAGTGCTTCTACGGCCGAAAGTCTGGATCCGCCAGCTTCAGCATGGCAAAGAACGGACGGCAGGGGCACCTGGCATCGTCACACCGCTGGTGACCTCCGCGCGACTGAGTCGTGAAGGCTTTTTGTTTCCTAAGGCGCCCACCACCATTCCCCGTGACCTGCTTGAACCCCTTCCCAAAGGCACATTCTCGATTGGCGAGATGACTCAGTACGATAAATACAAAACGACGCATAACTCAGCCACCTTGAGTGTTGATGACGAACAGGAGCATCGTGAAGAAACGGCTGAGCAGCGGGAAGAGCGGCATGCCAGGTATCATCATCAGTGGCAAACATATCTGAAAGAGGCTGACGATCTCTTAAACAACGTCGCCGGACTGTGGTGCACAACCCATGAGCAATACGAACCGGCTGGGTATGGTTATGTTATCAAAGCGAATCAGCCCGGCGGAGCCAGCATCCATATTCTTCCCCTGTACGATCATCTGCTGATGTGTAAAAAAGACGTTCCGTTATTGGCGCGTTTTGCCTCACCGGCTATGCCTTCCTTAAAACCCCTCCTTGCGGCCAATGCAAAGTTCACTGACCGGCTGGGGTATTCCGGGGATGAGTTTCCGCTGGCTGCGGCACAGCGCGACGCCCTGAGCCATTATCTGACCCAGCAGCCGGGTGAAATCCTTGCCGTCAACGGCCCGCCGGGAACCGGCAAAACAACCCTCGTTCTCTCTATTATTGCCACTGAATGGGCAAGAGCTGCCCTTAATAAAACTGAGCCACCAGTGGTGATGGCCACATCAACCAACAATCAGGCTGTGACCAACATTATTGAAGCCTTCGGTAAAGATTTTGCCACCGGCACTGGCGCAATGGCCGGGCGTTGGCTGCCTGAGTTGAAAAGTTATGGCGCTTACTTTCCGTCTTCGGGCCGTAAGGCCGAGGCCGCAAAAAAATACCAGACGGAAGATTTTTTCAATCGCGTTGAGTCTGGCGAGTATGTTGATGAGGCGCAGACTTTCTATCTTGAAAGGGCTAAAGAAGCATTCCCAGCGGTGGAATGCAGTTCCGTCGAACGCGTCGTGGATCGCCTGCATGAGCGTTTAACTCAGCAGTCCGATCGGCTTAAGCTAATTGAACCCGCCTGGGACAGCCTGAACCGTATTCGTCAGGAGCGAAACGCCATCAGCGAAGATCTCGGGCAGTATATTCAGGACAAAAGCAGGTTACTGCACGACAGCACGGATGAAATCGCGCTGTTAATCCGGGGCAAAAAGCAGTGGCAGCAATATCGTGCCGATGAGTCGATAGTATATGCGTTATTCTCCTGGATCCCCGCCGTTCGCACTAAGCGCCACTACCAGATTAACCTCTTACTCGACGCTACTTTTGGCATAAGAATGGCCGCGTTCCAGGGGGCTGCGCCGGAAGGGATCGATGCGTATATCGACAACCTGATTACGCGATCACAAAAAGAGCAGAGCGACTATCAACAGCAAATCAATCATGCTCAGGACGTTTCCCGACGGGAACGTGAGGCTATCAAATACTGGGATAGCCTGGCCCGGACGCTGGGATATACAGGCGAAGAGGAACTGAGCCTGGCTGCTGCCGATGAGCTGGCTGATACGCGGATTCGCTTCCCGGCGTTCCTTTTGGCAACGCACTACTGGGAAGGCCGGTGGTTGATGGATATGGCTGCCATTGACAACTTACAGAAAGAAAAAGGCCTTAAAGGAGCGAAAGCGGTTAAGGCCCGCTGGCAGCGGAGAATGAAGCTCACGCCTTGTGTGGTGATGACATGCTATATGCTGCCTCACCATCTGGTCATTAGGGAACATGTTGGTGGGGCGAAGAAGTTTGACGATAGTTATTTATATAATTTTGCCGATCTGCTGATTGTCGATGAAGCGGGGCAGGTGCTTCCTGAGGTGGCCGGGGCTTCCTTCGCGCTGGCGAAAAAAGCATTAGTGATTGGCGATACGGAACAGATCGCGCCGATCTGGAACAGTTTGCCCGGTATCGATATGGGCAATATGGTAGAGGAGAACATTCTCCCCGGTGGCACTCAGGAAGAACTGACGGAAGCCTATGCACTGGTATGTGATTCAGGTAAAAGTGCGGCATCTGGCAGCGTTATGAAGGTGGCCCAGTTTACCTCGCTCTATCAGTATGACCCGGATCTGGCTCGTGGGATGTACCTGTACGAGCATCGTCGCTGCTTCGATAACATTATCGGCTACTGTAATGCGCTGTGCTATCACGGTAAATTACAGCCTAAACGGGGTATTGTAAAAGATAAGCCTTTTCCGGCAATGGGATATCTGCATATCGACGGTAAAGGCATGCAGACAAACGGTGGGAGTCGTTATAACGCCTTTGAGGCCGGAACGATAGCGGCCTGGCTGGTGGCGCAAAAAGAGGAAATAGAGCGCCATTACGGTGAGCCGCTGCATAACGTGGTGGGGGTCATTACGCCCTTCTCGGCGCAGGTTAACGCCATCAAAGCGGCATTGCGTAAGTTCGACATTAACTGTAGCGGCGGTGACGATTCTCTGACGGTGGGCACTGTGCACTCCCTGCAGGGGGCGGAAAGAGCGATCGTGCTTTTCTCCCCGGTCTATTCCAAACATGAGGACGGCGGTTTTATCGACAGCGACAGCAGCATGCTCAACGTCGCCGTCTCTCGTGCCAAAGATAGCTTCCTGGTCTTCGGTGATATGGATCTGTTTGAGATCCAGCCAGGCTCTTCGCCACGAGGATTGCTGGCAAAATACCTGTTTGCCTCAGACAGCAATGCATTGCAGTTTGAGTTTCTGGAACGCAAAGATTTAAGCACAGCCCAGACGCAAATCTCTACGCTGCACGGGGTGGAGGAGCATGATGCGTTTCTTAACCAGACCTTCGGCACTATCGGAAAGAACATTACCATCGTTTCCCCCTGGTTGAGCTGGCAAAAGCTGGAGCAAACCGGCTTTCTGACGTCGATGATGCAGGCGCGATCGCGTGGTATTGATATCACCGTGGTTACGGACAGAAATTACAATACTGAACACGCTGATTATCAAAAGCACATAGAGAAAAAGCAGCATCTTCACGCCGCACTGGAAAAGCTGAACGAGATGGGTATTGCAACGAAGCTGGTCAAACGCGTTCACAGTAAAATTGTGATTGGGGACGAGGGGCTGCTGTGTGTAGGGTCATTTAACTGGTTTAGCGCCACGCGAGAAGAGAAATATCAACGGTACGATACGTCAATGGTATATCGTGGTGAAAGCTTAACAGGTGAAATCAAAACGATTTATACCAGTCTCAAGCAGCGCCAGTTGTAAGCAAGAGAGGGATAAGGAAGTCGTTGTGGCGTATTTATCACCACATCAGGCATTACCGCTCAGGCGGGGGATTTTTCTCATCAGGTGGAGGGAATAGCACTGGTTGATGGACAACCTTTGCTGCATTTAACGCTCGAAAATGAGGTGTGTCTCTCTTCTCGCCTGCTGCGAATTATTTCGACTAAAATTAGCAAGAGGGTTTAGTGGCTATAAGGCCATTAAATCCTTTTGCTCTCTGCCTGGTGGTTTATAGGCGGGCTGGCTTTATCATATTATTTGTGATGGTTATTATCGTTTTGGGCATATATATCGGACGCTGCCACCAGCGCTTTATTGAGCTGTACTACGAGTATAAATAGCAGGAAGCTGATGGCGTTAACACCTTAGGTAGCAGTCAAATTCAGTATCCCACTACACCCAATTACAGACCCGATACCAGTTAATCAGAGCGGTACTGACCGGACGCTGAGGCTTTATGCTACCCTCATGACCTGAACCATTACGGAGAGACGGCATGAAAAACCTCTACAAAACAGCCCTGGTCGCGATGATCCTACTCAGCGCCCCGGCGATGGCGGATAAAACCGGCGTGAGCTTCGAGCATAAAGACTGGGAGCTTGCCTGCGACAATACGCTGACCTGCCGCGCAGCAGGCTATGCGAAAGAAGAGGGCGAGGGGGGATCGGTGTTACTGAGCCGCGACGCCGGGCCTGATATCGCGCCAACGGGTGAGGTGATACTGGCCGATACCGATGCGGATAAAGCGGCACCCGTGACGAAGCTAACCTTGTGGATCAATGGCCGGGCGGTCGGCGACCTGGCTTCGGTTAAAGATGAAGCATGGCAGCTGTCGGCGTCCCAAACCCAGGCCGTTATCCGCGCCGTTAAGGGCAGTGCAAAAGTCGAGTTTAGGGGCGGTGCTGCGCCTTTTATCCTCTCCGGCGAGGGGGCTTCAGCCGTCATGCTGAAAATGGATGAGGTGCAGGGGCGTATCGGTACGCCGGGTGCGCTGACCAAAAAGGGTGATAAGCCCGAAAGCAGCGTGTTACCCGCCGTTCCGGCACCGGTTATTCAGGCTGCGAGCGTCAGTAAAAGCCCCACTCGCCCACTCACGGCAGCGGAAACCGCCCTCTTTAAACCGAAAATGCGGGTTACGCTAAAGGGCAATGATTATTGCGACCGTCAGCAGCCCTCAGATGAGCGCAAGGACGATGCGGAGGATGACAGGCTTTCGGTGACGCCGCTGGATGACAGTCATGTTTTGGTCTCCGCGCTCTGCTGGCGGGCCGCCTATAACGAAGGTTATGGCTACTGGGTGACGGATACAAAACTGTCTGAACCCCCCGTGCTGGTGACTGATTCCGGCTCCGGATACGATAAAGGAGTGATTACTTTGGCTCAGAAAGGCCGGGGTATCGGTGACTGCTGGAGTTCGGCAAGCTGGGTATGGGATGGAAAAGCATTCCGTCAAAGCCATATCGCCACCACCGGAATGTGCCGCTATATTCGCGGCGGAGGAACCTGGGATTTGCCTACTCTGGTGACGGAAGTGAAAGCGGCCCAGTAATCTCCATAACCGACCAGTAGCCAAATGAACGTTAATCTGTTCATCTGGCTATTGACCGTATAAATAATGCTATAGCCTACTGATGAATATCATTCTCTTTCGCTGGTAACGTATCTGCGGCGACATTAATCCCGGCTTTACAGTAGTCGAAAAAGTTATCGCTGTGGATTTTACGCCACACGCCCCATTCTCCATCAGAACCCGGTGTGACACCCAGAGTTTGCCAGCCGTTTTCCCAGGTATCACCCTGATAGGTCACTTTCTGGCAGGCATCTTTATAATTAACAGATGCAGACCATGCGGGGATCTTTACCGCTTCACCTTCAGAAATCGTCACCACGGCACCGGTTTTATCTACTGATTTAACGGTGATCAGCTTGCCCGAATAAGTGTCATATAAAGTTTTCCCCGGCATTAGCGGCGCGTCTTCACGACCGGTGCTGCCTGGGGTGGTATTAATAATGACGTTATAGCTTCTAAGCGGTTGGGGACTAATTTCTCTGACAATTACCCCATTAATGAACGGTGAACTGGCAGGCCAGTTACTGTCAAAACCCCCAGGCTGACGATATTCCAGCATCAGATAAGGGAAGTTTTTATTTTTACGCACGATACGTAAGCCCTGTTTACCCCCTTTGTCATCAAGCAGAGGAGCAATTTTATAGGTGCCGTCGCCCACCATCGGGAATTGTTCGTCAGTTAACCAGCCTACGTCATACATATAATTAACCGGGTACATCCGGACGCCACCGCCGCCCATGGTGTCCGAAATATCATTACCTCCTCCACTCTTGCCACCGATCTTACAGCTGTCATCAATTTTAACTCCGGATTCAGTTGCAGGGCAATCAACCAGAATATTTGAGTGCTCAAACCCCAGCGTATGTCCAAATTCATGCGACCACACCCAGTATTTATGGCCGCTGGCATTAGAGGTCATAAATCTTCCTGGTGCGTCAAGTGAGGTGGGTAAACGGGCTATGGCAGTATATGAACACTTGCTGTTTGACGTATGCTCTAAAATAACCATGTCGTAACTGGCCGCGTCCACACCCTCTTTTTTTGCAAGCTCAAGAGCTTTATTGCGGTATTGATCGGTATCGCATGCTTCTCCAGGCTCACCAATATCAAGGTTATCAAGCGTTTTACCCTCTTTAATGCTCAGGGTGCCCCGGGAGGCCAGTGTGATATATTCGCTTAACGAACTATAGGGGCCATTGCCGCCGAAAAGTGCCCTTCTGATTGCATCGGTTGAGCTTTCTTTTTTACCTGAAAAATGAGTGTTTAATAACAGTACGCTCAATGTTCCCTTTATGTTTCTCTTAGGTGCTGAGAAGTTTTTTAATTCCCATAGCCCATTGGCGTCAGATTCTTTATTTAAGACGAGTTTATTATTGGCATCAAGGGAAAGTTCGCCATTACGTCCATAATCTCTTTGCACCTTACTGATCATATTATAATTAATGGGTGGGCGAGCATTTAATAACCAGTATGTTTGAGAGCTGTATTTCCCGCTATCACAGGCACGCATATCAATACTATTTCCATCCAATGAGGAGAAAAGACAGGTTGTCGCTGGAAGCGTGCTGTTTTTGATTGTATGGTACTCGTCGGAGACGCGCTGTATAAGCCACTTCTGTGACTCTGCATTGCTACATTGGTTAAAAACAATATTTTTTTTATCACTCGCAAGATCCATACATTTATCCGGACCCGCTAATGCATTAGAAATCGTGATGCCGGCATCTTCAGCGAAAGTATTTTCACTCATCAAACTGATAAGAAGGGCAGGTGCCAGCAAAAGCAGTTTTTTTGGTATCTTATGCATATTTATATCTCTCAGAGAAAATGAACGTTCAGTTCAGATAATAAATACCAGACCTGATCAGTTTATTGTCAGGGGCGTAATATATCGGATGATCTCGCAAGCAGAGTATTGGCGCGGGTACGGAAGTTGTCGCTGCCAGTTAAGTAGATACGGTTTAATATAGCGTGATCTATTGTAGGTGCCTGCATTATATTTATTGTTTATCCTTCTTATTCTAATTATCGAAGTAAGGACTATTGCTGATTTCGCCGCCGTTACAATGGTGGAGTATTGAGGTTAGATAAAGCGGCATCGCCTGTCTCCCGCGGCAGGGATACCTTTTGCCTGAAAACGGTGGCATTATCGGTACGAGTTACAGGCGTTTTATTCTCAACTTCTCACAACCCGCCAGCACGGGACGGAGCGGAAAATCATGAGTCAGTTATTCAGTCTGGACAATAAACGCATTTTGGTCACCGGCGCAGCCCAGGGAATTGGCTTTATTATGGCGCGGGGCCTGGCCGAGCACGGCGCAGAGATCATTATCAATGGCACCTCGGCGGTGCGGGCGGAGAACGCGGTTATACAGCTGCGCGAGGAGGGATACCGTGCGTACTCTGCGGTATTTGACGTCTCAGATGCGCCCGCGGTGGAGAAGGCCATACAGATGATCGAAGGGGATATCGGCCCGATAGACGTTCTGTTCAATAATGCGGGTATCCAGCGGCGGCATCCCTTTACTGAATTCCCGCTGGAGGAGTGGAACCAGATCATCGCCACCAATCAGACCGGGGTATTTGTGGTTTCACAGACCGTTGCGAAACGGATGATTGAACGCAGGACCGGGAAGATTATCAATATCTGCTCGATGCAGAGCGAGCTGGGGCGGGACACCATCACGCCCTACGCGGCGGCTAAGGGCGCGGTCAAAATGCTGACGCGCGGCATGTGTACCGAGCTTGCCCGCTACAATATTCAGGTCAACGGTATTGCACCCGGCTACTTCGATACACCGATGACCAAAGCGCTGGTGGAGAATACGGAATTTAGCGACTGGCTGTGCAAACGCACCCCGGCGGCGCGCTGGGGTGATCCGGAGGAGCTGGTTGGGGCCGCGGTGTTTCTTGCCTCAAATGCCTCGAACTTCGTCAACGGCCACCTGCTGTTTGTCGATGGCGGCATGCTGGCTGCGGTGTAGCTTATCCAGCGCGGCTACCGCAATACGGGCCAGATAGTCCGCTGTCGGGTAGAGTGCGCGATCGTCCACGCGAAACTGTGAATGATGCAGTGCGAAGGGGCCACCCGAGCCAATCATCAAAAAGGCACCCGGCAGCCGTTGCAGGTAGAAAGCAAAATCTTCGCCTATCGGGCTGGCGGGCACCTCGCGGGGTTCAAATCCGGCTGCGGGGGCCAGCTCAAGTGCAAAATCGACCCACTCGCGATCGTTCACCACCGATGGCGGGCCAGGCTGCCAGTCCAGCACGATGCTGGCATCAAAGGTGGCGGCGACGCCGTCCAGAACCTGGCGCAGACGCCGCTCAATCAGCGTACGTGCCGTGGCGCTAAAGGTGCGAACCGTGCCCTCCAGCCAGGCGCCATCCGGGATCACATTCCAGGTACTGCCGCTGTGCACCTGCGTTATCGACAGCACGGCGGTCTCTTCCGGGGGCAGGTTGCGGCTGATCAGCGTTTGCAGCGTGCTAATCAGCTGACCGGCAATCACGATCGGGTCGTTGCCATCGTGCGGTCGTGCGGCGTGGCTGCCTTTTGCGCTGATGGTAATGGCAAAGCGATCGACGGCGGCGGTCAGCGCACCTTCCCGGCTGCCCGCCACGCCAACCGGCAGCGTCGGGTCATTATGGATACCGAAAATCACCCCAGCCTTATCCAGCGCGCCGGTAGCCAGCAGGGCCGGGGCGCCGTAGCCTGTCTCTTCGGCGGGTTGGAACAGGATCCGCACCCGACCGGGGAGCAAGGACTCCTTTTCCTTCAGCAAAATAGCCGCTCCCAGCGCCGCCGTGGCGTGAAAGTCATGTCCGCAGGCGTGCATGACACCCTGATTCAGGGAACGCCAGGGCACATCGGCCTGCTCCTCAATCGGTAATGCATCAATATCGGAACGCAGCACCA
>Ga0153979_1000271_pt1 | contig 10024 bp, 12 predicted proteins | sample TSGA063MetaG_FD_104690 | JGI IMG/M metagenome (GOLD analysis project Ga0153979, IMG submission 104690) | Attine ant fungus gardens microbial communities from Georgia, USA - TSGA063 MetaG | ecosystem: Host-associated > Fungi > Mycelium > Unclassified | place: USA: Georgia, Magnolia Springs State...
GATTATATCGGCAGAGGTGAATTCCTGTCGGACAGTGAAAACCCTACTTCCTTTAGCCCCTACGCATAATATTCTGTAAATATCGTAATTAGGATTGGAACTGGTGTCAGGAATGACGGTTAACCCAATTCTGTTTCCAGCTGATATATAATCAACTGAAATTGAAACCCCTGTGCCAGTTGCAAAATTAATTCCAGCCGGTGCATTTGTCCAATTACTAACATTTGTCAGATAATTTGAGCCGGTCGCAAAATCAAACTGCTGCCAATCAAACGAAGCTTGGCTGCCAACAACAGCAGCGCCAATTCCAAGCCTTGCTAAGCCAATATTTGCCATTGCAGATAATTGCGCAATTGCTCCGGCTGCGGAAATCTCTGAGAGATTATTCCCGTTACCCAAATATTGGGAACTATTCGCCAATTTCAATTTAGTAACGAAATTCGCAATGCTCCCGTCATCAAGAACGTCTTGCCCGGATGAATCAGCCACAAATTGCGCAATAGCGGCCGCGATAAAGGTGGCCTGCCGCATTGCTTTATTAACTTCAGTAGATTTAGCAACGCCGCTCTGCCATCCAGTTAAGAGGGCAGTCAGCGCGTTATAATCAGTCTGGCTAAGGACGTTCGCGCCCGGAGCTGTAGCGAAAGGTTTAAAATCATTGGTTGGCATTCTAACTCCAATAGCCGGCATCAAAACCGGACGTTGCTATGCTGTTGATATCGAAACCGAAAACAGGGTGTTGCGGGTCCATAATATTCAAACTTTTAACGCGAACCCCGGCAGCTTTAACCGTTAATTCACCAGATTTAATGACTTCTATTAACTCTGCTGAGGTGTTTTGTAATCCGTTAAGAGCGATGGCATTTATCGTTATCGACATATCCTGATTGTCTATAACCTGCACCTCGATCCCCGTTCCCACGAAGATGGACTCCATTAAATCCTCAAGCCCCCCTACGGTTCCGTCCCACCGATTTATTGCTATCTGCGCCTTTAGCACCAGGCGATAGGTATCATCACTCAGCGAAGTAAAACCGTTGTCTGGGTCAAAAGGGCCCTGCCAGCTCCCTTGGTCAAACCCCAGCCCTTCCGTATCTAGCGAAAAATAGACATTGGTGATCGGTGTTGAGACTGTTCTTTTTCGCCCTATCCAAACCCCAAGAATATCCAACTGCTGCCCGGTGGCCTTATCCAAATCAAATTGATCAAGCATGCCGGTTGTAGAGTTTGAGATGTCGGTAAATGGCCGTGTTATTAAATCGATATGTTGGAAGAAGCGTGGTTTTGAGGCGTGATAATTCGTGATTAGGTCAGTGTATTTATTCATCATGTCACCGTGATACTGATGTTTGCTATATCACTGCTCGCCGCCTCGTTATAGGCAATAGAGATGTTTGACGCTGCCGCCGTGTCTGCACTCCTACCGATGGCCAGCGAGTTGATGTCGTAATAGCGGCTGTCACCGCCTGACATCACCCCGAGGTTGGCAGGAGAGTAAACACGGCTGACAAGGACGTCATCGCCAATTCGGAGAGAATTGATATATTTCACGACTTCGGCCTTAATCGAATCCCCCACGGATGATGTGTAACCGGCATAAACTGAAAGGCTAATATTGACGAATATTTCGACAACAGACGGACGGGAAAATCTTATTGTTTTTGGTTCCCCATACTTACCAATAATGCCTATCGCCGTGGTACCAAAGGTAGATGTTCCCTGGTCTTTTTTCTTGGAGATCACAGTCGCAATCGCTGTTGAATCTCCGCCACCTATTACGCAACTTATTGAGTGGCGCGGGAGGCCATTTCCATCGGTGACATCAGTGTCGTTCTCATAGATACGAACGCGTGTTACGCCATCCACTTCAAATAACGCGCCGTCGATACCATCAAGGGTTGTCTGTGAAGGCAGCGCCGTACTCCTCTCCTGCCGCTGGCGCAGCTGTAGATCTGTTTCTGCATTACTTCCGGGTGTCGCTGCCAGTGGGTTTGATGCTGTGTACCACCCGCGCGTCGGCGTCGCTATCTGGTTTATGGCTCCGGCCGGTGCCGTGACAGCACCGTTTTGGCGGCTGGTTGCTGTTACTGTCATCGTCCCCGACACATCAATATTGGCATTTACTGGCAGGTCCCATAAACCGCCATTAGCATCACGAACAGCACCGGCCGTAATTAGTGTGCCGGGCAATCCGGTAATGACTAAATCAACCGTGGATTTCGTTGCCGCCTGCCGCTCTATGCCGTTAATTTTAACGTTGCTGCTCAATGCCCCGCTTTGCGCCGTTGCCGGGGAAAATGAGTTGTATACGGTGATCATGGCATTATTGGCGTCATGAATACCCAGCGCATAGAGAGCGATCATCTGTCCATCTTTGCTGTCCGGGTCGATATAAGCGTCAGTGCCATAAATCTGCTGGAAATAGCTGGTAATGGTCGAGAGGATTGTCTGGTAGTCGGGCGCACTGATCCCGGAGGCGGTCACAATAGCGGACAGCCCCAGCGTATCGAGATTAAGCATTATGCCTCGCTTGTGAAGGTCGTTGCTCCGTAGATAGTGTCTATGGTTGCCGTGAATGAAACGCGCCGCGCTCTGCCGCCCACGGCGGTGTCGAAGCTGGTTATTGAGCTGACGCCCTCCGTTTGAAGGATGCGCTGACGGATGGCAAGGTTGTAGACGTCAGGTGGCTGCTTGCCCAGCACCGACTGTATCCAAGGCGTGCCGCTGGTCTGGTCAAGAAACCACTGGCCGCGCCAAAGCACAAATCGCGTTTTAACGGCCTGTGCCACCGTCTCCGGTGAGTTAATCAGAAAGGTGTTATCGCCCTGCCCGAAGGTGTAATCGCCACTATCGTCTTCGCGTCGATATCTCATACCGGTCCCCCCGTCTGGCCGCCGCCCGTCTGTACGCCACCGTGAATGTGATTCTGGAGGCTCTTGCCCGCTGCTGTCACATCATTGGTTACGCTGATTGGCCCCAGCATAGTCGCGCCGCCGCCACTTGCGCCCATGCCTTGGCTCAGCGAGCCGTTTATCGTCACAGCCCCGTTAAACACGATGGTCGGCGATGTGATTTCGGTACCGCCTTCCGCGCTGGCCACCAGCTTGCCGGGAGTTTTAACCGTAATATCATGGCCCGCTGACACTTCAACGAACGCCGCCCCATCATCGGTACGCAGCTGCGCGCCTGTCATGCTGATGCCGGTGATCTTCTTTGCCTGCGACTGAGGGCCAACAATAGCGAACGCATCCGATAAGGAGTGCTGGCGAGAATCAACTGGCTCCTGCACGCCGCCGTTCTGCCACCAAAAATCGATGCAGCGGTCAGCGAAAATGACCAGACACTCATCGCCAGCCTTTACCGGAAAAGTAAGCGTGACGCCGCCGCCGCGCTGGAACACAACCGGCACGTCAACCAGCAGGGCCAAATCGAGTGATACTGGGTTTCCGGCACTGTCCGTGTCAGCTCCCTTTAGTGCTGGCTGAACGACGCATGTCACCGTTTCAGGGTCGAACGATTGAATGATGCCGGGCATCGCGACGCGCAAAGTACTCATGATTTCTTTAGCCAAAGCGGTATCAAGGTGCTGCTCGCTACCAAGCTGCGAATTAAGCGGTACTGGCATACTTTTCTCCGGGCATAAAAAAAACCCGCTCAAGGCGGGTTTCTTCTTAAAATTGGGATTAACTTTACTTAATCTTCACACAGTCATAAGACCAGAATTCGCGCGGCTGGTTCATGTTGGTGCGGACGACTTCGACGTTGAGGATGGCTTTGTTATTTTGTTTGACGTAATCCAGCCCAAGCCAGCGTCCAACCTTCGGATCAGGCAGCATCCACTGATACTGAACATTTGAATAATCATCCTTCTTCCCAAGAAATGTAAATTTCTGAGTTTCCGGCCTCACATTGTTAATGTGAGCAAAACCATCATTAGAAGAGGAAATCACAAAAGGTCCACATTGCATCAGCGGTTTAACTTCCGCTGAAAGAGCAGAAGTAGAAGCAGTGATAAGCGCAATAAAGTAAAAAATCCGCCTCATTGGGTTCCGATACCTTTATTAATTGTGCTGGAATTCTGCAATTCAGCAGCTCCTTTAGCGATACACAGCAAGTCCATATACCAAGCTTGCCCGCGAGTGTCACCAGTATAGTTGATGCTGCCTACGATGTAATCACCGTCGGTGTTAATCGATGCAGGTTGTGCGCCTGTGATGCCGTCCACATAGAAATTGCCGTTCGTGTCAGTTTCACGCAGCCGGCCCCCGGTTCCCTGCGTGCCAGCGATCTGCTCATTGGACAGTGCCGCACGGTACACGGAGTGCTGGTCTAGGCGGATTAGGCCACCGAGCTTAATGTTTGGGTTGATCAGGCAGCGAACGTTTACGCCCGCGCCCATCGTCTGCTGGGGCATACCGACAAGGCCGGTATTCGCATTTAGCACGACAGCCTCATGGATGTACTTCGTGTGAGGCACGATGTTCACCTGATTGTTTTCGTACCACCAGTTCGCCCTGCACTGCTCTGCAATGTCGTTCATAAGCACGCTGGTTGAGCGAAACACCACGCGGCCACGCGGGAAAACGGTATCGGGCATTTCCGGTATGCTGCCGGTTGTGATTCCGTAGGGTTCGAAAGATTTCATACCTACCGCAAACAGGTCGGCAAACGTCCAACCGGCGGCCAGCGTCGTTGTAACGCTGGCGTTAAGGTGGCCCTCCCAGCTGTCGAGACACTGAAGCAGTACCCACGAATCGGTGATGTTTTCTTTACCGGCTATCGTGAAGCGGATGTCGCCGTTGAAAATCAGGCCAATATTTTGATCGGGGTAATTACCGGCAGCATCCTTCAGGCCGTCATAACCTGCGATGACGCGAACGCGCTTAAACTCCTTCCCCGTGATCCGGTTTTGCGTCTCCGGGGAAAGGTTGTAAATTTTGAAGTTGCCGACGAAGCCGTTAAATATGGTGTTCGGCATTTTTTCAATTTCGAAAGTCACTTTCAGGTCGGACAGCGAAATGCCGTTGCCACCATCATCGAGAAGCTGTAACTCAAAGTGGCGCATCCAGTTAAGGCTCATAATTACTCCGTCAAAACGTACAGGTGACTGTTGATGCCGAGATCGGTTTTCGTTGGGTATTCCTGAGCGGCATCATCGCAGGCGACCACCAGCTTAAAGCCCAGTTGCAAATGACTGTATTGCGCGAGCAAATCAACGCCGCTTACCAGCGCAATGCCGGTGACTATTCCGGCATCATTGTTGTCGAGCAGGTCTAGCACCCAGCCCACGCCCTCGCGCCACACAAGGCGCATGGTGAGGGTTAATTCCGCGAGGGTGGTGCTAAACGTCTGGTTGTCGGGGGACAGTGGAATTTCATTAATATTCACTCACCCTCCGAAGAGACTATTCAGGATGGAAGAATTTGCAGGCTTGGGCGTTTTAACGCCCGAATTCTGCACCGCCGAGGTGCTTACGCCCTCCTTCATGTTGCCCTTGTCGGCAACGCTAATGGATTGCGTTCTGGTGGTGATCACCTCGCGAAGTGTTACCACTGCCATTAAGACGTTTTCGCTGGTCTTATCCGTCGTGACATCCAGATTTCGGATAAGCATGTTTTGGTATTGCCGCTTGCCGGTGACCACATCAAAGGGCTGCCGGCTTTGCTGTAAATCGAGAATGTTCTGGTAAGCCTCTTTTGGGCTTAAACCTAAAGAAAGCCCGATAGATGTCGTGTCCAGAAAGCTCGCATCCAGCAGAGATCCGCCACCAGAGAATCCTACCTCCATCACCAGCTCCGAAGGGCGACGGTAAGCGTGGTCGGAAATAAACCCCGCTCCCGCCGCGCTGTCGCCGGTATTGGTCGGCACCTCAACCGGATGCTCGGTGATTTCCAACGCATCAGAGTGCTTTTCCGAAATCACAACGTCAGGAATGATGATGCCGATACGCCGAGAGCGCTGATGAAAAAGTACGGAAAGAATATCCATTAGCCCGGCCCTTTATACAGTTGCTGATTCGCACGCGAATTAACTATCGTCTGGTGCTGACCTATCTCATTGGCCGTAGCACGCGGATCGGTCGCACCATAAACCGTGATGTGCGTTTCTTGGTTCAGCGTGTTGCCCGGAAGATTGCTCTTCACTTTCGGCACGTACTGGCGCGTTTCCTTGGGTGCCAGCGCCATGCCGTACTTCTGCACGTTGCCGATGCCCCAGTTATACGATGCAAGCGTTTTATCAAGGTCGCCGCCGTTCTGCTTCATCAGCTGAGCGAGGTATTTCGCCGCCGCCTGTGCTGACTTCACTGGGTCAAAAACATCATTGCCAGAAAGCCCCATATCGCGCGCGGTACCGTCAACAAACTGGAATAGCCCCTTAGCGCGACCTGATTTGGTCATAGGGCCAACTGCGTTCGGGTTCCCGCTAGATTCTGTGATAGCGAGGCTTTTCAGCAGGCCTTCAGGCAACTGATAAAGCCCCTCGAGCTTATTCAGGGTGGGTTCCAGCAGGTTGAGCAGCTTTGAGCCTTCCGCCGTAGCCTGCGGCCTGCGCACTGATTGCCCGTACTGATCGGCCTCGCCACCTTCCCCACGAATCCACCGGCCCACGCTACGGGGGTCGAACCCTGTTTTATCTTTAATCCAGTCAGCGGCGTTATTGGCGCTATTGGTTACGGCAGGCAAGGCGTCAGGCTGATCGCCGCCCTGATTGAGTAGTCTCTTGCCTATGCTGGCCGCCTGACTCCAGTTCCCATCTTTCAGCGCGTTGATAAGGTCGCCAATCATCGACATCATCTTGCCGAACTCGCCGAATTGCTTCGTCAAATTCTCAACGTCGCCCTTAAGCGTCCAGTTGCTCAGGTTGATATTGAGCAGCTTGGCCACTTCAAGGCCGATGCCTTTAATGGAGGCTTGCAGTTCTTTCATCGACTTTAGGGCGGCGTCTATACCAGGCTTCCACTCTTCCCAATCGATTAAGCTTTTGCCGCCCTCTTTCCACGTTTTATAGTCATCGTAGAGCAGCCCCAGCGAGCCAATAAGCAAGGAGATCATGCCAATCGGAGACGTCAGGAAGGCGCTATTGAGTAGCTTCCACGCCAGCAGCAACCCACCGAACGCAGCTATAAGCTTCTGCGTTCCGCTGTCGAGATTGTTAAACCACTGGCGAATATCACCAGCCGCCTGAATAAGCCGGAAGACTACCCGCCCAATGGCATCAGCAAGCCAGAGGATACCCTTTACGCCGCGGGTGATGGTGTCTTCGATTTTCGGGAAGTTATCGAGGATTTGCTTGCGCAGGTTGTCGATTGAACCCGCCAGACCGTCGGCGAGGTTAGAGCCGATTTTATCCCGCGCCATGCCCGCCATCGCGCTGAAATCACGCAGCGAGGTCATGAAGCGGTTAGAACTTACGGCAGCCTGATCGGCGTTGAAGCCAATCGCCTTTGCCATGGCTGAATATTCAGCAGTGAAACCAGTTAGCCCACGGCGCATAGCCATCAACGTGTTTTCATCAATGCCGAGCATCTGCGCGTACTGGTTGGCGCGGTAGTACGGCATCTTGCTGAGCTGCTGGCCGACGCTGGAGAATACTGCGGACATGTCGCGCATATTGCCGCTGGCGTCCCGCGTCTGGACGCCCAACCGATTCAAGAAGCCTTCGGCGCCGGGATTGTTACGCATAAAGCGGGAGAGGCTTTCCAGTGAGCCTTGCGCCGCCGCGGCGTTAGAGCCAGTTTGCGATGCTGCATACCCGATTGCCTTAATACCTGCGACCGTTGCGCCGGTGCGCTGCGACGCCCAATACAGGTCGTCCAGACCAGAGGCAATCTTGGCGGTGAAAGCGGTCACCGTCAGCGCGGCACCCTCGACCACAGCAGCCATTTTAAAAACGTTCGCCGTTACGCCAGCAATTACGCTGTCGAACTTCTTGGCCCCAGCATCATCGATTTGGAAACCGAGGCTGATCAGGAAGTCCTTAATAGTTTCAGCATCCATCGTTATCAGCTCTCCACTGCTCTATCAGCGCCTCGTTGTCAGCGTCCAAATCAAGGCAGTCATTCATAAAGGCGATGTCAGCGAGATCGACCGTGCCGTCCTTCAGGTTTGGGTAAGTGATGTACCCCGCCTTAACGGGGCGCATCAGCCAGTCCTCGCCGCCGGGCAGCGCCTCAAGGGTTAATCCGCTGGCGCTTCCTCCGCTCCTTTCGCGGGGAGTTCTCGCAAAAAATTTCCCAGCGAATCACCCACCACGCGCCCCACAATTTGCAGCATGCCCAGCATGTCCAGATCGTCAAACGCCAGCTCGCCGCCTGCAAAGACCGGAACCCAGCCTTTATGGTGCTTGCGTTGCGCGACTGCCAGACATGGGTAAATCACCGCGTTGGCGTCGTCGTCGCTCAAATCAGAAAGAGACTGGGCAATTTTCGGCAGTACCTTTTCCATGATGCTAGCCGCATCACCTTTTGCGGCCAGACCTTTGATTGCCTGAAAATCTGAAAGCATGCCGGACAATACAGGCAGCAATTTTCGAGACACTTTGAACTGGTCGAAGACGCTCAGCTTAGTAATGCGGTATTGCACGCCCTTAATTTCGAATTCCATCGGTTAGAACTCCCCTAACAGTTCGTCAACTTTGCCGCCGTCAAATACCCACGCCACGGTCGTGCCAACTTTGGCGTTGGCGAAATCAGGTTGCTTCTGGAAAGCCGCAGAGCGGACAGTCACTACATCACCGGATGCTGAGTTGCGAATAACAAAAACGTTATTGCCCCAAAGCGCAGATGACTGGCTTTGCGCGTTATAGGCCAAAGACAGTTTTTTATTGACCGGGGAGGTTTTGAGCAGGGTGATGGTTACGGTTCCCGCCTTCCCGGCGTGAAGACTGTGCATGACTTCGCCGTCAGCCCCGATGGTCATGGTGTTCTTCGCTTCGGCCATCGCAACGGTGATGCCCTCTTCGGCGTTCTGCGCACCGTAGCCCAAATCAATAATTCCGGTCGGGCCGGTCATGGATGCCGAGACATCCATAAAAGAATAAGCTGCCATTTTTTATCCTTATCGAACGACGTTGATTTGAACGTCTGCGAAGTGAACAGCGCCAGCCAGCTTGCAGGCCACCTGAATAACCGGGGCTTTGCGCTTCTCGCGGTCTGCCTGCGCCTGCGTTGCCAACGGGTTGGCGTAAACGTAATAACCCTTGGTCAGCGTATCGCCCGGGCTAACCTGCCCAATCGGTCCACCGTTCCAGATACCCGGCGCAACCAGCCCGTTAGAAACGGCCTGATCCATCGACTGCTCTACGTTGGTCAGCAATCGAGTGACGCCCGCTTCGGTCTGAGGGATCTTGGTTGTGCTGGTATAAAGCAGGTTAAAGAGGTTGGTCTGGACGAAGTTTTGCAGCCAATCGAGGCCGTGGCGCTCATCGAAGAAATCGCCGTTAGACATCACGCCTTGCTGAATGATTGCCGTGTCGTTCTGGTAGTAAACGAAGACGTTGGCATCCTTCCCATCAATGGCTTCGGCCTGTGAAACGGTCAGCGTTTCGTAGGTGACCGTCGGCTCCTGTTTGAATTTCAAAGTAATGGTGGTGTTGTTACCGTTGAAATTCACGGTAAATGCCCGACCGAATACGGACAGCGCGGCGTATTTGCTTGATGAGGAATACTGGCAGAACGTGCGTCCATAGCTTCCCGTCTTCAGCTTCGACGCCAGATCGGTCGTGGTCGCCGCTACCAGCGTGTTCGGGTCTTGCGTGGTAACCGCAAAAATACGGGAAACGCTCGCAGATTCAATTGCGGTCGCTACGGAAAGCAAGTCAGTATCGGCCAGTGCGTCGCTATCAGCGATCCCCAGTCCATACCAGTTAGTGAACTGCAAAGCAGCGTTAACAGCCTGCAATAGCGTTTCAGGTGTCCCCGTCTCGGCTGCGGCGATCGTCTTGGCCCAACGGCCAACGTAAACCTGCGTCGGCGCGGGTTTCTGCGAGAAGAAGACGGTTGCCGCTTTGTATTCTTCGCTGGTGA
>Ga0153979_1000274_pt1 | contig 9984 bp, 6 predicted proteins | sample TSGA063MetaG_FD_104690 | JGI IMG/M metagenome (GOLD analysis project Ga0153979, IMG submission 104690) | Attine ant fungus gardens microbial communities from Georgia, USA - TSGA063 MetaG | ecosystem: Host-associated > Fungi > Mycelium > Unclassified | place: USA: Georgia, Magnolia Springs State...
ATTCGAGGCAGATTGCCATGGAATAAGCGGATTTGCGGGCGTTTTTACCAGCAAGGTATAGCTGTATAAAGTGGAGAAGGTTTCTTCCCCCTTTATTCTATTCAGTACCAGAGCAGGTTCACCCAGTAACATGGGCATCGCTGGACTGCTTAGTGTTATCGTCCTAGACATAGTCATTCCTGATATCAGAAAAGTAACGTTGAGCGCGTTGCACTCAGGTCACCGGGTTAACAACTACTTTCCGTTGTGATTCAATTATTTTTCCATGCCTGTTCTGCCTCCAGAGCCAGAGAAACTCTGAATCCGAAACGCACTCAGGCCAACTCCTCCACGGCATGACATCAACACATCGTTTCCCTTCCAGCTCAAAATCCGCATCGCATCGCATGTCACTGAGGCGGGTATGAATGTGTGAAAGCTGTGCTGAATTCGATAGTTTTGACCGCCAGCCGGAAGACAAACTCGATGCCACCAAATCACGGCAATCTGCCTCTATTTGTTCGCAAATATGGCGAGGGTTGTCATGTTGCGCTAGCGTGGACAGCGAGCGCATCATCCAAAACGGTAGACTGTCTTCTATTGTCAACAGCCGCACCATCTCTGAGGCCCGAAGCAATACGCAAATGCCATGTGGCGTTTCAGTGTTGTCATCGAATACAAGGGCACCGGTCAGATAATGATCCGCCGATATGCCATCTGCAGACATAACAAAGCACCATGGGTAACGACACAGTTCTGGTTGCGTTAATAACGAAGGTTCTGCAGGAGCAAGCGTCGAAATTAAAGAGGCAACTTCTGCCTTAACCCGCTGCATCTCTCCTTTTTTGCGTTGACTCTTTTCCCCGGAAAGCTCAGGCAAAAAACTCAGCAAATGCGCATGCTGCTTGCTGCGTTTCATCCACATATTTCCTCCCTTATCATCCCGGGCAGCGGAATCCGCGCAACATGCCCTGCAGATTCTGATTGCCATTACCCAGCCCACCAATTTCCAGCTCTACTGGCTTGCCACCCAGTGACCAGCGATAAATTCGACTGTCTGCACCCTGGCTCGTTACGCGTTCGGCGCTGTCCAGCCAATGCATAACCGACCATGCACCGTGGAATGTCAGATCTGGCAGTGCCGATGATGGGAGCCTCTGGCCGGTCATCGTAACGGAAGAGGTCAATCCACCTGATGGCCAGTGAAACGCCATCGGCATGACCGGGCCATGTGAGTAACGCAGCGTCTCTCCGCCAACGCTCAGCATCAGTTGCGCTATGTCCGGAGAGAGGTAGTGCACGCGGGTAGACAAATTCAATGACACTTTGCGTCCATCCGCGTCAAAGAATGCATCACGGACGGCGGCAGCTTGCTGGAAGAAGGAGAGTCCTTCACCGCCGCCATTGCCTTTATAGCGCCATGGGTAAGTTGATGTATCAACCTTGTCGGCCATGTTCTGTTTGAACCAGCTATCAACCACACCATCCACTGCAAAGAAGCGCTCAAAATCATTGAGTGATACCTCTTGCTGGCTTTTAGCAAAGGGATAGCGTCCTTGCAGCGTTTTACGACAAACCTGGCCAATGCCATTATCAATGGCTGTAACACTCAGTTTTACAATGCTCTTTTGGATGCTTTCATTGGAACGTCCCAGCAGAGGCATCAAAATCCCCTTCACTGGCTCAGGCCACGTCCGCGATTCCGCCGCCAGGCGGGAACTATCCATTCCCATAACCGGGATGTCACCCTCATCAAGCGCACTGCTGTAAACCACATAGCGGGTATACTGATCGGTGAGCAGATTCATCAGCCGGTTAAGCCCAACGGTTTGGTTCGGGTTATATCCCGTGCCGTCTTGATCGCCTTTCACGAAAAGTCGTAGTGAACTGAACGGAAAATCAACATATTGATGAATAAGCCGTTGTTCACGGAAATCGACACTGTCTTTTAATCGCGTAGCTTGCTGTACCAGTCGGCCGGTTCTCAGCTCAGTCTGTAAAGCTGTTTGCAGCGTTTTATCCTTGGTTTCCGCCAGAGTCGTCTCACTGACGGCACGTTCCAGCAAACCGCGCAGTGGCGAATTATCTGCGACCAGGGTTCTTAACAGCGATACATCCATACTGAGATTCTGCTGTCCCCCCATCGGTATCAGACGAATACTCGAGAGGAATTGCTGCCACTGATGCGCATATTCCTGCAGATAAAGAATCAGTACCTCATCACGCAGCGTGAGAGGATTTACCACGCGCCCCGTCTTTCCCAGTACCCAACTATCCTCACGCTGTAAGCCGATCAACGACGTAGCGAGCTGCTTCTTTACCAGGTTTCGCCACCCGTCACGGGTGAAAATGCCGGGTACCCCCTCAGGCTGATTTTCGATAGCATTTTGCTTAAAAATCATCGGCGCCTGAGGGTCAACCATCGCCTGCAGGGTGACACTTGGCGGTGCTACCAGCTGCAGTTTCTGCTTTAAATGCTGCCAAATTCTGGTGGTTTGCGGGATCTGCACCAGCATATCCCTGGCGCGCTTAACCAGCGGTTGATCGATTGGCGATGATTTTTCTCGCCATCCTTTCGAGGAGAAAAGAGCATTCAGATGACTGTCAAACGTCTCCTGTTCACCATAAGCATCGATCATGCCTGAGGCTTTCCATTGCTGGTTGATCTGGGCAATCAGGAAGCCGGCATCGGCATCTCCCTCACCATTCAGCATGAGGTAAAGCTTCAGCGCATCCCACGCAGCAAGCGGATCGTTATCGACTACGGCTTTGTTCAGAGAGATGGCTGCCTGCAACTGCAATTTTGGCAGCAACGCATTCTGTAAAAAGAAGGTGTAGAGTTTGTCCGCACGACGTTCAACGGTGGCAGGTGTGTAAAGACCATAGCGCCAGTTCAGCGGAGGATTACTGATATCCAGCCCCAAATACTGCTTCAATGCCAACGTGCTATACAGGACGCCCGGTAACAGCTGCTGTTCAGGATGATCAACATATTCAACAACTTTTTCAGTCAGTTGAGTCGTACGAACACCAATAGTCGCCAGATAATCGTCATTCAGGTGGAAACTGGTAACAATTCCCCATATCAGCCAGACAGCGAGCAACGTTGCCGCAAGATGGCCTGCGAAGTTCTGCAAGCGATCGCGCGTACGCATGCGCAGGCTGGAACTGACTAAATCACGATCGGCACTGATCACATCACTGAAAAGCTGACGCAGGAAGTAATGTTTTCCCCAGGGAGAGTTATCGATAACTCCGCCCTCTGCTTGTTGAAGGCCATATGATGCTGCTGTTTCAGGATATTGATGTTCCACAACATTACGCCAGCGCTGAACAACCGTGTTGTTGTTGAGCAACCCTTTTTCGGCTGGCTGACAGCTACTCATAAAGTAGATGCCACGCAATGTGGTATTGAACTGTGTTTCGTCATAGCGCGATGACAGGAAAATATGCTGCAGCATTTCGGTCACGCCCTGCGCTAATAAACGAAAATCCTGCGGTACGGCATACATCTGTTTGCGATCGGTGACGTCATATTCTTCCAGCTGACGCTGGCAAAGCGTACTACCAAGACGGGTTTCCAACTGAGCCAGCGTTTCGCTGATCTGCTTACCCAGTTCGGCTCCGCTGTCGTGTGATTGACGTTCAAAGGGAAGCGTTACACCAAGAACCTGTTCACGCTCAATCGCTGTGAGATTACGGAAATAGGCGCTAAAACCGGTCAACATATCCATTCGGGTGATATTGACGTATACCGGAAAACGTAATCCCAGAGTTTCTCGCGCCTCGCTGAGCCTTGAGCGTAATGCCGCGGCGATACCGAGGCGCTCAGACTGAGTACGGTGCAAAATATCTTCAACCGAGAGCGTCACAACCACGCCATGAATACTGTGTTTAGGACGGTACTTTTTCAGTGCGCCTAAGATGCCACGCCACTCCTGCTGAACATGCTCTGCTTCCTGCAGATATTTACCTGAGGTATCCAGGAAAAGCGCGTCATTGGTGTAAAGGCACTCAATATTATCGGTAGAAGGATTTTCACGATCCTGACGATTCAGCTGTTCTGGCAATGGGAAATCGAGTCCCGATGAGAACAACATGGTTGTTTTACCGGCGTTTTTAGGTCCAATTATCATGAACCACGGTAAGCGTGTTTTACTGTCGCTGAAGCTGAAAAAACGGCGCCACAATGGCAAGGCACGATGAACACGCTGGGTATGTTTCACACCCGCTGCAATGATCTGCGTGATAGCGCTCATGTCTGGTTTAGCTTCTACCGCAGCTGACCTTTTACTCATCAGTGAGTTAAGTAACGCCGGGTTTACAGCCAGCGCCTGCAACAGCCGCCAAAGTCCATACAGCCCCGTCAATACCAGCAGCCCAGCAATGACTGCACCGCGGTTTATATTGCTTTTGAGCGGATAGTTTTCCCCAATCATGATATGGGGACCCAGAGTCCAAACCATCGCCATCGCAAAGAGCGAGAGATCTAAAAACAGTGGCAGACGATTCCAGCGCAGAAGCAGCATCACAAACAGCATCACCAACATAATGATGCGGTTTTCAGCACCCGCCCAAGGGGTAGCCTCACCAAAACCAAACCAGGGGCCGAGGTACCAAACCGCCGCCGCCAGCACGCAATAAACAGCGATCAGAGAAAAGCGTCTTAATCCTGTTCCTGAGAAAATTCGATTAAACACTGACATGTTTCATCCATTAATAATTAACTAATATTTCGACGCGACGGTTTTGTGCTCGTCCCTCAGGCGTGGCGTTACTGCCAACGGGCTGACTATCCCCTTTTCCTTCAACTCGAATATTTTCAGCAGGGATGCCGGCCTGTTGCAGCCATTGCGCCACACTGGCAGCGCGTTTTTCCGAGAGGACCTGATTACTCGGAAGGCCAGGCTTATTGATGGGTTGCGAGTCGGTGAAACCGACAATCAGCGTCTTGCCATTTACGCGATGGATCTCTTCAGCCACACGCTTGAGGATACTTTGCATGCTTTCCAGCACATCAAATGTGCCGGTTTTGAACATGCCGTCACCGCGGAATATCACCAGGCTGCGCTCAGGCGTTTCGTCCACAGTAACCAGCTTGCGGGCGATCTCTTCCTTAAGTAATTCGGCTAACCTTAGCTTTCCAACTGCCGGTTCTGGAGGCAGGGTTATGGGTGAACGTGCAGAAGCATCAATGCGAGTGACGATATCGCTAAGCGGGATCATCAAGTGATATTTGGCATAGATAAAACTACCGGCGATCAATACTCCGGCGACAAGCATGGAGATACGGACAGGAACATAAAACTGATAGCGTTTTTTGCCACTGCGCACCGGAACGCCTTGCGGTGACAGAGCCATGCCTCGGTCTTCCCGAGAGCTTTGTAATAGTGTCAATAGACGTTGGCGAATGCGATTAAGTTGGCGCTCACCGTTTTCAATAATGCTATAACGCCCCTCGAAGCCAAGGCCGAGAATAATCAACTGAACTTCAAGAACGTCGGCATATTCCTGAGGTGACATGGACAAGCGGCCCACCAGCAGGAAGAATTTTATGCCGCCATCGTTATCGCCTTCAAAGTGATTAAGCAGGTTGCCTTGTGACCAGTTAACATCTTTACTCCACGAACGCGCCAGAACGGCTTCGTCCAGTGCGGTACACATGCAATAGCGCACAATGGCCATCTTCTTCCAGGAAATATCTGCCTCATCGCAGACGACGCTGAAGAGAGTGATCTCTTTTTTCAGCGTCTCCTTCAGCAAATTAGCTTCATCTTTCCCGTTCACTTTTTCGGGCATTTCGCTTAACGCACGCAGTAATGGCTGCGCCGCTTCAAGTAATGGCAGGGACGCATTTTTAACGCGATTAACCCGCTCATGAATGCTTTCACTTCGCAGACGACTGCTGTCATAACGTTCATTTATTGCGTCATGATTTATCGCCGGATTGGTCTTGAAATCTGAAAAGCTGGTCGATTCATCGAGCAGGAAATGTCCCAACTCCTGGCCGTTACTATCGGTATCCGCCTGGTTATCAAAAAACGTGCTGTTCAGGTTAAAATTGTCATGCTCGCTCATTAGTCACGAATCCCCCACAGTTCCATTTTCAGGTCAGGGAAATCACCGGCAATGTGCAATGCAATAGCGCCGCTACTGGCAATGCGATCCCAGAATGGACCACTCTTAGCCAGTTCAAAGTAAACGTGGCCGGCGCTGTAGGGAATCTGACGCGGAGGGACAGGCAGAGGATGGATTTCCAGGCCAGGCAAGTGCGAACGTACCAGTTCATGCAATTGCTGCGGTGCACTGAATTTTGCCTGAGCCAGGTATTGATGCTGCAGAATATCCATAGGTAGCTGCGCAGATACCGCGACAACCAGATTACTGAAACCGCGCAGTTCATTTGGCAGCACATTCGCCGACCAGACACCGTTACCACGTGATTCCAGCGTGATCATTTGGCCCGCACGCACCAGAATCTGGTTGAGCTGTTCATGAATATCATCAACCAGGGGGCGGATAGAGGCATAAAGGCTAGCGTGCTTGTAGCCTGGCGCCGATCGTGGTCTGCGTGTTTTCACCCGTATAAAGGTAGAAAGTTCGCCCGCAAATTTGGCCAGTTCCTGGTAGAGCATGATGGGTGGTAACTCAGGAATGGTGCGCAGATGGTCGAGCAATGGCTCATATTTATTAAAGATTTGCAGTAAAAGATAATCAACGATTTCTGCACTCGCACTCGCTTTACCGTCACTGTTTGATAATCGCGTTGCCAACATTCCCGCACGCATTTTTACCAGACCGTTCAGATGCGTCAGCCATTCGCTGAGCAACTGGTTCGCGCCATAACCTGTCACGGGTGGGATGTAATCATCAACATGCAGTAATACGCTGCCATCAGGCTGGATAGCGCGTACGCGCGTCAGCGGTAATCCAATCCACGACTCCGTCATTTCGCTTTCTGACACCAAACGCAGGCGCAACTGCGCCAGCTGCACAGGTTTAGGTCCCTGGTGAATGGCATTGGTATCATTCAGCTCAGCTTCATTGCCGTAAAAACGCGCCAGAGAACCGCTATCGTACTCATCGAAAATAGTTTCATTACTATTATCCAGGCGCAGCGGCACGGCCAAATAAATCATCTTGCCAAGATGTTCAGGTGCGATAGTTAATGGCTGCGGCAGATCGGCATGTCCTGGAATATCAAATGGCGTACCATCCGGCAGAACACCGCTCGCAGCGCGGAGAACCAGTTTTCCATATGAAAGCGCTTCACGATCAATTTCATAAGCTGAAAAACCCCAAAAAAAGGGCGTAAGGGTGAGAGCTCGCTTATGAGAGTAATATTCCAGGTAACGCTCTTGCTGTTGAAAGAGTTGAGGGCGCAGAAAAAGACCTTCACTCCAGACGACTTTTTTTGTTCTCATAATTAATTTACCGGTTTAACTGAAGTTGTCAGATTATTCATTCTGACTTGAATATGAGGCTGCCAAACTTTGTCTCGTTTAAAATAACGTTGAAACCAACTGCGCTTGGGTTTCTCAGGAATAATATAAAGCACTTTCCATTCCGAGTCGGATATGTCTCGATAGGCCGTTATCACACCCAGAGCAGTAACATTTTTAGGCGTCTCAATAACTTTATCTTTTTTCTCACCGGGGACAATCATTGTGTCGTAAATAAGCGAAATCTGACTAGTAAGTTCAGGATCCCTACTCTCAGTAAGAGTAATGAAATCACTGGCCATAAATGCTTGCTGTTGATTCAATTGATACACCGTAATACGAAGAGGGTTTGCTTCTCCTGCGTCATTTTTATTTATAGTGTTGGATGCATCAAAAGTAATTTTTACGGATTCCGTATGTGCACTCGAATCATTATTCGGCGTGCTTTGGCAAGACGTTAGCATACTGGTCATCGATAAAATGATTAACATCGTTAGCCAACGCCGATGGGAGGCGGCAGCATGATGCATTATTTTAGTAATCATTACGTCCTCCTTTAATATGAATAAGTAAAAGTAAAATTAAGGCGAGCGTTCCTTAACCCTGCCACACTTAATGTGGCAGGGCTTGTAACAAGAACTTAATTAGCTATGCTGGTTTGCTTTTACATCATAAGTCGCAGAGATAACACCAGACTTATGACCTTCAGCATTCTGCATTACATAATCTTCAGTTACTTTGGTGAAGGAGAAGCTAACTTCTTCACGTGGACGAGTTTCGTCTTTATGAGAGCCACCCATTCCAACTTTAGTAATGATTACGTCAGTGAACTTCAGAATCATGTATTCCAGTGGATCGCCACCAGCTTTACGCACGGTGAAAGCGATATTTTTAATATGCTTACCAGTCAGACAGTAGCTCAACAGGTTTGGACTTGCTTTGTCGGTATAATGCTGGAACACGAAGTCAGCAACAGTAGCACGACCAGAACCACCGCCTGAACCGCTGTGCATATTCTTAGGCTGCAATACGTCCCATTTCCATTCCAGAACCTGGATCTCGTTTTTATGAGTAGCATCTAAAGATTCACCTTCGATGCCATCAATTTTAATAAACATATCTTGGGCCATAATTTCCTCTCATGGACTAGTTGTGTATAGATTATTCAATGCGATGCATTGAATGATACGAGACTACTGCACTGAATATATCCAGCACGTATTCTCAATTAATTCAAAGTAATTACATTTACTTTGAGTCTTAAATATTCGATTCAGACATTGTCCTTAATGTCCATTGTCAAACCGAATAGTTAAATCAGGCTCCGCCTTTAACAGAAGGAAGTTTGGCTACCATACGCAGAGATACGGTTAAACCCTCCAACTGGAAATGCGGGCGCAGGAAGAATTTGGCTTGGTAATAGCCAGGGTTGCCTTCAACATCTTCAACAATAACTTCAGCAGCAGCCAGTGGACGGCGAGCTTTAATTTCAATTGAGGAGTTAGACGGATCACCATCGACGTAATTCATTACCCAGTCGTTTAACCAGCGCTGCATATCGTCGCGTTCTTTAAACGTACCGATTTTGTCACGCACAATACATTTCAAATAGTGTGCAAAACGTGAACAAGCGAACAGGTAAGGTAAACGCGCTGAAAGCGTGGCGTTAGCTGTTGCGTCAGCATCATAATACTCTGCTGGCTTCTGCAGTGATTGGGCGCCAATGAAGGCGGCAAAATCGGTATTTTTACGATGCACCAGCGGGATAAAACCGTTTTTAGCCAGTTCAGATTCACGACGGTCTGAGATAGCGATTTCGGTCGGACATTTCATGTCTACGCCGCCATCATCGGTCGGGAAGGTGTGGCACGGTAAACCTTCAACTACACCGCCACTCTCAACACCACGAATCATGGTGCACCAGCCGTTCTCTTTAAAGGAACGGTTGATATTTACCGCCATCGCATAGGCAGCATTCGACCAGACATACTTGCTGTGGTTTTCGCCGTCGGTGTTCTCTTCGAAATGGAAGGCTTCAACCGGATTGGTAACGGTGCCATATGGCAGACGAGCCAGGAAGCGCGGCATTGCCAGGCCAATATAACGAGAATCTTCAGACTGACGCAGACTGTTCCAGGCCGCGTATTCCAGATTCTGAGTAAAGATTTTAGTTAGATCGCGTGGATTAGAAAGTTCCTGCCAGGAATCCATCTGCAATACGTTCGGCGATGCACCTGCAATGAATGGCATGTGTGCAGAAGCGGCCACTTTACCAATCGATGACAGCAGATCCACGTCGGCAGCAGAGTGATCGAAGAAATAGTCCGCCACCATACAGCCGTATGGTTCACCGCCGAGCTGGCCATACTCTTCTTCATAGATCTTTTTGAAGAGTGGACTTTGATCCCATGATGTCCCTTTGTAGCGTCTCATGCTGCGACGTAATTCTTCTTTGGATACATCCATAAAGCGCAGCTTTAACTTATCATCAGTCTCGGTATTGGTTACCAGGTGATGCAGACCTCGCCAGGCACTTTCCAACGACTGAAACTCTTCATGGTGA
>Ga0153979_1000275_pt1 | contig 9949 bp, 8 predicted proteins | sample TSGA063MetaG_FD_104690 | JGI IMG/M metagenome (GOLD analysis project Ga0153979, IMG submission 104690) | Attine ant fungus gardens microbial communities from Georgia, USA - TSGA063 MetaG | ecosystem: Host-associated > Fungi > Mycelium > Unclassified | place: USA: Georgia, Magnolia Springs State...
CGTATAGTTGAACGTTTCCGTGACTTAGGCGTAGCCTGTAAAAAATCAATTTTTGTGCACTGCGTTCATATAGACGAAAATGAGCGTGAGATAATCAAAGAGAGCGGGACAGCGGTAGTACATAACCCGGAGTCAAATATGGGCAACGCCGTCGGCACGGCCGACGTGCTGTCTATGATGAAGGACGGCGTTTTGCTTGGCCTTGGCACAGACGGTTTTGTGAGCGATATGCTGCAGTCCCTGCGCATGGGCAACGCGCTGTGCAAGCATGCCGCCGGTCATCCCAACGTAGGCTGGAGCGAACTGCCGGCTATGTTGTTTGAGAACAATGCCGCCATCGCGGAAAAATGTTTCCCGGTCAGGCTGGGTAAAATAAAAAATGGGTACGCGGCAGACGTTATTGTCATGGACTACGCTGCGCCAAGCCCTGTAGATGGCGGTAACATAAACGGACACCTGCTCTTTGGCTCGTCGGGACGCAACGTGGTAACGACGATAGCAAACGGCAGGGTTCTTATGAAAGACCGCAAATTGACGCTGCTGGACCGCGCGGAAATTTTCGCCAAGGCGCGTGAGCACGCGAAGAAAGTATGGAACAGGCTATAGCTTCAAAATGTTTCAGGTATAAGACGCGCGTTTCTATATAAACATAGCAGCCGTCAGGCTACGGGCTGGCTGCTATGTAAGCGCTTAGCAACACTCCCAAGCCCGGCCGCATATATTAAGCAGCGCGCGCGAAAGTGAACAGGGCTGCAATAATTGACTTTATTGATAATGTAAGCGCGCCCAATGCTATAAACATTAAACACAAAACTGTTTTCCGCTAGAAGTTCAATATATTTCACGTTAAATACTTATCTGTTTTTTAAGCGGATGGGTAATTTGTTGTTTTTTTTGCAAATAGGCAAATAGAAGGGGGAAAGCATTTAAATGAAAACACAGGAACAAAAATTGAGAGGCGCGGGCAAACAGAAAGAAATCCCGCACATATTAGTTATTCTGCTTGCCATAATCGCGCTTGCTACTCTGGCGACTTATATTATTCCTGCCGGCAGCTACGATCGCGTAATGAATGAGGCTGCAAAGAGAATGGTTATTGACCCTCTGAGTTTTCATTACGTAGACAAGACGCCGGTGAACATTTTTGAGATGTTTGTTTCCATCGAGCAGGGGCTTATTGAAGCGGCCAATATTACATTTCTGATTTTTGCCGCGTTTTCATGCCTTTATCTGATTGAAAGAACAGGAGCCATAGACGCTTGCATTGCCGTTATGGTTCGTAAGACTGAAAAAAATCCTCAAATTGCGAAATTGGCAATAGGGTTTTTGATGGTGGTTCTTTGCGTATGGGGTTCCACTGGAACTATGTCGTACGAAGAAATAATCGCTTTCGCTCCGATTTTCGTAACCGTAAGTATAGCGCTGGGATATGACGCTCTCGTTGGAGTTGGCATATCGGTGATTCCGGTCGGCGTAGGTTTTGCGTCCGCCACCGTAAACCCTTTTACAATTGGAGTTGCGCAGACTATAGCCGAGCTGCCGGTTTTTTCGGGCCTGGCGTACAGGTCTCTTATACTCGTGGTAATGACGGCATATTGTGTGGCATATGTCATGTGGTACGCGAACAAAATAAAGAATAATCCTGAAAAGAGCTATGTGTATGACATAGACTATTCCGACCTTATAATAGACGAGAAACGCATGAATACGCCTTTCACGACGCAAAGGAAACTAACGCTGTTGGCACTGCTTGCCGGCGTCGGGTTAATGGCGTACGGACTAATTTTAAAAAATTGGTACATCAACCAGGTCGCCGCAATTTTTATGATGGTGTCAATCATAGTCGGAATAATAAACCGATGGAGGGCGAATAAAATAGCCGCCGTACTGTGCGAAGGACTTTCAAGAGGTGTTTTGTCGGCAATCATAGTAGGTGTGGCAAGAGGGATTCTGGTAGTTATTACCAAGGGCAATATTTTGGATACGATAATCCATTCATGCGTGAGCCTGCTGGACAGGTTCTCGCTTTACGCGAGCTCGATATGCATGTTGATATTCCAGACGCTGTTGAACTTTTTGATACCCTCGGGTTCAGGACAGGCCGCCGTCTCTATGCCCATAATGACGCCCATAGCCGATTTGATAGGAATGAACAGGCAGATCGCGGTGCTTATTTTTCAGTTTGGCGACGGGTTCTCAAACCTTATTTGGCCGACCACCTTTATGGTAATTGTCTGCGCTATGGTTAAAATTCCGCTTAGCAGATACTATCGCTGGATAATCCCGTTTTTCCTGATCTCCTTCGTATTACAGTCTATATTTGTACTCGGAGCCGTATACATGAATTACGGTCCCTTTTAGGAGTGTTGAAAATGTACTGCGAAAAACTAACCGCTTCTTTTATCGATGAAGTCAACAAAGATGTTGTCGCGTACAGGCGGCACATTCACAAACACCCGGAAACTGGCTTCGACACGGGACGTACGGAGCAATTTATCAGAGAAATCCTGGAAAAAGAGGGTATAGAAACGTTAACTTCAACAATAGGCGTAATTGGCCTGATTCCCTCTAAAAACAAAAGCGAGAAATACGTCGCTTTGAGGGCCGACATTGACGCGCTGTCGCTGGAGGAGGCTAACGAAACGCCGTATCGCTCCGTGGAAACGGGGAAAATGCACGCATGCGGTCATGACGCGCATACCGCTATGCTGCTTGGCGCAGCGCGGCTTCTTAACGCGAGCAGGGATTCGCTGCGGCATAACGTGCTTCTTATTTTTCAGCCCGCTGAGGAAGGTCCGGACCTGGGCGGGGCTATTATTATGCTGGAGGATCTCAGGAAGCAGGGGCTCCTGCCTAATATAACGGCTATAACGGCTTTGCACGTAACAACAGAGCATAACTCCGGCACGATAGGAATCCGGTACGGCTCCGCGATGGCGTCTATCGACACCTTTGACGTGACGGTCAAAGGCAGGGGAGGACACGGCGGCATTCCTTATAAGGCTATAGACCCAATTTCGATTTCGGCAAAATTTATAACAGCCATGGAGAGTTATATGTCCCGCTTCGTAAACGTGTTCGATCCGGCGATTTTTGCGGTGTGCATGATCAATTCGGGAACAGCAAGAAATGTTATACCGGATTCCGCGATGATATCAGGACAACTAAGAGCGTTATCGGAGGACAACCGGGAAAAGGTGATGGAGGCGTCAAATAATCTGTTGCAGGGACTTTGCCTGTATACGGGAGCCGATTTTGACATGAAAGTAACCAACGGGCTGCCTGTATTGGTCAATGATGAAAAAACGGTCAGGAACGCGGAAAATATAGCAAAAACGGCCTTCGGAACAGATAATGTCGTTATTTTGAACTCTCCTAATATGGGAGCTGAAGATTTCGCGTTTTTTGCGCGCAGTATTCCGGCGGCTTTTGTATGGCTGGGAGTCCGGAACGAAGAAAGGGGTTTTGTGCATATGATACACAACCCCAGATTCGACATAGACGAAGACGCGCTGCCGACAGGAGTGAGGTATTTGTACGATTTCGTATACAGCTATTCTGAGCAGTAAAAGCTAACTAATTTACCATTTATATATTTTATGGCCGCGCAAAAACCGCGCGGCCATTTTATATGGCGCGTAAATCCACGATGGGTGAAGAAAAACAGTTCTTTGCGCTTTTATAAGAATCTCTTCAAAAATTTTCCGCGAGGCTCGTGCGCGACGAGTTTGCCGTTTGCTATTGCCGGCTGGCCGCGCAGCCAGACGTACGCCGGCCAGCCGCGTGCCCTTACGCCCTCGTAGGGGGTGTAGTCTACCTTTTGGTGCAATGTCGCCGCGCTTATAGTTTTTTCTATCCCCGGATCAATTATTGTTATGTCCGCGTCCATGCCTTCGGCAATTTTCCCTTTGTCTTTTACGCCTAAAATCCGCGCGACATTAGCTGCGGTTACTCCGACGAACTGTTCAAGGCTTATTTTTCCCTTCAGGTAGCCTTCGGAGAAAAGGAGCGGCAGACGTGTCTCAATCCCGGGTACGCCGCCCGGCGATTTAAAAACGTTTTCGCCGCCCAGGCGCTGTTTGTCCGCACGGCTGAAAGAACAGTGATCGGTGCCGACGGTGTCTATATCTCCGTTTCCAAGCGCTTTCCAGAGCGCGTCGCAGTCGCTCTGCTCCCGCAGCGGCGGCGCCATTACCGCGTCAAGCCCTGACGCGGTGTAGCGTTCTTTTGTCAGCAACAGGTATTGCGGACATGTCTCCGCATACATGGTGAGTCCGCTTCTGCGCGCTCCGATAATATTTTTCAGGCCCTCCCTGGTAGAGAGGTGGACGATGTAAGTGTCTCCCAGAGCGTTACCCGTTTCGCGAACCGCCTTAGCTATCGCGGCTATTCTGTAAATAGCTTCGGCTTCCGCGAAATCCGGGCGCGAATCCGGCCAGAACGTTGGCGCGGTTTTTCCCGTTTGCTCGAACTCAGTTCTCAGCGCTTTTACTATCGTATCATTCTCAGCGTGGAAAAACGGCAGCGCTCCGCCTGAGCCCAGTGACTCAATAGCCGCGAAGACAGCGGAGTCCTCCAGCTTACCGTCATAGGTCAGGTATATTTTGCCAGTGGAAATGCCGTGAGAAACGGCCCTCTTCATCTCTCCTTCTATGTAGCTGTCCCAGTGCTGAAATACGGCGTGAATGCCGTAATCGGCAAAGGAATTGTCGTGTCCTTCCAGGAGAGTCTTGTCAATTGCCATATGAAGCGGGGCGCCCGGCGACTCAAAACCAGGATGCTCAACTATAGTTGTCGTTCCTCCCCAAACCGCCGCCTCCGTAGCTGCCCGGAAGCCGTCTGAAACCTTGGCTAAGGCATTACCCAGCATAACGTGCGTATGCGGGTCAATGCCTCCAGGCACGACATAACACCCCCCGGCGTCTACCACGTCGGCACCGCTGCAGGAGATATCTTCGCCGAGCGCGGAAATTTTTTCTCCGTTTATCAATATGTCCGCTTTGAAAGATTTCTCATTGTCTCCGATGATTCCGTTTTTTATCAGAAAAGGCAATTTATCTCACTCCTAAATAAAAAGCGCTGTACAGAAACTTCTCTTATTTATCTTTATCAATAATCTAACACCAAATGATAAAAAAAGCACTGGTGCGGGATAAATGTTTTGTAGAAAAAGGCCGTAAAATTCCGCGGTTTAACGGCTGCTGGAAATACTGCGGTAAATTTCAAAGAGCCGCTGGCGCGTTATTTTATATAGCGTGGAAAGTAACGTCAGACATGCCGCAAGGCGGCTAATATTTCTGAAATATATCTAAACAATGGCTTCATTTTGCTTATTAACGGCGGAGCTGTTGTTAGAAAACTTATTCCGGAATGCGTCGCGCAGATAAATTTAGTTAGCCCTGCTCTTTACCGGAATTTATCATTTGAATTTATTATTTTCGGCAAAATGGCAAAAATCAGTTGTCAAAACAGGAAAGAATGGATATAATACACCTCGTCGGTTTTCCCAGGAAAATGCGGCAGCCTATTCCTCGATGGCGCAATCGGCAGCGCGGGTGGCTGTTAACCACTAGGTTCGAGGTTCGAGTCCTCGTCGAGGAGCCATTTTAACAAATCAACTCGTATCAGCCTTTAACAAAAAGCGCTGCGAGTACGCCCCGGGACTAAATCCCGGGGTTTTTGTCTTATCAATCCATGTAGCCCTTTATCAGTTCATGTTACAATAAACTCGTAACTGAAAATTTATTTTCGTGCTGGCTATGAGTCGTGGAGGAGGCTTGCAAATGCTGAATGATAGCGTCGTTAAAAATGCGTGGCCAAAAGAGAGGCGCTACAAACTAAAGGATTCCAAGGGGCTTGTCCTTGATGTCACACCGAAGGGCGTTCAGACTTGGCGTTTTCGCTACTGCGTATAGGTTGGGGAAGTGAAAAAATTATTCGTTGCTATAGTTCTTATAATTGCGCTGGCAAGTCCCTCCTATGCGGTAAATTTTGTAGAGATAGGCAGGGATTCACGATATATAATTTCCATTGACATTGACTCTGTTGCTCGTCGCGACTATATTGGCAACCAATATTACATAGTTGCTTGGGTAAAAAGGATACCTCGTGGTGAAACGGCAGAAGAGAGAAAAAAAGAATACAAAGCTGACGTTGATTATGAAATAGATCTTTTTGCAATAAATAATGACGTAAAACAGTTTCAGGTACTGTCGTGGGCTATCTATGATAAAAATGGCAACGTCTTGGACCAAAGAACGCGAAAATTCTCGCCAATTAACTATGATGAAGTAATCCCCGGCACCCTCGGTGATCTTATTTACAATACTATTTTGGAGGAGCTATGAATTAAACTCGTAACCTGTTCGTAACCGGGAAAAGCAATACCAACTCTGGATGTTGCTATTACAGCATACACAGATTTCATTTTAGTCCTGCCGAAGTGAGTACGCCCCGGGGCTAAATCCCGGGGTTTTTATCTTATCAATCCCTGTCGCCTTTTATCAGTTCATATATAATAATCCTGTTATAAACCTGTCACAAAAGTCAAGGCAGATATTTTGCGGCAGGTTCCTCATATGAGCCCTTCTATGCCGCGTATTGCAGGCTAAAGCTCACCGTTGCCAAGGAATATATTTTACTTTTCATGCATGTACGTTTGACCGGCCGGGCGAGTTACGTAGGGTTCCGCGCAGGCGAGGCTTGAATTAATCTCTTTTTCTCTCCGCGGCGAAATCAGCGGATTCCTTTAAAAATCTTCCTGCCCGCCGCCCTTAGTATGCAGCCCGCGCGCCACTGTTCCGGCATCCTGTTTAAAAGCCCGAGCTTTTCGCAGAGCAGAATATGCGCAGTTCCGATAAACGCGCCGAGTAAAAGCGGAATAAAAACGCCGGTTCTGGTAACGTAATAAAACGGCAAAGCCCAGGCCGCCGCGACGGCAGCTTGGGCCCATAGAGTTTTTGTCAGCTTTTTCAATACGCCTGGCGCCAAAAGATTCGTCAGGCAGAGCGTGGAGACGTACCACATCACGGTTGTGGCCGCGCAGAGGCCAGGAGCGCCCAAGGGCTTGACCAAAAACCAGTCCAGAGCAGCATTGCCGACGACGCCAACGTAACTCCACGCTATCAGTGCTTTCAGCCTTCCCACTGCAAGCGCGTACTTACCGACGACCATGTTGCAAATGAGCACAGGCAGTCCAAGAGCCGTGACCGCAAGGCATGGCGAAGTCAGCGCTACGGCGCGCGCGTCAAAAGCGCCGTAGCCCAGCAGTAGTTCTATTACAGGATTCGCGAGCAAAGAGAGCAAAATCGCCGCCGGAAAAGAGTAGCTCCAGGTAATAAAGAGCGCTGTGAAAAACAGAGACTCGCTCTCCGGCTTTGAGCGCGCCGTCTCGCTGGCGCGCACGAAATAAATAGTAAGCGCAGCTCCCATAACGCCGAGCGGATGCTGAAAAACCAAGTGAGCGTAGCTTATCGCGGATACGTTGCCGGCGGGCAGTGACGAGGCAAAATAGCGGTCGACAACCGCGTAAATAAAAACCGCTCCCGACCAGACCATACTTAGCGCCGCGTCCTTTGCCACCGCTATTTTCAAGCCGGGTGACACGCCGGCGCCTGCGCGGAAAGGCACGCGGCCCACTGCGAGCCGCATACAGAACGCCAAAATAATGAAGCCGACGCTCTGCGACGCAGGCAGGGCGGTTTCTCTGAGGGGCGCGCAAAGCAACAGCAGCGCCGGTATAGTGAACACGTTAGACAGCGAGTAAACGGCGCTGGGCGCGGTAAAGCGGTTTGTATAGTTTGCCCATGCCGAAAAAAGGCTCATTATTATAGCGGCAACGCCCCATGGCAGCGCCCAGCGGACCATTCCGCCGGCTATGGCGACGCGCTGCGCGTCAAAAGTGCTCGCGAAAATTAAAATAAAACGGTCCGGAAAGAGCAAAATTAATAACGAAATTGCAGTGATGATAGCAACAGACGCTTGGGCAACGAAAGAAAAAAGCGCCGCTGCCGTCGCCTCGTCGTTTTGCACGAGCTTTGGCATTACCGCCGCTTCCATAGAACGTTCCAGCGTTCCCGTAATAAAAGCGACGGCGCCGAAAGCCACGTAGTAAGCGTCGACAAAGGCCGACGCCCCAAAAAAATATGCTGTCAGCAGCGTCCTTGCATATCCCATGACTTTGCCCGCCGCTGAAAACGCGGAACTGATAATTGCCGCGTCGCGCGCGCCCTGTCTGCCCAGTAAAAAATGTATGGCGCGCTCTTTCTTTTCCTCCTTGGGCAGCACTGCCACCTCGCATCCGGTTTTGCCGTGACAAATTGCCGCTTTTGCGGCTCATGTCAATATTATACCTGAACGGCGGTTTCAGACGAAATATTAGTATAAACATTGCTAAGAAGCTTAACGGATACGCCGCCTTTATCAGCGGGGAGCGCTGTTATGAATAAGCGTTTTTGATGAGGCGTCCGATAATCCGAGTAAGACAAAGAGCGCGGACAGGCAGATAAAAAGTTGTTGCTATAAAGTCTTTGAGTGTATATAATAGTCAGGAATGAGTTTGCGTTTTATTTCTCAATTTAAATACCAAGCGGGCCTGGCACCGGAAAGGACGGAATGAACCTACGTCTTGCGGGTGCTTGGTATTTTGTGTTTAGAGCGGTTGAATTTGGACGATAGATTTTCGGAGGATAAAACAAGGAGGTTGCATTTTATGTCGGAGAAGGCGGCGGAACATTTTTCAGAGCAGGATTTAAAGCTTTTTGCTGAACTCCTGGACGAGTATCGCGGCAAGAAGGGGAACGTTATCCCTGTTTTGCAGCAGGCTCAGGAGATTTTCGGCTACCTGCCGAAGAGTGTTTTGATCAAAATCAGCGAAGAACTAGGCATTCCTATAAGCAGAATTTACGGGGTCGTAACATTTTACGCGCAGTTCCATCTTGAGCCGCGCGGCAAAAACATAATACGCTCATGCCAGGGCACGGCCTGCCACGTACGCGGCGCCAAAGCTATTCTGGCGGAGCTGGAAAAGCAGTTGGGACTGGACGAAAAGCGCGTTACAACGTCTGACCTCAAGTTCACGTTGGAAAAAGTAGCCTGCATAGGCGCCTGCGGACTTGCGCCGGTAATGATGGTCAATGACAGTACGCACGGCCGCCTGACCACCGAAGCGATTCCGGGGATTTTGGCAAGATACGCGTAAAGTCACGCGAAGGAGGACGTTTTAAATGGCAATAAAGAGTCTGGACGATCTGCGCAAGATAAAAGAACAGTCTAAAAAAAACACTGAGGCAAGGCATAACAACGAAACACAGATAATTATCGGTATGGGGACCTGCGGAATCGCGGCCGGCGCGCGGGAAACCATGACTGCCGTCCTTGAAGAGCTGGCTAAGCGTAACCTGAATGACGTCTCAGTACTGCAGACTGGCTGTATAGGCATGTGCACCAAGGAGCCGCTGCTGGATGTTGTACGTCCAGGCGAGGACAGGGTCACCTATGGTCCGGTATACGCGGCGGACGTTCCGCGCATTATCGCCGACCACCTTGTAAATGGAAATATAGTCGAGGATCTTGTCGTCGCCAAGATTCCGACTAAAGAATAGCATAAGGAGGAGTTCCCAATGGCTCTAGTCAGAGCGCACGTACTTATCTGCACCGGAACCGGCTGCACCGCCTCCGGCGCTAAGAACGTCCTTACTAAATTTGGTGAGGAGCTTAAATCAAAAGGGCTCGACAAAGAGGTAAGCCTTGTTGAGACGGGATGCCACGGTTTTTGCGAGGGCGGCCCGCTGGTAATAATATATCCGGAGGGCACCTTCTATACCCGCGTGCAGCCGGAGGACGTCGCTGAAATAGTAGAGGTGCACCTCCTGAAAGGGCGCGTAGTCGAGCGCCTTCTTTACAAGACCCCGACGACAGCGGAGCAGGTTCCAAACTACGACGAGATTCC
>Ga0153979_1000276_pt1 | contig 9944 bp, 11 predicted proteins | sample TSGA063MetaG_FD_104690 | JGI IMG/M metagenome (GOLD analysis project Ga0153979, IMG submission 104690) | Attine ant fungus gardens microbial communities from Georgia, USA - TSGA063 MetaG | ecosystem: Host-associated > Fungi > Mycelium > Unclassified | place: USA: Georgia, Magnolia Springs State...
ACAAACCCGATTTTTTTCTCCAGCATCGCATTATCCTTCACGTGGTTCATTTTTCTGTGGGGGTAAGCTTACGTTAGCGGCCATGAATAACAAGGCTGGCAGTTATCAAAAACAGTTGCCATTCTTCAGCAGCACGGCAAGATCAGCCACATTCTCCGCGAAAAAGGATTCACTATGTCGATTTGGGTTGATGCTGATGCCTGCCCCAATGTCATCAAAGAGGTGCTCTACCGCGCCGCCGAGCGTGCCAAGGTTACCGTGACGTTCGTCGCCAACCAGCCGTTACGTGTGCCGCCGTCGCCGTGGCTCAAGACGCTACAGGTCGCTGCCGGTTTTGACGTGGCTGATAATGAGATTGTAAAACGCGTGCAGCCCGGTGAGCTGGTCATTACTGGCGATATTCCGCTGGCGGCGGAAGTGCTGGAGAAAGGGGCGGCGGCGTTGAATCCGCGTGGGGAACGCTACTCGGCGGATACGATTCGTCAGCGCTTGACCATGCGTGATTTTATGGAAACCCTGCGCGCCAGCGGGATTCAGAGTGGCGGCCCATCGACATTGAGCCAACGCGACCGCCAACTGTTTGCTAACGAACTGGATAAGTGGCTACGTCAGCGGTAATCAGACGAAGCTGTCATCGTCATCAAAGTCGCCGCCACTGCCAAAGTCGCCAAAATCATTGTTATCCGCCAGGTTGTTGTCCCAACCCGAGTTATCGTTCAGGAAGGCACTGTTGCTGTCGTTACCGTTAAAGGTATCGAGGCTGTTATCCACCTGCGGCAGCGCGGGTTCATTGATAATGTTCACTATCTCTTCCGGCTGCGAGTGGTGGAACATGCTGGTCAGCATATCCGCCATGACCACGCCTCCGGCCACGCCCACCGCCGTCTGCAATGCGCCGCCCAGGAAACCGGTACCGCGCGCCGGCGCTGCACCATATTGCTGCTGCGGCGGTGGCGCATACTGTTGCTGAGGCTGCGGCGGTGGATTGCCCCATGCCGGTTGCTGCTGTTGTGATGCTGCCGGGCGTGAGCCGCCGCCAAACAGGCTAGAGAGAAAGCCGCCGCTGCTCTGCTGCGGCGCCTGTTGCTGCTGCGCCTGCGCCAGACGATTTTCCAGATCGGTGACCTGCGCATTAAGCTTTTTCAGCGCGGCCTCCTGAATCAAAATCGCCTGCGACATGTAGTAGGGCGCGCCCGGCTGGTTCTGTAAATGCTGTTTGATTAATTGCTCGGCACCCGCATCACGCGGGCCGCTTTGCGTCTCAGCCTGTTTCAGACGGCTGAACAGACTTTCAATGAGTTGTTGTTCTTCGCTTTGCATGGGGAATCCTCCGTTTGCGACTTATCACACTATATGAGGGTGCGAACAGAGAAAGTAAATCAACGGCCTGGTAAGGAAATGTTGCCTGCTCTTACATTTAGCCTGATGCACGTTTCACGCATTGTTTTTCTTTTATTTAACAAAGAAGTAGCTCAGCCAAGCGCTGAAATATGCGTAAATCGTGCCTGGCGGGTGGCTGATAAAATAAAATCCAGGTATTATGCGACGCATTATTGACCTGATGACGTTGCCCGTGCGGCACATTACGGCGGAGGATGAGCCCGGATGTCATTACCCATCTATCTGATCGGCGCACGCGGTTGCGGTAAAACCACTGTTGGCCAGGCGCTGTCGCAAGCGTTGGGCTATGCCTTTAACGATACCGATCACCATCTGCAACTCAGCACGCAGCGTAGCGTGGCGGAGATTGTAGCGTCTGAAGGCTGGGAGAGTTTTCGCGCGCGTGAAACTGAATCGCTGCGCGCCGTCACTGCACCTAACACCGTCATCGCCACCGGCGGCGGCATGATATTGGCTGAGGTCAACTGCCGCTTTATGCGCGAACACGGCCAGGTGATTTGGCTCAATGCGCCATCGGATGTGCTGGCTGAACGGCTGGAACATCAGCCGGAAGCGGCGCAGCGTCCCACCTTAACCGGGCGTCCGATTGCCGAAGAGATGGGCGATATTCTGCGCGAGCGTGCGCATCTTTATCGTCAAACGGCGCATCACGAAGTCAACGCCATGCAATCACCCGATCGCGTGGTGGAACATATACTGCAGTCGCTTTCGCTCGCCCGCGCCAGCTAAACCCTCAGATTTCTCTCTCTTTTTTTGCAGCGATCCTCCGTTGTCTATACTGAATGGTAGGCAGAGGATCACTGCTGCCCGTGGACAACTGATAGAAGAGGGAAAATTATGCCAACTAAACCACCCTATCCGCGTGAAGCGCGCATCGTCACGGTTGAAAAGGGTTCGGCGGATCAAACCGTCACCTGGTATGAATTACGCGCCGACCATCCCAAACCCGATACCCTAATTAGCGAACACAAAACGGAAGCCGAAGCGCAAGATGCGAAAGAGCGCTATGAGGATGCTGGCAAAGATTGATTAACGTCGAAAAAGATTAACGTCGGCTGGCAAGGATGCTAGCACATAATTAATTACCTCCTGTCACTACATGCTTTTTTATATTTCCGCAAACGCGCTGTCATCCTCAAATAAATCTGCATACTTTCCTGCTAACTATTTATCTGGCCTGATAACATCTTTCAATTTTCTTTTTCCACCGTATTTTCTGCTGTCCTAAATTTAGTGGCAACGGCGCGGCTCAAAATTTGCGCTTGACGCATAAAGCCGTGCGTTTTACTTTCGAGATCTTGATAGAGGAACTCAGTTCTATATAGTGAAACAGGCGCCATGACCACACTCGAAAATGCCTCTGCCGTATTAAAGCTGTTCCAGCGCTTTGGCGTGACGCAAGGCCATCCGGGCCTCACCTTTACCGAGGTGGTTGACGCATTGGGTTTGCCAAAAAGTACGGTGTCGCGCCTGCTGGCAACCATGGAAAATGAAGGCTTGCTTGAGCGTGATGTCGAGAGCCGTTGCTTCCAGATTGGCCGCGTTCTGCTCTCGGTGGCTGGTCACTATCTGTCAACGCCGCTGGTAGATAGCGCTTCAGCACCGATGGCGCGTCTGGCAGCCAGCAGCGGCTGCATGGGCTATATCTCGGTGCTGGATGGCGACGATGTGCTGGTCATGCGCATGTATCACGGTCGCTTCTTTACCCAGCTGGTGACGCCGCCGGGCACGCGAGTTTCATTAACCGGCACCTCGACCGGACGCGTGCTGCTTGCACAGCTCAGTGATGAGGAGGTGCGCGACCGTTTTGCCAGCCACTGGCAGGCGGCTTCGATGAACTCACCGCTCACGCTGGATGATTTATGTCGTGAACTGGCTGTGATTCGCCAGCAGGGCTGGGCACTGGCGCGCAATGAGACGCTGCCGGGCATCAGCTCTTTGGCCGTTGCGGTAACCAATAAACATCGCGGTGAAAGTGCCGCGCTCTGTCTCTCGTTTTTATCGCAAGAGGCGGCGCCCGGTTATCCGGAGACGCTGCTCAGTGAACTACGCGCAACGGCTGCACTGATGGCCGAAAAATACGGCGCATAATCCTGTCTAAACAGGAAAACCCTATTTTTGTTTTAAAGGCGTTTATTCGCGCCACACCAGGGAAATAACAGGTCTTCGGACCTGCTTATTTCAATAATCAGGGAACGATTAAATAAATATGTGGATGTCCCGCGTGTCGGGCGTTGCATTTTAAATGCGTTTTCTTCAGGGTGAAAATACGGGGATATCATGCGTCAAAATAATCCAATAAAAAGTGTTGGCGTTGCCTTAATGCTGGTTCTGCTTTCTGTTGCAGGGGCCATTATTGGGGTTCAGCTTATTACCACCATTGGGGTAACACCCAATACGTCTATTATTGGCGCGCTGTTTGCCATGCTGCTGGCGCGTATTCCTCTGCAATGGTTTCGTCGCTACCGTTCGATAGAAGTCCAAAACCTGGCGCAGACCGCGATCTCCTCAGCCACCTTCGGCGCAGCCAACAGCCTGCTGATGCCGATTGCCGTGCCGTGGGCGCTGGGTGAACCGCAATTGGTGCTGCCGCTGTTTGTCGGCGTCAGTGCAGCGATGCTGCTGGATGCCTATTTACTCTATCGCCTGTTTGATACGCGCGTGTTCCCGGCCAGCAATGCGTGGCCACCGGGCGTGGCGGCAGCCGAAGCGATCAAAGCCGGTGATAAAGGCGGTCGTCAGGCGTGGCTGCTGGTGGTGGGGATTGTCGGTGGCATTGTCGGCTCAATGTTGAAAATCCCCATGTCAGCGTTTGGTACTGCATTTATCGGCAATATCTGGGCGCTGAGCATGCTCGGATTGGGGTTCCTGCTGCGTGCTTATGCGCAACCGGTTGCCGGTATTGATATCAACGCACTCTATATTCCGCACGGCGTGATGGTCGGTGCCGGTTTGGTCGCGCTGATTCAGGTGGTGCAGGTGATTCGCAGCCGCCGCAACGATCAGGTTAACGTCAGCCGCAGCGACAGCGAAGTGAAGCGTTCGCTCGGTTTCGGCACCGTGGGTTACATCGTCATCTCCACGCTGCTGGCGCTGGCGGGCGGATTATGGAGCCAGATGGGGCTGCCGATGCTGGTGCTGTTTATTGTTTACGCCGCGTTTGCTGCCTTTGTGCATGAACTGATTGTTGGCATCGCCGCCATGCACTCGGGCTGGTTCCCCGCCTTTGCGGTGGCGCTGATCACGCTGATTCTTGGGATCCTGCTCGGCTTTCCGCCGCTGGCGCTGTGCCTGCTGTGTGGTTTCACCGCCGCCACCGGCCCGGCATTTGCCGATATGGGCTATGACCTGAAAGCCGGCTTTATTCTGCGCGGTAACGGCGCGGATGTGCAGCAGGAGCTGTGGGGCCGCCGCATTCAGCTGATCGCCGCGATGATCGCCTTTGTCATCTGTATTCCGGTGGTGTGGTATGCGCACACCATTTTCTTTGCCGAAAATCTGCTGCCGCCGGTGGCGCGCGTCTATGCGAAAACGATTCAGGCCGGCGCGGAACCGGGTATCGCCGGTAACCTGCTGATGTGGGCGATTCCAGGCGCCATCATTCAATTGATCGGTGGGCCGAAACGTCAGCTTGGCGTGCTGCTGGCAACCGGTTTGCTCATTAACAATGCCGCTGCCGGTTGGGCAGTGATGGTAGGCATCGCGCTGCGTATCCTGATCCTGCGCGTGTGGGGCGAGCGTGGACGTTCACCGATGGAGGTGATGGCCGCTGGATTTATCGCGGGCGATGCGCTCTACAGCTTCTTCCATTCACTTTTTGCCAGCAGCACCAAGAAATAATCCAGGGAAATTATTATGAGTTTACAGCAGACACTACAGGTTTTTGAGTTACTCGACAGCGCCTACATTGATGGTCAGCAGATCGTGGATCTCTTTGCGGCTTATCCCAGTGTGACGGCGAGCACCAAACGCGTCAGCGGGCCGAAAGGGCGTACCGATTTCGTGCGCATCGATATCCCCGGCGCGCAGGGCAAAAGCAACGGCGGCAACGCGCCGACGCTGGGGATTATTGGTCGCCTCGGCGGCATCGGTGCGCGCCCAACGCGCATTGGCATGGTCTCTGATGCCGATGGTGCGGTGGCGGCGGTGAGCAGCGCGCTGAAGCTGGCGCACATGCAGACCAAAGGCGACGTGCTGGCGGGTGACGTGATCATCACCACCCACATCTGTCCGGATGCGCCAACCCGTCCGCACGAACCGGTCGATTTCATGGATTCGCCGTGCGATGACATCACCATGAATGACAATGAAGTGATTGCGGGCGTCGATGCGATTCTCTCGATCGATACCACCAAAGGGAATCGCATCCTTAATCACAAAGGTTATGCGCTGTCGCCGACGGTGAAAGAGGGCTACATCCTGCGCGTCTCGGAGGATTTGCTGCGCATTATGGAGATGACCAGCGGCAAACCGGCGGTCACTTTCCCGATCACCACGCAGGACATCACGCCTTATGGCAACGGGGTTTATCACCTCAACAGCATTCTGCAGCCCTCCACCGCCACCGATGTGCCGGTCGTGGGTGTGGCGATCTGCGCGGAATCGGTGGTGCCGGGCTGCGGTACCGGCGCCAGCCATGAAGTGGATATCGCCTCTGCGGTGAAGTTTGCGGTAGAAGTGGCGAAGGAGTTTGGGCGTGAAACCTGCCACTTCTATGACCCGCAAGAGTACGCGCTACTGCTATCTTTGTATGGTAGCCTCAGCCACCTGCGCAACCGGAAAGCCTGATAATGAATACGTCTCTGGTCACACTTACGATTGGTCAATCACCGCGCAGCGACATTCTGCCGCTGCTGCAGGAGCATTTACCCGCTGAACAGGTGGCACATGCTGGACTGCTCGACGGCCTGACGCTGGCCGACGTTGAACAGCAGTACGCGCCCGCGCCGGGCGACAAAGTACTGGTCTCGCGCATGACCAGCGGCGAGCAGGTGCGCCTGTCGGCACCCAAAGTGGAGCAGGGATTGCAACGAAAAATCAACGCGCTGGAACAGCAGGGCTACGACACTATTTTGCTGTTGTGCACCGGCGAGTTCGGCACGCTGAAAACGCAATCCGCCTTGCTGCTGGAGCCGGATCGCATCATTCCGCCGCTGGTGCGTGCAATTGTGCAGGAGCACAAAGTGGGCATTGTGGTGCCGGTCAAAGAGCAGATTGCCGAGCAGGCCAGTAAATGGCGCAATCTGAACTGCCCGCCGTGTTTTGCGGTTGCCAGCCCTTACCTGGCAGAGCAGTCGGATCTGGTGGAAGCAGGATTGTCGTTGCAGGAGCAGGGGGCGGATGTGGTGGTACTGGATTGCATCGGTTACCACCAGAAGCACCGTGATTTCCTGCAGAAAATGCTGGGTATTCCAGTACTGTTATCGAACGTGCTGGTGGCCAAGCTGGCAGCAGAATTGATCGTCTAATGCGAAGAGATCACAACTTGCGATCTGTGGCGCTATTTCGCGTGACAGATCAGCGAGTTCCTTAGTAATCTGCCAGTCACGATAATGTGCTGTGAGGAAGTAATATGCTCAATACGAGTGAGTATTTCGACGGAAAAGTGAAATCCATTGGTTTCGACAGCGTCACCATTGGCCGTGCCAGCGTCGGCGTGATGGCGGAAGGTGAATACACCTTTGGCACTGCTCAGCCGGAAGAGATGACGGTAGTCAGCGGTGCACTGAAAGTGCTGCTGCCGGGCGAAACCGAGTGGAAATGGTACGAAGCCGGTTCCGTTTTCAGCGTACCGGGCCAGAGCGAATTCCATTTGCAGGTGGCCGAGCCTTCTTCATATCTGTGCCGCTACTTGTAAGACTTAAAATGGCCGCGCGATGCGGCCATTTTTAACGCCAAATCTTCACATCAAGCAGTTGTGTCTGTTCCTCAGGCTTGTCACCTATCTTCGCACTGATTGGAACCATCACTTTCAAATCATCGATCCACGCCTGACGTGACACGAGTGCCGGCTGTTTATCAGATTCAATCAGGCAATCCACGCGTAAATAGTGACCGCTGAATGCGGGGTTAATTTCGTGGGCGTTGCCGCCTTCGTAAACATTGCAGGTTTCACTTTGATAACTTTCGCTGCCCCTTTTCACCGGGTCCTCATTGATCAGCACACTTTTATACTGCTGCCCGGCATGCAACGGGTAACGTAGCGTGGTGTCCAGCTTTTTAAGTCGAGTCGGATAGGAAGCTATCGACATGGCAAATTCGAGTTGTGTGTCGTTTGCTAACGATAACCGCTGTACTTTCCAGATACCGTAATCTTCAAGTTTGCGAATAAAGCCTTGCTCGTCTACATCCATGCGTACTTTGACTTCACCGCTACGATTTTTCTCTACCCAGCTGATCTGACGAAAACGTGGCGTCGCCCAAGGATGAATAATCGATTTTGCCTGCTGCTGCACTGAGGCAGATAAAGGAAATCTTGCCATGACAGAGGAAGGATTAGCGCTTAGGTCGGGTAGCACAGGCATGGCTGTTGTGCTGAGAGGCTTGTGTGTAGCGGCGGTAAAGCGCCCCAGCGCGCGAAAGTGCTGCGGATCGGCCAGCGAGCAAAGCTGAATGAAGTTTTTTTCCAAAAGCGTTGTTAACGGAAAAGAGGATTTTCGCCGCTCAATATCTGCACTATCGAGCGAGTCAGTCACATAGCCATTTTCATCAATATCCTGCGCAGACACAGGAATATGTAATTGCGTTTTACAGTTAAAGCGGTAATTTTCAACTTTCAGCGCATAAGGTGCATCGTACGGTGGATCGAAGTCCTTAGCTGCATAATCGTAACCAACACGTACCTGCAATTCATCGCCGTCGCGCTTTAGATTAGCGATGTCAATCAACGCTGTGCTGCCATACTTATCTTCGGTTTGAATTTTTTCCCACACGACAGCTCGCTCGGGTAGCGAGCAAATCCGTTTAATGATTTCAGGATCCTGGTTTGGGCCGGGCTGTGGGGCCAGATAGTGGCTGAATTCAGAACCATAAAAGCGGCCTTTTGTCGCCCCATCATTATCCAGGAAGTTACGATAGAGTGCTTCAGCGCGTAGCGTTTTACAGTCGTAGGCTTGCCACACTTGCATGGCGCCGCCTTGTTTTCCGGCCAACGCAACCATGACATTAAGACGATCACCAATACGCACTGCATTGAGTCGGGTAATGACTGGTTCGCTGAAACTACTGACGGTGAATAGTGAGAGTGCGCCGAATAATACCGCGCGTTGAATTGAAGAAGACATATGCAGAATCCCTTTGCCGAAAGAAGAGGCTATCGGCAGCGCAGGGCAAAACTTAAGGAAGACGTTTTGCCCTGCATTGTCATCGTCGTTAACGCTTCGCTTCGCCGCCTAACGCTTCCACCAGATTAGCGATCAGCGCGGCCAGTTCGCTGGTCATCAAAATGAAATCGGCATCGAAACGCTGAGCGAAATCATCGCGGTCAATGTCATCATTCTGCTCACGCAGCGTGTCGCTGAACTTCAGGCGTTTCACCGAAGCATCATCGGCGATGACAAACTGAATGCGTTCCTGCCAGTCGAGCGCCAGCTTAGTGACCACTTTACCGGCTTCAATATGCGTGGCGATTTCATCGGAGATAAGATCCTGCTTCTTGCAGCGGATCACGCCGCCATCTTCCAGCATCGCCTTCAGCTCGGCTTCATCCATCAGGGCAAAACCGGCCGGCAATTCACCGGAACGCACCCATTCAGTCAGCGTCAGCTCGATCGGATTCTCCAGCGTCAGCGGCACCACCGGCAATGAACCGAGGCTTTTACGCAGCAGTGCCAGCGTATCTTCGGCTTTTTTGGCGCTGGCGCAGTCAACGATGATCAGGTTATTGACGGTATCGATCCACATAAACGTCTGGCTAAAGCGGCTAAACGCGCGCGGCAGCAGGCTATGCAGCACTTCATCTTTTAGCGAGTCTTTCTCGGTCTTCTTCAGCTTGCGGCTCTGTTCCGCCTCCAGCTTGTCGATTTTGGCTTCCAGCGCCTGTTTCACCACCGGCGATGGCAGGATCTTTTGCTCGGTGCGCGCGCAAATTACCATCTGACCGTTGATTTCATGCGTCAGCGCTTCGCTGCGGTTGCCCATCGGTGAAACCCAACCGGTTTTCGCCATATCCTGGCTGCCGCACGGGGAAAAGGTGAAGGCGTCGAGCTGCTTTTCCAGATCGTCTGCGGACAGCGGAATGTCACGATTCAGACGATAAACCATCATATTTTTAAACCACAACATCGGGATTCCTTACCGTGGGTGCGATCGGGCGCACAAGTCTCAAAGTCAGCGCGCATGATAGCGAAACATCGGATTCGTTTCATTGCCTTTCCCGATTCAGCCTTCTACTGTATTGGTCACCAGAACGAATAATGAGGAATAAATCGTGCGGATTGGGATTGATTTAGGCGGCACTAAAATTGAAGTGATTGCACTCTCCGATCGGGGACAAGAGTTGTTCCGCCATCGCGTCAATACGCCGCGTGATGACTACGCTGCCA
>Ga0153979_1000277_pt1 | contig 9938 bp, 8 predicted proteins | sample TSGA063MetaG_FD_104690 | JGI IMG/M metagenome (GOLD analysis project Ga0153979, IMG submission 104690) | Attine ant fungus gardens microbial communities from Georgia, USA - TSGA063 MetaG | ecosystem: Host-associated > Fungi > Mycelium > Unclassified | place: USA: Georgia, Magnolia Springs State...
AATATTAGTGGAGATATGAAGGCCTCAATGTTTGCACATGGACTTCATTAATTACCCATAGATACTCATCTGTCCTTTTCTTAGAACAAAGGACAGCCTCCATATGGTTAAGTTATCACTATTCATAGTACAAAGACACTACCATATATAGAACAATAGGTAGTAGCATATGATGATCTATCCTAGTGCACAGACTATCACTTTTCTGTATATAAGGATTTATAGTCTGAGGATTAGACCTCAGACTTAACAACATCTTTTGTCACTTGTCTAACTTTGCATTTTTGAACTATTTAAAGTATCAAAGTACCCATCACAAATAGTAAGTGACCATTTGTGATAATGGGGGTATGGTGCTTGAGTTCTCTTCTGTACCCTAGAGTATTTTATTATGATTACAAAGCAAAGAGACAACAAAGAAAGTGAGACAAAGAAAACCTCTAAATTCCCAAACATAGCAAGGCCGCAATGATGAGATGGCACCCCTCCTAAACACTGGCTAACTGCTTCCCACTCTTCTAGTCCTACTCTAAGAACCCTTCCTCGCATGATGGTCGGGTCTCGAGCCTCTTGCCATACCGTAGACAGAGATGGTGATCTCAAGTCATCTTGCTCTCAAGCACATTACCTTCATCTAGCCTTCCTGCTGCCTCTCTCCTCAGCTTCCCTGTTCTTCTCTTTACCTCTTTTATGTCTTCTTACTTTTCCAGATTCCAATTTCCTTCCACTGCCATTGCGATGCAACTCTATGGTGGCTTGACTATCTTGATTTTGCTATAATTAGCCATCAGTGACAATGGCTTGGATTTGATTGTAACTCTTCTATGAATAACACTACTGGCCACTGAGGTATGACGTCGCTCGGGTCATGTTAACCCGTCTAAGTTCACTTCTGTCCTTGAGAGCACTTCTAGAAGGAAAATCCATTGGAAATATGATATGGGGTGCCTGGGCAAGCATCTATGAGGTGTATGTAGCGGTAGTCACAGCCACTACTCTGCTACTCAAGCTAGATGCTTGAGTCTATGACTGGGCATCTAGGGAACATCTCTAGGGAGGCCGAACTTGTCTCTTGAGCCAGTTATTCTGGTTATTAGGGTGCAAATTGTCATTTATTTTGCCTAAACATTTGTATGGTGTGACAGCACAGCCAGTGTTACACTGCAAGCAAATTTTCTGTGGAAGATAACATTTGATATGCTTTATACCAATGGATTCTCAATTAGAATTCACTCTAGAACTCTTTCTATATCCTCAGAATGTAACACTATATGATAAGTACATTAAGCAGGTGATAATTGACCTAGAGCTCATGTTGAGATCTTGAGAAGCAATTAGGATGAACTGGCATTGGGTTACTAAGAGAGTTACTAAGGAACTATGCTCTAGATCCACTTTTGGATAGACTAACTTAAAAAGATAGTAAACTTGTACTCTAGAACCAGTACTACTCAGGTGATGAACTTAGACTGATAGACTTTGTGCTTGTAAATAAGCATTGATGGCATCAGATCAATTATATTTAGATAAATGACCTCTAGGACGTGACTTGGAGATACTAGATATCTATAGAGACTTGTTAACTGCTTAACAGGTAATCAATGAAGTCCAAATTACAAAGCAGCATCAAGAGCATAATAGGGGAAGACAGGAGAATATTCTAGAAAGAAGCAGTGATGAAGATGCATCACCTTTGATGGGAAGGACTTGGTGAGGGAACATGTCATTACAAAGAAAGGAGAGAGCTACATTATTAGTGGGAATTTGGAAGGCCTTAGGACAGAAAGGAGTCAATGGAATCCTAAAAGTAGTAATAGTTTCTCTTTTATATTTTATTTCTTGAGTTTTAGGGCTTTGTAATATTTAATAAAGTATCTGAAGTGTAGTTAGATTGGAGAAGAACCTCTTGACTCCTACCTCCATCTACACTGCCTCTGGAATTATGAATGCAGATATATTGAGAGTAAGAAGACTGGGATTAGTAGGGTGTCTTGAGAAGAACACAGAATATACCCAGAACTCAATCTAGAAAGAAGATGCAGATGCAACTCAGGCAGGCTTTGGAGAGGACAGCAGGCTAGGAAAGCTTGGCTAGGTACACACTTGGATTGTATCACACCTGTAAGGTTCAGTGTTGGGGGTACAGATAAGGGGGCAACTGAGTGTGGAGGGTCCATGAGTGATCAGCTAACTGTATTTTCCAGAGGAGCTTTTGTCATGGTGTGTAAAGGTTGACATCTTAGGGAAGCTATGTGACGACGATCTAGAGAGATCTTACAATCCTTTTACAACCACCAACATATATTTTACTAGAACTGCGTATAATTCTTATTTCTCTAATTATTTATAAACCTTCAACTTTGATAATCTCCCCTTAGACCTTTAGTATGCAATTGAGAGCTGGCACATCATTATCTTGTTTGTTCTAGTGTACAATTCCCTTTTGCACACTTTCTGTGTCTCCAAGGCTCAACAGGCTCCTTCTGCAAGTTTCTGGGAGATTGTGAAGGTGGCACATAAGTCCTCCATAGTGGACTCTGGGAGGATTCTCATTATGAAAAGTTTGTTCTCTTACTTGTAATCAACTTTGCATGTCCAGAGGAGGGCCTCATCTTCTTCTGAGTCTTCTGCATACTCTTAAGGGGGTCTAGATCGACAGATATTGATGGCTCTAGTCTCCAGTTTCCTCTGCAATGCTTGTTTTTTTTGTATCATGCAGCATCCTTCGCATTGAGGAGAGCATCGGTTCATCTATACTTCTCCAGTTTGCCAATTGATGTCAGTATCTAAAGTCCGATGACCGGAATTAAGCCAACTGTCTCTTTGTCCAGAGTTTGACAAAGAGAACTCAATGGAGTTCTTGCTTATTTCTCTACTACTTATACATTTTACTACTGTGGCTATGCGCTTACTCTTCCATGGTCCTTATGTTACTCTAGTCATGTGACACACTGTGACTGTGACCTGTGACATAACCATCTGTCACACCATTGTGATATTGTGACAAAGTCACGTGATACTTTCCCATGCTCCACTTTGTAGTTGTAAGTCCAAGAAAAGAAAAGAAAAAGAAAAGAAATATAAATAATGACTTAGCCGTTTTACCAAGTCATGATAATTGACCTGCAGGTTGTGGTCCTTGAGCCAGGTATAGCCAAGGATCATACTCTGCTTTCTGAGGCTAGAGATGGCGAGAAGTGTTCTTTTGGAGTGGGTGTTGTAACAGAGAACTATATCTACCACTTTAGAGATTTGACCTGCTTCGTTGGGGGAGCCGTCTATGTTGTACACCAGTATGGGACAGAAGATGCTCTGGGTGCTAATGCCTTTAGTATGGACAAAGTCTTTATCTATGAAGTTGTCTATAGCTCTGGAGTCCAAGAGCATCTTGACAGAGTGCACCTTACTGGTGTCAGTGGTACTGATCTGTAAGAGCGACTGGGCACAAGACTCCAGGAGAATCCTCAGTTAATATTACAGTTTGTAATTATAATACAACTCACCTCTAGGAGAATCCTCAGAGATTAGGATGAGGTCTCTGAAGAGATCTTTTACATTATATACTAAGCTTATATCTCTTAGTGTCAGGGTTAGCAGGATCGGAGCTAAACTAGTGTGTTTAAGTATTACTAGTAAAACAGGCTAAGGTAGCTCTGGAGTGTCATCGTGCCATTCAGGGGTGAAAATGGAGGTGTCCTCTTACATGATCTCAATAGAAAGAATAATAGATATTCTGCAGGCATCAAGGATGTTGGTGGAGAGTTGTTTGGGTAGTTTTTTTTCCCATTTCGGCTTCTGAGGTAGAACTTTCTGGTCTGGAGTGAAGGGAAGGGGTGTGCCTATAGGCTCACTGACATCTGTATTAGCTTGTTTAACATTCAATACAGCAAACCTATTTACTAATGGCAACTAGGGCGCACTTTTTGCCGACCACACTAAACAAAATCCTTTTCTGAAGTAGAGCACACTTTCTCTTCTTCCATTACATTCTTTAGAGCCATCAAGTCTTCGATTAGTTCCTCCCTTTGTTCTGCAGTTAACCTTCAGATGTCCAAGCAGTGGGGGTAGTCCTTTACAAGATGGTTGGCCTTTCTGCACCAATAGCACCTGCATAGAGGTAAAGAGCACGTTTTCCAAACTGCATCTACATCCATGGGTATTTCTTCAGACAGTGTAGGTAGAGGGGGCCTTGGTGGAACAGAGGGTGAAATATCGAGAGAGGGGTAGACTGAGGAAGGGCAGAGTACATAGGGGCCAAATTTATCGACCAGAGCATAGATTGAAAAGCTTTATTTGCCAACTATGCTTGGTTGATTCTCTGGGTGGCTGTATACCAAGCCTCTGGATCGGTGTCTGCGGGTCGTCCAAAGGGCATAGTAGTAATTTGGCTTTGGATGTTTAACTTGAGGCCTTGGCAGAATTTTACCACCAGGGTCCAGGGGTCTGTGTATCCAGCATCCAAGGTCAAGATCAGGAAACTGTTCAAGTAATTGTCCACTGTCTAGTTTTCTTGATAGTACAAGGACCCTTTCAGAGTGTTAATAGTATTTGCTTTTGCATTGACTGGAAAGAATTGACTCTAGAACTGCAGTTCGAAGTCAGTCCAGAATTGAATAGGAAAGATGCTGGTGTCCACCTCCTAGCAAAAGAGGTTCTCAGACTACCTCACAGCTCGTCTATCTTTGAAGGTGAGGGTCTAAAAGATTTTCTTCTTGTTGTAGCTAAACTGCTCTGGGGCCAGGTGCAAATAGAGGGTACAAGAGTTGAAGAAGGCCCAACCAGAACTTTGCTCACCAGAGAAGTCTGGGGGAGAGGGGAGTTTTGGCCTTGCTTGCTGTTTAGACAGAGCAGCTGGGACCAGGGGAGAAGAGCTGACCAAAGAATAAGATACAGGTATTAGAGGTGGAGCAGTAGTCAGAGCAGGGCTGGTCATGAGTTGGGTGAGTTGTTATAATTGGGCTGTCAGGCCTACAAGGGTAGTGTTGATGGTGTGTTCTGAAGTGTTCTGGTGTTTGGTGAGCTCTTGGAGATGATGCTATAGGTAGCCCAGGATGTCGGTTATGCCTGGGGAATATTCGTAGGCAGCAATATCTCTTCTTAGAACAGAGTAATCAGAGGGTCAGAGCTTATCAGCAGAGGGCAACCAAAAGGCAGCTATTTACTGAGAATTTCCAAGGCTCTGGTGATAAGATCTAATTCTGCTGTAAGGGTGACCAGAGTGGAGTACTCCAGAAAAATCCTTAGTTAATATTAGAGAACTACTCAGAGGCGATCACCCTTAAGCTAATGGATAGTCCTGGAAACTAGTTTGAGATTCAAGTGGGGGTATATCTACACACACTTGCTAGTATATATACTACACTAGATAGTCAGGCACACAGTACCATGGCAACCAACCTATAATCACAGAATGTCCTAGAATAACTAATAATAGGTATCGTACTGCATGACACAGACAGGAGAAGTCAGAAATGGTGGAAGTGCAATACATGATCTGTTACTGGGCCATTAATAGAACAGACCCTCAGAACTTACTAAGCACGACCCTAGATGTCCCCTTACAGTCAAATTATAGTTTATGAAATATGTTACAACTTATCTCCAGGAAATTCCTTAGAGAATTAGATAAGGCTCCTAGAGGGAATAATCTACATTATATATATTACAGTGTCCTTGTGTCCCTGCTTTTGGTAATAAGGGTCTGAACAATGAAAGTGCATTAGGAGGCAACAAAGTGTACTTAGAACAATAGAGATAAGACCAAATATTACATAGTAATATTTGATCAGCTGCAGGGTCACTCCAGAATACTAATATGGGCTCCAGAGTCATGTGTGAGGGGTCCCTTTACACAATACAAGAAACAAAACTTAAAGAAAAAGAAAAAAAGAACATAATGAAAGAAAACCCAAAAATAACTGTGATCAGTAATAATGGTGACAGCAAAGCAGGAGTTGCCTTTATAATCAATGACAACAATATGAAAGAAGATACAGGAAAATGGAATCATACTATTGTAATAAAAGGAAAAGTATCAACTATACAAATAAAAAGAAATGAACAAAAATACACAATAATGAATGTATACATGCCAAACGGACAAAAGAAAAAGATAGAAACTATAAATAAAATTAAAGAATACATTGAAAAAATAAAGAACCCAAACAATCTGTATTATGACTTAGCAAAACAGCTAAGTTATTATTTATATTTCTTTTCTTTTCTTTTTCTTTTGGACTTACTACATAAGAAAGGAGTGTGGAAAAGTGTCACATGTCACAGGACTGACATCACACTGTGATGTCACACAAATCAAGTCATATAACAACCATGGGAAAGTAGTACACAGACCATGTAGTAATTGTATACAAGAAATACATGAGGACTCTATTGAGTTCTCCTTGTCAAGTACTGATAAAGGAGCAGTTGGCTTTATTCTAGCTCAGGAGTTAACTATTCTGACAACCTGATAATAGCAGGTGACTTCAACCTTGTGACAGATGCCCTAGACAGATTACCACTACACAAAGATAACAACTGAATAAGTGAAAGCTGGATTAACATAACAAATAAATATAAGCTAATAGATGGCTGGCAAAAATCAAACAAACAAGAAAGACAGTTCACATACATACAAAGAAACAGCCTAGCAAAAATAGACAGAATTTATACTACCAAAGAAATATATGACTCAATGATGGAATAGACAATAGAAGAAAACAACAGCATATCAGACCACCAAATAATAACCACCACAATACGAAATATGAATCTTTCATTTATTGGAAAAGGACTATGGAAATTAGATAAAGACACGATTAAATAAAACCCATTCAAAAACAGAATAAGAAAACTACTATTAGAAACCAAAGAAAAAATAACAGATATAGGAAACTGTCATGACTTGGCAAAACGGCTAAGTTATTATTTATATTTCTTTTTTTTTTTTTCCTTTTCTTTTATCTTAGACTTACTACATAGAAGGAAGTATGGGAAAATGTTACATCACAAGTATCACACAGTCACAGTCACATGACAGGAAGTCACAGTGTCATATCACATGATGTCACATGATGTCATATGATAGGCATGGGAAAGAAGTGCACAAACTATGTAGTAGTTGTATAAGTAGTGTAGAGAAATCTAACGGGAACTCTATTGAGTTCTCCTTGTCAAATGCTGATAAAGGAGCAGTTGGCTTAATTCTGGCTTTGGAGTTAGCTAGTCTGACATTAGAACTCGATTCCACATCTAGAGCACTGTCTGCCTTAGACTCTGCTCACTCTCAACTCTTATCTTATCAACTCTCGGTTACTGATCACCACAATCAGTAACCATCTCCATACATAGCTGGGCCCTTGGCTTAAGGGGACTTTGCAGTCAGTTAGGGACTGCAGGTAGAAGTGTAGTACCAAGCTTGGGTATTACTACTGAGACCTGACCTTGCAATCAAGTGGTGTTTAGTAGAATACTTGTTCTTTTCTTAGTATAAACCTCGTGCTGCACTCCATTGTAAGTTGGTACACACAGAGGAGTGACAGTTACCACTAGTGGGCTATCTAGATTAGGGATCTTCCCTGTTGGAGTAATAGTCTATCCATACTATTAGGGCAGTAGTCAGTAGGGCAGTAGGTGTCTGGTTAGGTAAAGATCTTGCGCCCCAACAGACATAACTTTAGTAAGATTAATCATTATATCCATACCCATCTTGAGACGTCATCATTATGTCTCAAGAACAATACTAATCCCTGATGAGCAACTTGCTCAAAGAAAAGCATGCCCTTGCTAAATTAAGGGCAGAAATTGAGGGAAGAAGTGGAAAGTTGTGTTAATGATGCAAAGGGTTCAGGCATCTGGCCCGAAATTGCAGAAATAAAAATGAGGAAGGAAAAGGGGCAACGACACCCCAAAATAAATTCAAAATCTTGAGTAGCAGAGTGATGCAGTGTGGAGTGGAAGAGAGAACGATAAGGAATGTAAGGATGGTAGCGGTAAAGTGTTTTAAGTATAGAGAGGAAGGGCACAAGTGCAGGTGGTATTCTCTATGGAAAAGAAAGGTGAAAAGGATGGTGCACCCGAAGGAAGGAAAATGTAAGGGCGACTGGGCACCAGACTCCAGGAGAATCCTCAGTTATATTACAGTCTGTGGTTATAATACAACTCACTTCCAGGAGAATCCTCAGAGATTAGGATAAGGCTCCTGGAGGGATGTTCTACACTATATACCAGGTTTGCATTCAGGGTTTCTGTGATCGGAGCTATACTAGTGTGTTTAAGTATTACTTTAGTAATACTTGAACAGGCTTAGGCTGCTCGGGAGTGTCACTTTGCAGTTTAGGGGTGGAGATAGAGCTATCCCCTTACAGAAAAGTGCACCAAGGAGAGAGGAGGCCGGTGCGTCCCATTAGGGAAAAGGCACAGGAAGGAGAAAAGAGGCTGAGGAGAGTAGAGGAAGGTGAAGCAGCGTGCCCTATACAGGGAGAAGCATAACAAGGAGGGAAAAGGAGCTCAATAGAAGAGCTAAGAAAGAAAGCAGAAGAGCATTGTGGAAAAGGTGTCCTGAGAGAGGCACGATTATTAGGGTTGGGGTAGATGACAGAAGAGATAGTAGTGTCATACTTGACTTGCAAGTGTGGAGAAAAGGGGTCTCATGCAGAAGACAACTGGGGGCAAGGAGTGATCCCCTTTCGGAAGTGGAAAGAATTAAGTTGGTGTGAATGCAAAGAGAAGACGGAGGGGAGGGCAGCCTGGCCCAGAGAGGCAAAAGCACAGCAAAGTGGCACACAGTCAGGAGAACCAGAAAGTGCAGCAAGAGAGGGGAGTAGTTGAAAGAATGTCAGAAGAACCTTCAAAATATTAAGAGAAGTGTGGTTGAATATTGGAGTAGAGAAGATAGATATGCATGAAGGCATAATGATTAAAGTGCTCTTAGACAGTGGCGCAACAGGGATGTTTATGGATAGACAGACGGCAACTAGGCATGGGTTCAAGCTACAAAAGTTGGAAAGACCGATAGCCATCAGAAATGTAGATGGTACAAATAACAGCGGAGGGGCCATTATGTACCAAGTAGAGTGCAATGTGTTTTACAAAGGCCATGTGGAAAGAATGAGAATGGATGTGTGCGATCTAGGGAAAACAGAAGTAATTCTGGAGATGCCATGGTTGGTAGCATATAATCTGGAAATAAACTGGGAAACTGGAGAAGTTAAGATGACGAGATGTCTGCCCCTGTGTGGTGGGAAGAGCCAGAAGAAAGAGAAAGTCAAAAGAGTAGCAACTGAGGAAGAAGAGAAAATTGTCTGTTGGGTGATAGATGATAAAGAGGATTGGGGAAAGGAAAAAGAGATGGAAGAGGACTATAGGAAAATTGAAGAAATGGTCCCTAAGAAATTTTTAAAGTGGAGGAAAGTGTTTGGGAAGGTAGAGTCTGAGAGAATGCCAACCAGAAAGATTTGGGATCATGTGATAAATCTCAAGGAGATGTTTAAACCACAAAAAGGAAAGATCTACCCTCTGTCCAAGAATGAGAGAGAGGAGGTTCAAAACTTCGTGGAGGATCAGCTGAGGAAAGGGTACATCAGACCCTCAAAATCCCCGCAGACGTCACCAGTATTTTTTGTTGGCAAGAAAGATGGAAGCAAGCAGATGGTAATGGACTACCACAACCTTAATAGCCAGACAGTGAAGAACAATTACCTGCTACCACTAATCATAGAGTTAATTGACAACATGGGTAGTAAAAGAGTATTCACAAAGATGGATCTAAGGTAGGGATTCAACAATATAAGGATAAAAGAAGGAGATGAGTGGAAGGGAGCGTTTACAATGTATATAGGCTCATTTGAACCGACAGTCATGTTTTTCAGAATGACAAATTCACCAGCAACATTTCAAGCAATGATGAATGAAATACTGAGAGACCTGATTAACAAAGG
>Ga0153979_1000280_pt1 | contig 9920 bp, 8 predicted proteins | sample TSGA063MetaG_FD_104690 | JGI IMG/M metagenome (GOLD analysis project Ga0153979, IMG submission 104690) | Attine ant fungus gardens microbial communities from Georgia, USA - TSGA063 MetaG | ecosystem: Host-associated > Fungi > Mycelium > Unclassified | place: USA: Georgia, Magnolia Springs State...
GCTCCCGCTGCCACACCGATTCTGTTAATTCATGGTCTTTTTGGCAGCCTCGATAACCTTGGCGTGCTGGCGCGTGGCGTACGTGATGCCCGCCCAACGCTGCAGGTTGATGTTCGTAACCATGGTTTGTCCGCACGCAGCGACGTGATGAATTATCACGTTATGGCACAGGATATTGTTGAAACGCTGGATGCGCACAACATTGATCGCGCTGGCGTTATCGGTCATTCGATGGGAGGAAAAGTTGCTATGGCGCTGAGCGCTATTGCGCCTGAACGCATTGAGAAAATGGTGATGATCGATATCGCGCCCGTTGATTATCAAACGCGCCGCCATGACGAAATTTTTGCCGCCATCCGAGCCGTTACTACCGCTGGCGTCACACGTCGTAGTGAAGCGGCAGAGGTGATGCGTCAGCACATTAATGAGGACGGCGTGATTCAGTTCATCCTCAAGTCGTTCGTCGAAGGTGAATGGCGCTTTAACGTGCCGGTGCTGTGGGATAATTACACCACCATTTCCGGTTGGGAAGAGGTGCCTGCCTGGCCGCATCCGGCGCTGTTTATTCGCGGCGGTGACTCGCCTTATCTGGATAATCAGCATCGCGATGCGCTGCTGCGTCAATTCCCTCAGGCACATGCGCACGTTATCAGCGGGGCCGGACATTGGGTGCATGCCGAGAAACCTGATGCGGTTTTGCGCGCGGTTCGGCGGTTTTTTAATCTGTAAAAGCAAAAGCTTGCCGCGCGTGCTTTAGGGTTGGCGTCAGGGAAGGCGCTGGAGTATGATGTCGCGCTAAAAATTTGCCACGGATATTTTTACCGTGGTCGGGCCGATAATGTTTTAATCGCGCAGCGCCTTTCCGCCGTTCGCGCCCACTCAGTTTTACAAACCATGGCAAAAGAACAGACAGACCGCACCACGCTTGATCTCTTCGCAGACGAGCGGCGTCCTGGTCGCCCGAAAACTAGCCCGTTGACGCGTGATGAACAGCTACGCATCAATAAACGTAATCAGCTCAAGCGCGATAAAGTGCGTGGGTTGCGTCGTGTTGAGCTGAAAATGTCCAGCGAGGCGGTTGACGCGCTCAGTACGCTGGCCGATCAGCAAAACATCAGTCGCAGCGAATTGATTGAACAAATGCTGCTGGCACAGCTCAAACTGTCGTAGCGTGCCCAGACCGCACGCTGGAACAAAAGTCACGGCTTTACAAGTTCCGCACTTTTTACCGGTCTGCTATTATTCGCATAACTGTGCAGTCAACTGACTTACTTTCACAATCAGGATTTAAGAGGTTACCTAACCCATGGCAATCGTAGGCATTTTCTTCGGCAGCGATACCGGCAACACTGAAAACATTGCAAAAATGATCCAGAAACAACTGGGTAAAGATGTCGCCGAAGTGCATGACATTGCTAAGAGCACCAAAGAAGATCTCGATGCATTCGACATCCTGCTGCTGGGCATCCCGACATGGTATTATGGCGAAGCGCAGTGTGACTGGGATGATTTCTTCCCAACGCTGGAAGAGATTGATTTTAATGGCAAGCTGGTAGCACTGTTTGGTTGTGGCGATCAGGAAGATTACGCCGAATACTTCTGCGACGCGATGGGTACCATTCGCGACATCATCGAGCCAAATGGTGCCGTTATCGTCGGCCACTGGCCTACCGAAGGCTACCATTTTGAAGCATCTAAAGGTTTGGCCGATGATAAACACTTCCTCGGTCTGGCGATTGACGAAGATCGTCAACCCGAACTGACCAATGAACGCGTTGAGAAATGGGTGAAACAGATCTTCGATGAGCTGCAGCTGAAAGAGATTATTGAAGCCTAATCCCCTTCTCTGCCCGATGTGGGCGCTATCTCACATCGGGTAACGGAATTTCCTATAAAAATAATAGCTACGGTTTTTTAACTTTTCCCCGCAAATCTGTAGAATACCCGCAATGGTCATCCGCTTATTCCTCTGGCTGTAGAATGAGGCTGAGTGAAATGGAATCCAAAACTTACCGGTCTTGAAGACGTTAGTGACATTATCCTTACCCTCTTTATTGATTAAGGACGTTGCCTTGGTTTTCATTTCACTGCTTGAGTTCTATAATGAGACGCAAATGAGAATGCGCGTTGACCTAAACATTCAAGGCCCCTGCGCCGCAAGTGACTAGCAAAGTAACAGGACAATATCCGCATGACTGACAACAACTCCGCATTGAAGAAGGCTGGCCTGAAAGTCACGCTCCCCAGACTGAAAATTCTGGAAGTGCTTCAGGGACCCGGACCCGAGTCCCATCACGTCAGTGCGGAAGATTTGTATAAACGCCTGATTGATATGGGCGAAGAGATTGGTCTGGCCACGGTATATCGCGTTCTTAACCAGTTTGACGACGCGGGCATCGTAACCCGTCATAACTTCGAAGGCGGTAAATCCGTGTTCGAACTGACCCAGCAGCACCATCACGATCACCTGATCTGCCTGGATTGTGGCAAGGTTATCGAATTCAGCGATGAATCAATCGAAACGCGCCAGCGTGAAATTGCCACTCGCCACGGTATCAAACTCAGCAACCACAGTCTGTACTTGTACGGTCACTGTGCTCTGGGAGACTGCCGCGAAGACGAGACGCTCCACGATAAGTAATTAAGTGTGCTATGCAGTATAAAAAAACCGGCGCTTGAGCCGGTTTTTTTATACCTGAATTCAGGCAATGAGGGTTTCTTGCAGGTAACGCCAGCGTGGAATGCTGGTGCTGCAATCAAGAACCGCCAGTGAAATACGGCTCTGATTGATGCCATTCATCATTTGTAATTCACGATACTGAATCGTCACTTCCTCACTTTGCTGCGAGATGATGGCGTGCTCGCTGGTCGCAATCCGCATACCTTCGCGTTGACCATTTAACTGGCGAAACAGCGCTTCCATCTCATTAAGATCCAACTGTTTACCTTGCGGTGTCACCATTTTAAATTCGGGATGAAAGTGCGACAAAAACAGGTCGATGCTGTCATCACTGCCTTCGACCTGATTGAAAATACGTTCGATAAGTTGATGTAAAACAACCACACTGTGCTTGGCTTCCAGAGCGAGACTTGTCATTTTTTTTCCTTTGGTAACCCGCGAAGCAACGTCTAAGAGCGCATAGCCTACCTGAAAAAAAGTTTTTCACACGGCCAAATGGATTAATTTTTCTAAAGTCAGAATAGTCGTAAACGACATAAGAAACCTATTAACTGGCATGCAGAATAATTGATTGCCCATTGCCAAATGCAGACAATAAAAAAGGGCGATTGCTCGCCCTTTCATGATCTTATCGTACTATCAGCAAAAAAGATTATTCGCCGATTTTTGCCCAGGTGTCACGCAAACCTACGGTGCGGTTAAACACCAATTTGGACGGCTGCGAATAGACGCTGTCAGCACAGAAATAGCCTTCGCGCTCAAACTGATATGGCGCCATTGGCTCAGCAGCACGCAAGCCAGGCTCAACGAAGCCCTGTTTAGTTTCCAGCGAGTTCGGGTTGATGGTGGTGAGGAAATCCTCTGCCGCTCCCGGATTTGGCACACTGAACAGACGATCGTACAGGCGGAATTCCGCCGGTAGCGCGTGAATCGCAGACACCCAGTGAATAACGCCTTTCACTTTACGACCATCAGCAGGATCTTTGCTTAACGTGTCCACATCACATGTGCAGTAGATGCAGGTGATATTACCTTCATCATCCTTCGCCACGCGTTCAGCACGAATCACGTAAGCGTTACGCAGACGTACTTCTTTGCCCAGCACCAAACGTTTGTATTGCTTGTTGGCTTCTTCACGGAAGTCTGCGCGATCAATCCAGACTTCGCGGCTGAACGGTACTTCACGCGTGCCCATCTCCGGTTTGTTCGGATGATTTGGCATGCTGATGATCTCTTCATACCCAGCTGGCAGGTTCTCAATTACCACTTTCAGTGGATCCATAACTGCCATCGCACGCGGCGCGTTTTCATTGAGATCGTCACGAATGCACGACTCCAGTGATGCCATCTCGACGATATTATCCTGCTTAGTCACACCGATACGACGGCAGAATTCGCGGATTGATGCGGCGCTGTAGCCACGACGACGCAGACCAGAAACGGTCAACATGCGCGGATCGTCCCAACCTTCCACAACCTTCTCGCTCACCAACTGCGTCAGTTTACGCTTCGACATCACCGCGTATTCCAGATTCAGACGGGAGAACTCGTACTGACGCGGATGCACAGGAATGGTGATGTTATCCAGCACCCAATCGTACAGGCGTCGGTTATCCTGGAATTCAAGTGTGCAGAGTGAATGCGTAATGCCTTCAATGGCGTCCGAAATGCAGTGCGTGAAGTCGTACATTGGATAGATGCACCACTTGCTGCCAGTCTGATGGTGATCGGCAAACTTAATGCGATACAGCACAGGATCGCGCATCACAATGAAGCTAGAGGCCATATCAATTTTGGCACGCAGGCAGGCTTTACCCTCTTCAAAACCACCGTCGCGCATCTTCTGGAACAGCGCTAAGTTCTCTTCCACGCTGCGATCGCGATAAGGGCTGTTTTTGCCTGGTGCAGTCAGCGAACCGCGGTATTCACGGATCTCATCTGCCGATAATTCATCGACATAGGCCAGACCTTTATTGATCAGCTCAACGGCGTAGTTAAAGAGTTGGTCGAAGTAATCTGAGGAGTAACGAATGTTGCCGCTCCACTCAAAGCCCAGCCATTGCACGTCATGCTTGATGGATTCGACAAACTCCAGATCTTCTTTCACTGGGTTGGTGTCGTCGAAACGCAGATTGCACTGGCCTTGGTAGTCTTGCGCAATACCAAAGTTCAGGCAGATTGATTTCGCATGGCCAATATGCAGATAACCATTGGGCTCAGGCGGGAAACGGGTATGCACACTATTGTGCTTACCGCTCGCCAAATCTTCGTCGATGATCTGACGAATAAAGTTCGTTGGGCGGGCTTCAGCCTCACTCATCTCAAAATCCTCAAAAACTATAGCGGGTGATTTGTACCACGAAGTAACGGAGTATGATCCACAAAGCGCAGGCGGGAAACAACCGTTTGTTGGTCGTTTTAAAACAAAAAAGGCAGGAATTGCTTCCTGCCTTCTGACCAATCACAAGGACTTAGCCTTTAACCTCATACAGCGGGGTCTGACCTGCAACCACTGAACCTGTTGCAAGGATATTCAGACCGGCAAAATCATCGCTATTGCTTACAACCACCGGACTGATCATCGAGCGTGCATTGGCGTTGAGGAAATCCAGATCCATTTCCAGGATTGGCTGACCTGCAGTTACCGTTGCCCCCTCTTCTACCAGACGCGTAAAGCCTTTACCTTCCAGCGCTACCGTATCCAGCCCCATGTGCACCACAATCTCAACGCCGTTTTCCGCTTCAAGGCAGAACGCATGGTTGGTATTGAAGATTTTCACCACAGTACCGGCAGTTGGCGCAACGACAGTTTTGTCCGTTGGTTTGATTGCCAGGCCATCGCCGACCGCTTTGCTCGCAAAGGCTTCATCTGGCACATTTTCCAACGCAACGATGTCGCCTGTTACCGGCGCCAGCAGCGTGGCGATTACCGCCTTCTCAGTGTTCAACACTGCCTGTGGTTTTGCCACTGGAGCAGGTGCTGCAGCTGATGTCACCACCGATGCGGCAACCGGGCCTTTGCTCAATACTGTTTTCATTGCCGTAGCAATGCTCTCAGCTTGAGTACCAACAATGACCTGTACGCTCTGCTTGTTCAAGCGAATCACGCCAGATGCGCCCAGACGTTTAGCGACGCCCTCATTCACCTGAGCGGAATCTTTCACATTCAGACGCAGACGGGTAATGCAGGCATCAATGTTGGTGAGGTTTTCAGAGCCACCTACCGCCGCAATATAACGACGCGCCAGAGACTCAGTTTGACTTTCACCGTTGCCAGTGGTATCGACATTAACGTCATAACCATCGGTTTCATCGCCGGCTGAAAGTTCACGGCCCGGTGTTAACAAGTTGAATTTCTGGATAGTGAAACGGAACACCGCATAGTAGATAACGAAGAATACCAGGCCCTGCGGAATCAGCATCCACCAATGTACGGCCAGCGGGTTGCGCGTTGACAGCACCATATCAACCAGACCCGCACTGAAGCCGAAACCGGCAATCCAATGCATGCTTGCGGCGATGAATACCGAGATGCCGGTCAGTACTGCGTGAATCACATACAGTACCGGTGCCACGAACATGAAGGAGAACTCCAGCGGTTCGGTAATACCGGTAAAGAAGGCTGCAAATGCCGCTGCCAGCATGATCCCGCCGACTTTGGCGCGGTTTTCAGGGCGTGAGCAGTGATAAATTGCCAGCGCAGCACCAGGAAGACCAAACATCATGATTGGGAAGAAGCCCGCCTGATAACGACCGGTAATACCCGGAATACCGGTACCTTCAGCGATAGACTGCGCGCCGCCGAGGAACTTAGGAATATCGTTAATACCTGCAACGTCGAACCAGAATACAGAGTTCAGTGCGTGATGCAGGCCAACTGGAATCAGCAGACGGTTAAAGAAGGCGTAGATACCCGCACCCACTGATCCCATTTTCTGAATGTGTTCACCAAAGCTCACCAGTCCACCGAAAATGAGCGGCCAGATATACATCAGGATGAACGCAACCACGATCATCAGGAATGAGACCAGGATTGGCACCAGACGGCGGCCGCTAAAGAACGACAGCGCTTTTGGCAGCTCAACGTGACTGAAGCGGTTATAGACTTCAGCAGAGAGGATACCCACAAGGATACCGACAAACTGGTTATTAATTTTACCGAAGGCGGCAGGAACCTGCTCCACCGGCATTTTCTGAATCATTGCTACCGCAGCCGGCGAGCAGAGTGTGGTTACCACCAGGAAACCTACAAAGCCCGTTAATGCCGCTGCACCGTCTTTATCTTTAGACATACCGTATGCCACACCAATGGCAAACAGCACTGACATATTGTCGATGATAGCTGAGCCGGATTTAATCAGCAGTGCCGCCAGCGCATTACCTGCGCCCCAGCTGTCTGGATCAATCCAATACCCAACGCCCATCAAGATTGCCGCTGCCGGCAAAGTCGCTACCGGCACCATAAGCGCGCGGCCGACCTTTTGCAGATATCCTAGAATACTCACCTTATTCTCCCCCTATGAGACTGGCGTTTTGCCGTAGCGCAGGTTGATTTTATTATCCCGTCGCCCGGTACCTTGATGACACTTTTCACCACGATGCGCAGTGTAAAGATAAATTAATTCGCCTCGCAAATTAAAACCGTTACAACTGTGACTTTAATCACCAAATTGGTGGTTTGATCACGCGAAATGCTAGCCAGCACCACAAACTTATTTTATGATGAAAAATATCGAGGCGCACTTTTCCCGGATGGCTACGCTTAAACGCATTACGCTTAAGGACAGGTAACTGTCAGCGAAAAGGCAACTCCACATTTCCAATCTTAACTGAGGTGAAGACATGAGACTGATCCCTTTGGCCACACCGACCCAAGTGGGTAAATGGGCTGCACGCCATATTGTTAACCGCATTAATGCGTTTAAGCCTAGCGCAGAACGTCCTTTCGTGTTGGGCTTACCCACCGGTGGAACGCCGCTGGAAGCCTACAAGCACCTGATTGACATGCACAAAGCGGGCCAGGTCAGTTTCAAACATGTTGTGACCTTCAATATGGATGAATACGTAGGTCTGCCCAAAGAGCATCCAGAAAGCTATCACAGCTTTATGTACCGCAACTTTTTCGATCATGTTGATATTCAAGAGCAAAATATCAATCTGCTCAATGGCAATGCGGAAGATATTGACGCAGAATGTCGCCAATACGAAGAGAAGATCCGCTCCTACGGTAAAATTAACCTGTTTATGGGCGGCGTAGGTAACGATGGTCATATCGCTTTCAATGAACCGGCCTCTTCCCTTTCATCCCGTACTCGCATCAAAACCCTGACGCACGACACGCGCATCGCAAACTCTCGTTTCTTTAACGGTGATGTGGATCAAGTGCCAAAATATGCGCTGACCGTGGGTGTTGGCACATTACTGGATGCTGAAGAAGTGATGATTCTGGTTACGGGTCATCTGAAGGCACAGGCTCTGCAGGCCGCTGTTGAAGGTAACGTTAATCATATGTGGACCATCAGCTGCCTTCAGCTGCATGCCAAATCTGTCGTGGTCTGTGACGAACCAGCCACCATGGAACTTAAAGTAAAAACCGTGAAATATTTCCGCGAAATGGAAGCGGAAAACATGAAGGGTGTGTGAGAACACATTGTATTAAAACCTGCTGCTGATAAGCGGCAGGCCTAGCCGGGAGAGATAAACGATGTACGCATTAGTAAACGGCCGGATTTTTACTGGTCATGAGATTCTGGACAATCATGCGGTCGTGATTGCGAATGGCCTGATTGAGCGCGTGTGCCCACGCGCTGCCCTGGACGCGTCAATTGCACAGCAGGATGTGGCTGGTGCGTTTATCGCTCCTGGTTTTATTGATCTGCAGCTTAACGGCTGCGGCGGTGTGCAGTTTAACGATGATATCAATGCACTCAGCGTTGAGACGTTAGAGATCATGCAGCGTGCCAATGAAAAATCGGGCTGCACCAGTTATTTACCAACGTTAATTACCAGTACCGATGCGCTGATGAAACGCGCAATTGAAACCATGCGCGCCTACCTGGCAAAACATCAGCATCAGGCGCTGGGCCTGCATCTTGAAGGTCCGTGGTTGAATAAAGCCAAGAAAGGCACGCACAATCCTGAACTGATTCGCCTGCCGGATACCGCGCTGGTGGATTTCCTCTGTGCGAATGCCGACGTCATCACTAAAGTGACATTGGCTCCTGAAAATGCAGGTAGCGAGGTGATCCGTCAACTGCGCGATGCAGGCATTATCGTCTCTGCTGGCCATTCAAATGCCACCTATGAAGAAGCCAAAACGGGCTTTAGCGCAGGCGTGAGTTTTGCTACGCATCTTTATAATGCGATGCCGACGTTTGCGGGGCGCGAACCCGGTCTGATCGGTGCGCTGTTTGATTCACCTGATGTATACTGCGGCATCATTGCAGATGGTTTACATGTCCATTACGCTAATGTGCGCAATGCAAAACGCATCAAAGGCGACAAGCTGGTGTTAGTGACCGATGCTACGGCACCAGCAGGCGCTTCGATTGATCAATTCATTTTTGCAGGCAAAACAATATACTATCGTGATGGTCTGTGCGTTGATGAAAACGGTACGCTCAGTGGTTCTGCGTTAACCATGATTGAAGCAGTACAAAATAGCGTGGAACATTGTGGTATCGCTCTTGATGAAGCGCTGCGTATGGCAACGCTTTATCCGGCGCAGGCGATGGGTGTGGAGAAACAGTTAGGTACAGTTGAAGCAGGAAAAGTCGCTAACCTGACTGTCTTTACCCGCGATTATCAAATCACTAAGACGTTAGTCAATGGAGACAACGTCCTCAGCGAGTAAGTATTGAATGACCACTGGCGGCCAGTCTCAAATAGGAAATGTCGATCTTGTCAAACAACTCAACAGTGCAGCCGTTTATCGGTTAATAGATCAACAAGGGCCCATTTCGCGCATTCAGATTGCCGAACACAGTCAACTTGCGCCCGCCAGTGTCACCAAAATTACTCGCCAGCTTATTGAGCGCGGGCTCATCAAAGAGGTGGAGCAACAAGCCTCCACCGGTGGACGCCGCGCAATCTCCATCATCACCGAAACCCGTCATTTTCATACTATCGGCGTGCGCCTGGGGCGCAATGACGCGACCTTAACGTTATTTGATCTCAGCGGAAAGTCATTGGCGCAGGAAGATTATCCCCTGCCAGAACGCACTCAGGAAACGCTGGAAAA
>Ga0153979_1000281_pt1 | contig 9912 bp, 7 predicted proteins | sample TSGA063MetaG_FD_104690 | JGI IMG/M metagenome (GOLD analysis project Ga0153979, IMG submission 104690) | Attine ant fungus gardens microbial communities from Georgia, USA - TSGA063 MetaG | ecosystem: Host-associated > Fungi > Mycelium > Unclassified | place: USA: Georgia, Magnolia Springs State...
AGGTGCGCAGGTACTGGCTGTGGCGCCGGGTGCGGAAGCCGATTTGAAGCGGATTGCCGGGCTTTGATGTTGGTACTGGTCGCCATTAATGGCGACCCTACGGCGGTTCTGCACGCTTTTGTAGGGTCGTCATTTATGACGACCTTCCATCAAACCAGAATAAATTCCCGATAACCCGACCAAATCACATAGATCGCAAAATAAACAAAAATCAGCGCTGAAGCGAGGTAGGAGTACTTAAGTAAGCGCGCCCCCAGTAATTTTCCACCCATGCTGCCGACCAGGCACAGTACGCAGGTCCACACCACCCCGGCAATAAAGAAGCCGCTGAGGAAAGAGGACGTAGCGATTACGCTGCCGTGTCCCATGCGGGAAATCAACGCGCCGCCAACGCTGGCAAACCATAGAATCGCCGTGGGTGACGACATCGCGAGCATTACGCCCCGACTAAACTCGCGCAGTAGCGATCGATACGGCTGCTGTTCTGCTTCCGGCAGTGCCGTCTCTTTGCGCAGCGCTGCATAGAGCATTTTTCCAGCAAACCACAGCAGCAGCACACCGCCACCAATCCACAGCACCCAGCGCACCGCGGTAAACTGCAATACCACAGCCATGCCCGCCAGCGCCAATAGCGCGTAGATCAAGTCACCGATACAGGTGCCAATCCCCAGCCAGAACCCATGAAAGTAGCCGCGCTGCATCGCCAGCGTAATCATGGCGATATTGGCGAGGCCGATATCGAGGCACAACGATAAACTCAGTAGAAAACCATTTGAAAACTGCAGCATAGCAACGTCAGCATCCCCGGCATGTAAATGGAGTGTTATTAAATCACACTGTACTTTGTCGCGGAGGAATTTATTGCGCTATGGGGTCAAGCTAAAAAGGGGGCCTAATGGCAGATCGGTATGGATTTTGTCGGCTGCGCATTTATGTGCATCGGGTTCTTTTTTAAACAGCCACACATTTAATTCTTATTATGCTAATTCTACGGTAAGAAACTCCACGTTCTCATCACAATGTTTAATCTCCTTTTAGCTTGCTCATAAATCTTGATGTTTAGCGTGATAATTTATCCCGCAACTTTACGAGGGATAAACAGGGAGACATTCAAAATGGAAATGTTACGCCAGATTAAATTATTTGTGAACAATGAGGTGTTATATAAATGAAAAAAGTAAAACATCTCTACATCATTATTTTCCTCGCCGCCATCATGACCTACCTGGTCTCAGCAGAATATACCAAGTTAGGGGCCAACTCATTATGGTGGGGCCTGCGTCAGAATATGGTATTTCTCGCCGGCGTGTTGGCATGGTTTGGTATGTCTTTTACGATTATTTTAAGTATCCGTAACGGTGTTATTTCCCGCTGGTGCGGCGGGCTGGATAAAGCGTATAAATTGCATAAATGGTGTGCTATTTCAGCCGTGGTGCTGGCGTTAATTCACTGGCTAGCAGAGAAAGTGCCGCACTGGTTAGTTGATGCAGGCATGGTTGCCCACCCTGGAGAATTGGGTGACATTATTATGGCCGGCTGGCAAGAGCAGTTATTAGATTTCGGACTGGTATTAGCAGAGTATGGTTTATATCTCTTAATTGCGCTGTCGCTGGTCTCTATCAGTAAAAAAATTCCCTATCACATCTTTTATTACCTGCATAAAGCTTTTCCGGTTGTCTATATCGCCTGTGCCTATCATGTGATGACGTCGTTATTTAAAACCGACTGGTGGCAAACTCCTGCTGCCTATCTGTTGGCGTGCGTCACGGCGGTGGCGGTGGGTTGCGCGTTGATTGCATTATTCCAGCGAACCGGCAGTCGCAACACGTCCGTGGCCGATATTCTTCATGTTAAAGCGGCACCGCAAGATATCGTCGAGGTGACAGTACGTCATCGCGCCACTATCCCGATGTTGCCCGGACAGTTTGCGTTTGTGCAGTTTGCACACTCGACAGAGCGCCATCCGTTTACCCTGTCTGATGTCAATCCCGATGAAAAATCGCTGACTTTTTCTATAAAAAAGCTCGGTGATTATACCCGCGAGCTGGCTCAGCATCTCCTGCCGGGCCAACGTGTAAAAATTGAAGGTCCCTACGGTGATTTTACCTTTGAACATGCAGGAAATAAGCAGTTATGGATTGCCGGAGGTATTGGTGTGACGCCCTTTATGGCGAAATTGAAAGATGCCACGAGAAAAGGGCAGCCACTTTCGGGTGTTGAATTCTGGTACTTTACTCGTCCGGACCGGGGATTGACCTATCCAGATTATTTAACTGAACTGTGTCACCAGGCCGGCGTGAGGCTTAAATACTTCACCGTAAATAGTACGGAAAATATGCAACAACACGTTACTGAAATGAAAAGCAGCCTGAATGACAACGGGTTGGATATTTGGTTCTGCGGACCAGATGGTTTGAAAAAAAGCATTAATGAAACGCTGAAACAGCAAGCCGTTAGCATTCAACATTTTCATGCGGATTGCTTCTCGTGGCGATGATAAAAGCCAACGAAAAATAATTGCGCGGTATCGATTTTTATTTAAATCAATTATGTGAAGATGGTCACCTTTAGTGGCCGCCTCGCAGGCTTATCGCACGCTATATTCCCTTAACAGTCAGCCAATCTTTTATTGATGCGGAGTGTTAACTTGATTAATTCTAATAATTTCAAAAGGCAGGGTTTAGCAACCAACCTAACCGTGGCATTATCTGCTGTTCTTTTCATCATAGCGGGAAGTGCAATGGCAACTGCAGCGGAACATCACAACCAAACGGCCTTAGTGGGCACATGGACCAGCATCCCGGATGCACCCTTAGTGCAAAACCCGGGACATCCCAGCGAAGGGTTATACCGTTTGAAGGTCAATAGCGACGGTACCTTAACGCAACTCGACTTCATTAAAATGAAAAGTCCCTCATGGATTGTGAAATCACATGATGGGCGTTTTGCTTACACCACCAATGAAGAGAACGCGGGTGCGGTTACGGCGCTGGCGATTGATCACGACGGCAAGGTACGTGTGATCAATGCGGTGGACAGTCACGGGCAGCAGCCTACCCATGCCACCATCAGTCCGGAGGGTAAATTCCTGTTTGTCGCTAACTATTCCGTGGCGAAGGGCGGGGCCAGCGTTGCAGTATTCCCGATTCATCACGATAGTTCGCTGGGTGAACAGGTACAGAATTTTCCGTTTACCCACGGAAGCGGCGCGGTGAAAGATCGCCAGGATAGCGGTCATGCACATTCGACCACCTTCACCCACGATGGCAAATACCTGTATGCGGCCGATCTCGGCGGCGACAAACTGCATGCCTACGCCTATCACGCCGGCCAAAAAGAGCCATTGCAGGCAGATAGCACACGTGATGTCAGCTTCCCAGCGGGATCGGGTCCACGTCATATGGTGTTTTCCCCCGACGGCAAACATGCTTATGTCACCACCGAAATGGCCGGTGAAGTGGTAGTGTTTGCGGTGAAGGACGATCGACTGGAGCAGCAAGCCCGGGTCAAACTGAATACAGAAAATAGCAGCGCCGAGTACCGCAGCGGCGGCGGTATTATCCTTAGCCCTAACGGTAAGTTTGTGATTGCGGCCAACCGTGGATCGGATAACCGTTTAGTGGTATTTAGAATTGAACAAGATGGCATGTTGGGTTCGCCGGTGCGTTATAAAGCGGACGGCATTGAACCGCGCGCATTCGCTTTTGATGCCAGCGGTAAATATCTTTACGTGGCGAATGTGTTCACCAACAACATCACCATGTTCCATTTTGATGCAGAGAGCGGCGCGCTGAAAGCGGCAGGTGAAGTGGCGAAGATGCCGACGCCGACGGATATTAAATTCTTTAATTAGGGTATTGCCCTTAGCCCGGCCCTCACCCCAACCCTCTCCCGCGCGCGGGAGAGGGAGCTGCCCGAGTGATGCTCAACGTTGAGTGTCATATTCACACACGATGCCGATCGGTTCCCTCGCCCGCTTGCGGGAGAGGGCTAGGGTGAGGGGAAAAGATCTAAAGCTGCTGCACATTTAGCCGATAACTTTCCTCAATAGTACCTAACGAGGATTATTTTCATGCTAAACGGGATTGGCAGCAGCGTACTGAGAAATTTAATTACGTCAAATGCGGTGATAACGCCGGCGGTAAACAACAAAAGCGCGCAAAACACCCTGACGGCGGAAGCATCAACCAAAGTTACCTTCAGCGAGGCGAGTGACGCTATCGCCGCGATCTATAAAATTGTGCCCGCGCAGGTGCAGAGCTCGGTGGGTGTCACCAGCAGCCTGCAAGCGCAGTTGAATGGTGCCGCGCAGTCGAAAGGCGTCGGCATGAATGGTCTTGGCAGTACCTTGCTCAGCAATCTGGTGAACAACCGTGGAGACGTGACGCTGAGCGTGCCGGCAACTGATGCGGTCAACGCTGCGCAGAGCAGTAGCCAAAGCGCGCTGGCGCTTACCGTGACGACGCAATCGGGTGTGCAGGTTAGCCTACAAATGACGCGCCAGCAGGGCGGCATGGTGGTGGAGCTGAAAACCAGCGGCGGCCAGTTAAATACTGACGAAGCCGCGGCCATCGGCAAACTGTCGGCAGGTTTGCAAACGGCACTGGATGGCTTAGATAGCAGCACCACTAAGCTCGATATCAGCGATTTAATGAAGTTTGATAGTTCCCAGCTGAAAAGTGTCGATCTCAAAACCGATCTGCGCAGCGGAAATAGCGTCACGCAGTCGCTTAATTTACATGCGGATGATCAAGAGCGCTGGCTCGGTTTCCACAATGGAGATGTCAGCATTAAGCTGGACACCGATATGTCGAAACTGACCCAGGCAGGCAGCGCTGCACAGCAGCAGGCCGCCCTGGATAAGTGGGCCGCGAAGTTCGATCAGGCAGCTTCGCGCGGTCACGGCAATAGCGACATGCTATCGCTGTTTAAAGAGAGTTTCCGCGCCCTCAATACCACCGAAGGTAAAGCGAACGAAAGCATCAATACGCAACGCGTGAAGTCGATTGATGCTAACGCTGCGAAGAACGGTGCGATTAGCGGACTGGCGGATTTCTCCGCCACGTATCAGCAAACGCCGGTTGCTGGTAATCCGTATAAGCCAGAAGAAGAAGATACGTTTTCGCTGAACGTGGCACAGAAAACCACCTCGCAGACGCAGGGTGATACTCAGGATCTCACCCAGCAAACGCTGTTTAAACTGAAAGCCAGCTTCCATACCGCGCTGGATTCGGATGCGCCAGCTAAGCTCAACGCGCTGAAGTCATCGCAAAATTATAAGTACCATTTGATCGATGATGAAGAGCGTAGCCAGACGGCGGTGACGCAGAATAAGAAAGGGGAGCTGACCGCGAACTATTCCCAGCAGCTGACGCAAAATGAAACGGTGAAGCGCTATCAGCTGGCGAAGTTGATAGATAGCGTACAGATTCCGCACAGCGCGAAAAGTGAATCGACACGCTCGTTTGCCGCTGCACAGTTTGATGCGCAAATATAAATGCCTAATCCGTCGCATTGTAGTCGTAAGGTCGCCATTAATGGCGACCCTACAAAATAACCATATGCATTAATTAACATTCAATTGCGTTATTTGATCTTAAGAATTACTCGCCGCTTTTTTATTCTCTTCTTTTCCCCCTATCGCCGCTGGTAGCCTGTTGTTGTCGTTAAATAAATCCATAGCTTAATAATGGCAACCCATTGCCAGATATAGCATAACCGCGCTATTTACTTGCTTTCACCCCGCTGATTATCATCGCTTTCAATCTGTTATTCATTTCCTGGCCTGCTGGCATATTCCGTGCAGGCTTACTATTCGCTGTGCAGTAAAAGTGAAATCAGCTATGACGCAAACCAGTGACGAGATTATTAACCGCGCCGCGATATTAAGCAGCGATGCACAGGCGATTGCCGCCGCACGCCATTTAGCCGAGCAGGCGAAAAGTGGGGCAGTCGAGCGCGATCAACAGCGCTTATACCCGATTGCGCTGCTCAATCAATTTACTTTACTGGGGTTGGGGAGCATCAGCGTGCCGCGTGAATTTGGCGGTGCCGGATTGTCGTTTCAAACCCTGGCGGAGGTGTTCCGCCTTATCTCGGCCAGCGATCCGTCGCTCGGGCAAATCCCCCAGAACCATTTTGGCCTGATTCAGTTCATCCTTGGCGAAGGCACGTTGGCGCAACAGCAGCAATTGCTCAGCGCAGTGGTCAGTGGCAAGCGTCTCGGCAACGGCGGTCCGGAGAAAAACACCAAACACACGCGCGATGTACAGGCGCAACTGGTGACAACGTCACACGGAGTGCAACTCACCGGTGAGAAGTTCTACTCTACCGGCGCACTGTTCGCCGACATTCTGGTGACGACCGCGATGCACGAGCAGCAGCCGACAATGGCCTTTATTCCGTTACCGGCGCAGGGCGTAGAAATAGTTGATGACTGGTCAGGTATTGGCCAGCGCACCACCGCCAGCGGTACGGTGAAACTGCAGCAGGTAACCGTAGATCCCTCGCTATTAATGCCGTTACCGCCAGCGGAAAAGCCGACGCTGCGCGGGGCGGTTTCGCAGCTGATTCAGGCGGCGATTGATGCCGGTATTGCCCAAGGGGCGCTGGATGAAGCGTTGGAGTTTGTGCGCAGCAGCTCGCGACCGTGGGTAGATGCCAATGTCAGCCGCAATGCCGACGATCCTTACATCCTCGCCGACGTTGGCCGTCTCAGCACCGAGTTGAGTGCCGCCAATGCCTTGCTGGCGCGTGCCGCCCGCGTGCTGGACGGTATCGACCAACAATCACTTAGCGCTGAAAACTGCGCGCGCGCGTCAATTGCGGTGGCGGAAGCCAAAGTCCTGACCACCGAAGTGGCACTGCGGGCCAGTGAGAAGCTACTGGAATGGGGGGGCAGCCGCGCCACGCTGCTGCGTCATGGACTCGATCGCCACTGGCGTAATGCGCGTACCCATACTTTGCACGATCCGGTGCGCTGGAAAACCCACGCTATCGGCAACTATTACCTCAATGATGCGCTGCCTGCGCGTCATGCGTGGATTTAAGGAGCGATCATGACGCAGGTATTGCCAAAACAGCGCGCGACGCGCATCAACAATGCCCATCAGGCGTTGCAGGTGGCGCAGGAACTAGCTGAACGTTTTCGCACCGGTTCCGCTCAGCGCGACCGCGAACGCGAATTGCCGCATGCGGAATTGCAGCAGTTATTTCATTCAGGACTTGGTGCTGTCACCGTGCCGCGCGCTTTCGGTGGCATTGAGATTTCTACCGCGGAGTTAGCAGAAATATTCGTTATTTTGAGCGCAGCTGACGGTTCTATCGGGCAGGTGCCGCAGAACCATTTCTACGCGCTGGAAGTGCTGCGCATTAACGGCAGCGACGCGCAGAAAAAGCGGCTGTACGCCGAGGTGCTGGATGGCGTGCATCACGGCAATGCGCTGGCGGAGTTCAGCTCGCCGGCTGCACATCAGCGTTCCACCGCCGTTTCGCAACAGGCTGAGGGATTACGTCTCAGCGGCAACAAGTTTTACTGCACCGGCGCGCTGTATGCCGATCGTATTCCGACGCTGGCGATTGCGGATGATGGCAAAGAACAGCTGGTGTTTGTACCGCGTCATCAGCCTGGCGTGAATGTGATCGATGACTGGAGCGGCTTTGGTCAGCGCACCACCGGCAGCGGCAGCGTGCAGTTCAGCAATGTAACGATTGAGCCGGATGATGTGGTGCCCTTCCAGACGGCGTTTGAACGCCCGAGCACCGTTGGGCCCTTTGCGCAGATTATGCATGCCGCCATCGATCAGGGCATCGCGCGTGCAGCCTTTAACGACATGCTCGATTTCCTGCGCCAGCGTGCACGTCCCTGGCCGGACAGCGGCGTGGATCGCGCCAGCGACGATCCGTTGACGCTCGATCGTACCGGTCGCCTTGCCGCGCGTCTGAGCGCCGGTGATGCGCTGCTGGCGATTGCCGGTGACGCCGTTGACGTGGCGCAGCGCGATCCCAGCGCGGAAAACGTAGCGCTGGCTTCGGTTGACGTGGCGAAGGCGCGCGCCTGGACTACCGAAGTGTCGCTGGAGGCCAGCAATCTGCTGTTTGAACTGGGTGGGTCGCGCTCCAGCCTGCGCGAACACAACTTCGACCGCCACTGGCGCAATGCGCGCACCCACACCCTGCACGATCCGGTACGCTGGAAATATCCGGCGATTGGTAACTATCTGCTGAATGGCGTGCTGCCACCGCGTCGGGGGACGATATGAGTCAAAAACAGATTCTGCTTAACGCTTTCAATATGAATTGCGTGGGCCATATTCATCACGGTATGTGGACGCATCCGCAGGATCGTTCGGTGGATTTCAATTCGCTGGAGTACTGGCTCGATTTGGCGCGCCTGCTGGAACGCGGGCTGTTTGATGGATTGTTTATCGCCGATATTCTCGGCGTGTATGACGTCTACCAGCAGGGCATTGGCCTGACGGCCCAAGAGTCGATTCAGCTGCCGGTTAACGATCCGCTGATGCTGATTTCTGGCATGGCGAGCGTTACGCAACATCTGGGCTTTGGCGTCACCGCCAACCTGAGTTATGAAGCGCCGTATCCGTTCGCGCGCCGCCTTTCCACACTTGATCACCTGACCAAAGGGCGCATCGGCTGGAACATTGTCACCGGTTATCTCGATAGCGCCGCACGCGCCATGGGGCAGCAACAGCTGCTGGCGCACGACCGTCGCTACGATCAGGCCGATGAGTTTCTGGATGTCACCTACAAATTGTGGGAAGGCAGCTGGCAGGACGATGCGGTGGTGCAGGATAAGGTCAATCGTCTGTACGCCGATGCCAGCAAAATCAAGCAAATCCATCATCAGGGCGAGTTCTATCAGGTGCAGGGCTATCACCTGAGCAGCCCATCACCACAGCGCACACCGCTGCTGTTCCAGGCCGGTTCCTCGGCGCGCGGCGTGCAGTTTGCCGGGCGTCATGCCGAGTGCAGCTTTGTTAATGCAGCGTCGCCGGCGGCGATGCGCGAGCAGTCCACGCGCCTACGCCAGGCGGCGGTGGCAGCCGGACGCCATCCTGACGATCTGCGCATCTTTATGGGCGTCAGCGTGATTGTGGCACCGACCGAACGTGAAGCGCAGGAGAAGCAGCGCAGCTATCTCGAATATGCCAGCCCGGAAGCCGGCATCGCCCACTTCTCCAGCTCGATTGGTCTGGACCTGGCGGCCTTTGAACTGGATGAGCCGATTCAGACTGGCGACACGCGCGCGATCGAATCGGTGAGCAAAGCCTTCAGCGGCTGGACGCGTCGTCGCTTGCTGGAGCAGCACGCCATGGGCAGCCGCTATCCGCTGATCGTCGGCAACCCGAGCCAGGTCGCCGATGCGTTGATCAAGTGGATCGATGAAGGCGATATCGACGGCTTTAACCTGACGCGCATCCTTAATCCGCAGAGCTACCGCGATTTTATCGATCTGGTGGTACCGGAATTGCAGCAGCGCGGCCGCTTTAAAACCGCCTATCAGCCCGGCTCATTACGGCAAAAAATCTTTCAACAGCACGACCGTTTGCCCGATCGCCATCCGGCGGCGCGCTGGCGCGACGGCGTTAACCTTCGTTAATTTAACCTCAGGGATCTGATATGAAAATTGCACGTCAATTCGCGCTGGCTGCCAGCGTCGCACTACTGGCGTTTAGCGCCGTCGCCGCCGAGAACTACAGCGGACCGCTGAAAGTCGGCACCACCGCAGCCTTTGCGCCGCCGCTGGAAACCGCGGTGGCCGAAGCGAAAAAACAGGGTTTGAACGTTGAGCTGGTGGAGTTCACCGACTGGACGGCACCCAACGTCAGCGTGGAAAACGGCGATATCGATGTGAACCTGTTCCAGCATAAGCCGTTCCTCGAGAATGCCAAT
>Ga0153979_1000284_pt1 | contig 9868 bp, 9 predicted proteins | sample TSGA063MetaG_FD_104690 | JGI IMG/M metagenome (GOLD analysis project Ga0153979, IMG submission 104690) | Attine ant fungus gardens microbial communities from Georgia, USA - TSGA063 MetaG | ecosystem: Host-associated > Fungi > Mycelium > Unclassified | place: USA: Georgia, Magnolia Springs State...
ATCATCCCACGTTCGGTGCAGCATACATACTAGATACTCACCATTTCACTGAAGTTCAACTCACTTCATTCAGACTTCAGGTGTGTATTTAGTTAGCTTTTCTTTTGTTATTAATATAAATTGACTCACTTCATTCGGACTTCAGGCATTGTCCTGTTGATTGTTGAGATTCATATGTACACATTCCTTTCCCTGCTCATACCTTTTCAGAATGTTTTGTGCACTGAAGATAGCCTCTGTGTGTGTGATTTACTTGTGGAGAGCTGAGAACATGAAAAAGTGCACAAGGTTATGAATTTTACACAATCCTGTAGTACATGACCCTCTCTTATTCAGAAAGGCCCCACACTACTAACAAAAGTACTGTGCGTGCTTACGCTGTTCAGATTACCTACATCCGCTGCACCCAATCAGGAGCAAACACCAAATAGGCTGGAACAAAAAAGTCACATAGCTCAAGAGTTGCATGGCTTGGCTTTCACCTCAGGGGCTCAAACCCAGGGTCAGCGACTTGAATTAGCCAACCATGGTCTCAGCTTCTGGGTATCAGATATGTAAGCTCAGGCGTCACAAGGTAAAGTAGACAACTGAGGGAGGATGAAAGAGATTAAGTAGGTGAACAAAAATAGTGGTACTGTGTACCATATCAGTGGGTACCATCCCAGTCTGGCAGTGATGTAGTGTGGAGTCTGAATAAAGGGTCACTAGACCATTTCAACACCGGGGTACGTAAAATCATGTCGTCATCTGCTCATCGGATAAGAATAAACGGATTTTGCCAACAGATTCAGGCACCAATCACCTTGAGTAGCCACGGTCAAGAAATCAGAGCCAGAATTGAAGATAATGGCAAGAAAAGTTGTGGAACTTGGTACCTTATCTCGTTGACAGGTGAAGACGACGAGGAGTAGACAAAAAGATGTTGAAAACGAGCAAACGAGGCAGTTGCAGCCTGGTATTTTGCCTACGACTTGAACAATGTCATTGTAACCCCCCTCCCTCCTCTTCATGTTCCTCTCTCGTTGGTTCTACTTTCAGGATCCTTGACGGCCTGTATGGATCACACGCACAACGCGGCACTATCAACGAACTTCCCAATATGATGGAAGAAGTAGTGAATTTCATTAGCAAGTGGCTCGAAAATTGGACGCGTATGTATCAGTTTATCTGAAGTGGTTTCTTCACTGAATCGAGGTCACAGTCAAGCATGTCCTCGTTGTCGCTCAAAAGGACAGAGCGATTGAGTTACAGTAGAAACTAGAGGCTTTTGCGAGAAAATTTGACCGAGATATTCTGCTGAAAGATCCGATCAGAGCAAGGTCTAATCTTTGTTCCTGTACTCATTGTCCAAATTATCTGATCCGTGGTGTCAGCCATCGTAACGAATGACGTGAAGATTATGCGGACTGATATTGCAAACACTCAAGGTGGGTTGTCTGTGGTTCCTCACCGGCTCTCGTAACACATCATCTATATTTACTAGAAACTGCCCATGCTGTGCAGGTTGGTGTCGACAGTCTTCAAGGTGTGTTATCTACATCTTCTGTTAAAGCTCATGATCTTATACCAACAAATCGAAGGTGGTCTCGGACCAGAAGGGGCTGGATGATTGAGTGCGTGACTTGAGGGAGAATAGGCTTCCCCTTCGCAAACCATGTATAGAAGGCACCCGCACCGCCATTTTACGAAAGATTGAAAAGGAGACTAGGAATGTCGATGGTTACAATGTATTCTGGATCACTAATTACAGGCTCTGCAGAAAATGAATTGACAAAAAATGGTTGAGAGAACTTGAGAAAAGGAGAAGGAGCTCGAAAACCTGCTGGAGTAAGGAGAAAAAGTGCGATTTGTCTTCAGCTGAGGTTTATGAATGTGCTCACATCAAATGAATACACTTGAGCGGAGGACAAGGACATGGAATTCGCTGCCCTACTCGAGCCTTTGCTCTCTGGGTTAAAACATTCTTTTTGCTTCAGAAACATTGCTTAATGGCCTAGACTACGTTCTGTATTCACAACTGCCAAGCTTCTGTCAAAGTGATTGAAATGAATTTTTTTTTGTTTCAGATGTCCCTGCTGGAAGGGAAGAAAGTTACGACTTCGGTGCATAGATTTCCAGTCATGGAGAGATCAGAGATGCAGCAGCACAGGTCTCACATGAAGGTGAAAGATAATTTCAGTGGAGTGGTACCCTCAATTGCGTTGGGCTCAATCGCGAGAAGAGGGGGAATGAAACGATAACAATTCTAAATGAGAAACAAAAAGACATTGCCACTAATTCCAGGATAATGATCGAGGAAGGATGGGAAAATAGACACAAATCAAATCAAATCATGACAACAAGGTTGATTGATCGAAGATCAACATTAGCAAAACAAAGTACCAACAGATGAACAACATGATTTCAGACCTCGTCATTCGAACGGACACGCTCGTGACCTCAATTAGCAGGGCTCAAGAAGCTGTTGAATAACACAGATGGAGAAGCAGATCATCAAATTCTCTCGGCTTAATCGCATCGGTTACCTGTAGCATGTGAAGAGATGTACCTTCTTGACCCGAGAACCGAACACACATATAGCCTGTGCAGACATCAAAGAGATCTATGGTATTTCCGTCATTGAATTCAAGAGTAGGACATAAAGAAGCTGATTGTGTGAAGATGCACATACGCGTACACGTACACAAGCCATGATTTTGTCAAGAAAGAATAAATCCTGGGAATGCCTCACGGTAACAGATAAAACAATAGTTTCAGCATGCTAACCTCATTGATTTCTTGCATGCTCACGATCCATGCTGTGATATGAAACAGATAGAGAGTACAAGCATATCACACAGGAACCAATGAGGGACAGCGATAACTTACCAATGGGAAGATAATGACTGTAAACAAGAAACGGCAAAGTTCCAAAATGATGATTCAGTGAAGAGCGATGGATCAGTAAAGACAATCATACAACAATGACAACCAAAAAATCTGTTACCAACAATGTTCAGCGATCAGTGGCAGTAACTTGGCTGATATTTGCTTCTTATTTACGATTGTTATTATTCTTTTCTTTTTCTGTGACCCATGTCATCAGCTCAGCCTACTTGTCATACCAGTCGTACGGCCACAGGCAGACTCTCCTATCTTAATAAGCCTTGCTACGATCAGAGGTGACTGGTCCTGGGCCGCTTTAACGAACGCGTCAGTCTACAAGGAGCTGCGACTCGAGGAACTCAAGGACACAACTACCATATACTATCGAAACGTGGGACACGTAAGTCCGACAGCTGATAATTCTTCAACGTGGAGCCAACGAGCTCTCTCTCAACGACTAGCTGGGTCAAAAAACTCCAATGACCACAGGACGGTCAAAAAGCCTTTTCTAACTTGATCGCCACGGGTAAATCAGGTAGGGAGTACGACTTTGAAGCACAACCAGAGGGCCTCAGCCATACATCACTGGAGGAACCGCCTAGTTGAAGGTAGGGACAGACGTGGCTTACATCGACGCTCTGCACTCATACTCGAATGAAATCTTTGCTCTCGTAGAGGAGCTCTTTCCGTTTTTTTAACACGACAAATGTCGTCCTTTATACCACAAGAAACGTAATTCCAGAACTCTCTCTGCATCTGAGACCGCGTTCCTTTCCGCAGTACATCCAGGGCGAGTTAGTGCAAGTTTCTTCTCTCAGAGAGGAAGCACATTCCGGCATCTCTACCACTGTACTTCACATTGTCCGCCTTGACACTCGATTGGAGTTATCTATGCGATTTCGAGTCGACCTCTGCGCAGGGCTTGAGCTTCAAAGTCTTTGCTTCTGTTTTTGTGGGCGAGTATATCAAGTCAACAGTGCGTGCGGGATGAGGTTGGGGGTAGACTCCACTATCAGGTATGTCTTTGTGCGAATTCTATCCATGACCAAATGTCAATGACCGAAATCTAGGACATCAGCTTGATCGTTCTCTGCGATGGATATAGGGTGACACCGAGTTTACCATGCAGGGTCCTAAGAACATGACCTTGATTGCTCAACGAGAGAGGAACACGATGAAGAAGGGTTTACAATGACATGTTCAGGATCGTGGGCAAAGATACCAGGCTACAACTGGATTTCACAACCTCGCTCGCTCGTTTTGAACGTCTCGTCCGAGCGGTGTGCGCACGGTACTTTTGTTAGTAATGCAGGGCCTGTCTGAATAAGAGGGATAGCATGTACCATTGCATAAACTTGAGAGACGTGCTTTTCATGTTCTCAGCTCTTCACGAGTAAATCACACACAGAGTACGCAAAAACATTATATTCACTACTTGGATTTGCAAACGCCATCAAGATTTTGATTTTTTTAAGCTACAAAGGGCAAGTCAAGTGCAGATGATATGATTTGAGGCTAGCGAGCGAGAAGAAAAAACAAGAGACGTATTTCACAAAAACGTCATGGTGTCTCCCACCTCTTTTCCTTCAAGAATGGTGTGTTGAGAGCATGAATGGCGTGCACGTAAGGGGACTAACACAGGCGTCCAAGCTGAAAATTTGACGTTGACGCCGATGATATGACGAAACAAAACACGCCAGGACCTTGTTTGCCCTTGAAGCGTCAGATGATGCAGATGGGCTCCTTCAGGAGCTGCAAAGATGCGGTGATTTGTCTACTTCACATGGTGGACGAGTCTGAGAAGAGAAATGGGAAGAGGGGACCAAAGCCTAGACGGTTAGTTGAAAGTGAAGAAGAAATGAGCTCTGCAGCCGAGAAAGAGGGCCAGGGTGGCGAAGACGATGACAAAGTGGACTGGGGAAGGGCTGGCCAAGACTCAGATTCATGTAAGAGGAGAGGAAAAGCATCCGCCATCACATGTTTTATCACTTCTTTGTCCGTTTCATCAGTTTTTCCCATCATCTAGTTATTTTACGAATTTGACACGGAATGCATCTCAGCCTCCCCTAATCGTTATTATCGTGGTAAGACCAGTGCTGGTTTGTTCCCTTTGTCTCCCGCCATAACGTTCCACGACTCCAGCCCCCAATCATGCTCATCGTGTCCCTCCTGACTCTCGTCCATCTCGTCGCTGCAAGCTCTTTATTGAGGATCGCACATCCCATCAAAGCATTGAATACTCGGGGTCTTGTCGTGGCTAGACAAAGTTCAACGAGCACCAACACCACAGTCCCTGACCAGTGCAAATCTGATTGTGACTCTGTCGAAACTGCGCTCGCTCAAATTCAAGTAAGTCATTTGTTCGTTTAGGAGCGCACACTATTGATTTTGGGACGCAGAACGAATGTCTGCCAGAAGACTGCTGTCAACCGGATTTCATCAACGAATATGCAATCTGCCTCGAGTGTCTTGGCATCGCTCTAGGTGCTACTAATTTCACTACCGCACAGCAAGCCCTTAATAGTACGTTTACAATCTCCTGAGCCAGTGTTCTCTGACCGATGGGTGTGTGAATGTTTTAGACTTGACTATGCAATGTGATGACACAGAACACAATGTCCCTTCGCTTACTCTCCCTGGACCAGTGGCCAGCGGAGGCCTTACATCGGCCCTTGCCACGGCCATATCTACCCAAACTACCAATGCCCCAGCCGATGGCTCCTCGTTTACCATCGTCCCAGTCCAGTCTTCCAATGCCCCAGCCGATGGCTCCCCGTTTACCATCGTCCCAGCCCAGTCTTCCAATACCCCAACCCAGTCTACTATTGCCTCCTCACCAGCCCAATCAACCAACACCACCACTTCTAGCGCAAAACAAAGCTGCTTGATTCCTCATTTCTTACACGTGCAGGTTTCAGTCGTTCTATTGGGTGGTCTTGTCCATTTGGCGCTGTGAAAGGCTTCTTTTTTCTCTCTCTCCCTTTAGTGTGTGAATGACAATGGCATGTGTTGTTTGATCAAATGGTGCCGCTTTGTGATTAGTCTGGGTTAGGTCGGTGATGCAAGGTCAGTGTCACCTGTTGGAGCGTTTTCTGTGTGAATGACAGTTGGGTGTCGTTGATTTATACGTGTGTTTGCAAATACTGTGTCGCCTCTGTAGTCTCTTAAAAAAGTTACTAGTTCACTGTGGTTCCAAGTCGTGGCTCGAAAATGTCTTTATTCTTCGCTCCCTTATAGAGTTGCGGGCGTACATAACAGAGCGACCAGTCGTAATAGCCACTACTATCGTTACTGGGTGTGTCTATTGTACTTCATTGACCCATTGTGCCTACTCGAATCCAGCTGGGTAACAATATACACACACGTGCACAGAGGTAGACATCTCTTGTTCGCAAGACATTTCACGCAGACCAACTCGCAATTCATTACATCTACTATATCGTCCCAGAGCCAATGACCTCCCGCTCCTCCGCTGACTCCAACACCTCCTCCTTGCTATCCTTCACAAACACCATAGCATGATCGTCATTCTCACACCGCCATCCTCCCCAAGGCCATGGCCTACATGATATCAATGCGCCTTTCTGCCTTGATAATTGCTTCCTTCAGTATCATCGTCTCGTGTATGTCCTCAGTATCAAACTCAACAGGACACAATACCCTCCCACCTCTCCGTTGCCTGGATTAGCGCATTCTCCAGACCGAAACTCTCGCCTGCTCAGGGAACTCCAGCCTGTTAGAAGAGACAACTAATGGCATTGGACAGGGCGATGACGGCCCCGTGGGCTTGATCGAGGTCGAGATTCTCGGGTAGAGGAGGCGATGTCACAGACTCCGGGAGTGCTCGAAAGGTTGGGGAATGCCGGCAAGGAGAAACATGGGCAGGATAGAAGCGTGTTGCAGGCCGACAATTCGGCAGCCAGAGTCGGGTGACCTCGACACGATGATGTCGTGCTGAAGGTCTGGATGGCGGATGCGGAAGCGACCGAGAGCCGGATCCTCAGAGACCAGTGACGAGATACTGCTCCAAGTGCTCAATGTGAGTCGACGGCGACTGGTGCTGGTAAGCGCGCCTTTCCACGCCGCTATGGCCAGGATTGGTTGTCCGAACTACCCCAGGTAAGCCATTTCCTTGTGCGCTGCTGCTACGAGAGCTGCTTCGGCGTTTTCATCTATAGCTGCTGATGAGTTCAAGGGCACAATCATGGAAAGACAGGGAACGACATACACGGTCCTCGATTGATGTGGAACACGGGGGGACTATTTGGTGGCCGTCATGTAGAGTGATGAGGAAGGTTCGATTGAAGACGCCCTTGGCAAGGTTTGACACGCTGTAGTATTTTGGTTGATGGCCCCGGTTGCAAGGCGGAGTAGCCCGTCGACATTGAATGCGAGCTTTGGTTCGTTGTGGCGAAGAGCCTCGTTGTGGCTGAAGGATGGAGTCAGGGTCAGAGAGTTACACCCAATGCCCTGATGAGTTAAGGAAATCGTCTTGGGGATTTACCGCAGTGGTCAAGGGGCGACGTAGCAGCAATGGGAAGAGAAGAGAATAGTGTTGAAATACGAATGGGGGAGGGTAACAAATGGATGACAAGTATCAAGTAACATACCTACCAACAATATAGTGATTGATCTCATCAGTTGCATCATGCAGGCTTGCATGAGGTCCTAATTCCAACAAATAGTAGCTGGAGTCTGAGGATGTGTCTTGACCTTTCAGGGAGAACATGACCAATGTTATTAAGTAAAATATCTCAGGAGTCACCTATGAAGGTAGCCAACTGAGGGAGTTGCTATGCAAAGTCCAAGTTTTATAGAGATGTACTGATTCTACTCCAGTTGCCTGGTTGCTACAGGGGTAGAATGGAAAAGAAGAATTATGTTGATGTCACTATGAAGGAATGAAAATACAGATGGTGTCAGTCCATAACTTCAATAAATGTATACACAGCTTGATCCTGAAGCACAGATTACTAGACATATTCAATACCATAGAGTATGTGTATAGAGTTATTGCTCTCAGCAGTGACTTCTGCACTTTGAATTATTGCTGCTAACATAATAGCATCTGACTCCCATAACCCCAGACACCCTCATAGCCACATCACTTCTTTCTCTTGTACCACCATCTCATATGGTAGTGCCTAGTAGAGAATTAGTGAATACATTCAATTTCTCCATCCCCCAACCTACTAACAACATTTCAAACAACAGCAATATACACCAAGACCCCTCTTCAATAGACATTGAAGACCACAAATCCAGAGGACAATCCCTGGAGCCTAATGGCAGCTGTCAAAGTTCTCAATTTTTGGGGTCTAGAGATTCATCTATGGACTATGCTGATAAAATAGAAACCCAGAACAACTTGTCCTGGGCAGAGCAATTTGAAGAGGTAGAACAGTCAATCCTACCCCAGGCCAATGCACCTCATGTGCACAATGAGGCAGACCCATTTATACAACAACAGTATTAATAACTTGGCTTCTGCCCCTGATTTGGAACCTTCTGTCATCCCTTATCAAGCAAATCAATCTGTAGACCCACAACTGTGGGATGGCAACTTTAGTTTGGTCTCTCTCTTTAGCACAGATGAATTCCTAACAGATGATGCAAGAAACATTGCATGCTCTCTTCAAAGAAAGACCTCTAGGCAACAAAACTAGTCAAGATATCCCCCAAATTTCAGGATTTGGCTTTGCAGCATGGGACTTTATCTCCACTATCTATTAATCCAGATAGGACAAACTCAAAGTAAACAACAATCCAAGGACTTTTTGACAATGTGTATCATCTCAATTCAATAGAAACAACACTCCAATTACCAAGGCCTTAAAAACTAACTAGGCTAATATATTGAAAATCCTCTTTCCCACTTCTTCTAGACTATCAGTAACTGACACCTAATCCTAAGTTGAGGTAACTTAGGGTCAAGATACTTCAGGATTAGAAGAGAACTCAATGGAGTTCTTGATCAATTGTTTTACACTACATATACAAGTTACACTATTTGTTCTCATTTAATCTATGTTATATTCCAGAAATATGATAATTATGTAATTTATTTCTCCTAATAATTCCTATAAAATTAATAATAGTAGGATAGCATAGTAGACTACTCTCCTCCTATTCTGGACTTCCTATAAGTACTGTGTAGTTACAGTGTAATTCCTCAGTCTGTAAATTAATGTCATCTGGTCCTAATGCTTCCTTGTCCACTCCAAATTCCTATTGCACCTCCCTAAGGACCTCCCCTCTGATAACTTCCCTCCACACTGAAATACATGACCACCTCATGACCAGAGACTGGGGCGCAATACATAAGTTGAAGCCAAGGTTGTTCACTAAGTTATATTCTGCTCTAATGTTCTTTACTTGCCACCAGAGTCTCCTTTTGGGGTTTATACTATTGCTAAGTAATATTCCTCTCTGACGTAGTACATTACTCCATTCCGGAGTGTACTTTTATCTATTACTCTACACCTCTGTTCTCCGAAATTCCATCCTTGACAATCTACAAGTGTTCATCAGTTCACCAGTTTAATTCCAGTCTATGTCTTCTTTCTGTATCATGGTTGTGATGACTCATAATAGTATTTATCTCTTGAGAATTCTTGTCCCAAGAATTTATAGTTTGTTGTATAGTGTAAGACTCTAGCCAAAACAACTTAAGCCCACTCCAAGTCTGAGTTGACAAGAAGAACTTGATGGAGTTCCCATTAGATTTTGTATACTACTTAAACAACTACTATATGGTCTGTGCACTACTTTTCCCATACTGTCATATCCCAGAAATCTGACAATTATGTAATTTATTTCCCTTAATAATACTCCTAAAAATTATAAATAGTAGGATAGTGTAGTAGACGACTCTCCTCCTATTCCAGACTTTCTATAAGTACTGAGTAGTTACAGTGTATTTCCTCAGTTTGTAAATTAACATTATCTGGTCCTATTCCTATCTCTGTCCACTCTAGTTCCTGTTCTACTTCCTTAGGACCTC
>Ga0153979_1000285_pt1 | contig 9860 bp, 13 predicted proteins | sample TSGA063MetaG_FD_104690 | JGI IMG/M metagenome (GOLD analysis project Ga0153979, IMG submission 104690) | Attine ant fungus gardens microbial communities from Georgia, USA - TSGA063 MetaG | ecosystem: Host-associated > Fungi > Mycelium > Unclassified | place: USA: Georgia, Magnolia Springs State...
AGGACACTGTAGTATATATAATGTAGATTATTTCCTCCAGGAGCCTCATCTAATTCTCTGAGGAATCTCCTGGAGGTAGGTTGTAACATACTTCATAAACTATAATTAACTAAGGAATCTCCTAGAGTGTTTCCACTCTAGTCGCACTTACAAGTAAGTCCAGAAAAGAAAAGAAAAGAAAAATAAATAATGACTTAGCCATTTTGCCAAGTCATAACAGATAGCACTGCAGAAACAAGTAGAACATTTAAGAATAAGACTTGAACAAACAGAACTTGGGTATAATGACATCTCTCACTCAGGGTATTAACTAATTTTCATTTAGTGCACTTAATCTCACACAATTAGAAGTTGTAATCCCACCTCACTGCTCAGTATGATCTACTCAAGCTCACAAGCACTCATCACCTACTATATCCCACCAACAGTCTATTGCAGTGTCTACAACTACAACTACTATTAATCAATTTGCAAAACCTGTCCCAAAACCAGCTATGCAGCAATATTGCCTTCAATAGACTAATGTACCTGAAGATGCAAAGGGTACCAAAGTATGCATTAATTCTGGAGTAGTAAATTAGTTCTTACTGTTCTGGTGTTACAGAGATCACTCGAATTTCACAGCTGCATACTCTGGGAATTGATTAATGCCAATACCATTCCTCCAACTCCCCAGCCAGAGTATGTTGTAGCCTTTAAGGCCCACTTCTCTGAGTCTACTACTGATGTGGACTTACAACATGCTTGTACTAGAAAACAGCTTTGTTGGCAGAGGCATAATGTCGCAGTGGATGATATTTTCTATTTTTACATATCACCCATCATTTTCTTTCATTAACTATATTATGATTACTTAATCGTATCCGAAAAACAGGCTGATGGACTGTCAGGGGATATTTGGACCAGAACTATACAGTTCATGATATTTTTCACATTTTTTTCATATACAAAGGACATTAGATAAAAATAAAACAGTAGTGGTTCACATAACTTTGTGTCAAACTGAGTACGTGTTTCTAAGAAGCTTATTGAGTCAGATCTCATTGAGATAGGTTCCTTAATCTCTTCTGTAACCCAAAAGCAAATTGCATTGGCCATCAAAAATGTTGAAGAATTCATCCTCTGCTTTGTACAAACCTTCATCTCAAGATCCTCAATTTCTGGACAGGAAAGGAAGAACTCAAGCCAGGACTTGAAGTCTTGTGTAGTATATAACCTGCAAGGTACAACTTTTGGGCCACTTCAAGTTGAATGTCTTGTCCAGAGTCTTTCTCCACATTTTCTACTTCAAGGAGTCTCTCTCTAAGTACAAGTTTCATTAAGACCATTGTTACACTGCTAGAGAATTTTCTGTGGAAATGTAGCATGGGATATACATTATACCCCTGGATTTTACTATTGGGATCCACTCTAGAGACTTCCTACAAGCCCCAGATGTAATCTAGACCCAAGATTGGGTACTTCTATTAGGTAGTAACCAAGCTGCCACATGCTAAAATAGCAGATACCTTGGGAGGCAAGACTGATGAGCTAGTATCAGGTTTCTCAGATACAGACTAATATGACACCAAGACAGCAGATCAAAAGTCTATCAGTGACTAGTGATCCCATCACTACTGGACTCAGTCAAGAAATGGACATACTGTCAGACAACAATCATATTGCTAACACTCAGATACACTGTCATGTGTTTCTAGATCATATTTGGAGTAGAAGAAAGCTGGTTCAAGGTCTGGGGAATGATAGGCAGGAGTGAAGTATAGAGGTGGAGCAACATTACATAGTCATGTCTGGGAGGTATGGAGAACAGGAAGGTGACGGCTGTCATGACCACATGGTGGTGTCATAGAGGAGAGATGTGAGGGAGAGTAGTAGAATAGAGAGTTTCCTTTTCTATTTCTTTTTAATTGAGTCTCTAACATTTGTAATATTTTAATATATTTCTCAGAGTGGAGATTGATAGGGAGAGCCTCCTTGGCCCTTGCCTTCATCTCAGAAGCTCTTGAGGTTGTAAATGTGATTTTCTTGAGTATATAAGGGGTGATCTTGGTGAGAGATTGAGTTGGTGAATGTTTCCTACCATATACCCTATTCTTTCATGAGACAAGACGTAGTAGTCACTTGGACAACCTTCTATGGAGTAGTAGGCCTGAAAAGCCTGGCTAATCATCAACTCAGATCATATCACACCTATAAGGTTTGGTGTAGAGGTGCAGATGAGGACTTGATTGAGTGTGGTAAGGCCTATAAGTAGTTTACTGACTATTCTACTAGTGAGCTTGTTACGGTGTATAAAGGTGGATACTTTAAGGACATTATGTGAGGCAGATCTAGATTGAACCTACAATCATTTTATCTATTTTTATATTACAGATAAGCTATGCTTCTTATTTTAATTTCTTTCTGATACTTCCACTTTCTTCTTCTCCCCATGAACCCTTTAGCATGCAATTGGGAACTGTCACCACCCATTTCTACTTGCTAGTCACAGCTAAATTCCCTTTTGCCTCCTTCACCATTGAGTGAATAGTAATGGAAACATCTTGAACAACATATATTATCACAAATGGTCACTTACTATTTGTGATGGGTGCTTTGATACTTTAAAGAGTTCAGAAATGTGAAGTTAGACAAGTGACAAAAGATGTTGTTAAGTCTGAGGTCTAATCCTCAGACTATGAGTCCTTATATACATAAAAGTGATAGTCTGTGCACTAGGACAAATTATCACATGCTACTACCTATTGTTCTACATATGGTAGTGCCTTTGTGCTGTAAATAGTGATAACTTAACCATATGGAGGCTGTCCTTTGTTCTAAGAAAAGAACAGATGACTATTTATGGGTAATTAATGAAGTCTATGTGCAAACATTGAGGCCTTCATATCTCCACTAATATTAATTGCCTTGGTGCAATTTTAGGTTCATTCTGAGTGGTATGAAGAGCACTTTTCTGATGCCTAAAAGCGAAGCATAGATCGTAGCAGTTTCTGAGATATTGGTGATTTAATAAATAGTACCATGGTAGTTACCAGTTGATCTGCCTAATATCTTGGCCAATATTGATCACCTTGAAATGTGACTGGCATCAATAAAAAGGTCTTTTCAAGGGCTTTCTGTAGCTGTTGAGACTGTGAGAATTGTCGAAGAATTGATGGAGATATGACCAAATGAAGTTTGTGACATATATTTTGTATAATTTGAGGCTTGATCAATAGGCTGGACATGGCTGTACAAACATCATAGGGAACAGGACAAGTGGGAATACTGACTGTGATTCAAGCTCCAAGCTTGCATGAATTGATGTGTTAATAATAATTTCAATGAACTTAAGAATACATGTTGTTGTAACTCTGCTGACTCCACCAATAAGATGCATCCAAGCAGCAAGCATGCATATGAGAACATAAATTGATGATGTATCAACCACATTGAGATCTAGTCAGAATACAATGTAAGATGTTTTGATGAGAAAGATATGAAGACACACCAACTTGCTTCATTAACTCACCCTCAGCTTCTGAAGAGCGATCTCCCATTAAGGACTCTTCCTCCCTGATTGGATGAGGATGAGGAGTTATATTGGACTGTGAAAGAAGAATACTCATAAGTCAGTATATAGTCAAGAGACTAGTTGAACCAAAGTGTGGCACCTCACTTATAGCCATTATTGCTGGGGTAACAGCTAGCTGATCTTGTTTTAGATGGTTGGTTCAGGTTGTTGCCAAGACTAGATTGCCTTGGAAGGTTTGGTTATCAAGTGTGATAACAAAACAGAGGCAGTATCTTGTGCAAGTACAAATAACCATTTGATTCAGATAAGACAGTTAATACACTTGAAGTAATTAGAAAAATAAAATAATAAAAAGTGTGACATGTGACAAAGTATATATTGACAGCTAAGCTGACAAACCAATTGACAGATCACTTGACATCAAACCTTGTGACCCTATTTGACAGTTGTTTGCCCATGGTGTCATGCACACCAGACTATTAATGAAGTGTTAGCTAGGCAAAATGTAGAGAAGACTTAGCTGACTGCTTGGTTTAACTATAACTCTACACATAATGATAGTTTGGGCCTTACCTACTGGCAGTTCCCTCAGCACTATATCTGGAATACTAAAGCCAAGTCATGGTATCCAAGAAAATGGGCCAAGGTGATTGAAAGAATGTACTTTGTGTTATCATCAAAGGGAGAGCAGTTTTTTTATGACTTCTTTTGACTATATCTGAGAGTGGAAAGAGTTGGGAGCATCTGAGGACCTGAAATGGCCAAGTGTTTGTTACATTCAAGAAGGCATGTATGGCAAGAGGATTATTGGAGAATGATCATGAGTAGAGGATTTTCTTGGAGAAAGCAATTGTAATGCAGCCCAGAATAGCATGTTGCTAGTTGTTAGCAGTCATTTTGCTAACTGATGAAGCAGCTAAACCTCATCTATTACCAAGCTGACCAAGAGATACCAGAGGATGATGTTTATGATTATGTCCTTTGGAATCTCAATAGGATATTAGTAGGAATGGGAAGAAGTCTTGCTGATTTTCCACTAAGACTTTTCCACAGCAACAGTAGGCTCACAGAATACTCAGTTCTCTGGGATCAATTCAAGGCTAGACTATGTGATGATATCAAGCACAAACTACATCACATGAACCCCTCTCTTGCAGGCTAAGCAGTATGATGTAGATAAAATGGCAACTTTGGTAGATAAGCAAAGGGCAATTTTCAATTCTGACCAAGCTGCTGCTTTTGATGCTATCCTGGAGTCTGTCACCAACAATCAAAATCATCTTTTCTTCATTCATGCTGCTGGTGGTTGTGGGAAGACATTTTTGTGTAATACTATTGCTGCTGAGGTTAGAAGAAGAGGTCAGATAGCACTGTGTGTAGTATCATCTGGGATTGCTGCTCTTTTGTTAGATGAAGGAAGAACATCTTACTCATGCTTCAAGATTCCTCTTTCTATTCATGAAGACTCTGTAGCTAGACTTAAATGCAATAGTTACATGTTTCCAGTCCTTCAACAAACCAAGTGTAGCAACTTAGCCTAGAATGACTTAATTACCCTCCAAGTCTGAGTTAACAAGGAGAACTCAATAGAGTTCCTGTTATTTTCTGTACACTACTTATACATTACTATATTGTTATGATCTTGAGGAGTAACTCAGGTTGCAACTTCAAGTAAAGACTTGAGGATGATATGAGAGTTAAGAAAGGAAGGGAATGATACAATTGGTAAAGCATAGGAAATACAAGAGAGTATCTACTGTATATATACCTATGTACCATGAGGTAGTAATGAGGAATACATGTGGCAGACATAAGGTCTGCTGAGTAAAGAACATGCCCTGCCAGTGAGGTACTGACTGAGCTATTAGATATATGAAGTAATATGAAACAAAGAAGCAGTTCATGTGTAGAACACCTAAAGACAATGAGGTTGATCATTACAATACCTCCGTCTCAGGGTTCATGTCCTCATGAACATCCTACAACTTTTCTTCTCCCATAGCATAAATAGCCACTGACTTCTTTTGTGGTCCAACAATATAACCTTTATCTGGTGCTTCTGCAATGAACTATAGTTCATGTAGTGGTCCTCTAGCATATAATGGTATCTTGAATCCTCTTTGTACTGTTTCTGAATTTTGTTTAGATTTAATTAATCCTTTGACAATCCAATTCCAATATCTTGAGCTGTTCTCTTCATTTCTGCTGATGGTATGATATCCAGCAGGTGGTAGAAAATGAGTGACATTGTTCAGTACTTTGAATCATTTTAGGAATGTGATAAGATTATCAATTTCTTTGATTATTTGATTGTTGGGGTTCTCTATTGCTGATATCATGGATTCATCATTTGATGACATAGTTGTGGATTTATCATCAGATGGTAGTGGAAAGAGTCATATTAAAATGACTTCTTCTTCTTCTTTATTTTATTTTGGGAAAACTATTGGTTTGACTTGTGGAAAAGAGATGAATTGATTGGTGTGAGCAAATGACTTTTGTAGTCCTTGAATATGATTATCGATTACTAGATGTCTGTGGCCTTGACATGTCGTTAATTCATTCACTAGGTTGCATTGAATACTGTGGAATTGTTGGGGTAAGATATTATGTAGAATAAGCCTGAGTGTTTCTGCCACTTCATAGAATTGTGTGGCAATATCTGTGCGATATCCTTCTCCTACAAGTAATGTGCTTGTATCTGCCATGGTGTTGTTGATAATATCGGCTATCCTGACTAATTGTTCTGCTTTTTCTTTGAGTTCTGCCATAGCTTCAATGGCTTGGATAATATAATCTATTTTGCTTGCCCAATCTTTGGTCTTGTTGTTATAATGTATGATCTTGTTATAGGTTTCCTGGTTCCAGGTGAGGGAGGTAGCAGTGGTAGAGGTGTTGGTAGCAGTGTTGGTAAAGGAGGACATGTTTTGAAGTATTTCTCAAGTGCTGGTGTGCATTTAAGATGTTGAAAAAATAACCTTTAGTTCTCTCTTTTATAGGTTTTATCTCAAAAGCTATGTCCAATAGTCTTGAATTGCCTCTTTTGCATGTTTCAGATTTGCTTCTGCCATCCATTGGTCGTGTTCATTTCCATATCCTTTCCAGTACACTAAGAACTGAATGCCTCTTCCTTTTTTGCAATGTCCCCTGATTTCTTCTACTTCATATTCTTCTTCCTCATGGATAATGTCAGGTGGTGGTGCTGGATCCTTGTATTGACTTGCAAATTCCATCTTTTTGTAACATGTTAATAGGTTTTCACTGAAAACATTGTGTATGGCCCATCCTTCTGGAAGCTCTATGTCATGACTTGGCAAAATGGCTAAGTCATTATTTATATTTCTTTTCTTTTCTTATTAGACTTATAACTACAAGATGGAGCACAGGAAAGTATCACGTGACTTTGTCACAATGTTACAATGGTGTGACAGATGGTCACATCAGGGTCACAGTCACAGTGTGTCACATGAGGACCATGGGAGAGTAAGTGCATAGCCACAGTAGTAAAATGTATAAGTAGTAGAGAATTAAGCAAGAACTCCATTGAGTTCTCTTTGTCAAACTCTGAACAAAGAGACAGTTGGCTTAATTCCAGTCATCGGACTTTAGACGCTGATACTAGAACTCAATTCCACATCGCGAGCACTGTCCGCCTTGGACTCTGCTCAATCTCACTCTCATATTACCAACCCTCGGTCGCTGATCATCATGATCAGTAACCACCTCCATACATAGCTGGGTCCTTGGCTTAAGGGGACTTTGCAGTCAGTTAGGGACTGCAGGTGGAAGTGTAGTACCAAGCTTGGGTATTACCACTGAGACCTGACCTTGCAATCAAGCGGTGTTTAGTAGAATACTTGTTCTTTTCTCAGTATAAACCTTGTGCTGCACTCCATTGTGAGTTGGTACATGCAGAGGAGTGACGGTTACCACTAGTGGGCCGTCTAGATTAGGGATCTCCCCCGTGGAGTGATAGTCTAACCATAGTATTAAGGCAGTAGTCAGTAGGGCAGTAGGTGTCTGGTTGGGTGAAGATCTTGTACCCCAACAGACATAACACTAGTAAGATCAACCATTAAATCCGTACCCTCAAGAGACATCGCCACGATGTCTCAAACCCAATATAAAACTCTCATGAGCAACCTGCTCAACGAAAAGCGTGCCCTCACTAAAATAAGGGCAGAATTGGAAGGAAGAAAGGGAAAGCTGTGTAGGTGCTGCAAGGGGTTTGGGCACCTGGCCTGAAATTGCAGGAAGCTAAAAGAAGAAGGAAGGGGGACAGTAATTCCCCAAAATAAGTTTGAAGTGTTGAGTACTAGAATAATGTAGTGTGGAGTTGAGGAGAGAGTGGTAAGAAGCATGAAGACGGTAGCTATAAAGTGTTTCAAGTGTGGAGAGGAAGGGCACAAGTATAGGGAGTGCCCTCTATGGGTAAAGAAGGAGAGAGTGGCGTGCGTAGCCAGCCCATGAAAGGCGCAGCAAGGAAGAAGACCAGCGCGTCCGATCAGGGAAAAGGCACAGGAAGAAGAGAGAAAGCTAAGGAGAGTTGAGGAGGATGAAGCGGTGCGCTCTGCAAAGGGAAAGGCACAGCAGGAGTGGAAAAGGAGTTTGTGGGAGATGTTAAGGAAGAGGGCTGAGTGGTACTGTGGACCAACAGTGCCACAAAATGCAGAATTGTGGGAGTTGGGATGGCATGGTCAAGGGGCCATTGTCATGTATTTGAAATGTCCAAGATGTGGCAAAGGAGGATGTTATGTGGAAGACGATTAGGGACAAGGAGTAGTTCCCTATTGGAAAAGAGAAAAGATGAGTTGGTGTGGATGCAAAGGAGGAAAGGAGCAGAGCAGAATGCGAGCAAGAGACTCGAGAAGCGCAGCAAGGGAGAAGAAAGCAGTGCAGCCCAGAGAGGCAAAAGCGCAGCAAAGTGGCACACGGTCAGGAGAACCAGAAAGCACAGCAAGAGAGGGGGGTAGTCGAAAGGAGGTCAGAAGAACCTTCAAAATGTTAAGAGAGGTGTGGTTGAATATTAGAGTAGAAAAGATAGATACGCATGAAGGTGTAATGATTAAAGCGCTCTTAGATAGTAGCGCAATGGGGATGTTTATGGACAGACAAACAGCAGCTAGGCATGGGTTCAAGCTGCAAAGATTGGAAAGACCGATAGCTGTCAGGAATATAGACGGCATGAATAATAGCAGAGGGGCCATTACGCACCAAGTAGAGTGCAATGTATTTTACAAAGGCCATATGGAAAGAATAAGAATGGATGTGTGCAATCTAGAGAAGACAGAAGTAATTCTGGGAATGCCATGGTTGGCAGCACATAACCCAGAAATAAACTGGGAAACAGGGGAGGTTAAAATGACGAGATGCCCACCCTTGTGTGGTGGAAAAGGTCAGAAGAAGGAAAAGGTCAAAAGGATAGCGACAGAGGAAGAAGAGAAAATTGTCCGTTGGGCAATAGATGATAAAGAAGATTGGGGAAGAGAGGAAGAGATAGAAGAGGACCACAGGAAAATTGAGGAAATGGTCCCAAGAAAGTTTTTGAAATGGAGAAAAGTGTTTGGGAAGGTGGAGTTGGAAAGAATGCCAAAGAGAAAATTTTGAGATCATACAATAGATCTTAAGGAGACATTTAAACTGCGAAAGGGATCCTCTATCCAAAAACGAAAGGGAAGAAGTCCAGAATTTTGTAGAAGACCAGTTGAGAAAGGGGTATATCAGACCATCGAAATCCCCTCAAACGTCACCAGTGTTCTTTGTAGGCAAGAAGGATGGTAGTAAGAGAATGGTGATGGACTATCGCAACCTGAATGTGTCACAAAAAGTGACTACTAAAATAGTATCATGGAGGTATAACAAAATATCTGTTCAAATGAACTACATAAATAGTTGGACCCTCGTTAGCAAGTAGCCTTGCTAACGTCGCCCTTTTGGTGTAGTGGTAAACCATACAGTATGTGACTACTGGTCCATAGCACAACTGTGACAGTCGAGGCGATTAATATTAGTGGAGATATGAAGGCCTCAATGTTTGCACATGGACTTCATTAATTACCCATAAATAGTCATCTGTTCTTTTCTTAGAACAAAGGACAGCCTCCATATGGTTAAGTTATCACTATTTTAAGTACAAAGGCACTACCATATGTAGAACAATAGGTAGTAGCATGTGGTGATCTGTCCTAGTGCACAGACCATCACTTTTCTGTATATAAGGACCTATAGTCTGAGGATTAGACCTCAGACTTAACAACATCTTTTGTCACTTGTCTAACTTCGCATTTTTGAACTCTTTAAAGTATCAAAGCACCCATCACAAATAGTAAGTGACCATTTGTGATAG
>Ga0153979_1000287_pt1 | contig 9848 bp, 10 predicted proteins | sample TSGA063MetaG_FD_104690 | JGI IMG/M metagenome (GOLD analysis project Ga0153979, IMG submission 104690) | Attine ant fungus gardens microbial communities from Georgia, USA - TSGA063 MetaG | ecosystem: Host-associated > Fungi > Mycelium > Unclassified | place: USA: Georgia, Magnolia Springs State...
AAATATCGCATCGCCCTGACGCTGATAATCAGCCATCAGCGGCTGCGTGAGGCAGAGATACCGGTCAATGCCGATCTGTCGGCCTACCATAAACAGCTGCGCCACACTGCTGACCGGGTGGTGGCCTCCGGCAGCGATACGAAGCGTCGGCGTAATTTCGAGCAGCTGCTGGCGGAGCTGGGTATTTACCAGGATAAACTCCGGCAGTATGACGCGCCACTCAGCGCAACGGAACCGGTGCAGCGCCTGCGGGAGATGCTGAAAAAGTACCAAAGCACGCTGATCCAAATTTAACCTCAGAGCAGGGTGCAGGCAAATTATTGACCTGCATCCGCATCCGCATCCGCATCCGCACCTGTATCTGCACCCGCACCCGCACCCGCACCCGCACCCTTACCCGCACCCTTACCCTTACCCGCATTCGCACCCTTACCCGTACCCGTACCCGTACCCGTACCGCATCCGGCTCCGCAACTACCCTGGGCGTAGTGCTGTCCGTTTCCTGCGGGGGTAAAGCACGCCATCTATACTGATCCATCAGGATGGTAAACCCTTACAGGAGCAGATTATGAACCTATCATTCCTTCAGGATAACGATCTCTTTCAGACAGGCTATCTCGCGGACGGACGGTGGCAGCGCTGCGCGGCTACCTTTGATGTGTTGAATCCGGCCACGGGCGAGGTTATAGCCCAGGTGGCACGTGCGGGTAAAAGTGAAACAGAACAGGCCATTGCCGCAGCCGAAAAAGCCTTTCCTGCCTGGCGGCAGAAAACGGCAAAAGCGCGCAGCGAGATCCTGAATCGCTGGTATCAGCTGATTATCGACAATAAAACCTGGCTCGGTAAGCTGATGACGGCGGAGCAGGGCAAGCCGGTAAAAGAAGCGGAGGGCGAAGTCGAGTATGCCGCCAGCTTTATCCAGTGGTTTGCCGAGCAGGCAAAACGAGCCAATGGGGAGATCATCCCTCCTGCTAAATCCGGCTCACGGATTCTGGCCACCCGCGAGCCGATCGGCGTGGTCGCAGCGATAACGCCCTGGAACTTCCCGATGGCGATGCTAACCCGCAAGCTTGGTCCCGCCCTGGCCGCAGGCTGCACCGGGGTGATTAAACCGGCCAACAATACGCCGCTCTCGGCCTTTGCGCTGCTGGCGCTGGCAAAAAAAGCCGGTGTGCCGGATGGGATTGTCAACGCCGTTGCGGGTGATACGCATGCCATCAGCGATGCAATAATGGCCAGTACAGCCGTCAGGAAAATCTCCTTTACCGGTTCAACGCAGGTTGGCAAGCTGCTGATGCGTAATGCCGCCGAAACGATGAAAAAAGTGTCGATGGAACTCGGCGGTAATGCGCCCTACATTGTTTTCGAGGATGCGGATATTGCTGCCGCGGTGAAAGGGGCGATCGCGAATAAGTTCCGCAACGCCGGACAGGTGTGCGTCAGCGTTAACCGCTTTTACATCCAGAGTGCCGTTTACGACAAATTTGTGCACCAGCTTGCCGATGAGGTCAGTAAGCGTAAGGTAGGCAACGGCATGGATGATGGCGTGATCGTGGGGCCGCTGATTGAATCCGCAGCGATAGCAAAGGTTGAAGAACACGTTAATGATGCGATTGCGAAGGGTGGGCAGATCCTCACTGGCGGCGCACGCCATGCGCTGGGCGGAAATTTCTGGCAGCCCACGGTAATCGCCGAAGCCAGTGAAAATATGCAGCTGGCAAAGGAAGAGACCTTTGGGCCGGTGGCTGCCTGCTTTCGTTTTGATAACGAAGATGAAGTGATACGCCGGGCAAACGACACTGAGTTTGGTCTGGCGGCCTATTTCTACACGCAGAATTTACAACGGGTATTTCGGGTATCACAGGCGCTGGAAAGCGGCATGGTTGGAGTTAATGAGTGCGCGGTATCAACGGAGGTGGCTCCGTTCGGTGGAATAAAAGAGTCCGGGCTGGGTCGTGAAGGATCGGTACTGGGGCTGGAAGAGTATCTGGAAGTAAAGGCCGTGCATATCGGTGGATTGTAGCTAAAAAAAGGCCCCGGGCAACCGGGGCTAAAAGATTCGTCATGCTGACGAGGAATATCATGCCGCGTGAAGCCGCGGCGAGCCGCTGAGGCCGGCTAACTTAACACTCATCCACGCCGCAAAGAAAGAAAATTGCTCTTATATTCCGGCGGTACGATATAAATGGTCGGGTAATTAAAGCAGAACTCGGGCTGGAAAATTATCGCACCCGGAACCCGTTGGGTTATTTATAAAGCTCGGCGGTAATGTGGTAATTATCCTCATTACGGGCTTCAATAACACGATATGACGAGGCTCCCTGCTCCTCGGCCTTCTGAGATAGCTGCTGACGGATATCGGTCGGTACACCATCAATGCCGCTTATGCTTACGGTGCCCATAGATTGCATATTTTGACTGTCTGCCTGCTCCTGAGTAACCAGGCTGGCGGCGTTCGCACCGAATGAGAGAACAGCTGCCAGACTTATCATGCTGAGAGTTAATTTATTTTTCATGATCATGCTCCATACGCGACTCATTGGTAACCGGGCAGGATAATAAGCGATGATATGCTGGGTTACCGTCTTTTACGATATGGGTATCAGCGGTGTTTCATCTGGCGAAAATTTATGGCGCTATCCTGCAGCGGAATAGCTGTTCCAAATGGTGCGACCGCTTACCCACTATGACGTGAAGTGATTCAGCCACGCTGGCTTATTTATAAATTTCCGCCGTGGCGTGATAGGTATTGTTTATATTCGCTTCAATGACGCGATAGGCAGAGGCGCCCTGATCATTTGCTTTCTGATTAAGCTGCTGGCGAATATCCATTGGTGTGCCTGCAACACCGCTTACGGTAATTGTCCCCACCGCCTGTAAGTTTTGTGCCTGCTCGGAGTTGATTAGCTCAGCGGCGCTGGCACCGTAAGAGAAAGCGGATAACAGGGTCAGGGCAACAATTGCTTTGGTGATTTTCATGGTTTATTCCTCGTTACTGTTTTTATTTTTCGTTTGCTGTGATTTGCATCACGAAGACAAGTATAGAACTAATAACGTAAAAAATTAATAGCACGCTAATAATAAAATCGCGTTTAAACCGGGGGTGGAGGCAGGTTTTAATAACTTAAGGTTATAACCAGTGCGTATAATTCCACCGGTTCCTGTTAAATTCATGTAAAAACATGGTGATATGTGAATTTATCTTTTTGTGCGTTTATTTGGGGTGGATCACACTATGAGACGGCTATTGCAGAGTATATCGCGTGGCATAACGGGCAATAAGACAGTTGATCATAGCGATGAGGGTAAGAATAAAGCATGATGGGACGATGGTCGTTTTAAAGAAGATAAGCCAGCGGAGGCTGACTTATCTGGTAAGGGGCACAGGGAACTTAAGCATGTTGAGGTAACCCTGCCAAACCTGCTTATAACTCCTGCTCAAAGAGCATGAGGATTGCCTGGTAGAGCTGTTTGACGGTGAATGCGCGGGCAGGCGTAACGAATATGGTGTCATCGCCGGCGATAGTGCCGAGGATGCCCTCGGCCTTACCCAGTGAATCCAGCAGGCGTGCAATTAGCTGAGCTGCGCCAGGGCTGGTGTGAATGACCACCAGTGCATCGTTATAGTCGATGTCCAGCACCAGATTCTTCAGTGGGCTGGTAGTCGTAGGAACGCCCAGTTCGGCAGGCAGGCAGTAGACCATCTCCATCTTCGCATTGCGGGTACGCACCGCACCGAATTTGGTCAGCATGCGGGAAACTTTAGACTGGTTAATATTGTCGAAACCTTCTTCCTGAAGGGCGGCAACAATTTCGCTCTGTGAGCTAAATTTCTCTTCTTTAAGCAAGGCTTTGAATGCCTTGATAAGATCTTCTTGTTTTGATGGATTACGCATAAGATTCCGCAAAAAATTCAGAGGTCAGGGCCATTCCCGCCGCTATATAGCATTACTATGCATATATATGAATATTTATGCAAGCTAAGGCAGGGCGGCTAGTGTTGGCAATGCCCCGGGATCGGGAGTCTGGCAAACTTTTTAGCAGAAAACAATCGCTCATCCGTGACGGCAGCCCGCCTAAAAAGTAAACGATTTGTTATCAGATTGATGTTGTTCTGATGGGCTTTATGGGTGTAATGTAACGCCGAATAAGGTCTTACATACTGCTGTTAGCAATTGACCGACGTCGGAAGTATACAAGTCAAATTATCCATTCAACCTGGTATGAGCGCCTGAGCCCAAATTAGACTGAAAAAGATCGTTATCCTCTCGCATGTCGTTTATGTTCATTACCGGATGGAATAACAGCACTTTACGTTCACAATAATAAGGAGTTTAAGATGAAAGTTGCAGTTCTCGGCGCAGCTGGCGGTATTGGCCAGGCTCTCGCACTTCTGCTTAAAACCCAGCTACCAGCAGGTTCAGAACTCTCTCTGTACGATATTGCTCCTGTTACCCCCGGTGTGGCAGTCGACCTCAGTCACATCCCTACTGCCGTCAGTATCAAAGGCTTCAGTGGTGAAGACGCCACGCCTGCGCTGCAGGGAGCAAACGTCGTGCTCATTTCCGCAGGCGTGGCCCGCAAGCCCGGTATGGATCGTTCGGATCTGTTTAACGTTAACGCAGGTATCGTGCGTAATCTGATTGAACAGGTTGCCAGCACCTGCCCACAGGCATTAATCGGCATTATCACTAACCCGGTAAACACTACCGTTGCCATTGCGGCCAGCGTGCTTAAAAAAGCGGGCGTATACGATAAAAATAAACTCTTTGGGGTCACCACCCTGGATGTTATCCGCGCCAATACCTTTGTTGCCGAACTGAAAGGTAAAAATCCTGCTGACATTAACGTGCCGGTGGTAGGCGGCCATTCAGGCGTCACGATTTTACCTCTGCTGTCGCAAATTCCGGGCGTGACGTTCTCTGAGCAGGAGGTTATCGATCTGACCAAACGCATTCAGAATGCCGGTACGGAAGTGGTTGAGGCTAAAGCGGGTGGCGGATCGGCGACGCTTTCTATGGGGCAGGCGGCCGCGCGTTTCGGCCTGTCGCTGGTCCGTGCGCTGAACGGTGAAAGCAACGTGGTTGAATGTGCCTACGTAGAAGGCGACGGAGAACATGCCCGTTTCTTCTCTCAGCCTCTGCTGCTGGGCAAAAACGGCATTGCGGAGCGTAAGCCCATTGGTACGCTAAGCGCCTTTGAGCAGCAGGCGCTTAGCGGCATGCTGGATACGCTGAAAAGCGATATCGCGCAGGGCGAAGCGTTCGTTAAGTCATAAGCTGAGCGGGCCAGCCGAGGCTGGCCCCTGACCTGATTCAGCTCGTTTTCGTTAACTTCCCGGATATTCCATCACGGTGACCGGCAGATTTATTTTTTTGCCGTCGCGCAGAATTTCGATGTTAATCACCGTGCCCGGACGAATTTCAGCGACCTGATCCATTGTCTCCAGCGGTGACAGTGCTGGCTGGTGATTAACGCTGATAATGACGTCACCTCCCGTCATTCCCGCTTTCGCAGCCGGTCCACCTGCTGCAACTTCGGTCACCCAGATCCCCTGAATATGAGCCAGGCTGTTATCGGATCCGCGAGGCTGTGGCCTGTCCCGCACGGTAATGCCAATAAAGCCCCGTATCACCCTGCCATCGCGGATCAGCTTACCCATGATCTTTACGGCCAGGGCCGTGGGAATGGCAAATCCTATCCCTTCGGGCGTTTCACCGTCGTTACTTTTATCGAAGGAGAGCGTGTTAATTCCCATCAGCTCACCCAGCGAGTTGATCAGTGCGCCACCCGAATTACCCCGGTTAATAGAGGCGTCGGTTTGGAGGAAATTTTGATAGCGAGAAGGGCTCAGGCCCACGCGACCGGTTGCGCTGATAATCCCCTGCGTCACCGTCTGGCCAATGTTATAGGGATTGCCAATTGCCATCACCAGATCGCCCACGTAGGCAGTGCGTTTAGGATTGATGGGGATGACGGGTAAGCCTGGCGCGGTAATTTTTAGTACGGCAAGATCGGTAGGGCTGTCTGAACCTACCAGCTGGGCTTCGTAAAAGTGTCCATCCTGCAGGGCGACGATGATTTGCTCAGCATCATTAATCACGTGCTTGTTGGTCATAATGTAGCCACGCGGGTCCATGATGACCCCCGAGCCGAGCGTTCGGACGCCCATATTTCCGCTGGTCGTATTTGCGCTGCGATTATAGACATTCACCACCGCAGGGGCTGCGCGGCGGACGGCCATATTGTAGCTGACCGGGGCCTGATCGGCGCTGTCGTCTTTTTGCGAGATAAGGTTGCTGCCAATTCTCAACGCCGGTACGGCTGCCAGTAGAAGGCCAGCCACCACCAGACCGAGAAGCACCGAACGTAAGAGTTTAGGAAACATGGATTTAACAGTTGAGTGATTGAACGTGCGGCAGAATAGCACGACTTGAGCGGACACGCAGGTGTCCGCATCATGATTTAACGCAGCAGCAGATAGATATTTTCACCGCCTCTGATGACGTTCAGTGCCAGCAGAGGGGGTTTGGCTTCAAGCTGCTTACGCAGTTCGGCAAGATTCTGTACCCTGGCGCGGTTTACGCCCACGATAACGTCATCTTTTTGCAGGCCTGACTGTTCCGCCGGGCTGGCCTTAGTGACGGCGCTGACGCTTACCCCTTTGGTGCCATCTTTGGCGGCGCCATCGATCAGCGTCGCACCTTCCAGGGCGGGCGTCATCTGTTCTGCATGCGTCACCGGCTGGCTGCTGGTTTCCAGCTTCACGGTGAGGGTAAGTGGCTTACCTTCGCGCACAAGGCCGACCTTAACCTCTTTGCCCGGCGGGGTCGTGCCAATTTTAACCCGCAGAGCGGCAAAGCTCTCTACCGCCTTATCATCGAGGTTAACGATGATATCGCCAGCCTTGATGCCCGCTTTGGCGGCGGCAGAATTGGGCAGCACTTCATTCACGAAGGCGCCACGCTGAATATCAACCTTGAAGGCCTGCGCCATGTCGGCGGTCATTTCAGTGCCTTTAATTCCGAGCTGCCCGCGCTTCACTTCACCAAACTCGATCAGCTGCTGAGCCAGGCCCATCGCCATATTGCCGGGAATGGCAAAGCCAATACCGATGTTGCCGCCGGCAGAGGAGAGAATGGCGGTATTTAAACCAATCAGCTCGCCGTTCAGGTTGACCAGTGCGCCTCCGGAGTTACCCCGGTTAATGGCGGCATCGGTCTGGATAAAGTTCTCCAGTCCTTCAAGGTTAAGACCGCTACGGCCTAGCGCAGATACAATCCCTGAAGTCGCGGTCTGTCCCAGCCCAAAGGGATTTCCGATGGCCACCGCAAAATCACCCACTTTCAGCTGATCCGAATCGGCCACTTTTATCTGGGTTAAGCCTTTTGCGCCCGCAATCTGGATAAGCGCGATATCGGTTTGCTCATCGCGCCCAATCAGCTTTGCATCAAATTCCCGACCGTCGCTGAGCTGAACGCTGATTTTATCCGCGCCGCTGACCACATGATTGTTAGTAAGTATGTAGCCTTTATCAGCATTGATCACCACGCCGGAAGCCAGCCCCTCAAAGGGCTGAGCCGGGTTGTCATTGCCCTGTCCATTTTGCTCGCCCTGGCCGAAAAAGCGCCTGAGCGGCTCAGGAACCGCCTGAGCCTGCGTTTGTGTCCCCTCCACATGTACGCTAACCACTGCGGGCAAGACCTTCTCAAGCATTGGCGCCAGGCTTGGCAGCGGCTGTCCCGCTATCTGTGCAGGCAGCGTCGCCGATGCCGGTGCGGCAACGGTCAGGCTCATGACAGTTAATGCCAGTGCGCTTAACAGTAAGGATTTCTTCTTCATCGCTACGACGCTCTCGCTGGAAGTAAAGTGGGAAGATAGATGTAAACAGGGCGGTGAATGCGTTCGTCAGTATTGCCGACGGTTAAAACAGGGCGCTGAAGGGCGCCCCTGCTGAAGCTTACTTGTTCTGTGCCGGGCGCTCGCCGCGCAGTAATCCGGTAGCGCTGTCAGGATAGTCACGTGGCATCTGCACCGGAGCCTGATCGTTATCGGCTTCGGATTCCGTCAGCTGATAAGCGAAAGGATTTTTTTCACCCGGCAGATTCGGCAGCAGATCGTTAGAGCCTTTTGCCATATGCTGATAAAGCTGACGGTAATCGCGTGCCATGTTATCCAGCAGCTCGGCACTTTGGGCAAAATGGCTGGTTAACTCTTCGCGGTAGTCAGACAGCTCGGCCTTAGTTTTCTCCAGCTCGTACTGCGTACTCCGTTGTTCACGCAGTTTTCTATTACCAAAACGCATTGCTACCGCGCCGATAATCAGTCCAACCACCAATCCGATAAGCGCGTATTCCCAGGTCATAATCACTCCCATATTGTCTTCGTTGTTCCGTAGAATCGTCTGGCTGTTACCAGCTCGTTACCTGCCACTATAACCGCTAATGTAATGGAAGTGGAATCCTGAGGCTGCATCGCTTAGTGTAGGACGGGTTTTTTTTCGCTGACCGATGGCCTGACGCAGTAAATTATTCCGGGATATGAACAAATTATGCAAACGATGTCTCCTCTGGCGTTGTACCAGCAGGCGCTGGAAAACGGCGAATATCAGCCTGATGACGTGCAGCGTAAAGCCGTTACCCGTCTGGACGCTATCTGTCAGGCTTTAGGGGCGAGTTTCCCTTCTCCAGCCCCGGCTGGCGGGCTGTTCGGCAAGCTTAATAAACTGATGGGAAAGGGGAAAAAGCCCCCTCAGCCCCCGGTTCAGGGCTTGTATATGTGGGGGGGCGTGGGACGTGGAAAGACCTGGCTGATGGATATGTTTTTTCAGGCAATTCCTGGTGAGCGTAAGCAGCGTCTTCACTTTCATCGCTTTATGCTGCGGGTCCATGAGGAGCTTACCGATCTTCAGGGTACAAGCGACCCGCTGGAAATCGTGGCTGACCGTTTTAAGAGCGAAACGGATTTACTCTGCTTCGACGAGTTTTTCGTGTCCGACATTACCGACGCGATGCTGCTGGGGACGCTGATGGAGGCACTGTTTGCCCGGGGTATAACTCTGGTCGCCACCTCCAATATTCCGCCGGATGACCTCTACCGTAATGGATTACAGCGCAGCCGTTTTCTGCCCGCCATCGAGATGATTAAACAGCACTGTGAGGTGATGAACGTCGACGCCGGGATTGATTACCGCCTGCGCACGCTCACCGCGGCGCATCTCTGGATGGCACCGCTCAACGAAGCCACCACGCAGGCCATGGATCGGATGTTTGTTGCGCTGGCCGGAAGCGACAGGAGGGAATGCCCGGTGCTGGAGATTAACCACCGTGCCTTGCCGACGCAGGGCGTGGCGGGAGGCGTCGTGGCAATGGATTTCCATACGCTGTGTGGGGAAGGGCGCAGCCAGCACGATTACATTGAGCTTTCACGCCGCTTCCACAGCGTACTGTTGTTTAACGTTCCGGTAATGATCTATAAAACCGAAGATCAGGCGCGACGTTTTCTGGCGCTGGTGGATGAGTTTTATGAACGGCATGTTAAGCTGGTCGTGTCGGCTGAGACATCGCTTTTTGAGATCTATCAGGGCAGTCGACTGAAGTTTGAATATCAGCGCTGTATGTCGCGCCTGCAGGAGATGCAGAGCGAAGAGTATCTGCGCCTGACCCATCTTCCCTAAGGCGAGATCACCGTACATTTGTTGTAAAAAAGGTTCGCACTTTTGAGGGGACTTCTCTATAATCTTGCGACCCCACGTTACAGCAAAGGTTTTTTTCCCAAAACTCTTTGTGTTCCAGTAACTCTATCCGAAGGGGTGGGCTTGCTGGTCGAGATGGTCGTGTGAGCCTCAA